>Ga0210025_1002174_pt1 | contig 19677 bp, 14 predicted proteins | sample CryGeyme20150102_FD_183989 | JGI IMG/M metagenome (GOLD analysis project Ga0210025, IMG submission 183989) | Groundwater microbial communities from Crystal Geyser aquifers in Utah, USA - Crystal Geyser metaG 2015-0102 (SPAdes) (version 2) | ecosystem: Environmental > Aquatic > Deep subsurface >...
CCCGGAATTGGTGATCACTAAATCGTCAAACAAGCCCGGGATTTGGATATCCCGGGAAATTGGTGCACAGCCCCGGGAATTTTCCATATCCCGGGAATGGTGATAACACATTGTAATAATAACACTGAACGTGACGAATCTTCCAGGATCAAGAAGTTTAATAAAGTAGTATCTTGCTTTGTGCAAGAAAACGTGCTGCACAAGTTGAAGGTTGCACAGCTCATTCGTCGACATGCTGGGGCATTTCAGATCAATTAACTTCTTGCCAGCCGTAGTAGCCACGCTATGGTTGATTTATTTACCCTATGCTAGCAGTAGTATCAATACAACGGTGAAGGTTTATGACAATGTTTTACCAGATTCGACGCGAACACTTTTGCTGGACGAAGTCAGTGCTTGGCAAAAAGAAGGTGTCATGTTCGAGTTCCCGCTGGAACATCCCCTAAACCACTCCATCATGGGGCAAAAAATCTTTTGGTTGCCTGCTGTGACGTCAGAGCTTCTAAAGTAATCGTAATCGTACCGTACTTTTCAGTAGGTACTCGCCTTTTAGAGTTTTTTATGCTAGATTCCGGCGAACGCAGGGAGTCTAGTTTTCGAGCCAGGACAGGTAGTTTCGAAGATACGTACAACAGGAAGGGTCATTTTTGAATTACGCAAATCCTGCGCTGGCTTGTTCCCATTATATAATAGCTTTACTTCAGCGCGTGTGCTGGAAGTTGCACCATGCCCTTGGCACCCAGGAAAGCAATGGCATTGCCTAGACCTGTGCGCAAGACAAATTCTTTGGGATCTTCGTCACACAACGCATAAAGGAGCTCGCTGGCGTATCGTTTGATGTGACCTTCCGTCCAAGTCATCAATCGAATAAGTTTATACCGCAGCGTGCCCTGGGGTGCATCGAGCGGGTGCATATTCTTGGCGGGAGGGACACGATTTAAAACAGCATCATTACCGTTGCTGCGCGTTTGCTGAGCAGCAGCAGTAGTAGCAGCAGCAGAATTGTCGAGTTGCTCTTGAGCCAATGTCCAGAACCGATCTTCGTTGATTTTTGGAAATATCTTAGCTTTTGCTGCTTCGCGGAACGTGGGATTTCCAGCAGATAACTTATATAAAGTCCCCAAGCTTGGTACCAAAGCTGACACCGCGATATCGTCCACCTGTGTTTGTTCTAAAACAGAATCGATCTGATTCTCAGCAATTTCTAAGAGAGACTGCAGTGCTTGTTGTTCAACCAGATAAGTTCCAAATGAGGGGCTGGCGTCTGTCAGAATGGTAACTGTCGAGAGCTGCACCTGAGCAATGCGCGCATCCTTTTTCGAATCCATATCTTTCAAAACTGTAACAACCAATTGCGATAAGGCAGGGTTTGGACAGGGATATCGCAGGGCACGAGATATTTCCGTACCGCCCATGGCAAAGAGGATTCCCAATATTTCTACCACCAATTCCGATCTTTTGTCTTCTTTTGGACCAGGAAAGGGTGGTAATCCTGGCCCATTCAACGACCAAATCAAAATATCACGAAATATTGAAGGGTATGTTATTAATCCGTCAGTATTGTCATCTACTTGAGGGTTCCATGGGGCCCGTGCTGGTTGATCGGAAGCATTGTTGTACGGAACTCCTGTTTGCTTCAAGGCTTCAACGGCACCCGCATAATTTGCCAAAAGATTATGGACATTACGAATCAGAGACAAAGCCAAGGCCGCAGATGTAGAGGATTCATACGTCAAAATCTTAAAGATTCGTGGAATAATTTGAATGTCGGAGACCAACCGTTCGTGCGTTCTTTGCATCGCTTCATCGTTGGGCGACCGAGGACTGAAGGTAGTGTAAAACAAAAGGAGAGATGCATACCGTGCTAATCGCTGAGACGGCGAAAGATCCACTTGACTTTCCGTCGTGCCTGATTGCTTGGCGTTGTACTCGATCAAAAAGACGAGAATGCTGAGTATAGTAGATGCTTGAAAAGGACTCGAGCACATGGGATAGACTAGAGATTGCTCTTGTAAATAAACCTGTAAGTACCACCGAAAGAAATTACTACTGGTGCGACACAGGTGCTCGAGTTGGTTCCAGTGAGCATTGTTGATCCTGTCTTGAATAATAATCTTATCTGTAGTGTTGCAATCTTGAATTTTGTCCATGCAGTACTTCATCCTCTCTTGAATCTCAATTTCCTCCGTCGTAGAGGACATCCCCAGTGCATTAGACAAGGAAAGGACTAACGATTCCTTAAGAGCTCTCGCAATGGCATCTAGCTCTGCTTTCGTTAACGGTTCAATGTACTCTTCTTTTTTCTCGTCGAGCATTTGCCTTTGTTCTTGGGGAGAGGCAAACAGCAAAGCCTCGACTTCTTCATTCCAAGATACCAGTTCGTTCATCGACAGTACATTCTGTCCCTTCCCAACATGTTTGTGGCTCAAGATGTCCTGGAGCTTTTGAGCAAAGTCCATGGTCAGCTCTTTATGCTTGCATGCAATATCCTGGGATGCGGAGGGCGCAAAGATTAAAACTACCGCGTTCTTGCCGATGAAGGAGAGGTGGTTGGACTAAGTATTTGTAACAATACCAGTCTACTAGACTAGTAGTAGTAGTATTAAGTTTCTCATCATGAAACTACTGTTTTCGCTCAAGTACGAGTACTAGCTTTATTTAGTCGGATGACGCACACTCTCCGAAACAATGTATCGTTTTCAACCCGTAGTATTGTTTACTCGTACTCTACTCGAGTATTAGACTACTAGTACTAGAACCGGTACTACCAGGTACTAGCTACCTGTTAGCTAGACTAGTCTAGTACCGGTAGTATCGGAAATCGGAATATGACTATCGATGGACAAGATGCTTGTCAGAGGCAGACAGAACATGAAAAGATGTCTTCAGTCCACAGCACTTGTACGCAGCAGCTAAATAAAAAGGAGGAACATGTGAGAATAATATATTCTGGAATCTGCACAAGTGCTGAGTACTCGCAGCTGGTACATGACACATCACATTCCATTACAATTTATTTTACATACTGCTCCGGGGGTGAGGACAGGTCTCGATTGAGCATCAATGTGTCATTAGTCAACATAAAATTACTGATTACATCATAGTAAGGCGGCAATTTCCAAGCGCTTGGATCAACAAGCCACTTGCGTTTTATATTTCATTTTCTTGTGTGGCATCATCGCCACTGTCACTAATGTAGGCGTCACTTCTTGCATTGGGTGCTTCTCTGGCTTCAACGGGATCTCCTTCATCCGTATAAAGTTCTGAAATCTGTCCGCGGGTGTCTTTCCTGCCGATCTCCTTTCCACTACTGTCAGTATCTTGTAAAGTTCCTTCGCTACTGCCGGCACTGGCACTTGCCTTGACTTGCGTTGGACTACTTTTGCTCAGCACGGCCGATTCGGCAGCATTCAGTGCATCCTCAAACTCTGCCACACTGCTTCCGACATCACTATGGGGCGGTTGACGACGCTGAGGCGATGCTGAATAGTTAGCGGCGGCCTCGTGGAGTTTGTGGTTGACATACTTCGCCCCACTTTTAGCCTTGCTCATAAAGCCCTTGGCGGCTTTGGAGTCTCTCATCTTCCCCAAAATTGTCATGAATTTGCTCGACGTTTTTCGTAAATTTTCCATGGCTGGATTGGTCTTGTGTACTGCTCGGTTGTCAAAGGTTGGACAGTACGATAGCAATTTTCCTTGATTGTCCGTTTCAAAGACATCGACAATCGTCATGGTCACCAAATCGCCTGCTTGCAAATTTCCGACTTCGTCCGTGCAGTGTGCTTCGGCCAATGCCGCAAACTCATTATTCCAGGTCCAAACCACACGATGGGCAGCCGTCACGCGATACCGACCGCCGGCTATTCTCATGACGGTCAAGCCAGGAGGATCAATCAAATTCAAATGATCTCCACCGGGCATTAATGCTGCATCAACATAGCACGTAGAGGTCGTGTAAGCGATAATATTACAAGTAACATTTTAGAGGTGACAACAAGCAAGGACGAAATAAAGTTGAGTAACGAAAATAAAATCGGACACAATACATATATTTGTTTTTCAACACGGCAGGATGAAACACACACTTGAAAACAAGCGTACCTAACCAACGCAAAAAGAGTTGAGATAGAGATGGTATTCCTGCTGCTGCTTCTAATTCAATGCCTTCGATGCGTTCCAATCCGAAAAGCTGTGACGCCGTATGTGCCTGTGGCAGGACCACTTCTGCATCATCAGCAAATACCACAAAGGGCAGAGGCGTCGGACCACTCTGAGCGTCTGGAGCAGTATTATTCGCATTGTTGTTGTTGTTGCTGTTATTATGACTGTTATTATTCATGGTTGCCACACTTTCCTCCGGTGTGGTAATCATGGACCCGACATCTGTCATGGATTCCGATTCACAGTATTCCGCATTCCATTCCGCCAATGTCGTGGCATTTTGTGCAGGAGATTGTTGCAAGGCTCGCTGAAATTCTTCTGGATTGCTCAACAGGTACAACAGCGCCAAGTGCATTTCTCGTACGGTATCCGTGGCATCTTGAAAGGAGGGATGATAGGACGGTACCAGTCCCGTCAAGGACGAAGCACCACCGCCAATAGCTGTGTAGGTTTCGGACTCAGCATCATTGTTGGAACTGTAATCAAGAGATTTGAAACTGGGAGAATCGGAAGAGAAACGATTTTCACTGTCGTCATGATGCTGATGATATCGTGCCGGACTTCGTTCGAACTGATAAGCAGGACCAGGACTTTGCTGCTGCTGTTGTTGTTCCTGATTCATGATGACTTGGTGATTTGTTATGGAGGTCTATATTCGATGGATCAATAGATCGAGATATTCTTGTGTCAGCTGCTACGTTGCTCTTGCTAATGCTAGCTTAAGCAGTAGAGTATAATTTTATTATGTTTTGGATTTTGGTGAAGCGAGAGAGACAAAGACGTACGAAAGAGTACACACACACACATGATTCCTTTGTGGCGAAATTTTGAAGAAGTGTTTTCTTTCTTTTTGCTGTTGGCATCGCATTGGTTTTTGGTTTGGCTTCCGTTCTTCTGCAAAAATAGGACTCGTGAGTCATGAAAAAGATGTCATGGATCCGTTGAGCGCGAGCCCAACAAAAAGACTCCGAACAACCACGTCGATTCTCAGCCTTGGATGCAGCAGGCAAAGTACAGCAAAATAATCTTATGATAATCAAACAACGACAACAACCAACTGAAGTAACAACATCACCATTAATTACTATTTTTTATTATTATTTCGAGTGCCGTAGTACTACTAGTAGTAGCTACGAGAGCTCGATAGCATCTTTGGGAAGAGTACGACAATAACCATTGTCTTTCAATTTTTCCCATTAGAATTAGCCATTTTTCTGTCTTGAGTTGTTGCGACACTGGAACCTTGCATTTACACTGTTACACACTGTTACATCAAACGACGAAAAAAATAGAAGCCAAGCCGAGCACGCACTGCTGTTGCTGCTGCAATCAAATCTAAAAAACACTTACTATACACACACGTACACAAGCAATCACACTAATCACTAGGTATCAAACAACAACAATAATAATATTATATCAAAATGGAACCAGGCACGCTCGTCTGGTGTGATGAACACAAGGGCGACACGGCTTGGATTCTGGCGGAAGTCGTCAAACGGACCGATAACGAATTGACCGTCAAGCAAGTCGACAAACGCGATCATGTCTTTACGCGTTCCTCTATCATCGTGGACGAAGAATCGGGCATGCGCAAGTTTGAGGGCGTCGAATTGGCCAATACTAAATTGAGCGACGAAGAACGAGCCGAAGGACGGGACGACGATCTGATTACGCTGCCGCACTTGCACGAACCGGCCATTTTGCATGCTGTTAGTGAACGATTTTTCTACGGCAAGATCTATACTTGGACAGGACCTGTATTGATCGCCGTCAATCCCTTTCAACGATTGCCGTTGTATACCAATGTGCGTAGATTGTGAAACTTTCTTGTTGTTGTTTGTTGCGTGCTCTTTATTTGACACGATCACCTCACCTGTTGACATGTTACCACGGCACACCCAACCAAACTACCATTACAGGAAATTCTGGAAGCGTATCGTCGCGAGGGTCTGTTTCGATCTCAAGGCATGGGGACACCAGGATCTGAATTGGAGCCCCACGTCTTTGCCATTGCTGATCGATCGTACCGGCAAATGATGGGAGAAGAGCGCAAGTCACAAGCCATTCTCATTTCAGGAGAATCTGGTGCCGGTAAAACGGAATCCACCAAAATTGTCATGCTCTATTTGACGACGCTAGGAAATTTGGGCACGAATGACGGACCAGACGACGGCGGTGCCGATGGAGAAGGCGCAGAATTGAGTGTTATGCAAAAAGTCTTACAATCCAATCCTGTCCTTGAAGCTTTTGGTAATGCTCGCACGCTGCGTAATGACAACTCGTCGCGATTTGGTAAATTCATTGAACTCGGATTTACCCGGGCCGGACACCTGGTGGGGGCCAAGGTACAGACCTACCTGTTGGAAAAGGTCCGTATCGCCTTTCACGGATCGGGAGAACGCAACTACCACATTTTTTACCAGCTCCTACGTGGAGCCACCGACGAAGAAAAGGAAAAATTCGAATTCGATGAAGGAGATACCGGAGGTATGGAACTTCCCATGTACTACCACTTTACGGGACAAGGAGGTGCCCCGCATTTGCGAGAATTTACCGACGAAGACGGTCTCAAGTATACACTCACAGCTATGAAGAATCTTGGATGGACACAAGAAACCATCGATTCGGTTTTGGCGCTCGTGGCTGGTATCATTCACTTGGGACAAGTTAGCTTTAATAAAAAGATGGACGAAGCGAGTGGTTTGGAAATTGCTGACGTCGCTGACGGTGATAAATTAAGCTTGTGCTCCCGGTTGACGGGTGTCGATGCGGAGAAATTGAAAGTTGCTCTCACGGAGCGTGTCATTGTGGCGCGTGGACAAGAAATCAAGACACAATTGACAGTCGAACATGCCGTCGATGCTCGTGATGCTCTCGCCAAAACTTTATACGGATCCTTATTTTTGTGGGTCGTTCAAGAAGTCAACAAGAGTATCAAGTGGGAGAACGACGGTGATGTTCGCTCGTCGGTTGGAGTCTTGGATATTTTCGGATTTGAATGCTTTGCTGTCAACTCCTTCGAGCAGTTGTGTATTAATTTTACCAACGAAGCCCTGCAGCAGCAATTCAACAGTTTTATCTTTAAGCTCGAACAGGCCGAGTACGAAGCCGAAGAAATTGAGTGGGCATTTATTGAGTTTCCTGACAATCAAGATTGCCTCGACACAATTGCAAAGCCCAAGACTGGTGTCCTTGCCATGCTTGACGATGAGTGCCGAATGCCTCGGGGAAGTGATCGGAATTTTGCCAAACGCATGTACGAACAATATCTCCCCGAAAAGAACCAAACAACGTCCGACAATACTCGCTTCATTGCAAGCAAGGTCCAACAGGGTAAGGGCATCTTTTGCATCCGCCATTTTGCTGGTCCGGTCGAGTACAGCGCCGAAACTAATTTCATGGAAAAGAATAAGGACGAGATTCCCTTGACGGCGCAGAATATGTTCGAAACAGCTCCCAGCCAACTCACCAAGGACATTTATGCCGTCCAAAAGGCCGAGACAGAGGGACGGCAGCCCGTCGAAGATGCGAATGCCGTTGGCAAAAAGCCCAAGTCCAAGACTGTCGGTGCCCAATTCAAAGATCAATTGCTCCAGTTGATCGACAGTGTATCCAAGACGGATCCTCATTACATTCGTTGTTTAAAGCCAAATGATGCCGCCAAGCCTAAGATGCTTACACGAAAGAGACTGACGGAGCAGCTGCGATACGGTGGTGTGTTGGAAGCTGTGCGAGTTGCTCGTGCTGGATATCCTGTCCGATTGGTCCACGGCGAGTTCTTCCGGCGATACCGTATGCTGGTACCTACGGTCCCCGAAGAAAAACTGCCTTGGAGTCTGGAAGGCAAACAGCCGCAGGTACTTTGTGTAAACTTGGTGGACTTTGCTTTGGAGCAAGGCAAAAAGCACAAGGAGGCCACAGCCAACGGCCCGCTAGATCCGAACGAATCGGGCATTTCTCGCTCGGAAAAGATTCGACGTATGCAAGCCCAACCTACACCCATGCTATTCCCGAAGACGGACATTCAGCTTGGAAAGACCAAAGTTTTTATGCGGAAGCCGCCCCATGATATTCTTGAGGCCCATAGAACATTCCACCAACACGCCAGTGCCACTTCCATTCAGTGCTGGGCGCGTGGATTGATGCAGGAGCGTAGATACCTACAAATTATATATGCTTCTCGCTATGTTCAACGATTTTATCGTGGTTGCAAGGGTCGTGAGCGATGGTGGAAGCTACGAGGAGAATCTGCTGGTAATCTGCTTACCAATGTATTTCGTATGCTTATCGTCCAGAAACGATTCACCAAATTACGCAAGGGAACTATTAAATTGCAGGCTTTATACCGCGGGCGTGACATTCGCAAGCAACAGGCGGCAACCGAAATTCAAAAAGTGTATCGAAGATACACTGCTCGTAACAACTGGCTCAAGATTGGTTCAGCATTTATTGCCTTGCAATGTCGCACTCGTGAGCGTATTGCTAACAAGTTCTATGCCGAGCTCAAGCGAGAGCAAAAAGACGTCGGCAAGCTCAAACAAAATAACGAGAAATTGAAGAACGAGATGGCTAGTCTCCGAGCCATGCTTGCTGCCCAGGCCAAAGAGGGGGAATCCGCGAACAAAAACAGAAAGGAGCTGGAAGACAAACAAAACGAAATCAATCGGTTGGAAAAGCGCATTGCCGAATTGGAGCGCGAGTTGGAGCATTCCAAACAACTTGTCGGGAAATTGGAAGGCGAACTCAAAAACCAAGCATCACAATTCGCCCGAGAACGTGAAGATTATGAACAAAGAATTGATTACGCTGCCTCGCACGCTCCTACTCGAGGACCTGGCTCACCCCCAGCTCCATCTTCGCTCAAGAATGTGCAACCCATCGAGATTGCTCCTCTTTCCGAGGGGGGGGAAGGCGTGACGGTCAATCCCGAATTGCTAGCGCAACAGCGAGCTCACGTCCAGAAGATCGAAGACCAGCTTGAGGCGGAACGGAAGCTTCGACGAGAAGCCGATGGCGAAATTATCAAGCTTCGTGCTGCTATGAATGGAGTAAATTTGAACGACGGAGATGTTAGTGCTCTCCTCAGCAAACAGAAGGAAGCTACACCACCGCCTCACAGCCATCCAAAGGTCTCTGATTTGGTCAAGGACACCAGGTACGTAGACTCATTCTCAGATTTTGCGTTTGCATTGTTCGTGTTTGCCTGCTGCTTCGATTCTGTTTTTTCTCTCCTTGCGTGGTTCCCTGATTGTGCGAAAGAAAGGAAGAACGGCCAGCTACAGCAGCGATGGTTACCTTTCTTTGCCAATCTCTCAACTTTCCACCCCATCACATTCTTCTGGGTGTTCTTTAGATTGCTCTTTGTATTGCTAATTGCTACTGGGGTATTGATGGTTTGTTGGAGTACCCTGCGCTGGCGACTTGCCACAGTACGCGTGACCCAGCGAGGGTTGGCCGTTGTCAATGAGACGGGCATCGAGATTGACCTAGAGGCTCTCAAAGAGGTTGCCTCCCGTTTCTTATCCCCGTCTGCCTGCAGAGCTGATGCGACTTCTTCGCTGCGAACGGTCTGTAAAATTTCTTAGTCTGATGGGAAAGGCTACTGTTTTATAGGGGAAGAAAAGTGATGCTGAGGTGCAATATAAATGTAGAGACTAGGTTGGGGAATAACACACGTACATTCGTCCACATTCGTTTCGATTCTCATGACTCCTCTGGTCGGACTAATCTGTTCTCTCTCCCTCCCTCCCTCATTGGCAGTCACGAACCACGAAAGGAACGCATCGAGCAACGTTCATCGCTTCTCAGAGCAACAGCCGACTATCTCCCAAAAATCAAGCGAGGATTCTTTGGCTCGGAAGAAAAGGAGGACGAAGGTGTTGTTTCGTCTGGCTGGAAGACTGAAGTGCGGACCAGGAAAGAACGAGAGGAGACTTTGCGTGATGGAGTTCACCAATTCGAGAGACAAATGAAGAAATTCCATCATCTGCTGGAAGAGGGCGTTGAAACGGTCATGTGGCAGCTGAATCGAAGCGCTGAGCAGAGTCCTTCCGATGACGAATTTGCCATAAAAGCGTCGCATGTCACCGTTTCAATGCAGCGCAAAGGCGACTTGCTTTTGCAATCTGTCTTGAACTTCAATCTTCGTGGTGGATACCTCAGCAAGGCAATCGGTCGCAATCGTGCTGGTAAGTATTCTTGTTAATAGTGTTCGGTAGTGCACACCAGAAAACTTAGTGACTTGCATTGCTGACACGGGCATTGCTTTTTTTATTCATACAGTGGACAAGACAGCTCTGGAGCCATTGTCTTTGGGGGAAATTTTGGAAGTCAAGGCTGGCTGCACTGTCTATGACCACACAGAATTGCCGTCTGCGTCCGGGCGCGAAAAGAAGTCCAAATCCAAGAGTAAAAAGAGCAAGAGTGACGGAGAAAATCGACAAAGTAGCTTGTTCCTTACCATCAAGGCAACTCCCACCCCCATTGCCCACGAGCGAACCTACATTATCCGCTTTAAGTCTCGCTCGGCTCGTAACGATGTGGTGAACGGCCTCCGAAGCATTCTCGCCGAGATGCAGATCCAAGAGGGTGTTAGCATTTCGGGTCTTCAATTCAACCAGGATGCCGAAGACAAGGATGAAGACCAGATTATGGTTCCCTTGTCCGCTGTCAACCAAGTCATCAACAAGGAGCGAGAGGCTTACGACCGAATTCTGCTCATGCTACTCCAGGGAGGCGAGGACTTGAAAGACAAAGAAGACGAGCTGCTCGGTTTGCGCAGCAAGTTGGAGAATGTCGTGCAAGAGTCTGCTGAAAAAGATCGTGTACAGGCAAACGATTCCAAGTTAATTATGCAACTGAGTAAGAAGCTTGAGACCCTACTGATGGACAACGAGGACTTGCGCGACCAGAACGATCGTCTTAACACTCGTTTGGTGGCAGTGGAATGCGAAAAGATGAATTTGCTTGCAAACCAGAAATAAATAGACAATTATTTGCGCGAAACAACAACAAGCTACATCATTCTGCTTTCAATTAAATTAAAGAAAATATCACACTGCAGCTTGTCACAGTTTTAGAATGATTTCAGCATTTTGTAATTGGTCCACGATTTAAGTAGAGGAACCGACCTTAAGAGCTGTTCAGATTCTGTTGGCATGTACTCGAGTACTGAATAAGTCCCTTCGCAGCGATGACGATTCTTCGGAAATCTGAATCGAATTCTGCCCGTTACTTCGACAAAAGAGCTGTGTATGTATCTTAGCTCGTTTCTCATTTTACTCCTTGTCTTCCTCCCAGCGCAGGAAATTTAAATTATTATTTTTCAGTAGAGGGGTGTCTAGGATTATCATTATTTAATTTTTTACATTTTCAGTATTCGAACACGCACAGAGACTACTACGCTCCTTCAGGTACGATCGCAGTAGACTACCTGGTACTGGTAGTCTACTAGCTAGAGTACTAGAGTACTAGCTAATTGAAAACTGGAGTATCTCCCCTGAAACACGGCTCTACTACAGTACGTAGATAGTAGACTAGTGCTCTTTCCAGGCAGGCCAGGAGGTACCAGGTACCGTAGACCGAAACTAGACTAGCACTACTACTGGTACTGTACTAGCTACCGGTACCACTCCTTTAGTACCTGGTAGTCTACTACTACTGTGATAGTAGTACTACGTATTACTACTACTACTACTACTACTACTACTAGCTACTACTAGCTAGCTAGTAGCTAGTACTCGGGTAGCTATTAGTGTTCGCCTGAGATTGATGTTCAGTCGTTGCTTAAGTTGTTGAAGCTTCTGACGCTCACTGATTCGAGTTTGCAACAAGTCGTTTTCAGCAGCTGGTCGCATCGGCTTCCGTATAGAGTAGCTTCGAAGATTCTGGAAAGATCCAATTGTCGAGATCAATCAAAGGTATCTTCTTGAACGTACTAGACTATTCGATTCTCACAAATTGTGAACTCGAAAGATACAAAACACATCCACCAGTACCACTAGTCTAGCAACCAAAATGAAATTTTCGATCGCCAACCTTTTTGTTCTCGTCTCGACTGCCAGCGCTTTCTCAAACAATTCCCCCAAGAGTACGGCTCGTAGCGGCACAGCCCTCTGTGCCTCCACGACACCGACAACGTTGAGTCGATCTGCCTTTACGGCGGCTGCCTTCGGAGCTGTTTTAGGTCCTTCTGCGGCTGCCTTTGCCAGAGGAATTAAAGACGCCAACTTTGAGGGCACCGAATCTAAAAGTAACGCCAAGACGTGCATGGACCGTTGCCTTTACGAAAGCTACAAGGTAGGAAATTCAGAAGAAGAGGCCACGAAGGAATGCACCAAAAAATGCAAAAGTGGAAAGGGTCAATTGACCTCGTTTACTCCTGGCAAGTAAGCATATTGATTACAAAACCACGGAAAGCTGCATGCTCGCTAGTTACTTAGACATGAATTCGAAAAGGCTCAGCAGTCGAGATACCAAAAGGAGGATAATGCTCGAAGGTCATACTATTAATACCGCTTGGCACAGTTCATACTAACAATACGTTAATACAATGTGTATTGTTTTACATAAATCACGTACGTGAAAATCAGTTTATTTGCTCCACTCTAGTCTCAGCAATAGGTTTGAACGAAAGAAAATACCAAGGCTAGAAGAAAAAAGATAGAAAACGTGGTAGTACCACGACTCGCAATACCTGGGGAGTCATCAGCTTCCACCAGGTCCGATGCAAGCGGCTTGTTAATGTCATTCGTAAACACGGTTTCAGGGTCAAGCACGGCTGAGATAATACCCAAAGAAACCACGGGGTTGGGACTGGCTTCGTTGCTCAAATCGCGTTGTTGGACAAAGACACGTTCCATTTGTGGCGACACGCACACATCTTGTCCTCCCAAGCCCATGGAACAATACACACGATCAATCGTTGGCATACCGATCAAAACCCCGGTCCAAACCCAAATCAAGTAGCCATAGAAGTCCACGCCCGCTTGGACAGAGGTGGAGTCATGGACCCATTTTTCGTCAATGAGTTGGTGGGTGTTGTTGCTTCGACCCTCTTGCAAATACAATTGACCCCATTTGGCCATTTGTTGGGACGTCAAAAGCATACCAAACGAGGCATATTCGACCCTATCTTCATTTTGCCACCAAGCAAAGTCGGCACTATCCATGCCCAGATACGGGAGCACTTCTTGGGCCAAATAGTCTCCTGGTGTAGCATTGGCTCTTTCCTGAACCACATAACTTAAAATATTATTTGCGGCCAAGTATTGAAAAGATCCCACACTGTCAGCATCGAATTGCGGGTTTGACAAGGAATCTACCAGAGAAGCTCCACCAAGATTCCCACCATTTCCAAAATCTACTTCTGTGTCGTTTGAGGGCAAAGAATCTGAGAATCCCGCCGTCATGGTTAGCATTTGTTCCAAGGCTATGGCCTGACGCTGCGTTGCATTTGGGACAGTGTTCCATACGTCGGGATCGTTCCCGAAAATGTCTCCAAGCGTCTCGTCAAGTGATACTAGTCCGTTTTCGATCATAAGCCCAAAAAGTAGACTCATCCAGGATTTGGTTGTCGAGTACACAGGATAGGGAATGGAGGCATCCACATCGGCGCGTGAATATTCAGCCACGATTTTGCCGTGTTCTAGTACGAGGACACTGCGAAGGATTGGAATGGAAGCGGCTAGTTCGTTCACAGCGGTTGCACCGGGACTGTTGTTGAACGAATCGGCGTAGGCAAAATTCTCGGCCAAGTCCACAATCACGGGGTTTTCTGCCGAAACCCTGAGCAAGGACGTAGAAGCCAATAATAGAGCTGCTACCTGTAGTGAGGCCAAATGATTTCGTTGGGGTATCATTTTTATCTTGATTTTCTATTCTATTTACTAATAAGTAGAGTATTGTTGTATTGTTGAGTAAAAAATACTGAGAATTCGAGAAGTTCATGCTAATAGTTAACTATGGTAATAGTCAGGTGACGAATACAGTCTTCTGCTGTGTAAATTGATTCGTGTGTATTTTTCTCGCTTGCGTGTTTCATGACGCGCAGCAATAAATATTTTCTAGAGTAGTCTACCAGGTGCTGCCTAGCTAGTACCCTGGTACTCCAAATTGGTACGTAGTAGATTAGCACGTGGTATCATTATAAAAAATACAAGAAGTGTTACCGGTACGTACTAGAGTATTCGAGTAGGTCTACTCTAGTAATACTAGAATACTACTGTAGCACTTTTCATCTTTTCTTGCTTGCAACACGATCCGCAGGAAATGTTTCTGTTTCCTATTATTTTCTATTATGATCAAATCACTCAGTTGAGCAAGCTCTGTTATAGAATGCGCTTGCGTGAGCAGATTACTATTCAGCTTCTTGTCCTCGAGGATAGACAGATAACATGGTAGTTCTTATTTCTCTCTAAATCTAGAGGGTCGGCAATAGCTTAGTTGAATTACGCAGCTAGTTCCAGTCACGCCAGCTTGCATTAATTATGCATAAGCACAAGAATCTCCGAAAGGAAGGACAGCCTTTCATCTCCTCGCCCTCTTCTTTACACAGGCAACATCAGCGTTTGTTGCACCACCTTTTGCCCATGACAATAAAGCTGATCCAGGAGTTTATTTCTCTAATTTGGAAAGCTTTCATGATACCAGGTAGCGTCAAATTAGCTCATCAGCCTACCGATCTAGCTAGTAGCTACAAAAGCTACAGTAGTAGTAGTATGAAGTACTAGTAGACTAGATCCGTTTAGTTTACCCCCAAAATATTTTTTTAAGATGCAAAAAACACTGTCGTCCTACTAGTCTACTAGTACTAGCTAGCTAGTAGTACTACTAGTCTAGTACCCGGTACTCTAATTCGAATAAAATAATTAAAAATGTCTCTACTGTAACTAGAGTGACGCCTGTCTCGTGACAGACAAAAACATGTTTGAAAATGCCGATGACAAAACAGTTTTTGAGAAGCGAAGGCCTCAATTCGGCCTTTTTCAAAGCTTGCTCAGCTCACTTCGATCCATCATCACCAGTGAATCACAAAAAAATCACGAGTGGTATAAAAAATAATAGTATTCTGGATAGATAATACTTTTTATAAAGTAAGTATTCATTGCGAATCCAGCTACAGAAGTGTAATCACCTGAAATCAACCTCAAGAGAAAGCAAGAGTAGAATTTTTTGGTGCCATCCCACTTTGTCCTATCTCCCACAAAAAGCAGCCCAAAAGCCAGCAACGACACAATGAGCTTCTTGAACCGAGTCCACCGGTCCGCAATTTCCAGGAACGTCAAGGCTGTTCTTTCCCGATCATCGTCTGCCTCTTCTTCTTCGCCGACTTACTCCTCCTCTTCGAAGAGCTTCCCGACCACTCATCATGAAAGTTTATCGTATAAAAGCAACCTCTCGTTATCTAGGGCACAATCCTCGGCGACTCGGCTAGACTGTATCAGTGATGACGAACACATCGATTTCCCTCCAATGCATACAACCACCAACAATGTTAACATCCAAAGCAGTTACACCCAAGTTAATGCTCAACAATCCTCGCCAGCAACACAATTGGAGTCCACCTATAGCCAAGAAAAAGCAGGAACGCCCAGTCCCTGGGCTGTCTTTGATGCTTGGGGTGCCGGTGCCGATATTGTTCCACCTCTGAATGCCGAAATGGAACAGCTTCTCGACAGTGAATCGGTGAAGATTCCCACGAACGAAGCCGAGCGTCAGAATATGGCGGGAGAAACAGAAATTTTGCAAGCCTACGATCAGTTCTTGCAGGGAAAGTCGTCCGTCCACTTTGGATATCCTTACAATTTGATGTACAATCACACGGAATTGTACGAATTTATGAAATACAGCATCAACAACATTGGGGATCCATATGTGCCCTCCAATTATGGTGTGCATTCGCGACAATTTGAATGCGCCGTCATCGACTTCTTTGCCGAGCTGTGGAAGATGGAAGCAAATTCCTACTGGGGATACGTAACAACCTCGGGAACCGAGGGTAACTTACATGGTATCTTGTTGGCCCGAGAATGTCATCCCGATGCCGTCTTGTATACCTCCCGAGAAACGCATTACAGTGTCTTCAAGGCAGCACGATATTATCGCATGGATTGTGAGTCCATCCCGACCCTTCGTAAGTAAAACTGTGATGTGATGTAGTAATTTGAAATGAAGGGTACGCTTCCATTGTTATTCACCAGAGGCCATTCCTAACAGTGTTTGACTTTTTCCATTAGCTATGGGTGAGATCGACTACGATCTATTGGGAGAAGCCATTGCGAGAAATCAAGATCGTGACGTTATAATCAATGTCAACATTGGTACCACCGTCAAAGGAGCCGTTGACAATCTGGATCGCATCCTGGAAACCCTCAAGGTGTTAAACATTCCTCGCGAACGTTTTCATATTCACTGTGATGGAGCTCTCTTTGCGCTAATGATGCCCTTTATCGACAACGCCCCCGAAATTTCCTTTCAAAAGCCGATCGATTCCATTGCTGTGAGTGGACACAAAATGTTGGGTTGTCCAATGCCTTGTGGTATCACACTCAGCCGCAAGGAACACGTCAAGAAAGTAGAACAACATATTGATTATTTGAACAGCGTAGATACAACAATTATGGGAAGTCGCAACGGACAAGCTGCTCTGTACTTGTGGTACAGTCTTCGTAAGAAGGGTATTGCTGGTATCAAGCGAGATGTTGTGTAAGTGATATGGATGGTTGGTGGTATAATTATTCGTTAAGTGCGCGTGTGATTCATTTTTCTCACGACTCTTCCTATCTCAACTTTGCATTGATTTATAGTCAATGCATGGAAACTGCGAGATACTTGCGCGACAAACTGACCGACGCAGGATTTACGTGCCGTGTCAATGACTTGAGTTCGACTGTCGTCTTAGAACGACCAATGGATGACAAAATCATCAAACGCTGGCAGCTGGCGTGCGAAGAAGATATCGCACATGTCGTGGTCATGCCAAACGTAACACGCCAAAAGATTGATAGATTTGTGCAAGAATTGATGGAGTGCAAGGACGAATTTGGAAGAATTGCTCCGGTGCGACGGGATTCTCCTTTAGTGCAGCTGACGAGCACAGCATGGGGTGGTAGCACAACTGTGGCGCCTTATGGATTGGCTGCTTGATCTCACAATACTTGTGGCAGTAGATCACTTATCATTTTTCTACATTCAATATGAGCCAATTTTATTAGGGAATCAGATCTCATTGCATTCTTAGTTAGATATCGTCGTATTTTTCTATCCACTCGAAGAAACCAAAAATTCTAGAAAAGAGGGATCGTTGCCTCTTCTCTGGGCTTTCTTCCTTCATCTCGCCCTTTTCAATTACCTCTCTACTCGACGCACAAACCCATTCCGCCACAAGTTTGGCACCCCATCCTGTTGCACCCGATTTAGTGGCCCAGACAGGTCCGGCCATATCAATGTGAGCGTAGGGTTTCTTCGTATCTACAAATTCATTCAAGAAGAGTGCAGCAGCAATAGCTCCCCCGTGGGGCGCACCAAGATTCTTGATGTCGGCAAACTTGCTCTTCAGGGCATCTTTGTAATCCTCTTCCAACGGCATGTGCCACACCTTGTCACCACTAGACCTAGATGCCGCCATGAGCGACTGCACAAGGGCATCATCTTTAGACCAAAGGCCAGCCACACGGTTTCCAAGTGCAACCATGCACGCCCCTGTCAATGTTGAAAGCTCAATGATTTTCTCGCAACCTACAAATTTGTCCGCATATACTAAAGCATCTGCCATTGTAAGTCGACCCTCAGCGTCGGTATTGATAACCTCAATCGTTTTCCCGTTAGATGCAATCAAAATGTCACCTGGTACCATAGCTCTTTCGTTGATCATGTTCTTTAAATGAAATTACAGTAGATGCAGCATAAGTGAATGTTGAATCCAACCCAACAGGGATAAAAATGACGAGGACAGAGTAGCAGCTCTCCTCACCTCACAAGCAGCAACCACAAAATGGCATTCAACTCCTTCCGGTGCCAATTTAGCTATGGCTTTGGCTGCGCCGAAAACGGCTGCGGCCCCTCCACAGTCAAACTTCATCAGCTCCATCATACGTGTCTTGATGTTGTATCCACCAGAATCAAAGAGGAGACCTTTGCCAACAATTCCTAGCTTGTGACTTTTCCAGTCAGCGTAGAAAGGGATGAGATACAAAGTAAGCGAGAAATGAGTTGTGATATTTATCTAGCGGGCTCACACTTACGTTTTACGTTTGGAAGGTGGGGGTCGGTAAATCAAATGAATGAATTTCGGTGGAGTCTCGGACCCTCGAGCCACTGCAAGGTATGCACCCATTCCATGTTTCTCACAGTCGTCGATATCCATGATCTGACAGGAGAGCCTTGGGTTCTCAGCAGCCAGTCTTTGAGCCGTGTCTGCTAGCGACACCGAATTCAATACGTTATGGGGAGCATTTACGATGTCCTTAGCCAGTACCATCCCAGAGCCAAGCGCTTCTCCAATTGCAATAGATGCCCTACCTCTCTCCAGAAAGGCAGCTGGTGTTTCTCGTTCTGTCACTTTGAAAGGCTCTGTTACTACTGGATGGTCCCAGATTAAATCCAGCGTAATTGGGGAGCCATCCTCAGTGTCATCTGGTTCCGTCGATGACTTCCGAGTTCCTTTAAAACGTTTGTCTTTGTACAGGTCAGCCCACAGAGCCGCGGTCAGTTCCGAGAGAAAAGCTCCCACCAACGGCGAGTCAGTATTTTCGGTATCTTCTGTGGAAGGAGGCGGCAAAAGCAATGCCCATTTCTTGTCGTCGCTCTTTACACGAGCAGCTAGTTTGGCTCCTAGAGTCCTTCCCATCTTTCCAGCATCTTTGGTAGGATCACCTTGGATACGACATATCACTAAGCGTTGTTTTTCCATGCTGCCATCAATCTTGACACGGCAGAAATTGCACACTTCTTGCCATTCTTCCTTCTTTTTCCTCTTCCTTGAATCCACTTTGTCCTTGTTATCATCATTGCTGATCACCTGTTTGAGGATACCTTTGTATTTTCCATCGAGTTGATCAAATAGGACACCAAAATCAGAAGATGCACTGGCCTTTTCTTCATCATCTTCGTGATTTTCGTTTTCGATGATGCCAATCACAATACAGTCATAATCAGATGTAATGTCGAGGGTTGGTTGGAGGTTACAATATATCGGAGGGTCAGTGTTCCACTCCATTTTGTAATTTGGGTTTTGAAAGGACCATGATGGAAACGGACGGTCTGCTCCGGATGCCTCGGTTATCCTCCATAGCTGTGATATCGACAATAAAAAACAGGTGAGAGATACAGGGTCAAACATTTCTATTTACTTTTTTTCCCCTGGAATGGCCAACCAATCAATTGATGTGCTCTAAGCTCTGATGAGTGTTGTCTCAGGGACCTCCAGGAAGCAGTGTATTTACATGGAACTCTGACAGCAACACCTGCAGTGTATTCCGATGATGCTGTCTTCACTTATGTCTACTTCTTGCT
>Ga0210025_1002182_pt1 | contig 19637 bp, 15 predicted proteins | sample CryGeyme20150102_FD_183989 | JGI IMG/M metagenome (GOLD analysis project Ga0210025, IMG submission 183989) | Groundwater microbial communities from Crystal Geyser aquifers in Utah, USA - Crystal Geyser metaG 2015-0102 (SPAdes) (version 2) | ecosystem: Environmental > Aquatic > Deep subsurface >...
CACGCCGAGGACTACGTGCACCGGATCGGACGGACCGGACGCGCCAAGCGCGAGGGCGATGCCGCCACAATTGTGGCTCCCGATGAGCACTCCAAACTCGATGCCATCGAGAAGCTGATCGACCAGACGATTCCGCAGCGGCGGCTGGAGGGCTTTAATTATTTGCACGAGCCGCACATCCGCGAAGCTATCAGCACTAAGCCGCGCCGCGCCCGCCGTAATTCGGCCACCAGCAAGCTGGGCCGCCGCCGGTAGCGGTGGCCGCTGACCCGGACGGAGCCGGGCTCTGCCCCTGAGAACGCAGATCGCCGGATCTGCGAGTTTGCATGCACGCCGCGATGAACCTTATCCTATTTGACCAACCGTTTGAAGAGATCCGTCTGGCTGCGGACGACCCCAAGACTCAACACATCCGCAAGGTCCTGCGTGCCGAAACCGGCAGCAAGGTCTTTCTCGGTTTCGCCAACGGACCCCGCGCCCGGGCCGAGGTGACCGCGCTGGATGCGGATGGCAGCGTCGAGCTGCGGGTGATCGCCACCGAACCCGCCCCCGCGCCGCTGCCGATCCAGTTGCTGCTCGGCCTGCCGCGCCCGCACACCGCCAAGCGCATCCTGTTCGAAGCTGCCAGCCTGGGGGTGCAGGCACTGCACTTCTGCGAGGCCGAGCGCGGCGAGCCCTCCTACGCGCAGAGCCGTCTCTGGACGAGTGACGAGTGGCAAGACCGGCTGCGGCTGGGTGCCGAGCAATCTTTTGGCACGCATCTCCCCGCCGTGACGATCGCGCCCGACTTGCAGACGGCGATCAGCCAGCTGCCCATCGGCTTGTCGCGCGTTGCGCTCGATAATTACGAGGCGACTGCGCCGCTGGCCGCTGCTATCCCCGCCGACGCCCGCAGCGCGCTTCTCGCCCTCGGCCCCGAGCGCGGCTGGTCGCCAGGCGAGCGCGACACCTTCCGCAAAAACGGCTGGAAGTTGGCTCATCTCGGGCCCCGCGTGCTGCGCGTCGAGACGGCCTGCACCGCCGCCGTAGCGGCCGCCGCCTCGCGGCTGGCTGGCCGGGCTTGGGCCGAACAGACGCTGGGGTGAGTTTGCCCACGGTATCCGGGTTTTTTGCCCTGCAATTTAATTGCGTGGTAAGCTCTATTTCCTGCGGGTAGCGCGATCGCGTCCTCGCGGCGCACGATGCGGCAGTGGTGTTCCGGAAGTGTTGGGGTCTGGTCCTGTAGGCTTGGCGCTACGAACGCTCCTGCGGTGCGAGGACGCACCTGCGCTACCTTGTTCCCATGTTTCCGCAAGTTACCCCGCACTTAAAATTGCGCCGGGTTTTTTGCCCTGGCTGCTTCGCGGCTTGATTAAGTGGCCGGGGCCAAGTTTATTGTCCACTTTTTTTACGATGAAATTCAACCAGGTCACCATTGAATCGATTGCCTATACGCTGCCGGAGGAGGTATGGACCTCGGTTGAGGTGGAGGCGCAGCTGGCGGAGGTTTATGCGCGGCTCAAGTTGCCGGAGGGGCGGCTGGAGTTGATGACCGGCATCCGCGAGCGCCGCTTCTGGCCACCGGGCACGGCAGCTTCCGAGGCTTCGGCCCGGGCGGGTGAGGCGGTGCTGGCGCAGTCCAGCTGCGACCGGAGCGAGATCGATTTGCTGATTCATGCTGCGGTCTGCCGCGACCGTCTGGAGCCGGCTACGGCGGCCTATGTGCACGGCTTGCTTGGTCTGCCGGGTCACACGCAAATTTTTGATGTGTCCAACGCCTGCCTCGGCTTTCTGAATGCGATGGTGGTGGCGGGGAGCATGATCGAGAGCGGGCAAATCGGGCGGGCGCTCATCTGCGCGGGCGAGAATGGCCGCCCGCTGGTGGAAAACACCATCCGGCAGCTGAAGAATCCCGAGCTGACCCGTCAGTCCATCAAGCCCTATTTTGCCAATTTGACTATTGGTGCCGGCGCGGTGGCGGCGGTGCTGTGCCGGCAGGATCTTGCGCCTGCATCCAGCTTGCAACTGCGCGCGGCCGCGGTGGAGACGGACACTTCGGTCAATGCACTCTGTCAGGGCGACAGTGCCGGAGATGCGCTGGAAATGTTGACCGATTCGGAGGCACTGCTGGTCGCGGGTATCCAGGTAGCGCAGCGGAATTGGGCGCGCTTTGCCGCAGTGACCGGTTGGACCCCGGCCACGCCGGACCGCGTGCTCACCCACCAGGTGGGAAAGGCGCACACACGCGAGCTGTTCCATGCACTCGGGTTGGATCCGGCCAAGGACTTTACCACCTTTGAAACGCTGGGCAATGTCGGCTCTGTTTCCTGTCCGATCACGCTCGCTTGCGCGATTGAGGCCGGCGCTTTTGCTGCGGGGCAAAAAGCCGCATTACTGGGGATTGGCAGCGGCTTAAGCAGCATTATGATGGCACTGGAGTGGCCGCAGTCATGAGTCATTCGCGCGCCAGTGATTTGCCGCCCGACGTGCGGCTGGAGTATCCTTACGCGGGCAATCTCTTCGAGCAACCCGGCGGGGCGGTCATGCACTATCTGGATGAGGGCAAGGGGCCGGTGGTGCTGATGCTGCACGGAAATCCGACCTGGTCGTTTTATTACCGGAATGTAATCAATCAACTGGTGGCGGCGGGCTTTCGCTGTATCGTGCCGGACCATATCGGCTGCGGGCTTTCCGACCAGCCGCAGGATTATGAATATACGCTCAAACGTCGCATCGATGATGTGGCCCGCCTGATCGACCATCTGGGGATTGCCCGCTTCAGTCTGGTGGTGCACGATTGGGGCGGCGCGATCGGCTGCGGTCTGGCGGGTCGGCGGCCTGCTGCGCTGGAGAAACTGGTTTTGCTCAATACCGCAGCCTATCATTCAAAGCGAATTCCGTTGCGTATCGCGTTGGTCAGGCTGTCGCTGCTGGGGCCTTTGATTATTCGGGGCTTAAATGGATTTGCCGGTCCAGCGGCGACGATGTCGGTACTGCGTCCGCTTTCCAAGGCGGTGCGGCGCGGCTTCCTCTGGCCCTATCGCACTTGGTCCCGGCGGGTCGCGGTCTGGAATTTTGTTCAGGATATTCCCCTGTCGGCTGCGCATCCGTCTTACGACGAATTAAGCCAGGTGGAAAAAGGGCTGGATCAATTGCGCACCAAGCCGGTCCAGATCGTCTGGGGAGGGAAGGACTTTTGTTTTAACGATTATTTTTACCAGCGGTGGCAGGAAATATTTCCTCATGCCCGGGTGCATTATCATGCTGATTGCGGTCATTATGTGCTGGAAGATGGTGGCTTTGGTGTCTGGCAAGAGATCCGGCGGTTTCTCCAGCATGAGCAGTTTCCGCTAAAGTAGGATTGTATTGCTCTGGTCTGGCGAATAAGCGTAGTTATATTGAATCATTGAGTAAAACATCCACAGATCTCCACGCCATCAAGCTGCCGGAAGCCTTCCCCTGGGGAGTCGCGCTGGTCGCCCGTGATGGGCGGGTGCTCTCGGCAAATGCGCACATGCAGGACTTGTATCGCTGCGCCTCGGGTCGGCATGTGGACCCGCTGTTCCATGTGCACGGGGGCGAGAAGTTCAGCTCGGTGCTGGCGGGTTTGGGTGTCGGCCAGACCTGGACGGGGCGCATCTATCCACAGGAAAACTGCTACGGGATTGCATCAGTTGATGTGATGCTCCAGCGGGAAGCTGAGGATGACAGCCGAGTCTGGCTCTACACGCTGGAGCATCCCAAAGTGAACAATCAGGTGCGCTACAGCAGCCGCAGTGAGTTGAAAATGCTGTGCGTGCTGCTCGATAACACACTGGAGTATATCTATTTCCGTGACTTGGAGGGGCATTTCATTTTGACCAACAATGCCTTTCGTGCCGCCGTCTCGGACGGGGCCAGTGTGCCGGAGATGGATCATTCGATTGACGACTTTGTGGTGGCTGCCAGTGCAGCATGGTTTCAAGGCCTGGATCAGCAGCTGCTGCAATCCGGTCAGGCGGTGGTCAATGAAGTCTCAAATGTCACTTTTAAAGGCGGCCTCGAGCACTGGTTGCAGCTGTCCATTGTGCCGGTTCGTAACGGTGAAGGCGAGCTGATCGGCACCCTAAGTGTGGCGCGTGATATCAGTGAACTTAAATGCACCGAACAACAATTGCGCGATGCGATCGACCAGGCGCATGCCGCCAGTCGTGCCAAAGGCGAATTTCTGGCTGCCATGAGCCACGAGATCCGCACCCCGATTAACGGAATTATCGGGGCCTCGGAGCTCTGCGAAGAAACCCGGCTGGACCGCGAGCAGCGCAGTTATATCGATACCGTGCTGCAGTGCGGCAATACCTTGCTCGCGCTGGTCAACGATGTCTTGGATTTTTCAAAAATCGAGGCGGGTCAGCTCCATCTCGAAAAACTTAATTTCATCCCCCGCACCCTGGTCGAAAACGTGGCGCAGAGTTTTGTGCAGGAGACGCGTAAAAAAAAGGTCGAATTGATTACCGCCTGCGATGAGCAACTGCCCTTTTATTTGATGGGAGATCCGACCCGCCTCAAGCAGGTGTTGAACAACCTGGTCAGCAATGCGGTCAAGTTTACCGAGTCCGGTGAGATCGTGATTCGGGCGGAAACTCTGGCAGTGACTGAGCAATCGGCCCGGATCCGGTTTTCGGTCAGCGACACTGGTATTGGCATCTCGAATAGCCGCCAGTTTGCCATTTTTGAGAGTTTTACGCAGGAGGATATGTCCACCACCCGCAAGTATGGCGGCACCGGCCTCGGCCTTTCGATCAGCCGACAGCTGGTGGAGATGATGCAAGGCACGATTACGGTGACGAGCCGGATCGGGCAAGGCTCGGTATTTGCCTTTGAGGTGCCCTTTGAAATCTCGCGCTATCATGGCGCAGATGCGGTGCCGTATCATCCGCAACTCGCCGGGATGCGGGTGTTGATTGTCGATGACAATCAGGTCAACCGCGAGGTGTATAGCCAGATGTGCGCGGGCTGGGGCTATCGGAGTGCCATGGTGGCTGATGGTGCCGGCGCACTCAACATGTTGGAGCAGGCGGTGGTGGAAAACGATCCGTTCAAACTCGTTATGCTGGATCAGCAAATGCCGGGTTTGACTGGGCTGGATGTGGCAAGCATGATCAAGACCCGGCCAACAATAAAAGCTGTAAAGTTGCTGCTCTTATCGTCTTCGCTGGATAAATCTGAAGTCGAGCGGGCCGATGAAATTGGATTTGCCCGCGCGCTTGCGAAACCGGTCAAGCGCGACACTTTACTGGAGGTCATTCTGGAAACCTTTGAGCTGGGGGCGCAGCCGGAACAGTCTGCTCCGTCCGGGTCGGCTTCAGTGCAGTCGCATCAGGTCTTGGAAGTTCTGCTGGTGGAGGACAATCCCATCAATCAGGTAGTGGCTAAGCGGCGTTTAGCGAAAATGGGCCATACCGTGACGGTGGCGGACGGCAGCACGGCCGCACTGGCCGCACTGCAATCGAAGCATTTTGACTGTATTTTGATGGATATCCAGATGCCGGGCATGGACGGCTATGAGACGACCTGCGCGATCCGGGCTTATGAGATGGAGCATAAGCGGCCGGCTCAATTTATTGTCGCGATGACGGCGCATGCCCTGAAAGGTGATCGGGAGCGTTGTCTGGAGGCGGGGATGAATGATTACATCGCAAAGCCGTTTCGCGTCGAGCGGCTGGTGCAAGTGCTCCAGCTGGCGACGCGGTACAAAGCAGAAATCGGCGCGCTGCAGTCTGCGGTAAAATCCGGTTTTAGGGCGTATGCCGACTTGCTGGACCCGGAGGACCGGGAGGATTTGCTGGCGGTGGCAGAGGTTTTTTTATCTACCGGCCCCAATGATATGACCAAGTTGCGGCAGGCACTGGATACGCTGGATTATCGGCAGTGCTATTTCATTGCCCACAGTTACAAAAGTGTGCTGGGGCACTTCGGTCAGTTGGAAGGGGTGGCGGCAGCCAATTTATTGGAGCAGGCCTGTGATCAGGCATCGGAGCCGGAGCTGCAGCGATCTGCGGCACAGCTTATCGAGGTGATCGATACTCTGGCTCGGGAGATTCAAGCCTACCGCTAGCAGGCCGGGCTGGATGAACCCGGATCTTCCGCGGCAGGAGCAGGCGACCAATTGGCGGATTGAATTTTCACCGTTTTGTCTTTTGCTTTTTTGGCATGATTCTGCTTCTATCCGCAAAATTATGAGTACTGTTCTGCAATTACTGCTTGAAGGTGAGCGTCTTGATACTGCGCAAATGGCGCAGGTGCTCGGCTTGTCCGCTGCGGACATCGAGGCGGAGATGGTGCGGCTCCAGGCGGAAAGGATCTTGTTGGGCTGGCGACCGGTGCTCAATCCGGAGCGGGCGCAGGAAAATGTGGTACGGGCGGTGATCGAGGTCAAAATCAGCCCGGAGCGTGAGGGCGGTTTTGACCGGCTGGCTACCCGTATCGCCCGCTTTAATGCCGTCGAGTCCTGCTACCTGATGTCGGGAGCCTACGATTTGCTGGTCTTTGCCGTGGGCAACAATCTGCGTGAAGTCGCCTCGTTTGTTTCCGAACGGCTTGCCAGTGTGGAGGGCGTGCTGTCCACCGCCACCCACTTCATGCTGCGCGCCTACAAGGAACAGGGCTACCTCTTGCTGTCTTCGGGCGAGGGCAGCGATAAACCCGCCGTCAGTCCGTGATGCCGCAGCCGGGTCAACAGTTTGTGGCAGACCATGTGTCCGGTTTGCCGCGGTCGGGCATACGCGACTTTTTTGCGATTGTGCAGGCGATGCCGCAGGCCATCTCGCTCGGCATTGGCGAACCGGATTTCGTCACCCCCTGGCATATCCGGGAGGCTGCCATCTTTGCCCTGGAAAAAGGCAAGACCAGCTACACTGATAATCTAGGGCTGATCCGGCTGCGGCGTGAGATCTGCAAGTATGTGGAACAGCAATTTGGCATCAGCTACCAACCGGAAAGGGATGTGCTGGTTTCGGTCGGAGTCTCCGAGGCGCTGGATATTGCGCTGCGCGCGGTGCTCAATCCGGGCGACAAAGTAATTTACCATGAGCCCTGCTATGTTTCCTACAGCCCCAGTATCAAGCTGGCCCACGCCCGGCCGATTGCGGTGGCGACCTGCGCTGCGGATGAGTTTGGCATCGATCCGGACCGCGTGATCGAGGCATGGGAACCGGGTGTCAAAGTGCTGCTGCTCAACTTTCCGACCAATCCGACCGGCGGGGTCGGCGAAAAAGCCAAGCTGGAAAAGCTGGCCCGCTTCGCATGTGAGAAAGATCTGCTGGTCATCAGCGATGAGATCTATTCGGAGCTTACCTTCGAGGGGCAGCATACCAGTATCGCTTCGCTGCCGGGGATGCAGGAGCGCACTATTTTTCTACATGGATTTTCCAAGGCGTTTGCCATGACGGGCTTTCGTATCGGCTATGCCTGCGGCCCGCAGTCGCTGATCGAGGCGATGATGAAGGTGCACCAATACAGCATGCTGTGCGCGCCCATCCTCTCGCAGGAAGCCGCCATCGAAGCGCTCAAAAACGGTGCGCCTGCCGTCGCCAGGATGAAGGAGGCCTACCAGCGCCGTCGTGACCTGATCGTCCGCCGCTTCAACGAAATCGGCCTGAGCTGTCATTCACCCAAGGGTTCATTCTATGCCTTTCCGTCTATCCAGGTGAGCGGTATGAGTTCGATGGAGTTTTGCCAGGGCCTGCTGCAAAATGAAGAAGTCGCCATCGTGCCGGGCACCGCGTTCGGCCAGTCCGGTGACGGCTTCGCACGTGCCAGCTTCTCCACCAGCTACGAGCGCATCCTCGCAGCGACGGATCGCATCGAAAGGTATGTCGGCTCACTGGGCTGAGCCGACAGGCCACGAACTCTGCAAAGATCGTAAATTGAGCGTTGAACGCGGGATCAATTGCGCGGAAGCTGAACCTTTACTTGATCTGCCCTGCTGGTGAAGAAAATGAAAACCACACGCTACCGCAAACACAATTGCTCCACTGCGAGCCTCATCACGGAGCTTTGCGCCGCCACCGGGCTGTTCACCGCTCAAGCCGAGAAGATCACCGTCACCAACATGCTCGGAGACGAGCGCATCATCTACGATTCCGACGGAGACGGATGGGATGACCTCTGGTGCGCGATTTTCCGCGAACTCAAGCACCGGGACAAGACCATCGACACCGACGGCGACGGCATCACCGATTACGATGAGATGCTTCGCAAGCAGACGGCGGAGTTCCAGCGTGTGCGCAATGCGCCCATGGACGAGAGGTTGCGCAAGGCTCTCTCCCCTGAACACGGGCTTGTTCCAGTCGCTGGGAAGGGCGGCCAGCTTTCCGTCCTAGGAACGGACAACCTTGTCGCCGCGGATACGATCTCCATCGACGAGCTTTGGGTGGGAGGTTCCTCTCCGCTTCCCGACTTGTCGGGGGCAGGCAGATTAGTCGGCGTTTGGGAGGCGGGCGGCGGTGTCTTGGCGGCGCACAACGAGTTTCAAACGGGAGGTGGCAGCCGGGTAATTCAGGTTGACGACCCGCAGGCATCGAATCTCCCATTGTCTCACAATCACGCCACCCAAGTAGCGGGAACGATTGCGGCTGCCGGATTTGTGGGAGCTTCGCAAGGAGGCGCATTCGCCGCAGACATTGATGCCTTTGACTCCATTGCCGACATTGGCGAGATGGCGATTGCCGTTTCTCAGGGGCTTGAACTCTCGAATCATTCCTACAGCATTGTTTCTGGGTGGCGGTTTCTTTCCGGGCTTGGCTGGACATGGTTCGGTCGTGATGTTGCCGGGGAGGATCCCCGGTTTGGCATCTACACGGAGTTGTCCCGACAGGTTGATTTGCTGGTCTATGAGTCGGAGAGTTACCTTCCTGTTTTTTCTTCCAGCAATGAGATTGGTGACTTTGGCCCGGTTAACGCGAACGGCACGATCACCCCTGGGACGTTTTATTGGCTTGCCATCGATACCAACGGCGATGGCATTCCCGACACAGCAGTCCAAGACAACACAACCCACGCTCCTGACGGGGGCAACCCACTGCCCGGCTCGGCTTCGCCGATTCCGGGTGTGCTGCCTCCGTTGGGCGTCGGCTTCGATACCGTCAAGCGCCGGGCCTGCGCCAAGAACAATCTGGCGGTCGGCGCGATCAGCGACGTGGTCAGCGGCATTCAGGACGCGACCGACGCCCAGATGGCCTATTTCAGCAGCCATGGGCCGACCGACGACGGGCGGATCAAGCCCGACCTTGTGGCCAATGGAACCGATATCGTCACCACTGACTTCGACGCGAACAACGCGGGCCTGACCAACCGCTACACCGATGGCGTCAACGGAGCCAATCCCGTAAGCGGCACCAGCTATTCGACGCCTTCGGTCACTGGGGCTGTCGCGCTGATTCAGGAACTCAATCAGACCTTGGGCGGTTCGCCCTTGTGGGCTTCCTCGCTCAAGGCCGTGATGCTGCACACGGCGGAAGACGCGATTGACCTCCCGAATTTCACCGGACTCGGGACAGTCAATTTGGTTGGGCCGGATTACTTTTATGGCTGGGGCGTAGCCAACGCCGAGTCCGCGGCGACGCTGATTCGCGACAACCATTCCAGCCAATCCGGGCGGACCTATCTGCGGCAGCATGTCCTGTTCGACGGCAACACCATTGACATTCCCGTGCAGTGGGACGGCTCGTCCGGTGAGATGCGCTTTACCATCGCGTGGACGGATCCTGCGTTCCAGAGCATCGCAGTCGCTTCGTCGGAAGAGGGCGTTCCGGTGATCGACAATGCAACTCCGGTGGACGATCCCACCCTCCGCCTCATCAATGACCTCGACCTTCGCATTCTCGCGCCCGGTGGCGGCACCTTGCAGCCTTGGCGACTTGACCCTGCCAATCCCGCAACCCCGGCCACCACGGGCGACAACACGCGGGACAATGTCGAGCAGGTTGTGGTCGCTGCCCCTGTTGCCGGAACCTACACTGTCCGAATCTCCCACAAGGGCAGCCTACGCATCGCGCAGGCAATCCAGCCGGGGCATCCGCAGTATGATCCTAATACGACCCGATATGAACTCGTCGCGGGACAGTATCAGCGCGTTTCCGTCGCGCTGAGCGGTAACGCGGCCCTGCCCGGTGACCGCTTCGCGATCACCAGCAGCGCGGTGGTCTATGTTGACCTTCCTGAGCCGGAGGGATTTCTTGGCATCGGGCCAGGCAATCCGTTCACCAAAACCTTCGATTTCGATGGGAATGGCACAACCGATCTGGAATTCCAAGCGGGCGTTGATATATTTGGATTCTACGTGGTCGGGGCAGCAGGAGCATCGACAAGAGTGGTCGGGGTATCCGGGTTTGGTGTAGTGCCAATGGTCTATGGTGAGTCGATTGGCTCGATACTAGGCCCAACTGCGAATCCTCGGGCCTCGTTGTTCCCGAGCGATCAGGCTTGGTTTGAGCTAACTGGTTACTCCCAGCTAAGTCACATTTTTAACGACGGTGGCAATGTTACAGGTGGCCCTTGGCACCCAGAGAATGACGCTGCCTACGGTGAAGATGCATATTTGGGATTCGAGTTTCAGGGTGATGATGGAACACATTACGGATGGCTTCGGATTCACGAGTTTGCTGGAGTGGGAGGATTTTTTCGCGAGTATGCCTATAACGATACTCCCGGAGAGAACATTCTGGCGGGACAGATACCTGAACCATCGACGACGGTGCTTCTGATAGGAGGATTCGCGTTCGTAGTCGGGCGTCGAAGGCGAAACAACCAAGGCATAACAAGACGCAGCAGAGCAACAGATGGGCGGCTGTGTTCTCGGAGCGGCAGGGCAATTCCAGATTCCATTGAGCAGCGACCCGCCCCCTCGCCCCATCTGTGCCTGTGCTCTGACGTTGGCGAGCGATGTTTGCCCATCATGGTCCGTCAGTCATTCCTTATTTTTAATTAGCCATCTATTTTGATCGATCCTTCCAGAACCGTTGCCCTTGTGGGCCGTCCCAATGTCGGCAAAAGCCGGCTGTTTAACCGGCTGTGCGGCCGCCGCCTCTCCATCGTGCACGATATGCCGGGGGTGACGCGTGACCTGATCTCGGCAGAGGTGCGGGATGATTATGTGCTGCTGGATACCGGTGGCATCGGGATGGAACTGGAGATGACGCCGAAGAACATCGCCGTGGCGGCCGAGGAGCAGGTGGAGTTCGCGATCCAGGCGGCTTCGGTGATCCTGTTCGTGGTGGATGTGCGCAGCGGAATCACCACGCTGGATGAGTTGGTGGCGGACAAGCTGCGGCGTTATGGCAAAGAGGTGCTGCTGGTCGCGAATAAGGCGGATAGCGAAGCTGAGGAGGCGGAAGCCGACGAATTCAGCCGCCTGGGCCTGGGCGAGCCATACCCGGTATCGGCTGAGCATGGCCGGGGCATGAGTGAGCTCAACGAGGCGATTGACGCCCGGCTGGGGCCGGTGCCGGAAGGCTCATCGGCGGATAAGGACAAGCGCATCCGGATTTCCCTGCTGGGCCGTCCCAACGTGGGCAAATCCTCCATCGGCAACCGTTTGCTCAAGTCGAACCGCCTGATCGTCAGCGATGTGCCCGGCACCACCCGTGACTCGGTTGAGCTGGATTTGGACTACCAGCATCCGGACGGGGAGTTGCTCAAGTTCCGCTTGGCCGACACCGCCGGCCTGCGGATGAAGCGCAAGGTGGATAGCCCCGTGGAGTATTTCTCCGGTGTGCGCACCCAACACGCGCTGGAACGCTCGGATGTGGTCTTCCTCGTGATCGATGCGGTGGAGGGCGTGACCAAGCAGGACCAGGCTCTGGCCGGGGAGGTGCTGGATGCCGGGCGTGCCCTGGTTGTTGTGGTCAATAAATGGGACCTCATTATCCAGCGTTGGGAGGAAGCGCCCATCGATGGCTATAAAAATCTGAAGCATTTTCTGAAGAACTACGAGGACTCGCTGCGCCGGGAGATGTTCTTCCTGCCGGATCCGCCGGTGCTCTTTGTCTCCGCCATGACCGGATTCAAAATCGAGTCGATACTGGAGACTGCCGCTGCGGTGCAGGCCACCCTTGACCTCAAGCTCCCCACCGGGCGGCTCAACCACCTGATCCAACGGCTGTTTGAAGAGCGTCCACCCAAATTTGTCGGCATCAAGCGCTTCAAGGTGTTCTACGCGGTGCAGGTCGCGTCACGTCCGCTGAAACTGCGCTTTTATTGCAACCGGGTCGAGCGGCTTGATCCCGGCTACCGCCGCTACCTGGAGAAGGCCATCATCCACGAGTTCCGCCTCAGTGGCTGCCCCGTGCGTTTCGACCTGGTCGGGAAAGAGCGCCGCTACGAGGACGGCGAGGGTGAGCATGCCCCGCGCCAGAGTGATCGGATTCAAAACAAAAACCGCGTGCGCAAGATGGGTGAACACGCCGCCAAAATCGACCGTAAGCATCCCGAACGCCGCCAGAAAATTACCCAGACCAAGGCCGCACACAATCGCGGCAAAAAGCGCTAGGCGGAGCTCAGCCATCGGTCAACACCGCGATCAGGGCGAGGAATACTCCTGACAGCTCTCGCCGGCAATGATGCCGGAGGCAGCGATCACGAGGAACTTGGTGCTCCAGTTGGGGCTTAGTTTTTCGGTCGCCAGCGCGGCCATCGAGCCCGCAAAGAGTGCGAAGGAAATACCGGGTGCGATCAGGAAGCTGACGTAGTGCGTGACAAAAATCACTGGCGACCCGTCAGCGGGCAGTTTGTTGATGCATGCATCGAATTCTGCCAGCACTGCAGCTTTTGTGGCTCGCCGTTCCCAAAATGAATTCAGCTCTACCGTCGCCTGCGGTGTGCCGAAGCCGAGTAACTCAGCCGTCTCGCGGCAGCGTGCCCATTGGCTGGTAAAGACCCGCGCGTTACGGACTTCCGCCTGCCGCAGAAATCCGAGTGAATTACTGAAAATCGCGGCAGATGAATTTCCGGAAAAGAGAATTTAACCACTTGCTACGCTACGGTTAAAACTCTCCGGTCCGGAATCTCAATCCATACCTCTTCTCCGAGGTAATTGGGTATTCCGGTTTTCATTGATCCACTAAAAATAGCGAAGAACCAGTTTATTGTCTGCCACTCCGGACAATTGCGATCAACGAAAACTGCTAGATGATTATTGCCGGCTGTTGTCTTTTACCGGCTGATTCAATCCTGCTTGGCATGAGCGGACAGCAATTGCTGCAACTCCTCGCGTTTGGCGGCATCCAGCTTTGGCCGGTGGGCGACCAGTTCCTCTTCGTGTTGCTTGTAGCAGCGGCACATGTCCTGCGACTCCATCACCTGCCGGTTGAATTTGCCGCAAAAGACGCAGAATGTAACGTGCAGCTTGAGGAGGAAACGCTTCAGTGGAGGAAGTTTTTCGTAGTCCTCTTTGGAGAGTGCATTGGAGACTTGCTTGCAGGTGAGCATGGAGAGAAGAGATGCGTCTTATTTTGAGTTGAGCCAGTTTTGTTCGAGCAGAGTTTTGAGTTGAGTTCTTGCACGGTGCAACAGGACCCATAGATAATTCGGTGTAATATCCATTACCTTACAAACTTCCTCGGTGCTTTGGTCTTCAAGCACCTTCAGGACGAAGGCTTGACGTGCAGGATCTTTAACTTGATCGATACAAACTTCAAAAACTTTCCAAAATTCTCCGTTATCGTAAAATTTCCTCGGGTTAAATTCCCAGGGATCGGGATTGGTGGTGGCGATCCCGCTGTATTTGAACCAGAAACTTTCCAGCAGGGCTTCGTCCTCCGCCTCGATATCGACCTTGTTTTCTTTGATGGATTTACGGATCTGGTCCACGATCTTGTTGCGCATGATCCCGCGCAGCCAGAATTTGATATCACGGCTGCCGTCGAAGCGGTTGAGCGCCTTGATGCCCGCCAGAAAGGTGTCCTGCACACAGTCGGCCGCCGCATCCGGATTGCGCAGGCGGGACATGGCAAAGCCGTAGAGATAGTCGCCGTAAAGGTCCACCCATTGTTCGGGCGGTGTGATGGGGACCTTGGCTGCTGCTTTTTCCTGACACATGGCTGATGGGCTACGGTTGCAATCGATACGTGACAGCCTTCCCGCTCGAATCCAAAAGGGCAAGCGCTTCCTGTTCGGCGGCCCGCATTTTTGCGCGGTCGTCCTCGCTGCAGTCGTCGTAGCCGGCCAGGTGGAGCCAGCCGTGGATGAGGTAGAGTGCCAGCTCGCGGCTGAAGGGCTCGCCCAGTTCGGAGGCGCGCTGCCGGGCATGATCCACGGAGACGATGATCTCGCCGGCCGACTCCATCCCGGTATCCGCCGGGAAGGTGATGACATCGGTCGGCGTGGGATCGCCCATAAAATCGGCGTGGATCTGCGCAATGGTGGCATCATCCACAAAGGCGATCGACAGCTCACCGCCGGTTATCGGGAACTTGCCGGAGCGGAGGATGTCGGCAAACAAGGCCCGGGTCGCTGCTGCGGGCGGGGCGAGACGCGCATAGCGATTGCTAATTTCCAGTTGGAGCGGATTCATCGGCGTTGGTTTTGGGTGACGATTCTTTAGCGGCGTCTTTGTCGGCATGTTCTGCGGCATCCCCGCTGGCTTCGTCCTCATCCCGGGGGTATTCGATGCGCGCGTGCAGCATATTCAACACGGTGTAAATAAAGCTGCGGCGGATTTTATCCAGCTCTTGAAAGGTGAGCGGGCATTCATCCAGCTGACCGTCTTTAATCCGGTCCTGAAACATTTTATCGATGAGTTCCTCGACATTCGGCTGGGTGACTTTTTTCAGCGAGCGGCTGGCGGCCTCAATGCCGTCGGCAAAGAAAATGATGGCGCTCTCTTTAAAGGCCGGGCGCGGCCCATCGTAGCGATAGGTGCTTTCATCGATATGGACTTCCTCATTCTTGCCGGAGCTTGACGTTTTCGCGCGTCCGTTGACCTCACTGTCCTTTTTTTCGCGCTGTTGCGCCTGGTAGTAGAAATACTGGATCAAGCTGGTGCCGTGGTGCTGGCGGATCACATCCACGATCACCCGTGGCAGTTTGTTTTTACGCGCCAATTCGACGCCCTCCTTGACGTGGGCTTTAATCACCAGCGCGCTCATGGACGGGTTTTTCTGGTTGTGCGGATTAATGCCATCGCGCTGGTTCTCCACGAAATACTCCGGCTTGACCAGCTTGCCAATGTCATGGAAGAAGGAGCAGACCCGGCAGAGCAGGGGACTGGCACCGATCTCGGCCGCGGCATTTTCCGACAGATTGGCCACCATCAAACTGTGATGGTAAGTGCCGGGAGCCTCCATTTGCATGCGGCGCAGCAGCGGGTGGTTGAAGTCAGTCAGCTCCAGCAGCGTGATCTCGGTGGTGATTTTAAAGACTTGCTCAAAAATCGGCAGCAGCCCCACCGCGAGCACGCCGGTAAAGACCCCGACGATAAGCGCGATCAAGGTTTGCTGGCCGATCAGGCCGGCGGAGAAGCCATACAGCGGGGCAACTGCGGCACCGGCAATGGCCGCACTGAGTCCGACCAGCAGGCCGGCCCGCACCAGTTGGGAGCGCTTGCGGATGTTGGCGGCGGCAAAAGTTCCCACCACTCCGGAGAGAAAGGCGATCAGCAGTAATTCAATCGAGTTGCCGTGGAGGATCCCGAAGATGACTGAAATAATCAGCGCGGAAAGCACGGCCGGCGCCGGGCCGACCAGCACAGCCACCAGTATCGGGGCGAGGGCGTAAGGTGCGATGAAGGGAAGCAGGCTGCGGGTGGTGCCGCTGCTGATCAGACCGCTGTCCCCGATCAGCAGGATCATGCGGATTAACAGCAGATTCAGCAGAATGCTGACTGCGGTGATGGCAATGGCGCGGTTGCGTTTGCGCAGGTCCTGCATGCCCTGGCTGACGTAGATATAGACCGCCAGCAGCAGCAGCAGCGTGAGGATCAACCTGCCCAGAAACAGTTCGTTAAAAAACAGCGAGCGGTTACCTGCTTCCAGTTTAACCGTGCGGTAGGCACTGAGCCGTTCGAGATCGGCCTGGGTGATGATTTTGCCGGGCTCGACCAGCGTGTCGCCCTCGCTGAAAGTGATGACCGGTGGCTCGATTTCCTCCATCGCACGGTCGATGGCGCGTTGTGTGGCCGCCTGGCTGTAGATGAGGTTGGGCTGGAGTCCGGCGCTGAAAATCTCAAACAACAAGCGGGCCGTCTCGGAGTCGCTGGAGAGGGCGTTGAGCCGCACCCGGAGCGAGACCACGGCATCGTCGAGCAGGCGGGCATTGGGCAGGTTGGCGCGGCCGCTTTCGTCCACCAGCTGGATCAAGGTCAGTTGCGGCTTGTTGGCCTCGGCGCGGGAGGCGCTGTAAATACCGTCGTCAAAAATTGCTTTCATGACATTCAGGGCATCGCTCAACAGGCTGGAGCGCTCCCTGGGTTTGGTCTTGGCCGTCAGGCGGGTGATGCTCTCGGCCTGGATCGCCAGCTGGTTGCGCTGGATTACTTCCGCCACCGTTTCCTCCAGTTCCGGCGCGAGCACGTCTTCACCCTCGGATTCATAGTGGATCTGGGTCTTGGCGATACTGCTGTTCAGGTCGGCAATAAAAGCCCGGAATTTCTCATAGTGCTCGGAGCTGCGCTGAAAAACCGGCGGCACCTGGGCACGCACGGCAGCAGCCCGGGCCTCGGCCTCAACCTGGCTGATGTAGCTGAAGGGAAAGTCGGCGACGATACGTGACGGGGCCGCCTGGTTGAGGATGATGCGCGGCCCCTTGGGCTCTTCGCCCAAGAATGCAAGCATCACCACCAGCGCGGAAAAGAGAATGAACAGCCCGCTTTCGATCCAGCTGCTGGTCTCGAAGAAATGACTCGCGGCGGACGTATCGCTGTCGCGCCGCTTATCCTTGCGGGAGAGCTTACCGGCATCTTTCGCTTTGCGGGCGCGTGTTTTTTTGAATAGTGCGGCCATCGGGTAATTTACTCAGGAGTGTGTTGGGCGTAGGCGTTGATGATTTCCTGCACCAGCGGGTGCCGGACTACATCAGGGCCCTCGAAATGGAAGAGTTTGACCGGCTCCACCTGGTGCAGCACGCGCATGGCTTCGCGCAGACCGGACTGTTTGGAACGCGGTAAGTCGATCTGGGTTATGTCGCCGGTCACCACCATGCGGCTGCCATCGCCGAGCCGGGTCAGAAACATCATCATTTGTTCGTGGGTGGTATTCTGGGCCTCATCCAGCACGACAAAGGCATTGGAGAGGGTGCGGCCGCGCATGTAGGCGAGCGGGGCGATTTCAACTGCGCCGCGCTCGAGCAGTTTTTCGGTCTGCTCTTTGCCGATCATGTCGTGCATGGCATCATAGAGCGGGGTGAGGTAAGGCAGGATTTTTTCCTGCAGCTCGCCGGGCAGGAAGCCGAGTGCCTCGCCCGCTTCGACGGCGGGCCGGGTCAGGATGATGCGCTCGACCGCGCCATTGAGCAGCTCCTGCAAGGCCATGGCCATCGCCAGGTAGGTCTTGCCGGTGCCGGCCGGGCCAATGCCAAAGGTCACCGGGTAGCGCGCGATCGCCTGCAGGTAGCGCTTCTGGTTGAGGGTCTTGGGCACCACCGTCTGCCGCTTGAGCCGGATCACCAGGGGATCGGCGTAAATACTGCGCAGCTCCCCGTCCCGGTCCTCCACCACGCAGCGCAGGGTGTAGTGAAAGTCCGAGTTGCGGATGTGGATGCCTTGCCGGCGGGCACTTTCGAGCAGCTCGAAGAGTGCTTTGACGCGGGTCACGGACTCGCTGCTGCCCTCGACTTCGACCCAGTCCTCACGGCTGGCCAGGCGCACCTCCAGTGCCCGCTCCACTTCCTCCAGATTTTTGGGGTCGTGATTGAACAGCTGGCTCAGCTGGCGCGCGTTGGCAAAATGTAGCGTCTCTTGTGGCATGGTTCCGTCCGGCGTGTGTTGTTTGAGAGGAGGGGCGTTGCAGCGCGGACCCCTAGTCGGCGATGCAGGCGTGCAGCCGTTCCCACATCGCGGCCATAGAATCCGGCAGCACCCGTGTGTCGCTGATCACCGGCATAAAGTTGGTGTCGCCGTTCCAGCGGGGCACGACGTGACAATGCAGGTGCGAGGGGATACCGGCTCCGGCGGCTTTGCCAAAGTTGAAACCGGTGTTGAAGCCGTCGGGTTTGAGTGCCCGGGTGAGGATTTCCTGGGCTTTGATAATCAGGTCCATCAGCTCGTAGCGTTCCTCGCGGCTCAGGTCTTCGAGCCGCCCAACCTCACGGAAAGGCAATACCAGCAGGTGCCCGGCGTTGTAAGGATAGCGGTTCATCACGATGTAATTGTGCTGTCCGCGCCAGAGGATGTATTCCTGACGGTCGTCGCCCGTTTCCGTGATGCGGGTAAAAGGGTTCCCTCCGTCCTGCGGGTGCCTCGGCGCGAGAATGTAGGGCATCCGCCAATAGGCATGCAGCCGCTGCATCGAGGGCGGAAGCTCGGTCTGACTGGGATTGGATGTAGGCTGACTCATAGACTGTAACGACTTAACTTGGTCTTTTTAATGGCTTTCGTCGATGGTTAATAAAGAATTTAAAAGGACCCGGCTCCCCTTCTGTCCCGTAGCCATCGCAGCCCTCCGTCACGGTCAAGGTCTTGTTCGGAATTTTTTAATGGGTGTCCTTTAAATTTGTTTAATGGGTGTCCTTTAAATTTGTCCTTTCCCCGCTAATGCCTCCAACTAGCCTCAGGAATCAGCCCATGCACCAAACCCCCTTAAATCGTTACAATCAGTCCAGATGACAAACATCCAACAACGCGCCGCTCTCCAACGCCAAATCTGGCAGATTGCGAACGACGTGCGCGGCTCCGTCGATGGCTGGGACTTCAAGCAGTATGTCCTCGGCACCCTCTTCTATCGCTTCATCAGCGAAAACTTCGCTGCCTACATCGAGGCCGGTGATCCGGACATCCACTACGCGGACCTGCCCGACAGCGTCATTACCCCGGAGATCAAGGACGACGCCATCAAGACCAAGGGCTACTTCATCTACCCCAGCCAGCTTTTCTCCAAACTCCTCGCCACCGCGCACACCAACGAGAGCCTGAACACCGACCTCGCCGCCATTTTCTCCGCCATCGAGAGTTCCGCCAACGGCTACCCCTCGGAGCAGGACATCAAGGGCCTCTTCGCCGACTTCGACACCACCAGCAACCGCCTCGGCAACACCGTCAAAGACAAAAACCTCCGCCTCGCCGCCGTCCTCACCGGCGTCGGTGGCCTCGACTTCGGCGACTTCGAGGGCAGCCAGATCGACCTCTTCGGCGATGCCTACGAGTTCCTCATTTCCAACTACGCCGCCAATGCCGGCAAATCCGGTGGCGAGTTTTTCACCCCGCAGCACGTCTCCCGCCTCATCGCCCAACTGGCCATGCACCAGCAGACCGGCGTCAACAAAATCTACGACCCCGCCGCCGGTTCCGGCTCCCTGCTGCTCCAGGCCAAGAAGCACTTCGACGCCCACATCATCGAGGACGGCTTCTTCGGGCAGGAAATCAACCACACCACCTACAACCTGGCGCGGATGAACATGTTCCTGCACAACATCAACTACGATAAGTTCAACATCCAGCTCGGCAACACGCTCACCGATCCCCACTTCCT
>Ga0210025_1002196_pt1 | contig 19558 bp, 14 predicted proteins | sample CryGeyme20150102_FD_183989 | JGI IMG/M metagenome (GOLD analysis project Ga0210025, IMG submission 183989) | Groundwater microbial communities from Crystal Geyser aquifers in Utah, USA - Crystal Geyser metaG 2015-0102 (SPAdes) (version 2) | ecosystem: Environmental > Aquatic > Deep subsurface >...
GTCGTATCCGATTTCTCCCGATGTGTTCCTGTTTCTGAGTGGGAGACGGGATGGGGCATTTCGGGTCATTCCGGTGACGTCGGATTCGGGTCTCCTTGTCTCACGTTCCCTTCGGCTGGCTCTGACCAGTTTCGAGTACAATAGTCCAGCTATCAAGTGCGAGTTGTCAATTAATACAATTAAATACATCTACGACTGCTTTAGCAACAAGCTCTGATATCTGGCAATCAGCATGCACACTCCCTTATATTCCTTGTCTCGCTTACGAGCTGATTAATTGTTTTGGTTTACAGTGACACTGACAGGACGACTGTTGCTTTTATGGTTATGCGTGCGCTGCTCCAGAGCACTGCCTCCAGTCATAATTTTCTCTCTTGACGATTATTGTTTTCATTTTTCATCGACAGACTGAAGAAAATTGTTTTCAATTTGTAGAATTTAAATGCAGTAACTCGTTATTCACAAAAACCAGAACGTTGGATCTCTGGGCGAGCAAACAAAAACAAATACAGCACAGCACAGCACAGCAGGTAGCCCAACAATATGTTTGCTTCCGAATTAAAGGCCACCATTGCCAAAATCCTCGCACACATTCTAAAATCCTTCCTGGAAGTCAGTATTGATGACATTGAGACACAGCTTTTGGGTGATGAAGGGAGAATAAGTCTACGAAAAATAAATTTCCGGGAGCGCAAGTTCTTGGTATCAACCCTCGAAAACAATGTCAGTTGTTATCTAGTGATTTCCGGCTCCAGCACCATTGAAAAAATGGAGTTAACTTGGAAGTGGAAACATGGAAATGCAGCAATCTTCAAGATAGCTGATGGTGTGCTATTGAAAAATAACGCGGTGATAAGAGGAGTAAACCTGTACCTCTCCTTTCGGTACGAAAAGCAAGATCCAGACAACGAAGCACCGCCGGCCAAGGACCGCTTTGCCTCAACTGCTGCTGAAAATAATACATTTGACCACAAATGTCCAGCTACGAGAAGGAAGCCAGTACGTGCTTTGTTGAAAGATGAAATGGAACGCCTGAAACGCGCTGCGATTGGCAATCTAAAAGAGACGGACTTGTACCAACACATTGTCCAAAATGTGATCGACTCCCTTGGCCTGAGAATAGAAGACGCGCAGATAGAATTGGTTGTCCCTTTTTCTAATGCCTCAATCAAAATGGGTATCAGAAATTTCTCATTTGCCTCTATGGACGCTCAAGGAATGGATAAGAACATGGCTCTTTCTTCAGTAGATAAAGCGGAATTGACGTGGAACGGACTACATGCAGATTTGCACAACCATGACCCTCTATGTAAACGAGGGTCAAAGCATTCCGTGATCACACCCATTCTTGAGCCCTTCACGTACAGAATTATAATCCGTCGGAGTCAAGGAAGACGTTTCATCGATTGGCTCCACGGGTATGAGATGATTGGTACACATCCCCGTGGGGACCAATTTCAACCATCTGGAGGTATAACAATTCACTACTCTGAAGGAACGATGAATGCTGTTGCTAAAATATTAAAGATTGTCAGAGAGAAAAACCAGAAGACTGACTATGATTCTGAAATTTACAATATGCACCAGAAACCTCCGATTGACGAGTGGCCTGTCTCTACGAAATACATTCTTGTTTGTCTGAGCTGGATTTTTATTGCTTTGAATTTAGCCATGGTATGGACAGTCCTTCGATTCATTGGACTCCTTCACGGCCGCAAATACTTGACAGCAATTTTTTGCTTAGCAAGTATGTATCCATTTGCAGCAGTTGCGATGGCCATTGCAAAACTTGATCTTGATGTTACCAATCAGAGTATTTTGAAAGAGAAAGAGAAAGAACGACAGAAAAAAAGGATTCAAAATTACCCAGCAATTTTTCGCTTGCCTTTCTCGTTTGTGTCTGTTGTGACTCCGGACACTATCCAGCTCTCTCTAGCGGATACAACTGCAATGGGACGATTGGATTTTTCAAAGTTACATGTTTCTGCGCAATCCTTGACTGCCAAAAGCTACGATGGTCGCCAGAGGGGAATGGATTTCTCCATGTCAGGGGTACGCGCCAAGCATGAAAAGGGAAGTTGGCTTGCAAATATTGATCATACGCACTACTTTTTACTTCCTGGGAAATTTAAGCTTGAGCAACCGCTTGTTAGTTCTGTGATCGCTTTTAAGGATGGAAAATTGCGAATCGAATTCGGGTATTTGGTTGTTCGGTTGCTCCAGCCAGACGAAGAAGTGTCACAATCAATAAAGGTCGAAAATATGAGCATGGAAAAGCTGCCCGAATTCATCGCTAAACAAGTCTACTTTAAAGACATTGCTCATAAGGTCAACTCAACAGGGAAGGTGTTGGATGCTGAAATCCAAAATTGGTTGGATAAGGTGGACAAAGGGAGAGTTACAGGAAGGAAATCGAAGCCAGCGACAGATGAGCATGAAATGGACTCTCGAAATCGAATGAACGCAGAGATGTATGAGGGACTTTTCAAGTTGCAAATCATTGCCAGTATGTTTGAACAAATACCTCTGCAAAAGCACCGACAAAAATTGCGTCAATATCCTCTATCATTTCGTGGTAGAGATGCGGTCGATTTTGTTCTCGAGAGCAATATGGCCAGTACCCGATATGAGGCTGTAAAATTACTGAAGGATCTGGAAGTCGAGTTCCGTCTCTTTGAGAATGTAACACGAGGTAGGTGCGGAGCAATTGCCAAGCCGATGCGGCATAAATCTCCTTCAGTATTCTTATTCGGGTTGCTCACTTGTGTATCTTTTGCTTCGCAGAGTACAAATTTCATGACGACAATAATTTTCTTTATCATTTCGTGCACCCCGACAGAAGACGGTGTTGGAAAAAAAGCGAGCTTCCGTATCATTTTACTGAAAATTTTGACAGGGCACCGCAATCATCACCGATACCCTTTCCGGTCGTAATCTTGGTCAACAAATTGCAACTGTCTAGGCACGATAACAAAGAAGGTGAGCATCTGCTTCACGCCAGGCGATGTGAACTGTATTTGGACAAAGGTAAACTCGCACGCGCTATTGACGGCACTTTGTTAGTGGAGGACCTTAGATCAAGCATGCTTGCCGTGGCAAACGTTCGAGTCCACGCATTGGTAGATCCAGAGTATCCCAAGGTGATCCATCGATTTCAGTACAGTGTGGATACATTGCAAGTGAATCCATCGTTCACCACACAGGATTGGTTGGTGTCTCTTGGCCTTGATTTTGACACTTCCGGTGACAATAAATCTAGAGAGTTCCGATTATCGGATGCAAATGGAAGTCCTTCTGAGCCTTATCTTATTCCCTACTCATACATCCCCGAATTTCTATTAAAGCTTAGCTGGAAAGGGTCTCTGCTATCGGCGAAGGAAACCAACATGAAAATACCAGGTTATGAAGGAACAGAATCGACGACCTCCAACGATCTGATCAGAGAGTTCGTGGTCAATGTGCTTGGAAAGGTTGCTGGTATTGCCATGAATGTCAACCTCTTTGGGGTGAACGTAGGTCAGTCTGCAGGTATTGCGACAGCTATTGACATAGGAGGTAAGTTTGTTCCGTTTGGCGAGTATATTTCCATGGGAGCGATGGTTGTGTACGACGGTATTACGAGTACTATCGACGCGGGCAAAGCTGCCAGAAACGACCCAACGGGTGATTGGAAAGCTACGGACATCTTCCATGGCATATTTTACTCTGCGGGGTCATTAGCTCGCGATGGAGCGGAATTTAGGGGCAAAACGGAGGATGTTTACTACGATGAAAATGACCAGGTTTGCGTGGATCCGGTCGATTACATAGTTGGTGCTGGACATGCTACAGCAATTTACGCAAACAAGAACAAGGCTCGGTTCGCTGGCGCATATGTCACTGCAGCTGTGGTGATTGGGCTCGGAGTTACGCTTGGTCCTATCGGGGCGATCACTGTAGGCATTCTGGCTGGTGCAGTAACTGAGCGTACGGTTGAATATGTTGAAAAGAAAATCATCCTCCGCATCGAAGATGAGGACGGGGAGGATGTCGACACCGAGGAGAACTCCTTATCTGGTCAAAGCTATGTTGGCAGCTGGTAGTAGTTTGAAGTAAGACATGGCGAGTTCTTTTTCTAGGTATTATTAGTCTAGTTATTTTCGAATGCCCGTTAAAGACTATTCGGTACAGCTCACAAGTGAAATATGATAAGAGCCACTCAATAGAGGTCAACTTCGACGGAAAGAGAAATGTTTCTGTCGAAAAGGTTGTCCACCTGACCTGATGACTCCAAAGCTACGCACTTTGCGAATAAACGTCCGCAAGTAGTGATGTCAAATTCTGTGCCGCTGCTGCCGCCGAGTTGCTGTACTGCGTTTTACTTATTCTGGACGGAATAGACTTGGACTTCATTTGTGATCGTACGACCCCCAATAACACGACCTCATCATGAGCAAATCATGAACTACTCTTGCAATACTTAAGTGCTTCCATGATTTTCATGTTTCCTTAGTTTGCGCTGATTGCCTTTGCTGAATGAAAACAAAACGTCGTAGACAAAGGCATCGGCCAATTCGGGACCAAAGACTTTGGTAAACATGGCGTGGGCAGGATCTCTGTCCGCAGAATAGGAGTCGTAATTGGCTTGTCCTTGGAGGACCCTTGCGATGGATTCTGCTTGAGCTGGAGTCGATCGAACCAGATCCAAGTGATTCTGTACGTATTGTTGAAAGGCAGGAAACAAGTCACGGTAGACTGGATGCTCTTCATTCGCTGATCCATGTTTTTGTTCTTGTTCTTGTAGCTCTTCGAAACGACTGTAAAGCATTTGGTTGGAAAAGTATCGATCTTCATCGTAAAATCGTTTCGTCATTTTCCCCTGCAAGGAAGGATACGCATCACGAATGGGCTTTAGCTTGTGCTCGTAGCATTGGGCGTGTTCTTGTTCGGACGAATGAAGCGGTTGAAAATCTACCACACACAAATGTTTTTCCAGATTGAATTGTAACAAGTCAATACCCAGCACTGGAAGGTCATATTCAGCTGCTGGATAAAAAAGACTCGTAAATACCTGCGTCTTGTTGCCGGCATCGTAAACGGTCATACGAATTTTTCGATATTCGTTCGAAGCAAAACATAGCGTAACCATCCGAACAGGTTGCTGCTTCTGACCACTCGTCGTTCCTGCGGTGGTTGCTGTTGCACCTTCCATGTAGCTCAAATCTTGACCAGTTTTAGATTCGGTTGGCAGAACGCGCAAATTGGTAAGATTCTCCTTCATGAATTGGATTTGCCATTCAAAAAAGGGCATGTAAAAGAGTCCCGTTTCAGAATTAGCTTTGTAAGTGGGATCAATGGATGCCTTCCAGGGCAGACCGTGTTCGGCAAGAGTCTCATCGACGTCGCTGTTGGTCGGCAGGCTTGTCCTTGTTCTCTGGAAAGGACGCGACAGTTCATCTTGTCTTGGAATTTGAAACTTAATATCGTGTCTGGTGGGTAGAGGGATATTTTGGAATGGCTGTTCAACATCCATGCTCAAGCTAAATAATTGTACTGGTTGTGATGACGAGCGCCGCCGCGGTTGTGGATTGCTGAAGGCAGTCGTGTGTCTACTAGTACTACCAGCAGCGAAGGCAGAGAGTGCTTTACTGGGAACCGAGCAACAGATTACGACTGCCGCCGCCAGTACCACCACCATACTGATGATAATATGAGCATTCATAATATGTTGCTGAATGTTGAATCAACTTTAAGGATGCGTCTGCACAGGCCGAGTTTGTAATTTCTTTTGAAATTATGGGCTATGTGTGACGCAATTCCTTCTTCATCACAACTATCCTGTTTCTTGAAATTCTAACCATCCGAAGGCAGTCTTGCCAAAAAAGACATGCAATAATACCAGTAATACTGAGTGATAATATCCGAAAAAACTACTCGAGCTCTATTCGAGTTCCGGAATACAAGATTGGCACGGAGTTTCACAGTATTATTACTTTAGTAGCTAGTAGTCTACTACTACTAGCTAGTAGTCTACTACTACTCCGTAGCTCTACCTAGTACTCCAGTAGTCTAGTACTGGAGTAGAGTATCTAGCACTAGCTAGCAGTAGTAGCGCGTGCACAGAGATTTTTTATGAAAGAACAAAGATTTTTTTAGAGCTGTAGTAGGTTTTTTTTCTATAGATACTTAGTAGTGTAACTTTATACTGCTTCAGCTTGAACGTGCAATCGCTTTGTAATAATATAGAGATAGCTATACTTAGAAAACAACTGTTACTTGCGACGTTTTCGCGGTCTTCCATCACCAAGAATGTCGCTAACAGCAGCACGAACACACCAGAGGTCAGGCGTCTCCCGTAGCAAATCATACCGTAGACTAGACGTTTCAATTTCCCTCTTGACAGCATTATACCATGACGTTGGAGCTTCACGTAGCTTTTCATAAATTGTTGACAAGAAAGAATGATTGTTTGCGTCTGGTGCTTTGTCGTCATTATGTTCCGCCGAGAGTACAAGATCAAGAATTTGAGGATAAAATTGTTCCTCCTCGTCGTCGAGACCAGTACCAGAATGGACGTTAAGCAACAGCTGCAATAGTTCCTCAATCGTAGTCATCTTGTCTCGAACCTTTCCGCGACCATAACGATTGAAGCAAGTCAGGTAGTAGATCTGGTAGGCATGCGCATAATTCTCATATGTAAACGCATGATGAGGATCTCGTCGCCAGGAGTCCTTTGGAATGATAGTATGAAAATGCTTGTCATCACAGATATCAGCAAATTCAATGGTCGTATTGTTATGTTTCTGTAGGACATCCAGAAAGCACTTGGCAACATTGCTGGTTCCCTCAAAATCAACGCCTCGCAAAAACAAAAATTGAAGGCTTTTGTTGTCTTTTAATGTTTCACAGATATCTACAGCATCAATAGTGTATGCATGACAACCATACGTATCATCTTCAGAGTTGTAGTGGGACCCTTCTACCTGCAGAAACTCTAGGCACCCATGATTTAGAATACCAAGCAGTGGCGCTGTTATGTTGATGGAAGAATACCAAGCATGAGCACCCAAGCAAAGAGTTTTCAGTTTTGAGTTCGAGGATAGAGCATCGATCTCGCACGCCTCATACTTGACAGGGCCATGCGCGATAAGAGCATTTTCAATATTATCCGAGCTGGAAATAGCTTGCCAGATTATATTCCATGATGGATGATCGATATTTGTGTTCAGCAAGCGCAGTGTGCCTATACGTATACCATCCCGTCTTTTCGGTGGAGTCCACGGACAGGCGTATTCTGTAGAATCTATCAATTGGATGTCTAAGCTCCCGATGGAGCCGCCAACTAAAAACTCGTCGATACTGAAATATTGAATACCGCTGAGCTTCAACTCATCCAGATACCATTCTTCGTCGGTGAATGCAATGGCGCTCAGTATTGCTTCCATACAAGGACCGACGTTAGAATCATGATATCTAGTCTGATGGAAGGACAACCGCTTGAGCGACGCACTTTTACCATGAATAAAAGATTCCAATGCTTGATTTACCGACTCATGTACACGTCTGAAATCAAAATTCAAATCAATGGACAATGATTCGAGATTCGTCTGTTCAATACTGTGTAAGAGAGAGATAAAGGCATGTGTACTCCAGTTGTGTACTTTTATAGTAAGCTCTCTAAGTTGTGGAGCAAGGCGTTCCAAAATTATGGAACGTCGGCGAACAAGGGTAGTCGCCCGCTCACTTTCAGCTTGAAATTCGACAACATTATCGGGAAGCAACGTTCGTACATACTCTAAAATTTCAGTTGAGTAGCCTTTGTAAAAAAGGAACTCCAATAATGTTCTGGGCTTGCATTGACGGTCAGAGTACATCGCTTCCATCCCTGCTTGATTTGGGTCCAAGGCGAGTACTCGTTTAAGTACGTCCCCGGGGAAACGATCATCTCTTCTCAGTAATTTTGCCAAGAATTTCCCTCGGATTCCTTGTGCTGAGATCTTGGGACAGAAACTATGGACTTTTCGTACCGTCTCGTCGTCAAAGCCTGAGGCAAGGAAGAAGAAATAGGGAAATGTGCGAAACCACTCCGATACGTTCAATTTTTCGGCGGCGAGAAGGGGATACCGCTCCAAAGCATCCATCACTCCTCCTGACAGGAATTCTTCTCGTGCCTCGGCACTTTGCCTGAGCTTTTCCATAGTTGTTGATACCAGTTCCTGCGCTACAACGGCTCGTGCAGCCCAATACGAAGCGTCGTCACCCCATTCTTCATCGTGCAACTCCATTATCCATCCAAAAATCTCGCCAAGGCTGTCATGTTCACATGCTGAACAAAACGACAAATATTTGCAGAGAATTCCCAGCTTGACACAAACCCTCTCATTTTCAAACAGAGAGCACTCGTTCTTTTTTTCCTGTAGTGATAGTGGTTCAAATTCTCTTAAGTCGTCTATATGTGTAACATTTTGGTTGTCGAAAAATTCCCGGAGCTTTTTTCGATCGGATTCATGTTTGAGTCCAAGATGTGCGCATATTCTTTCGAGATTTCCTTCCCAATCGCTATCCCAACCCTCACATTTACTGGAAGCACTCATGTCATCAGACGATGGGTCGCAGTAGGAATCATCCATGCTCGATCGATAGATCTGGTGCTGGGTTGCTACTAGCTAGACTACTTCTTGGTATTATCTTGGGAGATGTAGTTGCCAACTACTACCTGGAGGGTGTTCTGGTATTGACTTTAATATTATATACGAGTATATATCACAAGAAATCTATTGGTGCAAATGCTGATAAGGCTGCAACATAAAATAAAAATTTGGATGTGCGCCGCCGGGATGGATTTTGGATGTTCGGTGTTCGGTGTTGTTATCTCGCAGAAGAGTCGAAAGAGTAGACTGGATTATTCTTTAGTAGTAGTAGGTACTACTAGCTACTACGGTACGGGTAGTTACCTAGTAGACTGTAGTACTGTAGCTACCACTACTACTATCGCTCACTCTCTACTACCTGGTACTACTAGCGGTCACAACAATGATGACCTGCAGAGACACAACTGATTTTGTTTTTTTGAAACCTTGAAATCTTGATACCAAAACAGCTTTATATTTTTTGTGATTTCAGAATTTCTTTTTGAAAATGCTGCAAATTGTACAATCGTAATAACCACCCTGTTGAAAAAATGTTTGAAATCTTGAAATCTTGATTCCAGAATTCCTTTTTGAAAAGACTAGTGGTTGTGGGGGTACTAGTACTACCAGGTATCCATGATGATGATGCAAGCACCAAGGAGGGGGGAGAGTAATGGTGGTGATCTCTTTTGTGGTTGTGCTGGCTGTGCCTCATCCTTACTTGTAGTAAAGATAATTGGTTGACATTGGCATGTTCATTTTATAAATTTGGGAGCGGGACTCAACAGAAAACATCAAATTTAAAGGTCTGCGGTCTGCTTTTTGGCAAAAATGGGGGTGACAAATTTAAAGGATTTCATCTGGAAAAATTCAAATTTCTAATTGGATCATAACTTGAGTACCAATTTGACACACATTAAGATCTGGACCTGCATCTGCAAATTAATTTTGGCTACCCCTAGCTAGTATCATAGGCATTGTACAACATGCTGGGCAACGAAACGTTGAGTGCCAATTTCAAAATGAGTGTCACGTAGTACCTGGTAGTAGTCTACTAGTACCAGTAGTATCTTCGCATGAAATTGACAAACAGAAATTTAACGCTTTCTTTGCTTTCATGTACACACGGGACTCAGCTTACTCCCTATTCTTGCATCACTTGTACTCGATCGCCCGGAGAATCCTCAATATTATTAGGTAGGTCTACTCCGTATTTGTTTTTGATATTCGACTCATGAACTACCAGCACTCTACCTGGTACTACTACAGTACCTTCTGTTACTACGTACAACAGAGTCAACATGATGATGATTATTATTCGTTTTCACAAACCACACAACAGCGACACTTTTTGAAAACGGTACAACAGCAGCACCCATCTTCACATACTATAATATATATATAATGACAGCAAACATCCATCATTCGAATCATAACTACACGGAGGATGATGTAGCGCAGCAGCAGCAGCAACAGCAACAGCAACAGCAACAGCTGCAAGTCCAAGAAGGATTGAAAGAGAAATTGGCTTTCCTGAAACGTAAACGTCAATTGCTAGTATCTACTCGAAGCGAACAAACAATTCTCAAGGAGCGCTTGCAACAGCATTGTCATAAACTTCAACAAGATTACGAACGACAGCAAAACAATGTCTTGGCGTGGAGATTACGACAACAAAAAGCATCTTACATATTGAACAAAGAAAGTATTGGTTGGAATGCTATTAATGATGCTTTTTTTATTTGGCATCAGGGACCATTTGCGACCATTAACGAGAATCGATTAGGTGCAGAAGCTATTGTAACGATTCCGTCGTCTCGAAACAACAACAACAACAACACCAATGGTGTCACTGCAGTCGGCGGCGATGAAGAACAAGGATTCTCTACTAGTAGTGTGGCTACGACAGCTTTGGGTGCCATGGCTGCTACGGTCAGTCTACCCGGAAGATATTTAGGTTTTGGTGCAAGTTCCGCTGAAGTGTTATCACCTGTGACCAACAACAACAACAGCAACACAACTAAGAACGATGCTAATGAAACTACCAATATATCTCAACAACAACAACAACAATACCCTGCTAGCAGCAACAGCAGTCATTTACACTCGAGTCCAAATTTTGTTCCTCCTCCTATCATTACTACCACGATACGGATTCCGTGGACAGAAATTAATTCTGCCTTGGGTCAAATCGTTCTGCTGCTTTCGCACTTGGAACAGACTCCTCATGCTGGTATATCGTTTCCTCATCACGTTCTGATTCCACAGGGCAGTACGTCCAAAATTGGACTCCGACAACCCAATGCCATTACAGGATGGGGTAGTAGTGGTGGTGGTGGTAGAAAAAATGCCACCACGAAAGAAATTCCGATCGTGGCCATGTATCATTTGTATTCCGATGATTCCTTTGCCTTGTTTGGGAAACGAAATTTTAATTTGGCACTGCGAGCCTTGACCGAATGTTTGGCCATTGCAGCCAATGCTATTCATGCCCGCGATAGGACCATTGTGATGCCATTTCCTATTCAAGTAGAACACGATAATCCCAGTGCTCCCTGTTTGATTGGTGGATTGAATGTACAATATGGTGGCACTAGTACTACTACTACTGCTACTACGGCATTGACGGTAGACCCAACGAATAATTCTACCATTACCGGTGGAGGCACAAACCAGAATGATGGAATGATCGCTTGGACTCGTGTCATGAAGTACCTTTTGACCAATGTCAAATGTTGTGTAGCATATGCTGCCAAGCATGTCGATCAATAATTTTAAAAGGGCGATGTGATTACTGTTCGTACTAGTACAAAAGTATGTAGCTGTATATAGTCCTTTGCTTTTTTTTTTTTTGCAACGAACCAATCAACAAACTGAAAAAGCACGAAACAATTCGAATTGTGTATTGTCAAAAAAAGAATTGCCATAACGCGTGCTCTGTATAGTTGATCCTGGGATACCTTATAATGTCACATTCCTAGTCAATGAAATAATGTTGTTTCCATTTGCGCTTTTCGAACCTCGAGGTACTGGTAGCATGATAATATTTTTCTTCTGGATTTCATGTATTTTCTATAGATAGCCATCACTTGAGTAAGCATGTTCTTCAAGCATTGATCACATCATCGCTTCCTCAAAAATTGATGCTTAATTCATCCATTTATTGAGACTTGCTGGCAACAGCAGCACTATCTTGTTCTACTGGTACTGCAGCGCCTTCCACGGCTACAATAGCTGTTACTGCTTCATCCTCCTCAATGGCTCCACGGGTAAAACTAACGTAGGCCGTCCAAAAGAAACTGACCAAATGCCTGAAAGGCATGCGAATGTGCATGGGCAAGACAAATTGAACACAGTCCGAGGGACCCCACAGTTGAATCATGGCTGTCAAATCCTCCTTTACATTGTTGGAATATTTTGTCAGGCCATCCTGTACCCAATCCGCAGGATTCCAACTGTGTCCGCCAACAAGTTCCTTGACAGTGTAATACGTTGGAAAGTACAGTATTGGAAGATGAATGGTAATATCAAAGACTACCATTTTCATGGCATCCAAAATTCCAGCCGTATCCTTTAATTTTTCTGCAAAGGACAATTTGGAAAATCGACTCATGGTTGGAAACCATTGACCGAATTTTTTGACCATTAACCAGTACTGGAACCCTCCCAGATAGGCAAATCCAAATACTACAAATATACCGTTGCGTTTCCAATCTACTTCGTTCCATGATTTTCGTTCCGCGACGACCTGACACATGAGATCTGCTGCAGCCGTTTTTCCCGTCGCCACCATGAGCTGAAAGGCAAACGGATGAGTTTTGGGAAACGCCATGATGCCTCCACTGCTTGCATCGACACTGCTTTTGGCGGCAGCTTCGGCAGCAGCAGTTTTGGTAGCACTACTACTTTCGGTAACCGGTTTGATAACTTTTCCGTCAACGGAAGACTTGAGAGACTTGGTCGTCGAATGATAGACTCGGCGACTTGCCACGGAAATCATGGAGGTTGCAGATGTTCGATACATGGACAACATGGTGACAGATACAGATACAGATTGTATGGAAGACAAACGGATTGTCTGATGCCAATATCTACTACCTACTAGCTAGTACAGTAGTAGAATAAGTGAAGCTTTGGCAGAAGAAAAATAGTCATGAAGGTCACGTACGTAAACTGTGGCATCAACTTTCCAGGTCGATCTTACGTGGTCTTCGGGGTTGGGTGCAACGTTGCCATGGGACCCGGTGAGAAACAAAACCAGATCTCGTCCAATAAGCTTCAACCAATATTGTGACATCAACTCTTGCAATCACGAATTGATGGGACTTGTTCTCAGGAACACAAAGCTAGAATAATAAATACTCCTATTAATAACAGTAATACAATTAAAGTGATAGAACTGCGTCCAATTGTCATTTCATCGATTTGTACCTGGTACGTAAAATCAATGACGAGAGCGACGGGCTCAAATGACGTAAACCTATGCATGTGCCCAAAATTATTTGTGAGCCATGGCGAAAAGTAACTGGCTTCACCATGCAACATCCCCTCCTGGTACTGTACATGAGTTCCCATTCGAACTTTTTGATCCACAAAATTCTTCGTCTACAGACAACGGTCAAGTCTTGTATTATTGGCACTGGCAGCACCAATCTCACTCGTAGAGTAACAAGCAATTAGAGCTAGGGATTGCTACGGTACGAAAGAAATGCTAATAGTATCGTACCGTACAGTATCGGTTTATCCATTTATCCAATACAGATCTATCACCACGTCCAATTTACCAACACGGAGCTCGCATGCGGTCCACGAACAGTTCCCAGTCACCATCTGGGGTATTTTGACGATAGGTTTTCTTTTCGTTCTCTAGTAGCTCCTTGAGTTGGTTCAAATAATCTTTGGCTTCCTTTACTCCAGCTGCGGTACCGGTTTTATTAAGAATCTCCTCGAGATCTACCTGCGCTTGTACCAGATAACTGGTACCTGCAATATTCGCCTTTACGCGCCTCATTCTCGATTTTTCGTGACCATTGTCCAGAAGTAATGCATCCGTGGCCAGCTTACCAGCATCTTGATACATTTTCAATCGCAAATAACATTCCGCCTGGTTGGATAAGAGATTTACAATTTGGTCCATTTGTTCCTTGGGACCAACAAACATGTCGCCCGGAATGTAAATAAAAGCTTCCTTGTAAAGACCAATGGCTTTTTCGTGATTCTTTGCTCCAAAAGCTGTGTTTCCCTCTTGCTTAAATTCTAGCACTTTTATCCACTCATCTTTGGGAATCCGTCGTATCCGTAGGCGATGAGGGCAATTCCCTTCGGCCACCCTTCGAACGACCCCATCAGCCACGTGCAAGTTACGGGGCCGAAGGAATTCGAGTTGGATTTTCGCCCAGTTTTCTTCCAGCCTATCACTACCAATAATATGGTCCAGAATGAGAAATTCGTCTGCCTGTTTCAAAATTCTTCCCGACTCTTGGTCTCGTTGGAACTCTGCCAGCTGGGCTTCCATGAAGTCCTCATTGTTTAGTTTAATAAACATGCCATTGTAGCCGTCCACTAACCAGTTCCCATCCCAGCATCTTTGGTCCTGAGCCATCAAATCTTCGTCAATCCTAGATTCCGACATTCTTATACGTGTTTTTATGATAATTATTTGTGTTACATTTGTTTGCTTTTACTGATATGTTTTTTGTTTACCGTATTCAAAATTCAAACATCATGCCCTGAAAATGTTGTGTGCGGACACAACGAAGTTCCGTAGATGTTAGTTGACAGATAATAATAGAGTTAGCGTTAATTGTCACTCACAAAACGCAACATGGAACAATAATTATTATCGGCTTGACTAGGTCTACTGCATGAGCCCATCACATGATGTAAATTCGTTGCTTGCTAGAGCCTTTATGATTCTAAAAACCGCAATCCGCCATTACAAAAAAGGCGGTGTACCAGTAATTGAATCATGGCATCGTACGGTCTCAATTTTGAGAAATGGAAGCATTCGAGGGAGTCTCGACAGCTTGTGGAAAAGGCTTTCTGTCTTTTGTAGTGTCCTGTAAGCTTAGTGAGTGCTCTCACCGACGAACCCAGTATGTGGTTAATGTGAACCACGAATAATGAACCTATCGTTTACTTTTCAACAAAGCAGCTTCATAGTGAAGCTATTATCCCATGAAATTAAAAAAAATCGTACGAGATTGAATGTGTATGACATTCTAATGATAAAGGTGATGGGCAGTCTCTGTTTTGCCACAAGAATCACTTGGCATCTTACTTCTTGCTCCTAGCAGGTTTAATGTCATCTAATACCACTGCTTGAAGTTCGTGTTATATTTTTTTCTATAGGTACGCAATCGCACCATTGAACCTAAAGTCGACTATGCGCCAGTTCAACTCTGCCTCCTCTTCATTGTATTCTCGTTGAAAGGCGCACACATAGGAATTTGCTCGAATATCGTCTTCGGATCCTTCCACAATTTCACCAGTTTTCTTCTTCCTGACACAGTTGATTTGTTGACACATGAAATGCAGCAGAATGATCGGAGAGCCCTTGTTGACTTCATCGGGCTGATCATATCAATAAATGTTGCAATTATGATGGATGTAATTGTGAGACAATAATATACATTTCGAAAAACTATTCGAAAAGAAAAAAAGAGCACCATCCATTCTCAACACAAAAACAAAACCAAGAGTGACTCACCTCCACAGCCAAAATTTCAGAATTCATAATTGCCAGAACATGCGTATCAATTTGAACTCCCTCTTGTTTCCGTGCGGCAATTTCTGAAGCAATGCGCCTAAATACTCCCTCGCTCAACCACGGTTTGAGCTGATTGGTTTTTCCTTGCAAGAACCATTCCATAATTTGGGGCAGAGTGGTCTCTACCACATCTTCTCGCCAGCCTTCTAACGTAAAATCCGGATCCAGTTTCCGCAATTCTGCCACGGCAATCGATTCGGGAGATTCTGCCGTCATCGTCTCGTACACCGAGGATACTCGGTATACCCAGGGATTCTGACTCGTTTCCCATGCTTCCGTGGCATCTTCCTTCAAGTGATCCAATTTTTTCTTGACGTCTTTGGCACCGCTCTTTTCGTAAACAATTTCGGATTTGTTCAAAATGTCTTGAATAATAGGAGCATCTGCCAATCGCTTTTGCATCCGTTCCCAGGCTGTTAGGTGTTCCGACTCATCAATAACCATAATAGAAACTGGACCTGCATATTCTTTATCGCCTTCGGCAGTCGCTTCGGGTTTCTTTAGCTTCTTGTTGATATGCTGTCTCTCGCCAGATTTCAAGAGATCTTGCCATGCCGATCCGATTTCGGCCACGAAACCGTCCCAGGCATCGGCAGCCTTGTGCAAAAAATCTCTTTGTTCGCCATGGTCCTTATTGGAAGTCTCGTCACTCTCGTCATCTCCTTCCTTGGATTTTTTCATTCGATTCACAGTATCTCGCAACGAGTCTCCTGATGATGATGATGATGATGATGATGATGATTCGTTTGTTGTTTCTTTGGTTTCTTTTTCTTCGTCGTCGTCGTTCTTTTTCAGATTGGCCTCGGTAGCAAAAGAATAACGACTCGTTCGACAGTGCAGAGATTGTTGGTACGGATATCTGTTTGCTATCAAGGAACGGGATACTACTGATAGAGGTGCAACAGGAGCCGCAGTAGAATCGTGTTGGTGCCATTGCGTTACCGTTGAAAAGGCAGCTTCACAACTTCTCACTCCACCACCACTACTACTACTACTACTACTGCTACTACTACTATTACTGGAACACGGAAAAATAACATTGGATTGCTTTGCCAGCACAGAGCTCTTGTCACGGGCCTGGCTCAACAAGAGTCGTCTTGAGGCAATCATGTTGTTGTTCCGTGTCTGTGAAAATAAAATGAAATAATACTACTACAAAAAATTCATTATGAACGTGTGGAGTGTGGAGTGTGCATCTTGCTCTCGTTGCCTCGCGTGAGTGGGTCGTGGTCGCCCTTGCAGATAGATATCATGTGTGGTGGCAATGTGGAGGTCCAGCCCAAACTAACCCACCCGGATAGTAAATAATGCTCGTTTTTTTTCAATGTGAACAGAGCTAATTTTTGCTTCGTCTTTTTTAGGCCTCAATCAATCCAACCTACTCGAGTACTTAATTAATACAGTAGTACTTGTTCTCCTGCCAGCGAATATAGATTTTTTTCATCCGTCCCCAAGCCAAAACTGAAGCTCCGAATTGTTACGGTATGGCCATTGAAAAAAAAGGCGCTCGAAATGTTTTGAGTTTTACCGTCGGACGCTGTAGGGAAATCCAAAGACGCGACGCTTACGCGTAGCCTCTTTCGGACTTCGCTCGGCGGACTTGACATCATGGGAGTTGCAGGACAAAAGAAACATTGGGGTTTTTGGGGTTTTCGTGTTTGTGAAAAACGACAATGTAGCAGTAACAATTGTTATCCAGTCGTGCTTCTAACGAAAGCCAATGGCGGCTGTCTACTACTACTTCATTGCTTCGAATGAAGCTACGGTAACCGCACAGATCGGATAAATTAGGGAAAAGCAATCTCTACTAGTCTAGCACCAATCTTAGAACAATTTTTTGTGGCTTTATGATTCAGATTATATTTCAATTATAGTAGGGTGTCTATCAAAATCTACAACAAGCAGAGCAACCATTCCGATTGGGACGGAGATGGTTCACTGTATCTTCGTCAATAGAAAATTATTCTGTGTCCTGCTGCTGCCAATTTCATACAACGACTTGAGAGTCGGATTATTCCACCGCGGCACGGGCCTTGGCCCAAATGCCTTCGACTTGCTCTTTTATCTTGGTAACTTCATCAGCGTTGCCGCGTCCTTCGTGATACGGGATTTGTGCTTCGAGCTTGTGGATCTTCTTCAGGTCTTTCTTACTTAAGACATCCTCTGGTTTTTCTTCCTTCTTGTTGTTCTTGGCCATGATGGGATAAATTAAATTAAACTAAATTTATTGCTTTTATTTTGCTTTTGCGTTCCAAAATTTGGATTGCGTTCTTAAGATCTGATTTTTGATTTTATGATCAGAGTGTCAACAAAAATAAACTCGATAACCAATTCTTGCAAGCGAACTGTTCGCAATGCATCAACACTAACCGAAGCCATGTTCTCTCAATTCGGATTATGATAGATATTATCTTCCGGATAGAGAAGGGGACGTGCGCCTGTTCGTCGACCGAAATCTGACAGGAGACGCACACGACCTCTAAGGTGTGTATTCACCAAAAAACAAATAAAGATGTGACGAAAAACGAGGACATTTTTGAGATATTCTTCGACTATGGGATAGTAATGATAGGTAGACTAGACTAGTACTCTTATTATTTTGCTAACTAAGACATTAGCATGCAATAAAAAGATATGTACGGCCGCTATCAGACGTTTTATTGTACAGCGAAACTTAAGCTGTTTTAGGCTTCCCTGCGACAGACACTAAATTGATGCAGTAGCTATGATATCAAAAAGTACATAAAGGTGAGATACATCATAGTGGCTCGCTGATGGACAATGCATCCGATAGCCATGCACGAAGAAAAAGAGCTACGTACCGGTTTCCTTTCCTATCAGGCAGATTATGACCAAGATGTGTCCCATCGACACTCACAGTCTCTCCGCTATTTTTCAAGACTCGTACGTTTTCCCACACGACTTCATCGTCACGAAAACTAGGCCATCCGTGGATTTCACTTTCCTTTAAAAATTCCTCCGGAGATCTATTGATTGGGGCAACAAATAAAGGCTTTCCAGTGACACTGTCGTAGAACGTAAGGGGTCCCTTGGCCTCCAGGACTCTGTCCTCAAAGTTTGTCGACGTGAAAGATCCTCCTGATTCCGCAAAATGTCTCTGTTTCGTTTGTGAATTCGGGGATGGCAGGTCGTTTTAGATGTTGATCGTTGATGAATAAAATGATTGTTTGTCCCAAGTCCAAAACGCAAGTTAATAATGAAAGATTCTGAGATTAGAAAAATTTCATCCAGAAGCTCAAGGGGCAGTTAAAGAACAAGAACAAACCAACAGCATCTTTATGAAACACGTACATTATAATTGCAAATTTTATCGGCCAGTTTGTTGTTCACTCCATACAACAAATCGTCCTGAACAGGTTTGGCGGACGTTCCGTGAGCCTTGGGTGACATAATAGATTCGTCGCCAAATTGTATGGGTCCTCCCACTTTGGGTAAGTCCATCGCCGATCCAACACTAGGAAACATAATAATGGATCCAGCGGCTAGCAGAGATTGCTGCAAAACTGATCGGCGAGTATTGGCTTCATTGTTGTTGTCGAAAGACTGCAAATACAATTGTGTGGCAGGGACGGAGTGGGTGGCAGCGGCAGCAGTAGCAGTTCGATACTGGTGGGTCGTGAATGCCGATCCCTCCAAAGTCGCAGCCAAGAGGATCGCAAGAAATAATCTATTGGCAGAAGTCAACATGGTTGAGGTATTGCTCTGTTACTGTCTCTGTCTTCGTGAAAGTCTCTCAATATGGTTTGAGAGAAGTGTATGTTAGGAAGCTTTATTAATAAAAACAAGTTGAAGAAAAAGCAAGTTGGCATGACTGAGTCATCATGTTCAGTGAGTCACGGAATTGACGTCTATCACACTTGAAAAATCGAAAATCTTATTTTCGAGTAGAGTAGCCTAGTAGAAGTAGTTGCTACTATAGTAGTGCACTACGCTAAAAACCAGGGGTTTTAGAGTATTCAAATATATATTATGAGATTAGAACTAAAGTAATCTGAGTTGTAATCTCAGAGGCGCAGATCTTCGCAGGTCAAGGACAATGTACCTATCCAACGTAGCCCTACGCGAGGAGGTGAATAAGCATGCGGAGTTGGATCCAGATGCTCGAGAAGAATCGTCTAAGTGTAGTCCGAGTGATAACTTGGATGTGGGTTGACGATGA
>Ga0210025_1002213_pt1 | contig 19486 bp, 24 predicted proteins | sample CryGeyme20150102_FD_183989 | JGI IMG/M metagenome (GOLD analysis project Ga0210025, IMG submission 183989) | Groundwater microbial communities from Crystal Geyser aquifers in Utah, USA - Crystal Geyser metaG 2015-0102 (SPAdes) (version 2) | ecosystem: Environmental > Aquatic > Deep subsurface >...
CGAAGCAGGTTGTCGAACTGGCGAGAAAATATGTTCCGAACGAGTGTATCGGTGTCGCCTACACCTATAACGAGCCGTTCACCTGGTATGAATATGTTAAGGATACCGCGGTTCTGGTTAAGGAAGCGGGTATGTACAACGTGCTTGTTACCAATGGCTACGTCATGGAGGAGCCGCTTCGAGAGCTGTTGCCGCTTATCGATGCGATGAACATCGACGTGAAGGGATTTAGCGAATCGTTTTACCATAAGGTGGGCGGGCATCTCAGGCCGGTGCTGAAAACAGCCGAGCTATCGAAGGAATATTGCCATATCGAGATAACCAACCTGGTCATTCCCGGGCTAAACGACTCAAAAGAAGATATTGAGAAGCTGGTTGACTGGGTTGCCGGCACGCTGGGCAAGGACACACCCCTTCATTTTTCAAGGTATTTTCCATCGTACAAATTGGCGACCGAGCCGACGCCATTGGATACGCTGCACCTCGCAGAGCATATCGCACGAGAAAAACTCGACTTCGTATACCTCGGCAACGTTTAAACGAGTGCTGCTCCATGAGATAAGTTATTATCACTATTGAGGTTAGGCGTAGAGGCCGCCTCAAGAGGGGTCTTGTCGCCGAGTTGAGGACATCCATCTGTAGCACCGTTAGCTCATCTAGCACTGTTTTTGCTTCTTAAGTCCTAAAGCTTCTCCGGCATGAGTCCGATGTTAATGGTTAGCGTAAACGGGTTGGCGACCCTTTAAATCTTACGGCAAATAAAGCTTCAATATTTTCTGAGAAAGACATAGAATTAAGCTTATTGTTTCCGTATGGGGTCGGATCACAGCGTACAATTATTATCCAAACGGCAGGTAATGTAATAAAGCAATCGTATATGTCACTGATAGTAGTACGCGCAGACATTGAAGTATTTAATTATTAGCAGTAGGAGATGAAGATGTCCGAACGCCGCACCGTTCTTACAACCTGTACCCGTGATTGTCCGGATGCATGTGGCATTAACGTTTACGTGACCAACGACCGGTTGGTCGGATTAACCGGCGCGAAAGACCACGAAATCACCAAGCATTTTTTATGCAGAAAAGCCCTCAATTATATCCAGCGGTTCTACAGCAAGGACCGGATTTTAGAGCCCCTTATTAAAGTTGATGGAAACTGGCGGGAGATATCCTGGGAGACGGCGCTTTCCGCTATTGCGGGGAGGCTTGTTCAGACCATCGACCAATATGGAAGCCTCTCCGTCCTCCATTACCAGGGTTCTGGTTCACTAGGAGCCTTAAAAATGCTCAATAAAAGGTTCTTTAACCTGTTGGGCGGGGTGACGGAAGCATCCGGCAGTCTCTGTGGCGGCGCCGGTATCGCCGGGCAAACGATGGATTTCGGTTATCGCACGTGCCACGATCCCCTTGATCTGTTGAACTCCAGATTAATTGTCGTATGGGGAAGAAACCCATCCGAAACGAATATGCACTTGACGCATATCCTCAAAGAAGCCAGGTCCGGGGGCGCACGGGTTATTCTTATCGATCCCGTCGCCACCGATACCGCAAGATTTTGCGACATGCACATAAGCCCTAAACCCGGTATGGATGGGTACCTGGCTCTTGGCATGGCAAAGATAATCATTGAGTCAGACCTGGCGGATAAGAGTTTTATTGACAACCACACGGCAAATTTTGCCGAATATCGAAGCCTTGTGGATAGCTTTGATATGGAAACGCTAAGTGACAAATGCGGTGTTTCGATTGAAAATATTACCGGCCTTGCAACGCTTTATGGCGGGAAAAAGCCGGCGGCGATTGTTTGCGGCTGGGGACTTCAGCGATACGCGTGGGGCGCGGAGACATTTCGTCTCATCGATGCGCTTGGAGCGATAACCGGCAATATCGGGATACCCGGCGGTGGAATCAACCACGGGCATGATGAGCTCGACTACTTTGACGAATCCGTTAAGGGCAAAGAATTCGCCCGGCATTCGAGGAAGATACCCAAACCGCTACTGGGCAAGGCGATTGCCGAGTTGGATGATCCTCCAATAAAGATGGCCTTTATTAACGGTGGTAATCCCTTAAATCAATCGCCTAATATCACATCTGTCGCCGAGGCGCTCAAGAATATTGATTTTGTGGTTGTGTTGGAACAATTTATGACCGACACCGCCGAGAGCGCGGATGTTGTGCTTCCCGTAACCACGTTTTTAGAAGAGCATGATGTTATAGGCAGCTATTGGCATAATCTAGTGGGATTGGTTAATCCGGCTATCGAGCCTGTCGGCAATACGCGGAGCGATTTTGAAATCTACCGGGACCTCGCCCATTTCTTAGGCTTTGGCGATGAGATGGCCGGTACGCCGGAGAGTTGGATTCGAAAAATAATTAAGCCGCTGAAGAAATCAGGTATTACGTATGAGTCCTTGTTGGAATCCCATAAGCGTGTCCCAGGGGCGCCGATGGTGGCATTTGAGGACCGTTTGTTTAAAACCGAATCCGGTAAGTTTAATTTTATAACCGGTTTTTCGACATCAGAGATACAGTCGACCGATTATCCGCTCGTCCTGTTGTCTACACACAGCAGGAGCTGGATTCATTCCCAGCCGATACCGGACGAGAACAAATCATTGCCGGTTGCGAAGGTCAACCCTGCAACAGCCGCCACGTATGGGATTGAAGATACAGAGACCGCTCGCGTAGCATCCGCGCATGGCGAGCTAACCGCCATAATCAAGCTTGATGAAGGTATAAGGGAGAGCGTTGTTCGTATCGATCAAGGGCGATGGGCGAAGTTCGGGCAATCGCTCAACCAGTTGACACCGGCCTTGATGAGCAACGAAGGGCAGAACGCATGCTATTATCAAACAGCGGTTAAACTCGAAAAGATTTAACGTTATTAATTAAAAGCGCATGAGGTTTTGCCGATAATATTATATTAGTAATGGCGTTTGGTCTGTCATGGAGCAGGCGGAAGACCATTAACAGCTAGGAATCCGTTGAAAAAGGCGCTCTTACAACAATACTTTTAGGCTATTCAAAAATTCTTACTTAAATTGCTTTGGCTTAATACCGGCATTAACCGATTTAAGCTATTTATAACCTAATCTCACACCATCACTCTTCTCTTTAAGTCATCGCAAGCACCTCTTCTATTCGTTTACTTAGGGAATCCTGGGTATTAGCTATGGTAAATATCCGCTTGATGTTAACCACTGAAGCTGTGAATGCCAACTGAAGAAGCGTTTTAGCTTTGCCGAGATATCGTGTCTTTCGCATCCCATGTTGTTTTAGATGAGCGTTCTTTCTCTCTATCTTGGATCGTTTGCGATATAGCACTTCAAATTCTTGGCAATCGTTGTTTTTAATTATTTCTCTTCTTAATTGCTCTTGCGGATGAAGCGTTATTGTTTTGCCTTTGCCGTGATCCGTGCAGCCCTCTCTTAAATGGCAACTGTTGCAGGTTTGCTTTGTAAATATGTAGGCTAAAACACTCGTGCCCTCGATGCGCTTTTTGTCTGCCATATACCCGGCAGGGCAAGTGCATATCTGTTTTTCAAAGTCTATCGCAAAGTCGCTTTTACCAAAACGCGTTCCCCTTTTGCCTCCCATAGGAATCGGCGCTATCATGTTTACGCCGTGCTTTGCGGCGGTTTGCCTGGCTTCTAATGTGCCGTAAGACGTATCGCCCATTACGGAATAAAAGTTTAACCGTTGAACTTGCCAGCATTGCATCTAAAGATTTCTCGTCCGGTTGGTTTCCCGGGGATACCGAGACGTTTGTTATTAGCTCGCTTGTTTCATCCACCATGACGTCAGCTTTGTACCCGTTAAACTTGCCCTGGCTGCTTTTGCGCCCGTGGCGCATCTCGGAGTCTTCGATACTGATTATTCTATCCTTTGCGACTCCTTGTTTTATGGCAAACCCATCACCATTTTCTATAACGTCCTGGGTAAGAACAGCCTCAAGCATATCTTTTGCCCGGCTTTCTTCTTCAGACAGGAAAGCATCTTCTAACGCGCTCAATATCGACCGGCCGTCTTGGATGAGTTTATTTAGCAGTTCTTCTCTTTGCTTAACATCATCCCAGTTAATGTCCTCTTTGTCCTTTTTATTGTAGTCTAAAACAAGGGGAGCTAATTCTAACGCTTTTTTGTGTTTATGGCAAAGCCCAAGCATTTTTCTAATAGCTTGCCTGATAAGGCTGTATGTATCTTTTACCGCCGCCGCGCCTAACACATGTGTCGAGTCGATAATTTGCAGTGCGCCATCTTTAACTATACCGGCTTGCGTTGCTAAAGCTACAAATCGCTCAAACACAAGCTTTTCTTTTTTGTTCGTTAAAAGACGTGCTCTAAATCTGCAAAGGGAGCTAAAGTCAAAACCCGCTTCATCCATAGGGATATTTAATGCCGTCTTCCATCTAAGATCGTACTTTGCACGTTCTTCTGCTTCGCGATCCGTTGTTTGATCGTGATACATTAAAAGCAATACTTTTGATAATAATGCTGGGGAAACCGATGGGCGTCCTGTATAGCTGTACATATCGGCAAAGTCTTCGTCTTTAACTAACCGGGAACCCCATTTGTTCAGTAGAGCGTATATGCTATTTTGATCGACCAGCGGTCCACTAAGCCAGGCCTCGAGATCTTGCATGCTTATCTGATCTTTACTTCTACCTAACATATGTATTCACCTCATAGTTATAGTTCGAGGTAAACGCGCTGTTTTCCTTGTATTTGCGCATATATTTTGTGTTATCAAGATATTTAATTACGGCTTAGTGCTATGCTTTAGTTGTGCTGGTTTACTTTGGTTTTGTTTATATTTTAGCCCTTATTTGGCGGGAGTTTTGCAACAGGCTTCTAGGGGATAAGAATTGATTAGATCAAGTAAGCGGCTACAAGAAAAACATAGAGAGCAACATATATATGCTGAATATGTCGACAAACGAAGATTTTATGTAGGCATGGCTGTCGCCGTGTTTGCCGCCGCTTCGCTGTTGGTGGTAGATATCGAAATTATTAGTCTAAACCGGGTGCACGCAGTAAAACTTTTTGCACCACACCTTTTGCTCATGGTTCTCTCATGGCTTGGCTTTTTTGCGGTGATTGCGTTTTGGTTGGCCGATCATAAGATGCACTCCGCTGCCGGGCACATTGAACGTCAACTCAAAGCGATCGGCGAAGCCGAGGATTACACCGGCACAGTTGACGGCGCCTCCGGCAAAACCCTTAGCGGAGTCATTATTGAGATTAACAACCTGGTAGCAACGATCAAGCAGAAAAACCAGCAGCTGGGTGCGATGGCCAATATTATCGAGCAACGCGAGCAGGAGAACCAGGTGCTATGGCTCGAAATCGAGCATAACCTGTGTCTCGCAAAAGAAGACGCCGAGCGGGATGGGCTTACCAACCTCTATAACCGCAGATGGGTCGAGGAGCGTTTCGGGTTTGAAATCGAAAAGGCCGATAAAAACAATTATCCGATATCGGTACTCATGGCCGACCTCGACCACTTCAAACAGGTTAACGACGTGTTTGGCCATCAGACGGGCGACGATGTGTTGAAAATATTTGCAGATACCCTCAGAGCCTCGATAAGGGCAAACGATATAGCGGCCCGCTACGGCGGGGAGGAATTTATCATCGTTCTTCCCGAAACGCCGGTGGAATCAGCCATGAAGGTTGCGCAACGAATAAATTCTGAATTTACCAGGGCCGTTGAGACGGAGCTTTCCGATATTGAAAGTCTAAGCTGCACGGTGAGCATCGGTTTGTCGGATTACCCGGCCTGCGCCAAAGGTAAAGACGATCTGGTCTTTACAGCGGACACGGCACTCCTTAAGGCCAAAGAAAGCGGACGCAACTGCGTACTTTACTACGGAGATATCTATAAGCTTAAAAGCGTACAAAGTAAGACCGCGTAACGTCGCCGAGCCTAATATTTAATCCTCTATGTTAGTAACCCCGCGCTTTGCTGTTGTGCAAACGCCTCATCTCGATACCCCAGGGCTCCATAAGCCTGAAAAAATCTTCGCTCGATAGCCCTGTTTTGGTGATTCTATCGTCTATGATGCGGTCGAGCTTACTATAGCCGGTTATCTGAAGCGGGGTCGTGGCGGGGGCTATTAAAATCAAGTAATCGATCTTTCGCGTCACCGAGGCCGATATGAGCCTTTTTGGCGGCAAGGGAGGGTTTTTTGTTATGTGTTCATGGTATATCAACTTTCTGTTCCGTGTTTACGGTAGAGCGAACATGCGAAGCAACGGGTGGGCTTTAAGCCATCGAGATGAGTACATGAGCATTGCTCTCAATTACCATCAATATTACAATTCAATGAGGCCCTCCGTATAGCATTAATTGGTCATTGCTTATTTGCGATGGATAGTTGGCTGTCCGGCGTCAATTATTATTTCCTACCGGTAATTTTAATTGTCGTTCATCAGTTGGCGTTCGATACATATATGTATCGAATAATGCGGTCGATATCAACGTTCTTTTGAATCGTTACAAAAATAATTACCCTGGAATTAGCAGGTAGAAGAGGGTCGATAAAATAATTTGCAATATAAAAAAGGATTGAACCAACGGATAGAGTAATTGATAGATAGTTCACCGGTTATAGCTACGGGGGTTGCTATGAATTTGCCTAAATGGCTTGAGTTAACGTTGTTTATTATCGCGCTGCTGGTGGTTGTTGTTAGAATCAGGTATGGGCTCAAGACGTTTAGCGCACGAAAAAGCATTTTCGGTGGAGATAAACGCAACTTTAAGATCGGTATCATCGCAAACATCGGCTATGCTTTAGTTGCGCTGCTGCTCGGCGTCTATTTCTTGCTGCAGTATTTAGGGAATAAATCCTCGACGATTATCTTTGAAGCGACGTTACTTTTTCTTTTACTCGTTCTTATAGTTGAGGCCACGTTTAAGAAAAAGACTTAAAAATATAAGAAAAAGGTATAAGAAAAAAGATACGGAGAACATCGTTAATGTGCTCCGTAATACTCCGTAATATCTTGTATGATATCTTATGGAATGATATCCAACAATATCCAATAATATCTTATATATCTGCTACGATACGAGGGAGCCCGCATAGGGTATCAATAATATCTATTACTATATCTACTGCTATATCTATCGCTTTATTGAAGCATAACCCCGGTAAAAGTATGGGAAACGCTTGACAAATAGTGTTTTACAAGATACCCTTGGGGGTATAGAATTTAAAACATCGGGGGTGCGATCGTTCACCGGGGTGTCCGGCGCGCGGGTTGCGGGGTTTGCACGAAGTACTGCCCGACAGGCGCCATAAACATGTGGTAGGAGGTATTGATAATGGCTGCAAATACTAATGAGCAAGCGGAAGAACTGGATGCGCTTCATGCAGAAAAAATAAGAGCATTCAATGAGAAGATACGGGCGATGGATAAGGACGAGCTTGGAGAAGAGCTGGAATTGCTAAAGGAAGACCTAGAGGATGTCGGGATTGAGAGAAGATTAATCATCGGTCAAACCGGCGTACATATCAATGCCGTTGCAATCGAAGCCTACCGTCAGTCGTTTGACCGCGAGGCTTCCCTGATAAAAGACAAAATGGATTTAGTTAAACAGGCCTTGGGCGCCTAAGGAGGAGTGAACGTGGATACAATGACAACGCCCGTAAGGATAGATATATTCAACGAAGGAAGCTCGTGCGGTTCTGGATGAGGCTCCTATGGTTTATCTCAGGCGGAGATAAATTGGATGGTGATTGAACCGCTTAAATCCGGATATGGCGATGCCATAGCAATCAACTACTTCGATATAGGCAGCGATGATATTCACCCCGACATTAAGAGACTGGTCGAATCACAGCGCCTACCGTACCCCTTGACGTTTTTAAACGGTGAGGCCGTAAGCGCGGGCTATATTTCTTACTACGATATAGTCCAGAGGGTCGATAAGATATTTAAAGAAGACCGGCAATAACCCTGGACCCAGGCCTCTGGACCCTTAATTACCATTCAAGCTTGTTAAAGACGAGACCCGAGAGCAGTTTGGGGTAGAAATAGGTCGATTTCTGGGGCATTATTTCGCCCTGATCGGCGATATCCCGTACGCTGCTTATCTTTGTCGGGTTGAGAAGAAACGCCATCTGATAGCCGCCTTCGGCAACTAGCCGAACTGCCTCCTGCTCATCGGTTGTAAATTTAATGCTGTTTTCGATGTTTGTCCCGCCAAAGCCGAGGATACGGTTGATGATCACCTGGTGCAGAATTGTCACATCCAGAAGCTTCCAGGCTTTTGATTGCTGATCGCCAAGCAGGTCGATGATCTTGTTCTCGTCTTTTACTTTAAGCAGGTAGTAAGACTCGTTGCCGAGATACATGCCGATGGTGTGCAGGCCGGAGTTTTTCTCGAGGCCAGACATAATCTGGTCGACGGAGTCTACCTGTCGTACGTCGAAGACCTGCTTGAGATTTTCACGAAGCTTATCGTGGTTGATTTTGGGCATGTTTTTTAGCGCCCTGTGTGTTGGTAGAACGGCCAGGCCTTCGCTATCCATATTGACGAACATCATCATGGTGTAGTCAAAGGGCGCTTCTCCCGATTTATCGCCGGTGAAAAGGCGCATCTCATCTCTGTAGTTAATGGCTGTTTCGTATCTATGATGGCCGTCCGCGATGAAGAGCGGCTTGTCGTGCATGAGCTGGGTAACCTTGGCGATATCCGCAGGATCGCTTAACGTCCAAAGCCTATGATTTACGCCGTTCACCTCAATATCAATGCGCGGAGTCTCTTCTGCATGCTTATACAGGATGTAGTCGACCTTCTCTTCGGGATCGGAGAAAAGGCTGAATATCTGGCTAAGGTTCGTTTTGCAGGCTTTTAGCAGCCTCAGACGGTCGGCTTTGGGGCCCTTTAGCGTCTTTTCGTGGGCCTTTATTTTGCCCGATGAGAAGTCTTCGATTTTAGCGAGTGCGACGAAGCCGATTCTTCTTTTACGGCTTCCCTTAAAATCGTATTCCTGTTCATAAATATAGACCGCCGGCTCTACGTCTTTGACCAGGATGGCCTTTTCGATCCACTCGTTAAAAATACTGGAGGCTTGCGCGTACTTGCTGTTGGATGACCCCTGCGGCAGGATCAGGCGCACGACGTTGTATTTGCTTGCATGAAGCAGCTTCCTGTGTTCTTCCTCGCTTATCACATCATAGGGCGGGGCAACGACTGTTGCCAGTTCGCCGACGATACCCTTGTTGTAGAACATACCCTTGAAAGGTTTTATTTCTGCCAATCTACACCTTCTTCAACCGATTATTTTTAAGAATTTAATTAAGACAACACGAAGCTGTACAACCCGAAGGCTGTACAACCGATAATAAAATCTAGGTTATCTTAAATATACTAAGAAACCTGCGTGTTTTATGCAAGCGTCAGCGACAAACAGTTGTATTATTTTACAAATTAGCACCTTTTTTAAGGGGCAAGAGACCTGGGTGCAGGACCCTGATTCTAGCTTGCTTTTTTGGTTTGTTTGGACCCTGGTTTTTTTGGTGATTGTTTTGTTTGTTTGAGGGCGGTAGGTTGTGGTTTGGCGGTGGCCGGTTTTGCTGCCTGGTGTTGTTTGCCTGAACCTAACTTGGCCGCTCCGGGCTTTGTTATACCCAGTGAAAGATCGAGGCGATCCACGTATCCTTCGCCGAACCTGCCCCCAAGCATGCTCCCTCCCAGGGCGAATACAGTAGCGATAAACAGGAACACAGAGAACGAGGAGATCGTTTTAGAGACGGGGTCCATCAAGTCTATACCAAGGTTTTTCCCCACAATACCCATGAACATGACTAAGAAAAACCCCGTTATTGCGGTGGTAATAACGATCATCGCCCCGTTAAGCGCACCAGCGAGGGCAGCCATGCGCCCGGAAACGTATCCGCCGGCAAAGAATGCGGCAAAGACCGCCAGGAAGATTATCAGGTTCAAGGACATCGTTGCGAAGGAGCTGATTTGGACGGGAACCGTGGCGATATCGGCATTAGTAGCCACTAATGCGATGATACCCGCGGTCGCCATGATGAACAAAAGGAATAGGCAGGTAATCCAGCCCACGAATATTGCTCCTACTTTGATTTGAGATACGAACATTGCGACCTCCATTTGTTTTAACTACCTGTTACCAAACGGTTCCTGGCTGTGGCTGCAGACGATATGGGCATTTGTAGACTAATGTTCCCCCTTGAATAGTAACTAAAACTGAAATTTGATAAATATTTTGCATGAGTTCGACTTGGAACCGGCAGAGCTTCTGCAGCAATTAGTCCCACTGCTAACGTTCTGAAAAATATTTTTTGATACGATAAAAAATAAAATTTTAGCAAATAGGGATTGCAGCGCACTGAATTTGTAGTGGTAGAGCCCGTATTGCAAATTGATACTCGTGTAAGAGGCGCCAAATACCCCAATTTTAAAGAACCGCTTGCTGTTGCAATTGTGTATGGATGTTGTTCATTCTATACAATATTGGTAGAACAGGCAGCAGCCGGGTGTGTTGTTTAGTGTTAGACTTGCATACATCGATTTCTATCTTTTAATACATTAACGATAGGGAACCGTACGAGGTATCTTGCAGAATAGAGCGAAAGTTATGTTGAAATCTGTGTTAGAAGCGACACCGGAGGGGGTGATAAGGGCTTTCCATTTGTAAGCGATGGATTGTGCTTGTTGTAATGTAGGCCTTTTGTTTGTTCTGACAAATAAGCGGGGGATGACGATGCGAGACGACCAATGGCTCAGAGAGAAACTCGACAAAATATGGTCGGAGTATTTTCTTGATGTTCCAAAAACAGATAAAGTAATCATTCATTTTAGCAAGAAATGCAGAAACAGATTAGGCTCCATTCGCTTGGTAAATAATACACTTAGTGAGATAAAGATTAACGGGTTTTTAAAAGACCCCGATATTCCGGAATTTGTCTGCGAGGCTGTGATGGCGCATGAGCTTACGCATTATGTGCATGGCTTTGGCTCAAGTCGTCCCCAGCTGTATAAATATCCGCATCGCGGCGGTATTGTGGCCAGGGAGATGATTAGACGTGGCGTTGGCCATAAACATTATGCCGCCAAAGACTGGATCAACACAAACTGGATGGGGTTTTACGAATCAAAAGTCCACAGATAGCTCTAGTGGAAGGCCGACTTTGGGAATAATATGTTTAAAACATTCCGAGAACGTCCCGGGGTGCAGCCGGATTCGTATACCGATTTTAGTTTTGGGGGACGCGTGAAAAAGAGCAGAAACGTGAATGTCGAGAATCTTAGCGGGAAGGCTGTCTACGAGCACGAGGTTGAGATTGTCGAGCGGAAGGGTGTCGGCCACCCCGACTCTATTTGCGATGCCGTTATGGAGGATATCTCCATCGCTTTGAGCAGGGAGTATTTAAGCCGATTCGGTCGGGTGCTTCATCATAATATCGACAAGGGGTTGCTGATCGCGGGTGAGGTCGAGCACAGGTTCGGCGGCGGAATGGTCACCGAGCCGATGCGTTTAATAATCGGCGATAGGGCAACCTTTGAGTTTGAAGGCGAGCGCGTGGCGGTCGACACGATCGCTGTCGATACGGCTAAGATGTGGATACGCGATAACCTCAAATTTGTCGATCCTGAGCGGGATTTCGAGTTTGATGTCGAGATAAAGCCCGGCTCACCCGAACTTACCGATATCTTCAGGCGCGAGCAACAGTCTGGTATTCTTGCCGCCAACGATACGTCGGCCGCGGTCGGCTACGCCCCTTTAAGCCCGACCGAGAGAATGGTGCTCGGCACGGAGCATTATTTGAATTCGTCGGGCTTTAAAGAGCTGTTCCCGGCGTCAGGTACGGATGTAAAGGTCATGGGGTACCGCACGGGAAAAAATCTCAGTTTAACTATCGCAATGCCGCTTGTAGATCGCTTTATCGACAGTATCGAAGCGTATTTTGAGAAAAAGGCGGAGATCCTCGAGAGTACGACGGAGTATGCGAATGGCAGGAGGGGCGAGGATTTTGAAAATATTTATGTGTACTTTAACACGCTTGACGATCCTACCAGGGGCATGGATGGCATTTATACAAGCGTAACGGGAACATCGGCCGAGGATGCCGATTCGGGTGAAGTCGGGCGGGGAAACCGTGTCAACGGGGTGATCGCACTCAACCGTCCGATGGGAACGGAGGCTGCGGCCGGGAAGAACCCCGTGAGCCATGTGGGTAAGATATATACGGTGTTAAGCCACCGTATCGCAAACGAGGTTTATAGCGCGGTGGAAGGTGTTAAAGAGGTTTATATCTGGCTCTGCAGCCAGATAGGGCAGCCGATCGACGAGCCGAAAATAGCTTCGGCCCAGCTTATCCTTGAGCCGGGAGTAAATATAGAAAAGGTCAATTCCCTGGTTAAAGAGGTGATTGACCTTGAACTTGCCAATATCAACTCATTTACCACCGATTTGGCTGAGGGAAAATATCGGGTGTGGTAGAAATTAGATTCTCCTTTACGGTGATTTTCGAGTTCCCACTATCAACTTATATCCAACCGTCGCGCAATAATAAAAGGGGCCTTAAGTTCGGCTGTTTTTTTAAATAACTAATTTAGCAAGTATAGTAATTATTCTCTTGACAGTAATACATAATTATATAATAATATTATTACCTAATTATATAAACGCTCTATCACCCCGAGAGAATAGGATAAGCATGAAATCTGCAAGAGGAAGGATCGAGTTGCTAAAGGCAATAGCACATCCTTTAAGGATTGAGATACTGGAGCAGCTCGAAGAAGGCGTAAAATGCGTAAGCGATTTTGAGGAATCAATTGAGGCAAGCCAGCCCAATATATCACAACACCTAGCGCTTTTAAGGCGGTATGGTCTCATCGATTACTACAACGACGGAAGGTTGCGTTGCTACTTTCTCGTAGACCCGGTAGTGCCGGATGTTTTGAAAATACTTAGGAAACAATATAAGGGCAGCCTACCAGCCCCAGCCTGCTGTCCTGTTACTAAAAAGGGAACTTATCCAGGAACGAGGAGGCGCTAATACTAATGAAGATCGGAATAATTATTAGCTCAAACGACCCCGAGACCGTCTGGAACGCGTTTAGGTACGGCGAGCACGTTATCAAGGCAGGCGATGATGTTAAGGTTTTCCTAACCGGCCCCGGCGTTGAAGCAGAGCACATAAGCACCGTACAGTTTCCGGTTAAGGGGATGATGAAAAACTTAGAAGCCCTCGGTGGCAAGGTTCTTTGTTGCGGTACGTGCGCAAAGAAGATAAGGGGTTTTGAGCCACAAGCTTGTCCTGTAGGTGGGCTAAAGGATATGCACGCGATCATTAAAGAAAGCGATAGGGTCGTAACTTTCTAACCAAGAGATCGGTTATGGTTAGAGTTCGACTTTAGAATGGAGGAGACATGGCTGAGCCGGGATTGCTCATAACATTATTTTTAATAGGACTCGTTGGCGCGTTTTTCTCAGGTCTTTTAGGTCTGGGGGGTGCCATCATACTTGTGCCGCTTCTGTTATACCTCCCTCCATTAGTCGGCGTTGGAACGCTCACCATGAAGACGGTATCCGGTATTACCATCATCGTCGTCTTTGCCTCGGCTCTTATCGGTGTGCTTACGCATAATAAGAACCGTCTCGTTTCAAAAAATCTGGTTTTAATTATGGGCGTTACCGCTGCCGTTGCATCGCTGTTAGGCTCAATCTACTCCAAGAGCACCTCAAGCGAAACGCTTTTAGTCATCTTTGCGTTCATGGCCGCTTTCGCCGCGATAATCATGTGGTTGCCTAAGACAGAGTTGGGTGAGGACATTGCACCGGAGGATGTAACATTTAATAAGATCGGGGCATTTCTTATCTCTGTTGTCATCGGATTTATTGGCGGTATGGTCGGCGCACCCGGTGCCTACATCTTTACACCACTTATGATTTATTTCTTAGGCGTCCCGACTAAGATCGCCATCGGGAGCACTTTGGGAATAGCCTTCGCGGCATCAATATTTGGGGCAATTGGAAAGCTTACAACAGGACAAGTCCCTTATCTGCTAACGCTCGCTGTAGTTATAGGGGCCATGCCGGGGGCCAGAATAGGCGCAAAATATACCAAGAGGGTCCAGGCCGCTGCCCTTAAAAAAGGGCTTGGCGTGGTTATAGCCTTCGCGGCAATCCGTATGTGGTTCGATGTTTTGCATAAGCTTCATTATCTTAAGTAAGGTTTTGATAGTAATTTATGATCAGAAAGCTCCATCTGAGGGATGTTAATCATTATTCTGAGTAAGCCTTTAAGGAAAGAGGAGGTATCTAAAATGGATACTCAACAAAAGGTATCTAAAAGGGTCTCAATCATGTGCTTTCACGATGAACTCTGCCAGGTTTTCAATGCGATGATGACGGCTTTAAGCCTCTTAAGGTCGGGCTCGAAGGTTACAATATTCTTCGGCTCACGGGGCATAAATGCGGTCCATAAGGTGAAGATCAATGAGCTTACTTGCCTGCCCGATCAGCCAAAAGAGGAAAGCGAAGCCGTTATGAAAAGGATGGAGGCGATGGATCTTCCCGATGCCGGCCTGCTTCTTGAAACGCTTTATTTTGAAGGAGCGACTATTCTTGCGTGCCCGCTTAACCTATCTGTATTTGGCATGAGTGAGGCTGATCTGGTGCAGGGGGTAAAGGTTGCCGATCCATCAACCTATTACAAAGATGTGGTTATGCAGGCCGACATGAACCTGACTTTCTAGAGGACGGTTTCATCCCTGCATCCCTGGAAAAATCGAGTCGGATATTTTAAGGAGAACTTGAATAATGGCTGAAAAGTTGGAGGTCGTCAAAGCCATACTCACCATCCTGGTTGACAATACAATAATGGAGTTTATCCCGGACAGCGGGATAGTCAAACACCTCTCCGGTCCGCAGGGAAACTTTCTTGCAGAGCATGGCTTTTCCGCTCTTATCGAGACCGAAGATACGAAAATCCTGGTGGATACCGGCGTTACCGGGATTGCCATGGAGCACAACCTGGGGCTTTTAGGCTACACCATGGACGATATCGATGTGATCGTCTTCTCGCACGGCCACATCGACCATACGGGCGGGCTTGAGAAAGCAAGAGGCAGGATAATCGCCCACCCGGACGCATTTTGTGAAAGATACCTCTCGCCTAAAGAAGGGGTGCAATACGATATTACCAGCCCCACGCCCGATCCAACAAAACACAAGGTAGAGTTTCATGCAGAGCCGATCAAGCTTGCAAGGGGCGTGATGACTACCGGCCAGGTACCAAGAAAGCACGAGTGGGAAGAAGTCAAGGTCTTCAAACGCAAAGAGGGCGAGAATCTGGTGGAGGACAAGCTGCATGATGACATGGGCATAGTCATCAACACCGCCATGGGTCTGGTGGTAATCCAGGGCTGCAGCCACTCTGGTATCATAAACACGGTGGAGGTGGCTAAACAGATCACTGGTGTAGATGGCGTATACTGCGTAATAGGTGGCTTGCATCTGATCGGTCCGGGCGAGAAGAAAATCGATAGGACGATACAGGAGCTTAAAAAGCTTAACATCAAGAAGGTATTACCAATCCACTGCAGCGGATTCGAAGGCATAAAGCAGGTGTCGCTGCAGATGCCGGAGCAATTCGAGTATTGCACCGTGGGTTGCCAGATAGAGTTTTAGGCCAGTATAAGTCCATCGGTTGTGCCGCTTGGCCGCGCCTATATCCAAAGCGACAGCAGCTAGGCTGCCGATCCCCTGTGCTTTTTTGCCATCACCTCATGCTCTTCCATCGGCGCTTCGCCCATTTCTTTGTGTTGCCTCGGTATAAAGCGGCTAACTAGATATGCCGCCGCAGCCAAAAGTGCGAGTTGTCGTATCCTGCTCATGTTTCTTACTCCTTTACGGTGATTTTCAAGTTCCCACTATTAATTTCCGACTACCAACATATACCCAACCGTTGCAATAATAAAAGGAGCCGGAGTCGGCTCCTTAGAATTTCATCCATTTATTAACTTAACTCGTCTATTTTATTCCCGCTGGCAGTGAAGTATAACATTGATAATATTGGGCTTAGACACATTTAGTTATCCTTGATTTTACTATAATTTACAATAATTACTATAACTTACGGTAATTTACTCATGATTGATGTTATAATTACCAAGAGGCAGAATGTCAAAGATACGCTTAATGCCGCACTTTAAAGAAGTAACTGAAAGGATGAAGAGTCAATCCCATTTCTAGTTGAAACATCCATGGCTCATTTATACTACCGCCTTCACTAGCATTTGGTCATCCACTGATCCTCTAACCTCAAGCTTCAGCTCTCGCATAAGCGCCTCTCTAAGCTTAGGAAGCTGCCTGTATCCCTTAACCTTGTAGAGCCGAGGCTCAATATCGAGTAGGGCTGTTGCTAGCCACCGCTGGCGTTGGCCGGAATTCTTCCAGTAGTCAACTTTTGAGCAACGCTCCTCTACGAGGCTGTTAACAGATTCCAGGCAGTTTGTCGTTTTAAACGAACGCCCCAAAATACCGTATAGGCCCAATCGGTGAAGGGTTAGGGTTTCCTCTAACCCCTCGGCAAGACTTGAAGCTGCCGATTGGTTTGTTTCGTCAAGCTCGATTAAAAGCTCTTTTAAAGCGGCATGTGCCTCTTTGTATGTCGGGCGGTCATATGCTAGTCTAAGTCTCTTTCGCCATAGATCCTGCTGATTCTTAGGCAGATAGCTCAGAACGTTTTCTCTTTTATGCCACTGGCATCTCTGCAAGATTACATTACTACCGAAAGCCTTTTTTACAGCAGACTTTAGACCCTTGGAACCGTCGACGACGACAAGAATCCCTCTGGATACATCTAGACCCCGCTCGATAAGCGAGCGCAAGAAAGGCGTGAGCACCTTGGCGTTTTCCGTATCTGTCTCCACAAAGCCCAAGAATCGTTTCTCTCCAGTTATCGTGATCCCTAAGGCTATTACCATGGTTGCTTTGGCAAACGTTTTGCCGTCTAAAAACAGGGCGACAATGTCTTCATCATAAAAGGTTCTCTCCTGCAACCGTTTTAGCTCGGTTGCGCTTGCTTTTTTAAACTTACGAGATACGGTTGAGCCAGACAAACCGATAGCTCCCGGAATAGCTTCTGCCGCTGTTTCATAGTTGCGGCAAGATATTCCGTAAAAGACGCGTTTTAGTAGAGTCTCATCAATATCGCCGGTCCCGTTTAGTGCAGCATAGGAAGTTAAAGACACCTCGCCACCAGGTTTTCTAAGACGTGGCACTTGAATTGGCACCTTTTGTCCGGCCATGCGCACACTGCTCTTGTTGCTGCCATGGCGATATATCTTTTCCGGTTCATCTGGCTTGCGGCCATATCGCTTACCGGCTAACACTTGAACCTCAGCATCAAGTACTTCATAAACATGCATCAGAGCAATGGGAATCAACGATCTAATCAACTCCACCTTGGTATCGATTTCAAATCCCTCATAATCTTCACGATTAACCACCCTGACTTCTTCGTGGGTGAGTAGTTTGGTTTTGCACTTGCGTTTCCTGATTGGTTGTAAGACACTCATAAACGGCTCCTTTGCTTTTGGCTTGATTGGTTGCACATTAATCAAACCATATGGACTGGAGCCATTTCAATTTCAACTAAGTTTAGGACACCTTCCTTCATCATGTCTACATTCGAAGGCATACCCCTTGATTTTGGGCTGTTTGCCGCCAACACCGACGATAGGGTGACTGCCGGTGAGGTGCTTGATTTTCACGAGTCCATAACTGTTATAGCCGATAAAGGATTTCTTGATAAAGAGCTGGCGGCACAGCTTGAAAAGGAAAGAGACATAAAACTTTTGACGCTTAAGCGGGTCAACCAGAAAACGTTTAATAAACAGAATAACCGACTCCTGTCTCACTTTCGCCAGGTGGTTGAAACGGTAAATGAGCTCTTAAAAGACCATTTTAACCTAGAGAAACACCTGGCGAGAACACTGGAAGGTTTGGTAACACGAATAGTCGCCAAGATTACCGGTCTTACCATCGGTGTCTATATAAACAAACTATTTGGGTTTAACGCATTAGCATTACGTTGTTTGGTGTTTTAATTCGCATCAGACGTTAATAGCAACTTGGTACAACTTCTGGTAAAAAGGTGGATTGATTTGTACAGCATATTTGACCTCATCGGCGCTGTGTTCCAACTCATATTCTGGGTAATCATTATTGGTGGTATCATAATTGTAGTCCGCTACTTTATGAACCTTTCAAAAGTGCCGGAAGAGGAAATTATCCAAAGATGGAGCCAGCTTCTACCAAACCAAGCGGAACTTCAAAAAGAATGGTTGTCGCGAGTAGAATCTGAATTGGACAAAAAGAAGTTCCCGTATAGTACATACAACGAAACAATAAGCGAAGGATTTACGAGTTCTGATGAACAACGATTTCTAGTCTGCCAACTCGATGGCGACTACATGTGTTATATTGGCTGTATCCCAATAGGAACTGATCTTCATGTAAACTGGGCTCTTCGTGAAAAACGGGCTGCTGGTTGCTTTAATTTCCCCATTATCGGCCCATTTTTATTCAAGCTCTTAAAAGGTGCCCCATTTACGAGAATAAACAAAGTCAATGCCTTTGCTTCTGTGGTCTTAGATGCCACCGTTAACGCTGCGGGAAAGATCTTTGATGAGAAAATGCTCGATAAAAGCTACTTGAATCGTAAGAGCAGTGGAAAACTAGGACCGCTATAATGAGCATTGAAGTAAACTATGTATAATTAAAGTATATGGATTAAGACACAATCAGAGGAGTCGAATATGTTAAACGATGATAAGAAGGATGCTAAGAAACTTTCGGAGCATGAGAGATCAACTGGTAGAAATGAATCGAAACCCGATTCTACAGAAAAGCGGTCAAACGATAAATTTGGTAATACAGATCGTAGTGGCGGAGGGATAAGTACAGAACAAGAAAAAGATGGTAAGTAAAAATGGCCGATCTTGCAATAAGTGTTAAAAAATCTATAACGCTTGATCAATATGGCTATGCCCATATATTGCGGTATGTAACGATAATGCCTAGAAAGGAGATTCATTTTACCAATGAGTTTCTTTCAGTGTGCGAAGACACAGTCGATTTAACAGACATAAAGGTCACAGATAGCAAGGGTCGAAATGTTAATCATGAATGTATAAAGAAGAGTGGTCAAACAGTAATTAAATATCTGCCTAAAACCACCATACAGCCGGATGAAATATATATTATTACGATAGAGTACACTGTCCCTGGTTATGGAATAAAATTTCCTAGATTGAACGCATGCTTCTTGAAGGAAGACTTCTTTGTTGACGAATTTGATGGCTGCCGTAAGTGGACGCTATTCAAACTTTGAGTTATTGGAGAAGCTGGCGGAATTTATATCTTACCAGCAGCATCAATCTTAAAAACCAACTAGTATATAAAACTATTGACTAAAAGTGACGATAT
>Ga0210025_1002214_pt1 | contig 19480 bp, 17 predicted proteins | sample CryGeyme20150102_FD_183989 | JGI IMG/M metagenome (GOLD analysis project Ga0210025, IMG submission 183989) | Groundwater microbial communities from Crystal Geyser aquifers in Utah, USA - Crystal Geyser metaG 2015-0102 (SPAdes) (version 2) | ecosystem: Environmental > Aquatic > Deep subsurface >...
GGTAGAAAAAATATTAAAAGTGACGGCGGGTTCCACTCCAGAAGTTGGAAAAAAAGTCAACGCCTTATACGCCTCTGTGATTACCGCCGGTACCCACCTCGCTCCTACCATTAAAGTAGCCGAGGCCGCCAAAGTGATTGAAAACTCACAGCGCGATATCAACATTGCTTTTGTCAATGAACTCGCCAAAATATTTAATTTGATGGATATTGATACGCACGCCGTATTGGAAGCGGCTGGCACCAAATGGAACTTTTTACCTTTTAAGCCCGGTTTGGTAGGTGGCCATTGTATTGGCGTAGACCCTTATTATCTGGCTCAAAAAGCTCAAGAAGTAGGTTATCACCCAGAAATCATTCTGGCTGGTCGCCGTGTGAATGATGGTATGGGCCAGTATGTGGCTATGGAAGTCATTAAACTCATGCTGCAAAAAGACATTAAAATTAAAGGCGGCAAAATTTTGGTATTGGGCGTTACCTTTAAAGAAAACTGTCCTGATGTGCGCAATACCAAAGTGGTGGATGTCATTAAAGAGCTTCAAAGTTTTGGAACCCAGGTTACTGTTTTTGACCCATGGGCAAACCCCGAAGAAGTCATGCATGAGTATGGTTTAACTACCACCGACCGTCTCCCTGAGCCTGTCGAAGGGTATGACGCCATCGTATTAACCGTAGCCCACCAAGAGTTTTTAAGTTTAAACCTCCAAGCTCTTTTAAACTCCAAAGGCATTATTTATGATGTGAAAGGGGTTTTAAAAGAATCGGTAGATGGGCGTTTATAAAAAATAAAAATTTATGAAAATACTAATAACTGGCGGAGCAGGTTTCATCGGGTCACATGTGGTAAGACTTTTTGTAAATAAATATCCAGAATATCATGTTTACAATTTGGATGCCCTTACCTATGCGGGCAATCTAGAAAATTTAAATGACCTAAATGGGTTTAAAAATTACAAATTCATTAAAGGTGATATAACAGATGAAGCATTTATTAATGTATTATTTTCAAAATATAAGTTTGATAAAGTAATTCATTTGGCGGCAGAATCGCATGTAGATAGGTCAATTACCGATCCTTTGGCCTTTGCAAAAACCAATATTCTGGGAACCATGATTTTATTAAATGCCTTTAAAAATCTTTGGAAAGATAATTGGCAGAACAAACTGTTTTATCATGTAAGTACCGACGAGGTTTACGGTTCATTAGGACAAGAAGGTTTTTTTCTGGAAACAACCCCCTACGATCCCAATTCACCGTATTCAGCCTCCAAAGCAAGCTCCGATCATTTTGTAAGAGCCTATGGCGAAACCTATGGCTTGCCGTATGTCATTTCAAATTGCTCTAATAACTATGGACCCAACCAATTTCCGGAAAAACTAATTCCATTATTTATAAATAATATCATCCTAAACAAATCCCTTCCTGTTTACGGGGATGGTAATTACACCAGAGATTGGTTATATGTGATTGATCATACTATTGCAATCGATTTAGTTTTTCATAAAGGAAAAAACCATGAAACCTACAATATTGGCGGATTTAATGAATGGAAGAATTTAGATTTAGTAAAATTACTATGTAATGTAATGGACGAAAAGTTAGGCAGAGCAATGGGTGCCTCTGAAAAACTCATCACATTTATCAAAGACCGGCCAGGGCACGATTTACGTTATGCTATTGATGCGTCAAAAATTAATAAAGAATTAGGTTGGAGTCCATCCGTTACCTTTGAAGAAGGCTTAGCTAAAACCATTGATTGGTATCTCGAAAATGATGAATGGTTGTCAAATATCACTTCAGGTGAGTATCAAAAGTATTATCAGGACATGTATTTAAATAAAGAACTATGAAAGGAATTATTTTAGCTGGGGGTTCAGGAACACGTCTGCATCCATTAACACAGGTAATATCAAAACAACTATTGCCAATTTATGACAAGCCCATGATTTATTATCCCTTGTCCGTTTTAATGTTATCTGATATTAGGGAAATATTAATAATCTCAACCCCGCATGATTTATCTAGTTTTAAAAAGCTTTTTGGTGATGGATCGCAACTGGGATTAAAGTTAACATACGCTGAACAACCGTCTCCTGATGGATTAGCACAAGCTTTTATAATTGGTGAAGAGTTTATTGGCGAGGATGACGTCTGTCTCATATTAGGTGATAATATCTTTTATGGCGGAAATTTGCAAAAGCTGCTTTTTGATGCTAAAGACATCGTGACTAAAGAACAGAAAGCTGTTATTTTTGGTAATTACGTTCAAGATCCTGAACGATATGGTGTTGCTGAGTTCGACAAGGAGAAGAATGTGATTAGCATCGAAGAAAAACCTACTGAACCAAAATCTAATTTTGCGGTAGTTGGGTTGTATTTTTATCCAAATTCAGTTATTAAAATTGCAAAAAATGTTAAGCCTTCTCATAGAGGTGAATTAGAAATTACAACCGTAAATCAGGTGTATTTAGAGAAGCAACAACTAAAACTAAAAATATTAAGTAGAGGTTTTGCCTGGTTAGATACAGGTACCCACGAAGCGCTTACAGAGGCTACCGAATTTGTTAAAGTAGTAGAAAAAAGAACAGGTCTAAAAATAGCCTGCTTAGAAGAAATTGCAGTGAGCATGGGTTTTATTAATAAGGAGGTAATCCTTAAAAGGATTTTAGATTTAAAAGGGGACTATTACACCTATTTAAAAAGGATTCTAAACTAAATTAATGCAATTTATAAGTAATGATGTCATATTTATATATTTTAGGAACGCTTGTTTTTACAGTCTATGGCCAGATTGTGCTTAAATGGAGGCTTACCAATTTAAAGGTAATTTTGCCAGATTCTTTTATTGATAAAAGCATATATCTTTTTAAATTAATTTTCGATCCCTATATTTTTTCTGGTTTTTTCTCAGCATTAATAGCGTCGCTATTTTGGATGGGTGCGATGACAAAATTTGAAATAACAGTAGCTTATCCTTTTATGAGTCTAGCTCCTGCCCTGGTATTCTTAATAGGAATTCTCTTTTTAAATGAAACATTCACTATGGGCAAGGTAATTGGGTTAATACTCATTATAATAGGAACTATAATTACTGTGAAATATTAAATATTTATGAATAAACCACATATATCAATTATAAGTCCTGTATATAATGCCGAAAACATTATAGAAATTCTTGTAAATAGAATAACAGAAAATGTAGAAAAAATATCTTCAGATTTTGAAATTATTTTAGTTGAAGATGATGGCCCAGATAATTCATGGAATGTTATTGAAAATATTGCTAAAATTAATAAAAAGGTTATTGGAATAAAACTTAGTAGAAATTTTGGACAACATTATGCCATAACAGCTGGACTCGACCATGCCAAAGGGGAATGGATAATTGTTATGGATTGTGATTTACAGGACAAGCCCGAAGAAATAAAATCTTTATACGATAAAGCGCAAGAAGGATATGATATAGTTTTAGCCAGAAGATTTAACAGAAATGATAATTTTTTAAAAAAATCATTTTCCAAATTGTTTTATGGCGTATTAGGCTATTTAACGGGCTCTAATCAGGATGCAAGTATAGCTAATTTTGGAATTTATCATAGAAATGTAATTAAGGCTGTTGTTTCAATGAAAGAATCTATTCGGTACTTTCCAACTATGATTAAATGGGTTGGTTTTAAATCAGCTAAACTAGATGTTCAGCATGATTCCAGATTAGAAGGGGAAACATCCTATAATTTTAAAAAGCTAACTAATTTAGCATTAGATATTATTCTTGCATACTCAGATAAACCAATTAGACTGTTAATAAAATTTGGAATCATTGTCACATTTTCTTCGGTATTAATTGCTATATATTTTGTTTTTCAATGGTTAAGCGGAGAAATCATTGTAATGGGATATACAAGTCTTATTATTTCAATTTGGCTCTTATCTGGAATTATAATTTCTACATTAGGAATCATTGGATTGTATGTTGGGAAAACTTTTGAAGGTGTAAAAAATCGACCTATATATATTATAAAAAAATTAATCAATGGTTAAAAATTTAGAATGGGATTCTGATTTTTTTGGTTACCCAGTGGGATTAAAAATAATAAATTCAATAGATGAATTTCATCTTAATCCGTTGTTGGAAGAATTAAAAAAATTTAAATTAATTTATATATTTTCAGATGTTGAACTTCCTAAAAATAGCAAATTAAACCATGTTGATACAAAAGTTGATTTTTATAAATCGTTAGAAAACGATTTTGAAGTCTTGGAAACTGAAGAGTTTGATTTAAAAATACATTCATATGAAGAATTATTAGACCTGGCCTTTTTAAGTGGTAACCTATCCAGATTTAAAGTGGATTCTAATTTTTCTAATAATGAATTTGAAAAATTATATAAAGAATGGGTAAATAATAGTATTAATAAAAAAATTGCTTTTAAGACATTCGTAAAAACAGTTCAAAAAAAAGTTGTAGGATTTATAACTTTAGGAGAAAAAGATGCTGATACAGCCAAAATTGGTTTGATAGCAGTAAATGAAATGTTTCAAGGAAAGCGAATTGCTAGTAAACTTATTAAGTCATGTGAAATAATTTCCAAACAAAATAAATATGCAGGATTGGAAGTATCAACTCAATTTAGTAATAATCAGGCAATGGCTTTTTACAAAAAGAATGACTTTGAAATTAATAAAATAACATACATATATCATCTTTGGAATTATGATACCATTTAACAAACCATTTTTAACAGGTAAAGAAGCACATTATATCTATGATGCGGTCTATTCTGGAAAGATTTCAGGAAACGGAAAATATACACAAAAATGTCAAGCTTTTTTTGAAGAAAAATATGGCTTCAAAAAAACACTTTTAACAACGTCCTGCACAGATGCTTTAGAAATGGCAGCAATGCTTTCTAACATTGGACCAGGTGATGAAGTTATCATACCAAGTTTTACGTTTGTTTCAACAGCAATAGCTTTTGTACGGCAAGGCGCTAAAATTGTTTTTGCCGATTCATATGCAGATAATCCAAATATTGACGCTGATAAGATTGAAGCTTTAATAACTAACAAAACCAAAGCCATAGTCCCGGTACATTATGCAGGTGTGGCTTGCGATATGGATAAAATAATGGCATTAGCTGATAAATATAATTTATTGGTTATAGAAGATGCAGCGCAAGCTATTGATAGCTATTATACTGGTAAAGATGGTGTAAAAAAGGCTTTGGGAAGTATTGGCCATATGGCCGCTTTTTCTTTTCATGAAACTAAAAACATTATTTCTGGTGAAGGTGGAATGTTAACCATCAACGACGAACGATTTATCAATAGAGCCGAAATAATTTGGGAAAAGGGGACCAATAGAGCTGAATTTTTCCGAGGCGAAGTTAATAAATATGGTTGGGTAGATATAGGTTCTTCTTTTCTTCCATCTGAAGTCATTGCGGCTTTTCTATGGGCTCAACTTGAAAACATGGAAATGATTCAAACAAAAAGAAAGTTTATTTGGGAAACATATAATGTTAATTTAGGAAATAATAATACAGATAAATTGAAATTGCCAGACATACCTTATTTTGCAACAAATAATGGACATATGTTTTATATTGTTCTTAAAAAAGAAGATCAAAGGGGTACACTAATAGCTAAATTGAAGGAAAATGGATATCATGCCGTTTTTCATTATATATCACTACATTCTAGCGATTATTATAAAGATAAACATGATGGCGGAAAATTATATAACTCAGATAAGTTCACGAGCTGCTTATTGAGGTTACCCATGTATTATGAATTAACAAATGATAATGTTTTAAATATCTGTAAAATAATAAATGAATTTAGATATGACTCATAAAATTTATAAAATTTCGTTTTTTGTTGTGCTTAGTGTGATTGCGCTAATCATATTTGGTTTTTTTTACTATACCCTAATAGGTGTTGATTCTGGCACGTATTTATCTATGGCAAAAGAATTTTACAAAGGTAAAATCTATTTCCAGGAAATTGGCACTAATTATAATCCATTAGCCATCATAATTATGGGTATCCCTTTTCTTTTTGAAAATGAACCCTCATATTATTGGCATTACATCATACATCTTTTAACAATGATATCCTCCACAATAGTTTTTTATAAAATATTGTGTCAGATATCAAAAAATCAAAATCAAAATTTATTCTATTCATCTTTTTTTCTACTTGGGAGTCTATTTCTTGACGGTAGATATATACTTCTAGAGCCATTGTCTGTTTTTTTTCAATTGCTAGTCGTAAACCTATATTTAAAATCAAACCACTTAAGACAATTCTTTTTAATAGGGATTTTTATTTGTCTTGCTTTTTTAAGCAAACAATTTGGTCTTTTTATTTTGGCACCTATAGGAATTGATATTTTGGTAAGAAAAGAAAATGCTATAAAAAAGATAGTTTTAATAGGGATTGGAATGCTAATTCCGTTAATTGTCTTTTACATATATCTAAGCCAAATAGATTTAAGTGTCGAACAATTTGTTTATTTCATTCTTGGTCAGGGAAATAATTTAGATGTTGGTACAGGTACTGGGAAAGATTTTGTGCTTTTGGATTTCATAAAAGCTCCTCTATATTTTTTAATGCAACACTTATATCTTTTATTAATTCCCATTTTAATATTTAAAAACAGCAAAATACTAAATAATCATTTTTATTTTTTATCCTTACTGGTTTTATCTTCCTTATTATTTTTATATTTTGCTGTTTATTCTCATTATTTTCAATATGTTCTTCCTTACGCTTTACTTTTATTTGTTTATTTAGTTAATTACAATAAAAATAAACGCCTAGAAAAAATAAGTTTCTCTTTATTTGTGCTATCGTTTTTTGTTATTAGTATTATATCAACAATATCTTTTACAAGAAAAAAGAATCAAGTTATTACACAAAGAGACGGTGCTAAAATAATAACATCATATATTAAACCTAATTCTGAAGTCTACCTAGATGGTATTTCACCGGCATATTACTATATATGTAATTTACAATCAATTAATCTCAAAGATATTTCTTTTACTTTTCCAGGATATTATTATCCGAAGACTATTTTTAATAATTTAAAAGACGGAAGTTATATTATTATAGCAGAAAACAGATATAAATTGTACGAGCAGTTTTTAAAAAATCAAACCGTAAAAGAATTTATAGTTGACAATAAAAAGTACTACGTTGTAAATATTAAAAAAACACATTAATGAGCCAAATAAAAATTGGGGCCTTATTAAATTATACCACCATATTCCTAACCAATGTCATAGGAATATTGCTTACACCCTTTATACTTAATCATTTAGGCACAGCAGAGTATGGTATTTATTTAACTATTGGAGCTTTGGTTGGCACCATTTCACTACTGGATTTTGGTCTTAATAATACCATTGTAAGATTTGTCGCAAAATATAAAGCTCAAAAGGATACCATAGGGCAAGAAAATTTTTTGGCAACGGCATTTATTCTTTATGGCATCATTTCATCCTTAATTGTTATTATTGGCGTAATATTTTACGGGTATCTAGAGGCTTATTTCACTCAAATGGATGCGCAGGAAATTGAAATAGCCAAGGTTATATTCATTATTTTTATTTTTAATCTTGCTACGGGATTACCCGGAGGCGCTTTAACAGGTATTTGTTACGGTTACGAACGCTTTGTATTCTCAAAATCCTTAAATATTATTCGTTATATTTTAAGATCCATTGTGGTGGTGGCCATACTAAGTATGGGTGGTAAAGCCATAGCGCTTGTAATCATAGACTCTATATTTAATATATTAATTATTATCATCACAGGCTATTACGTATTTAAAACATTAGAAATAAAAATTAAATTACATAACTTTTCTGTACGCTTTATCAAAGAAATATTTGGGTATTCAACTTGGATATTTGTTTTTGCCTTGGTAAGTTTGTTCCAATGGCAAGCAGGTCATTGGGTTTTGGGTCATATAAGCCCACCCGAGGTGTTGTCTATTTATGGCATTGGCATTGTTTTAGGTACCTATTATGGCGCATTTTCCACGGCTATTTCCAGTTTGTTTCTGCCAAGGGCTACTCAAATGTCTGTGGCTAATGCCACAGGTGAAGAACTAACTTCCATGATGATTAAAATTGGGAGAATATCATTTATTGTATTAATGTATATTTTAATAGCTTTTGTGCTTTTTGGAAAGCAATTTGTGTTTTTATGGGTTGGCAAAGAATTGGGAGAAATAGGTAGTTTTCAATCATGGATGATAGCCGTCTTGATTATGGTTGCCTACACGCTTCCGTTGGTGCAAGGTTTTGGAAACTCTATTTTAGAAGCAAAAAGTAAGTTAGCCTTCAAAGCTATCCTGTATTTGTCATTCATGATTCTTGGAACGGCTCTAGGTGCTTATTTAGCGACCAAACATGGCGCTATTGGAATGATAATAGGGTCTATTACAGCATGGATTATTGTTCAAAACGTTATGAATTTTTATTATCACCATCGCATTGGCCTTAATATTCTTAGATTTTTTAAAGAACTACTTCATAAAACCTTCTTTGCTCTTTTAATAATTATTGCCATAGGGTATGTAATCCGTTTTATACCGGGCGATGGATGGATTAATTTTGTAATAAAAGCAATATGTTATACCTTGGTATTTACTTTTACCATCTACCATTTAGGGTGTATTGCGTTTGAAAAAGAGTTATTTAAAAAATCATTTGGGTTACTTTGGAACAAAATAAAATTATAAAAGATGCTTAAGTTATTACAGTGCGCCCTAGAGAACAACGGTAAAAAAATAGTGTATCACTATAAGGTATCGCCAAAAATTGAAAAGTACTTCAATAAAAACAGTCCCCTTTATATAGCCTATCAACAGGCTGTAAACCCAGTGCCGCAAAGCATCCTGGTTATTCCTTTTTTATCCAATATGCTTCCCATATCTTGGTTTGCTGGGTTTGATATTGAGGTCGATGAAGTCGATGAAGATTTTTTCAATGCCATAAAACAGGTAAAATCCGAATTTCAAAAGCAATATGCCTCTTATCCATTAGCAGGACAGTTAATAGCTAAAACCTTGGTTAAAAACAAACTCTCTGGAACTAAATCTGCCATGCTGTTTAGTGGTGGTGTTGATGCCTATGCTACCTACATACGCACGTACCAGTACACCCCCGATTTAATAACCATCCATGGTGCCGATATTGAGATACAAGACCATAAACAATGGCATGAGTTTACAGAGTTTATAGCCTTAGAAGCGTTGTTAAAAAACAACACAAAAAACTATATTGAAACCAATGTTAGAACCTTCTATACTTACCAAGTAGAACTTCTTTTAAAAGATATTGGATGGTGGGGAAAAGTACAGCACGGCCTTTCGCTGATAGGGTCGGTGGCTCCTTTATCGTTTTTAAATAATTACACTCAACTGTACATCGCCTCTTCCTATACCAAACAAATTGAAATTGCCTGGGGTTCAACACCGCAAATAGACGAAAAAATTAGTTGGGCAGGCATTCGGGTACATCATGACGGTTATGAGCTTAAACGTCAAGACAAGGTTGATTTAATTACTGCTTTTTCAAAAAAAACGAACACCCAATTCAAATTAAGAGTTTGTTATTCTGAGCTTAGAAGCGAATTTAATTGCAGTCATTGCGAAAAATGTTACCGAACCATTTTAGGGATTATTTTAAATGGCGAAAATCCTAACCACTATGGGTTTCAAGTAGATAAAACGGTGTACAAAAGCATGTTTGAAGTTTTAAACATTGGAAGTGCTAGCCGAGGCATGCAATATTTCTGGCAGGAGTTAATGGAAAAAGCAAAAAACACAGAAAACGTATATGTATTTGAAGACAGTGATTTAGAATTAGACGAACTCGACAAAATTAAAAGTGGAGAACTAAATAGAATTTTAGAAAATAAAATTGTATCATCCAAAAAATTTAATTCTGGTAAATTAAAGTTTTTCATAATTAACAAATTTTCAGGTGTATATAGATTATATAAAAAAATAAGATATAGTTAGATGAAATACGGACTCTTAAAATATGACGAAAACAAGCGTTTTTTCAATGTTGGCGATAACATTCAAAGTTTAGCAGCAAAACAGTTCTTGCCAAGAGTAGATGTTTTTCTCAATAGAGAAAAACTAGCAGATTACCAAGGTGAAAAAGTAAAGTTAATTATGAATGGTTGGTTTACCCACAACATACACAATTGGGTGCCCTCAGAAGCCATAGACCCTATATTTGTGTCGTTCCACATGAACAATACCGCCGCACCGGCCATGTTAAGCGAACAAGGTATTACCTATTTAAAAAAACATGAGCCCATAGGTTGTAGAGACCAGTTTACCGTAAATATCTTAAAAGAAAAAGGGATTGATGCTTATTTTACTGGCTGTTTAACACTTACTCTGGATAGTTATAAAGTTGATGATTCGCTACGTGGAGATAAAATTTATATCGTCGACCCTCTGTATAGTTACCCAAGACCTGAAAAAATATTTTATAATGCAAAGGCAACCATTAGAAACATTTTGAATGGTACCGCATTTCAGTTATCAAAAAAGAAACATCAATTAAAAAAGTTTATCAGTCAAGAATTATTAGATACTGCTGAGTATATTAACCAAGAACCACCTTCAAATAAGTACACCGATGAAGAAAAATTTGAAATGGCCGAAGACTTATTAAAAAAATATGCCAGGGCAAAGTTGGTAATAACCTCCAGAATTAATTGCGCACTGCCCTGTTTGGCACTTGGAACCCCTGTGATATTTGTAAATGGCTTTAATAGCTTTGTAGATTCTTGCAGGTTCGATGGCATTTTAGAATTGTTTAATAGAATAGATATTAATAGTAATACAGGAGAATTTACCACAAATTTTGGATTAAATGGTAAGATTGATAAGAATACCAATATTCAAAATCTTGAAAAACACCATGATTTGGCGAATGCATTAAAACAAGGTGTTAAGAGTTTATTATAGATTATTATGAAGTTATTATACGTTACCAACGCCGTATCAGGCCCGGGAGGCTTAGAACGTGTACTCTCTATAAAAGCAAGCTATTTAGTGACGCAGTATCACTATAACGTGCACATCATAACTCTAAATCAACCCAGTACAGAGACGTTTTATGAATTCAACCCTAATATTGTTCAGCACAATATAACCACTTCAGGAAGTGGCATTACCTATTTTTTAAGTTATTTAAAAGCCCTAAAAAAACTTATTAAAACCATAAACCCCAACATGGTTTCGGTATGTGATGACGGCTTAAAAGGGTTGCTGCTCCCAGTATTTATAAAATTTCATTGTCCAAAAATTTATGAACGACATGTTTCAAAAAACATTGCCATTAAGGTTGATAGCCCAACGGTTTTAAGTCGATTAAAAATAGGCTTAATCTTTAAATTAATGAATTTTGGTGCCTCTTTTTATGATGCTTTTGTGGTATTGACTCATGGAAACACCAAGGAATGGCCTTTAAAAAACCTAAAGGTAATACCCAACCCGCTATCTTTTTACCCACAAGTGCAAAGTACCTTACAAAATAAAAAAGTATTGGCTGTTGGAAAACAAAGTTTTCAAAAAGGTTATGATCGCTTATTAAAAAGTTGGCAGTTGGTAGCCTTAAAACATTCCGATTGGAGTTTGGATATTTATGGAACTTTTGATGAACGTGAAGGATTGGAAAGCTTAGCAAAGACCTTAGGAATTAAGGATAGTGTTCATTTTTTTGCTCCTGTTAAAAACATTGCCGATAAGTATCAACAAGCTTCTATTTATGCCATGTCTTCCAGATACGAAGGTTTTGGAATGGTGCTTACCGAAGCCATGTCGTATGGCGTGCCTTGTGTGTCTTATAATTGTCCTTATGGCCCTTCCGATATCATTGCAAATGAAGTGGATGGGTTTTTGGTTGCCAACGGAGACATCTCAAAATTCAGTGAAAAAATAATAGCCTTAATTGAGAGTGAACCCCTAAGACACCGCATGGGAGCATTGGCCAAAGAACATGTAAAACGATTTTTACCAGACGTTATTGTGCCCCAATGGGATGCCTTGTTTAATACCTTAATTCCTTTAAAATAAGCATGAACATTGTATTTGTTATCGATCAGGTTTATAGGCACGGTGGTATTGAAAGGGTCCTTTCTATCAAAGCTAATTATTTTTCGGCTCTTAAAGACCATAAGGTCTATATCATAACTACAGAGCAAAAACAACATAAAGCTTGCTATTACTTTAATGATGCTATTGTATTTGAAGATTTAAACATCAATTATAAACGTAACAAATCTTATTTCCATCCAATAAATGTATTGAAGATCCCTAAGCATATTAATAAAACAAAACAAGTTTTAAAAAGAATAAAACCCGATGTGGTCGTGGTTTGCAGTCATAGTGTAGATACGTACTTTATGCCTTTTATTAACAAAACCATTCCCAAAGTTAAAGAGTTTCATTTCTCAAAGTTTATTGAAACTGCTTACAGGCAAACCTCTAATAAGTCAAAGAAAAAATATTTTTTAAGATTTGCCGATTTTGTGGAGTCAAAATACAATACTTTGGTGGTGTTAAACAAAGATGAAGCCAGTTATTATAAAACAAATAATGTTAAAATCATACCAAATCCATTAACCTTCTACCCAACCACGGTTTCAGAGGTCTCACAACCTGTGGTAATATCTGCAGGCAGAATTGCTCCCGTAAAACGCTTTGACATTTTAATTGATATTTGGGAATTAGTACATAAAAAAAATAAAGATTGGCAATTGCACATCTACGGTACTGGAGATTTGAGTTATATAAAAACACTGCAGAAAAAAATTGAGGATAAACAGTTAACAAATTCCCTTCTGTTAAAGGGCCCAACAAACCATATACAGAATAAAATGTTGAGTTCATCGCTTTTTGTCATGACTTCTGAAAATGAATGTTTTCCTTTGGTGCTTTTGGAAGCTCAGGCTTGTGGTTTACCTATTGTATCGTTTGATTGCCCACATGGCCCAAGAAATATCATCAATGACGATAATGGGATTTTAATTCCTGTCAATGATAATGAAGCATTTGCAAATAGTTTAATACATTTAATGCTTCATAAAAATTTGTTGATTTCCATGGGAAAGAACGCTAGGATAAACGCTAATAACTTTAATGTGGAAAAAGTGATGACTTTATGGTCAGAAATGTTTAATGAGGTTGTTTTGGATAAAAATTAAAAAAAAAGTACCCGGTTTTTGGATGAATTTAATTTAAAAACCGTTGCTAACCAATATTTAAAAATAAATTAAAATCATTTTTTATGGTTACTTTTCAAAGACTTATGTACCATCTATTATTGATTCCGCACGTTTTGCTCTATAAAGCAAGTAAAAATAAAGCAATTATCGATCAAGATTTAGAGCGTTGGTCCAAAGAAAAAAACATCAACGGCAGTAAAACCACTTTGCTTATTTATTTTTTAAGCCTTTCTACCGATTTTCGAACCATCTTTTATTTTAGAAACCGTGGCATTATATCAAGTTTACTCAATTTATATTGCCCAAAAGAAAAATACTTCCGTATCGATGTCAGCACCAAGTTGGGCGGTGGTATTTTAACAGGGCATCCTTATAGCACCATACTGAATGCCGAAAGTATTGGTGAAAATTTTTATGTAAACCATTTGGTTACGGTTGGTGAAATTAATGGCAAACGGCCCACCATAGGCCACCATGTGTCCATTTATACAGGGGCCATTGTTATAGGAGGTATAAGCATTGGCAATTATGTAAACATTGGTGCCGGTGCCGTGGTGGTTAAAGATGTGCCCGATTTTTGTACGGTGGTAGGAAATCCTGGTAGAATTATTAAAAACATTAAACAAACTGCCATCATTGAAAAGATAAAAGACTAAAAAAACATGATAACATTTGTACCTCTAGATTGGTATTATCCCATTTATCTTAATTTGTGCTTTTTTTTAGTGCTTTTTACCTTGTTCCATACCTATGTTTTAGACATTAATAATCCTAAAAATGTAAGGTTTATTAATTTTTTTGGGTATGGGTTATTGTTTTCTCTCATTATTTACATTGGTCAAAGACCAGCAAGTGCAGCTTTTGGAGATACCATCAATTATTACAGAGCTTACACAGCTTATAGCAAAGGTGCTAAAATTTTAACGGTCCATGATTATGGCTGGCATGTGTTTATGAAATTTATGTCGGGTATTGCCTCGGTGCATACCTTTTTTAGCATTTGTGCTTTTATTTATATTTTTCCTTTATATAAAATATCCAAACAATACTTCAAGGAGTATTGGTATTACGCCTTTATCATGTTTGTGGTGTCCTACTCTTTCTGGACCTATGGGGTTAATGGCGTTAGAAATGGGGCCGCCTGTTCCCTGTTTTTATGGGGCGTATGCTACCAAAACAAAAAAGTTTTAATGGCCTTTTTCTTTTTTATTGCCGTACTCTTTCATAAAACGACGCTATTGCCCATTGGAGCGTTTATTTTAACCCTAATTTACAACAATCCTAAAGTTTATTTTAAAGCTTGGTTGGTTTGCATTCCCTTATCTTTAGCTTTGGGCTCGGTATGGGTATCGCTCTTTGCCAATTTAGGTTTTGGTGACGATGATAGATTGGCTGGGTATTTAACCTCAGAGGCTGAAGAAGGGACTTTTTCACAAACAGGATTTCGTTGGGACTTTTTGTTTCACAGTAGTTTTGCAATAGCGGCAGGATATTACTTTGTATTTAAAAGGAATTTTAATGACCCCATATATAATAGACTCCTTAACACCTATTTTGTTTGCAATGGGTTCTGGATTTTAGTGATTAATGCCAATTATTCCAATAGGTTTGCCTACCTGTCATGGTTTATGATGGCTATTGTGGTTATTTATCCTTTTTTAAAACAAACCTTTTTTAAAAACCAACATTTGGTAATTGGAAAAATCATGCTTTTATATTTTTCATTTACGTATTTTATGTATTACTTTTTTTATTAGTTATTTTTTAAATGATATTCATGAAAACATTAACAATCTTTACGCCTGCTTATAACCGAGCCTATTGCCTGGACCAGTGTTATCAAAGCCTTATAAAACAAACGGAAAAGGATTTTTTATGGCTTATTGTAGATGATGGCTCCACCGATACCACCAAAACCTTAGTCCAAGCGTGGATAAACGAGCAAAAGATAGACATTGTGTACCACTACCAAGAAAATCTAGGCATGCATGGTGCCCATAACGCGGCGTACCGTTTGATAGAAACCCCACTCAATGTTTGTATTGATAGTGATGATTTTATGCCTGATAATGCCGTTGAAATTATTTTAAAACACTGGAAAATTATACAAAACAAGCTTGAATTTGCAGGCTTAGTGGGTTTAGATGCCGATAAAGAGGGCCGCATTATAGGTTCAAAAATGCCATCGAACCTTACAGAAACCACACTTACCGACATTTATAACAAACATGGTGTTACCGGAGATAAAAAATTAGTGTTGAGAACGGATGTTGTTAGGCAATATCCAGCCTACCCCATCTTTGAGGGCGAACGCTTTGTGCCCCTAGGCTATTTGTACCAATTAATAGATCAAGACTATAAACTGTTTCCCATAAACGAGATCTTGTGTACGGTTGAATATTTAGAAGATGGTTCCAGCAAAAATATGCTAAAACAATATCGCAGGCATCCCAAAGGCTTTGCCTTTTCCAGAAAAAGCAGAATGGTATTGTCCAAAAGTTTTAAAGACCAATTTAAAAATGCCATTCATTATGTATCCTGTGCCATCTTTACAAAAAATGGCGAGTTCTTAAACCAATCACCCAAAAAATTAATTACCATTTTAGCCATTCCATTGGGGATAGTTTTAAACATTTATATCCGACTAAAAACCAAAAACGATTTTTGATGGAGCCCATTCGAATTTTACAGGTTTTTACCATTATGAATCGTGGCGGTGCCGAATCCATGATCATGAACTATTATAGGGCCATAGACCGCACTAAAGTGCAATTCGATTTTCTGGTACACCGCAAAGAGCCCGCAGCCTTTGATGATGAAATCATTCAATTAGGAGGGCGTATCTTTAAGTTTGAGGCCATCAATCCGCTATGCCCTCAGCCTTATTACAAGCAACTGCGTACGTTTTTTAAAGCCCATAACCAATATACCATCATCCACTCGCACCTCAATACCTTTAGCAGTTTTCCTTTAAAAATAGCTCAAGAGTTTAACATTCCCTGTCGCATTGCCCATGCCCACATTGCCATCGATTCGGTAAGTTGGAGCTCGTTGTTCCGTTCAAAAGAACAGCTCAAAGAAACTTTTAAAAAATTAATAAAGCTGCAGTTAAAAAAACGTGTTAAAACCCATGCCACCCACTTGTTTTCCTGTGGCTACAAAGCAGGCCAATGGCTTTTTGGTGAGACCCCGTTTAAAACCATGAACAATGCCATTCCAACCGATATATTTAAGTACAACCCCGTAGTTGAAGACCAATACAAAAAGAAATTTAAGCTAGAGGATGCTCTGGTACTTGGCCATATTGGAAGGTTTGTAAGCCAAAAAAACCATGGGTTTTTATTGAAGATTTTTGCGGCTTTACTTAAAAAACAACCCCAAGCGGTTTTGGTCTTAATAGGCGACGGCCCTTTAAAAAATGACATCGAGCAGGAAGCTAAAACCTTAGGTGTTTACGCAAACATCCGTTTTTTAGGGGTAAGAACCGATATCCCGCAACTCTGCCAAATGATGGATGTGTTTGTGTTTCCCTCTTTTTACGAAGGATTGCCCGTAACCTTAATCGAAGCTCAGGCTTCCGGAATGTCTGTGCTGGCTTCAAATACCATTACCAATGAAGTTAAAATAACAGATGCGTTACAATTTATGTCTATTGAAAACACCCCTGAATCTTGGGCTGAAAAAATTATGGAGATGCTAAATAAAAGACCTATCAAAAGAAATACAAAAGAAATCATTATGGAAAGTGGATATGATATTATTTCGAATACTGAAACCTTGAAAACTTTTTATCTCAATAATATAACCCATTAAAATGAGTGGACTTATTAAAAAAATATATCAGCAGTTACCCTATCCGCTAAAATTTATTTTACTTAATATAAAAGCGTATGGCAATCAAAAGAAACGATTCAATAAAGATTTTAAAGCTTATTGGAACGAACACATTCATTTATGGGATGCCGATTTAGGCACCCTAGCCTTATATAATAAGGAACGATTGATCGTGTTACTATCTGAGGCCTTCCAATACTCGCATTGGTATGGCACTATTATGAAAGAAAAAGGGATCACGCTGGATAGCATTCAATCCAACCCCATGAATGTTTTGCAAAGCATGCCAATATTAGAAAAATCTGAGAGAAAAAGTAATGTGGAAGCCATAATAAATACAAAAAGAGATGTGGCAATGATCAATCACACCAGTGGTACTAGCGGTACACCTATGATAGATTACTTGGATTTATATTCTGTTAACCAATGCTTTGCAATATGGAAACGATTTCATAGCGTTATAGGTATTGAACCAAATGGTAAACAAGTAAGACTTTCTGGGAATCTCATTGTAAATCCTAAAGCTTCCAAGCCTCCTTTTTGGGTTTATAATTATTTTAACAAACAACTTTTAATGTCCACCTATCATTTAACCGAAGAAAACCTAATTTACTATATAAACAAGCTCAATCGGTTTAAACCCACGTTAATAGACGGCTATCCTTCGGCTATTTACATCCTTAGTCAATTTATCATTAAAAATAAGATTGCCTTAACCTTCAAGCCCAAAGCCATAGCGGTAACGGCAGAAACCCTTTATGATTATCAACGGGAAGCTATAGAAAAAGCCTTTAATTGCCAGGTGTTTAACCAGTATGCCTCCAGTGAAGGAAGTCCGTTTATTACCGAATGTGTAAAAGGCAAGTTGCATTTGAATACCGATTCTGGTGTGTTTGAGTTTTTTAACATGCAAGGCAAGGTTGCAAAACCGGGAGAGATTGCCAAATTGGTAGTGACCAGCTTTATAAACTACAAAACCCCATTAATCCGGTACAACATTGGCGACACGGTTTTATTAGCCTCAGAGCATGCTACCTGCAGTTGTTCTTGTAACATGCCAATTATTGATAAGATTATAGGTAGAGAAGATGATATTTTTTGGACCAAAGAAAAAGGATATGTGGGCAGATTGGACACTGCCTATAAAGGACTTACAGGCATTATAAAAAGTCAACTCATACAGGAACGTCCAAATTTAATTGTTATAAACTTGATTGCTGATAAGGACTATTCTGAAAAGACACAGAAGCAATTGATAAAAAATTTAAAAGAGCGTTTGGGTGAAAACATAAACTTTAACATCAATATAGTTGATGATATTCCTATTGGCGCTAACGGTAAAATAGATGCCGTAAAAAGAACCTTTAAATTGGATATGTAATGATGGAACCCATTAGAGTATTGCAAGTTTTAACCATTATGAATCGTGGGGGTGCCGAAACCATGATTATGAATTATTATCGAAATATAAATCGCTCAAAAGTACAATTCGATTTTCTTTTACATCGGAAAGAGGAAGGTGTTTTTGACAGGGAAATTGAGCTTTTGGGGGGTAAAATACATCGATTATCTAATATTAATCTTAAAAATTTAATGGCCTATAAAAAGGAACTTGATGAATTTTTCAAACAACATAACGAATACAAAATCGTACATGCCCATTTAAATGGTTTAAGTGTTTTTGTTTTAAACGCTGCAAGAAAAAATAAAGTACCTGTTAGAATCGCCCATAGTCACACCAGCTTATACCATTTAAACATCAATCCATTTTCTAAAAACAGACAGCCTTTAAGTTTTGTTGTTCGCTTTTTTGCTCAAAATATTTTCAAACAAAATATACCAAAATATGCAAACTATTACTATGCTTGTGGTGAAAAAGCTGGGATATGGCTATTTGGCAAAAAAAATGAGCCCAATATTACGGTTATTAACAATGCCATTGACACCTCAAAATTTATTTACCGTAAAAAGGTAGCCAACGATTATAAAGATAAATTGAACCTAAACCCTCAACATTTAGTCATTGGACATGTTGGGAATTTTGTACAGGAAAAAAACCATGCTTTTATTTTGAATGTATTTAAAGAATTAAAAAACATGGAACCAAAAACGACATTAGTATTAGTGGGTGGTGGCGATAGAACTGAATTTGAAGCCCGAGCCAAAGCATTAAAAATAGAAGATTCAGTTCAATTTTTAGGCGTTAGAAGTGATGTTGAAAACATTCTTCAAGCCATAGATATATTCTTATTTCCGTCAACCAATGAAGGCTTGCCGGTAACCCTTATTGAAGCGCAAGCATCGGGGCTTAAAATAGTTGCATCCGATGAAATTTCAAGCGAATTAAACGTTACAGGATTGGTTAATTTTTGCTCCTTG
>Ga0210025_1002216_pt1 | contig 19460 bp, 14 predicted proteins | sample CryGeyme20150102_FD_183989 | JGI IMG/M metagenome (GOLD analysis project Ga0210025, IMG submission 183989) | Groundwater microbial communities from Crystal Geyser aquifers in Utah, USA - Crystal Geyser metaG 2015-0102 (SPAdes) (version 2) | ecosystem: Environmental > Aquatic > Deep subsurface >...
CTGCTGTTGTTGGCCGAAATCACCAAAACCACCTGGTTGCTGCTGCGGAGATTGCTGATTAAAGCTACCGAATTGATCCTGTTGAGGAGGAGGCTGCTGGTGCTGGTTAACAATACCAAATTGTTGAGAAGGCTGATGTTGCTGCTGCTGGTTAAAATTGGAAAACTGCTGCTGTTGAGGTTGTTGTTGTTGGGGTTGCTGCAGCTGGGGTTGCTGATGAAAGCTGCCAAATTGATCCTGTTGAGACGACGGCTGCTGTTGCTGCTGGTGGTGATTCTGGTTAAAATTCCCAAATTGCTGTTGAGGAGGTTGTTGTTGCTGCTGTTGCTGCGGTGGTGCTGTCAGCGTAGAGGCGGGAGCTTGATTAAAATTGGCAAAGCCTTGCTGTTGTTGAGGAATAGGGACGGGAGCGGGCGCTTGGTTAAAATTGGCAAAACCTTGCTGTTGCTGAGGCATCTGTTGTTGAGGAATAGGGGCAGGTGCTGGTACCGGGGCTTGGTCAAAATTGGCAAAGCCTCCCTGCTGTTGATTTTGTTGCTGAGGCACTGGAGCTGGTACTGGCACTGGAGCATGATTAAAATTGGCAAACCCTCCCTGCTGTTGCTGATTCTGTTGCTGTGGAGCTGATGCTTGATCGAAAGCAGCAAAACCACCCTGATGCTGTTGAGGCACGGGGGCTGGTACTGGAGCCTGATTAAAATTAGCAAATCCTCCATGCTGCTGGTTCTGGTTCTGTTGTGGAGCAGGAGCAGGCGCCTGATCAAAATTGGCAAAACCGCCCTGCTGTTGCTGAGTCTGCTGTGGAAAGTTGGCTGCTTGAAAGCCTCCTCCTCCTCCTCCTTGACTATTTTGATTGCTACCACCAAAGGCATCCCATCCACCATTACTGGCGGCGGTGGCGGGAGCATTAGCAGCTGGGGCGTCAAATGCGCCCAAGAGATCACCCTGTGGTGCTGTCTGTTTTTTGGGAGGGATCTGAGCCATGGTCGGCTGGGCTGCTGAAGCAGGGGCACCGTTATCTTGGTACCACTTCTTATCGTGATACTTACGTTTGATCCAGGCCCGAAGGAGCTGAAGATCCGAATTATCTTGAGGCTGTCGAAGTCGTTCCGAAGAGGGATTAAAATTGGCCAGGTACACAGCATTGACTTTATCGTTGTCGGAGTTTTCCATTTGTGTGACTTCTTCTGGTGTAAAGGTGGAATGTCCCACACCCTTCACCTTATGACTGTGCTCACGGTGAATACCAGCACACGAGATACAGACAAAACTTCCCACATCCAAATTGACACAACTAGGGAGCTTGGAGTTGCAGTCGCAGCATCGCTTATTGCACGGGATTTTCTGAAGCCTACGAAGGGTCTGATCAGGCGATTCCGCTGCCTTGCGGCGCTGGGGTTGATTCCTAGATCTGCCCGTCGAGGAGCCAGGCTTGGCGAGCATGGTTATAGGTAATTTAATTTGATATTAATTATAATATTTTGTGGGCAACTCCGCAATTGTGATATTGGTGCAGTGCAGTGCGCAATGTGGCTTGTTGGCACAGACGGAGAGACACAACTACCTGGTACAGTACCAGGTATTAGGGAGTAGCTACTCTAGCTGCTACTACTACTAGCTAGTAGCAGAGAGAGCTCGTGTAAAAGATACATTCAAGAGGTGGACGAAAATGGCTTGCGTTTGCCGTTGAATGGTACAAATCTAGTGTGCGTTCATTCTTACTATGCAGGCCTACTACTAGGAATCAAAGGAACAAGTATTTTTTTTTTTACGTTGTCTCTAGACTCTAGTCTACTCTAAAATAATAAGTATTGATGTCTTTGTGGCAAAAAAAGCATGCATTTATTTTTACTTTTGAATCGATACTAATTGTCCTTCTTTTTGTTGCTCTTGGATTTTGTAGATTTGGAACTACTACTACCAGAAGTAAGAATGGCGTTGGCCTTCATTCTACTGTGCACTGCCGTTCCAATGAGCTGGACAAGTCCCAGGATGATTAGCATTGGAAAAAAGATGCAAAGTTTGTCAAAGTAAACCTCTCCATCAGGGCCAAACTGTTCCACCATATAATCATACAGTTCCACCACAGGTTTTGGCAATTTGCCGCCAAATGGAAATGCAAATACTGGCAGTGCCAACGCCCGGGAAGTTGGGACGGGATCCGGGTAAACATACTTTCGTGCAACGTAGACGGTCTTGTTACTGTCTGACTTCATAAGGGCGTGCCAGGTATTGCGATCCATTTTGTGTCTGTCGTTTGTGTTGTGATGAACCACCGCCATGCCCTTGCGGGCTACAATTTTGACAGGATCGCTACTCATGGGATACACTAACGGACCACATTCTTCGCTTAGGAATATAGTAATGGAAGCCGTTGGAATAATTTGTCCATCTTTTGCGTCAAAGTGTGGCTTCCAGTGTGCTCCAGGTTCAAGTTTGTCAATGACAAAGCCACTGTAGTGCGCGGAAGGGAAGCCTGTCACTTGTTCCAGTCGTTCCTCGATGGCTTTCTTGGCAGGAGACTGAAGCATCCCTTGCCACAGCATGACTCTCTGGACTCCTTCGACATCTTCCGCATTGAGCGTCATTTGCAGCACATCATCTTTTGTCACTGGTTCCATCAGCGGGTCGGCAGCCTCAATGAGAGTATCGCACTCTTCGTAGGTAAGCATGTTGTGGATCAGATACAGCGTTGGAGCGGATGGTTCGACGTCCTCAAAAAATGGACGATCCCCTCCTGCATAAAGTCGCACTCGTTCCGGCATTCCATGATTGACAATTTCATCTTTGGTCATTTCATTTGTTACGGTAGCAGATGTCAAGACATTGGCAGAATTCATAGAAATCATAACGACTGGAATATCAATGTCTTCGGCCCCCTCTTCGCCGTCTTCAACTCGGAGACGATATATATCATCGGGACGTTTTTCGTCAATGTTTACAATCAGGAGGGCAGCAGCACCGCTAGCCTTGGCAATTTTGGCCATGTGAAGACCACTCAAATTTCCCCTATTGGTCATGACGACCATGTTTCCATGGACCTCATCGGCATTGTCCAGGGGTTTCACTATCTGTTTGGGATGTTTCTTTTCAGCCTGAGTCTCTTCTTCTCCTTCTCCTCCTTCTTCCTCGGCTTGTTCGGGTTCTTCCAGTAACGTCTCGCCTTCTCGTGCACCATTGAGCGGTGATGCCAGGACTGGCATACATTCGACTTCTAGCAGAGCTGCTTGGGATGTTTGTGGTCCAAAATACGCAACAGACGCATCCAATGCCGAAATAATTGCAGAATGACCCCATTCAATAACAGCGGCTTCATCTTCTGATCGACGAGGATAGATCGAGTATTCCAATTCATCCAAGGGAACATTTTTGCGATCGGATCGGGTTGCACCGTCGACGAGAGTCGTTAGTATCGAAACGAACACCAAAAGGGAAAACAATGTTGGTATCCTCATTGTTATTTTTTTTTTGCCGTTTAGATTATTGATCCAGCGCTTTAAGTGTGTGTGTGTGTGTCTGTGTCTGTGTGTCGTGGATGTGGTTAAAGAGCTTTTACGGTGCTCTTGCTTCTTTTTGCTTATCAGCGTGTAAATCTAATACTGTAGTAGCTACTGAAGTTAAACAATGAACAAGCAGGTACGAGTAGACCTATCTACTAGCTAGACTAGTTTAGGTCTAAGTTGGATTCTCTTGTTTTTGGTTTGTGGTGATGATATCTTGCGATACACGTGGAAGCAGTTATTCATCTTTGACGCTCAACTGCTCATTCAAATTTGCTGTGCCCGGGTTATTTCACGAAATCGTGACCAGAATCAGTCCCAAACATGACACGATGACTCAGTGCTTTGAGGTGAACAAAAAGGAAGAAAGATCCTTCTGCTCAAGATCCCACGCACTAATAGTCTAAGTAGTTGTACCAGTACGAACTTCGTGCTTGCTTCAGTTGCCTCTCTATGTCAGCATGCTGTCATCCACTCAGTCCGCATAAGCCACGTTCTCTTGAACCTCTCAATTAACGAACAGAAATCATAGCGGCTTATAACAGCGGTAAACAAGACTCTGCTTGAGATGAATCATTAAAAATACAAGCTGGCCTTTGAATTATTTGACAACACCGCAGCCCCAGCTTATTCTGAGTTGATTTATTCTGATTCATTCAGGTAAACAAAAACAGACAAATCATCATAGTCATCGAAACAATTCAAGAGCTTTGTATTAATCTAGACCTTCTTAAGGTTTACAATTTTATTCTCCGATTATACTTTGTAAATAATTCTAGTCATATATATATACCAATACACACACAATGAAGTTCGCATCAACGATTATCGCAGGTCTTCTGTTGGCTGACAGGACCTCTGCCTTTGTTCCACAATCTCCCCTCAATAGTCACAGCCGAAGCCGCAATGCTCAACAATCGTCGGCACTTTCCATGGCCATGGATGTTCCTCCACCGGCCGAAACGTCAACAGTTGCACCTGCTCCTGCTGTCGTCCAACAACAGAATTCCTACGGACAACCCACGGAAGTCAGATACTCGGAATTTTTGAAACTCGTGAACTCTGACAAGATCGAAAAGGTTACCTTCAGTGCTGATGGAACTCAGCTTCTCGGAGTTGACGTCGATGGATCTCGCATCCGAATCGAGGCTCTGCCCAACGATCCTGAGCTCCTTACGTCCTTGACCTCTCACAAGGTATGAATGAACAAAATATGAAATCTTTTTTTTTTATCATTGACATATATGACGTTATTTTTTTTTTTCAAAACACTCGTTTGCCACGGATCGATCATCTGACATGATTTTCTCTTTCCCCTTTTTTTGCTTCCTCTTCTTCAAAAACAAACAGGTGGATGTGACTGTCTTGCCTCAGCAGGAAGCCAGCGGACTTGGAGAGCTTGCCCAGAGCTTGATCTTTCCTGCTGCGCTTTTCGCTGGTCTTTTCTTCCTCAGCCGACGTGGTGGAGCCGGTGCTCCCGGTGGCATGGGAGGACAAAATCCCATGGGATTTGGAAAATCCAAGGCCGAAATCCAACTGGTTCCCGATACCGGAGTTACCTTTGATGATGTTGCCGGATGCGACGGAGCCAAGTTAGAGCTTTCCGAGGTTGTGGATTTCTTGAAGCAGCCCGAAGCCTACACCAAGAATGGTTGTAAGATCCCCCGTGGAGTTATCTTGGACGGACCTCCCGGTACAGGAAAGACCCTTCTTGCCAAGGCCGTTGCCGGTGAGGCCGGTGTTCCTTTCATCAGTATCTCCGGTTCCGAATTCGTGGAAATGTTCGTCGGTGTTGGAGCGTCACGTGTCCGCGACATTTTTTCACAAGCCAAGAAGAACGCCCCTTGCATCATTTTCATTGATGAGATCGATGCCGTCGGTCGTCAACGTGGTGCCGGATATGCTGGCGGTAATGATGAACGCGAACAGACTGTCAATCAAATTTTGGTAGAGATGGACGGTTTCGATGGAAACCCTGGAGTCATCACTATTGCCGCCACAAATCGTGTCGACATTTTGGATCAGGCCCTTCTCCGTCCTGGACGGTTCGATCGTAAGGTCACCGTCGACCTTCCCGATTTCAAGGGACGCACTCGTATCTTGGGCGTTCACTCTCGCGGAAAGCCCCTCGAACCCGATGTCGATCTTGAGGCCATCTCCCGTCGTACTCCAGGATTCTCTGGAGCTCAGCTGGAGAACTTGATGAACGAGGCTGCCATTGCCGCTGCTCGTGCCGCCAAGTCCACCATTGGATGGGAGCAAATCGATGGAGCTGTTGACCGTGTCATGGTTGGTCTCGAGAAGAAGGGAGGAAACCCTCAATTGAAGCAAAAGCAACTCGTTGCCTACCACGAGGCCGGTCACGCCATTGTTGGAGCCCTTGTTCCTGATTACGATCAAGTGCAGAAAATTACTATCATCCCCCGTTCCAACGGTGCGGGTGGTTTGACTTTCTTTGCTCCCCAGGAATCACGATTGGAATCTGGTATGTACAGTAAGCAATATCTCGAATCGCAACTCGCTGTCGCTCTTGGAGGACGTCTTGCCGAGGAAATTATCTACGGAGAGGACTTTGTCACAACTGGTGCGTCCAACGATATCCAACAGGTTGCCAACATTGCCAAGCGCATGGTCAAGGAATGGGGTATGAGTGACAAGGTTGGACGTGTTGCCGTTTCCGAGCCCTCTGGTGGAGGTCCTTTTATGGGACGAATGATGATGCGTCGTCCAACCCAATGGGGAAATAAACTCATGGGAACCGTCGAAGAAGAAGTTGAGCGTCTTGTAAACAATAGTTACATCATTGCGAAGAAGGTTTTGACTGAAAACAGAGATCTTTTGGAGCACTTGACGAAGGTCCTGATGGAGCAAGAAGTTGTTTCTGCGGAGGAATTCCAAATGATGTTGGTTGAATTCAAGGCCAAGACAATCGACTATGCTATCATCGGAGAAGACAAGAACCGCGAGGCCCTTCCATTCCAAAACATTCCTTCTACTGTGTAAAACCGCGGAAAGCAATTGCGACCCTGAGATCTTATTTGATAGATACCTCCGACATTAAAAAAATATATTATTAAATATACTACATGGAGTGCATGTCGATGCTAACTTAAATCATTATATAACACTACGTGTCGTATAATACTTGAGCTGAGCAATCCATTAAATTTAATGATGTTGTCCACTACTCATGTTTGTGGTGGTCCGCGGCTTGAGAATTCTTTTTGAGTTTCGTCCTCCCGAGGTGACTAACAAGTAGTAGTAGCAAGTAAGATTTCAGAAAATAAGTGATAGAAAAATTCCCTGCTTAAAACAGTGTTAAAAATACGCTATAACCTTGTGTATTTTGCCCTCGCTTAGCATGCATGCAGGTTGGCTAATTCGCAAAACGATCTGCGCAATTGTCTCGGCAATATTTTGGCAATTCCACCGTGCTATCATCATAAATTTCTTCTCCCGAAATATCTATCAACGCTACGTCGCCATTAGGGCAAATAAGATCAAGACGATCATAAGAAACCGACGTGGCGCGTAGTTTCACCAGGTCGGCTTTCGCAGAGTCGCAATCGTCGCAGTTCCACCATTTCTCCTTAGCGCCAAACGGAAACGGTATGCATGAGAAGTAACGACAACCAGGACAGGGACTGGTTGCTCCATCGCTTCCTACCAATAAGATGGTGGTAATCATAATGAGCAGGACACTAAAGATCAGGCCGCAGAACCGAACGAAATTGTTGCGGATCTTTGCGCAGTTTCCCGTGGGCACTCCAAAGAATGTAACCGCCAATCTTTCTATTGTGGAAATACCACAGCATATGCCATATAAAAGCCCACCTAAATGGGTAAAGTTATCGACATAAGGGGTCAATCCAATAAGACAATTGGCAGCAATGTCGACAAACAACCAGGCAAAGGCGAACCAATGCTGACGCAGCGATGCGTCACCTTCGTTCTCGCCACGGATAAAGAGAAGATTCCAATTTAGTGCAATGTCGGCGATACAACCACCAATAAGTCCAAAGATACCACCAGAAGCTCCCACTGAAATATACTGCGGCAAGAAGATGGCAGATAGAATATTACCACCAATTCCGGGAATGAAGAAGAGAATAGCTGCACTTGTGAAGCCGTGACTTTGTTCTACGGCAGCTCCAAGAAACCACAAGGCTAGCATGTTGAAAATATAATGAATGACACCAGCATGCAAAACTAGAGGAGAAACCAGTCGAAACCACTGCCCTTCATTCACGATCAAATCCGTTACTCGTGCGCCAGCATCAATCAAGACTTTGGCACTGGGACCGATCAAGGGATTCTCGCTCAATGGTTCAAATTTCCATCCGTTCATGGCGAATAACACAAACATCATAATGGTGCACACAACCATGGCAATGTATGTAAAAAATGGTCGGTTCATGCCCTTGTCGCGGGCCTTTTCGTAGTCCGACCAACTGAGATACGGTTCTTGGTTCACTCGTCTCCATGCCGCGTCCTCGGACCACTCCAAATCGATCCGAATATCCGCCAAGTGCGAATAGAGTCCAAAGATTCCCCAGGGTTTCTGATTGCCCTGCTTTTCGCGTCGCAACCGTCGAGCCAGACGAAAATCACGGACCCGACGTTCCAACGTCGGATGGAGGTTTTTGAGCTTTTCGGGGTCACTGTTGCCCAACGTTGACACTAATTCCGCGTAGGAATAGGTTCGTACTGCAACGGGTTGACCATGATGATTGTGTTCATCCATGTCATCGACAAGGATATCAGTTACCATTTCGTCCAATCCCCGAGAAGAAGAAGAAGAAGAAGAAGAAGAAGAAGAAGAAGAAGAACTTTGGCCGCGACGGACTCGTAGTGGACTGGCCTCTTGGCGTTGCTGGCTTGTTAGAGCATGATCAGCAGAAGCATTGGATTCATCCTCCAAATCATAATCGTTGATATTAAAACTGTCTACGGCTGTCACCGTCAACTCAGTACCTTTCCGTTCTTCCAGAGCGCGTCCTTTCGTATCTTCTAAATACAGAGAGCTGACACTGCCACTGTCGTCCGAGTAGTTTGTGACATGCGATCTTCGTTCGGGTGCATCCGGGCGTCGGCTTGACTTGCCGGATCGGTTTTTACTGGACGTTTTCCCCATGATGCTTCTGTCCTGCTTTTTCAGATTGAACCTTCCCTCGATATTAAATGCATAAATTGGCTTGTAGAATAGTACGAATAGTTGACAATGCTTTTAAAGCTTTGAGGTGAAGATAAGAGAAGTGTGTGCTGTGTATGTGACAGGTGACAGGACTAATAAAGCTACACACTGCGAAAAATGGTTTCCAACGGCAAAGCAAAGCTCTGTTCGGAGTCTTGTAAAAAGTGGGTCAAAGGTTATTTACGGGTTAACGCGGAGCGCGTCCGGGTGGACAAGAAAACAAACTCAAAGAAGTAGTTTTAAAAACTACTCTAGTAGTGTTCTACTAGAAGCAGTCAAGTACTCGTGACAACAAGTACGAGCACTATTACAACTCGTACTCTAGCTAGTAGTAGTAGTAGTACTAGTAGTAGGTCTACTGCTACTCGTTCTCGTTGTCACGTACAGTAAAACGTTGTAAAGAATAATAATGAAGAAGACAAACTACAGTGATATTCCGAGTAGACTGCTGCATACTAGTAGTACATTGGGAACAGTGTTTATTTATTTGTTTTACTACCAGTAGTAAAGAGCGAGAGACATCAGTGAGTCTACCAGTCAGTATATACGCCTCACCCAAGCTGACAATAGAAGTGTCGAAAAATGTTGGAAAAATGCACAAGCATTACAATACTGCACCATTCACTTCTGTTCTCGTGCTGGCAGCAGCAGTGCAGTCTTAATGTCCAAAGCACGGATCCAAGAGAAATCCGCTTCAAAGCAATGATGGACCGTTATAAATAGAAACAGGAAAATATATGTTGGCTATTCAAGCAAGACGGAGCAACGTGTTTCCTCTGTCTGCTAGTAGTAGTATGTAGTACAGTAGTAGCTACCACAGTAGAACGTAGAACAGCAGTACTAGGTACTAGCTGCTAACAAGTGTGTGGTTTTGGTGGACGTCGTCAAAGATCTGACAAGTTGGACAGAGTCTGGGGCATAGGAGAAAAAGTCGCTGGCTTCCGACCCATCATCAGAGCAGTCCAAGTCGATCACTGGAAGAAAGGGGAAACTGCTGTAGTTGAGTGGTATCTGGCTGTCGATGCGGGGTTTAAGCTGAATCTTTTCGGACCCAACGGACTCCTCAAAGTGTGGAACATATATATGCCGTCCATGAAAAAGATGGTTAAATCGTCCAGCTACAAGTGGACGAACATGATGACTTCTCTTTCGTGGGGCAGGTGGAGCAACGAGTGAGATGAAGGAACGACGGGAGCTCTTGGGCGTGTTGAAACACGACGATTGCCGTCTTGAGCGCTGGCATTGTTGGGGAGAAGATAATTTTGTCATCGTGCGTTTATATTTGCGATAGTTAAAATTATAAATAAGAGATGAAGATACGAAGGAAAAAATTGTGAAAGAGACGGAGTTGTTCCTGGTTTTTTGAAAATTGGTGGGAGATGGTTCTGTGAGTTCTGGTAACAGAAGAAAGTTGAAGAAAGTCATGTGCTAGTTAAAACTAAAATTGTTGCGAAGTCGTGACCAAGTTGAAAAGTGATGCAAATACCCAGTGTATGTCATGTCGGCTCGCGACCCAAGATTGAAAACTCTTGGTTGACTAAGGTTCTTGCGAAAGCACTGCCACTCGTGTTACTGATCGTTGACTAGCCGAAGTATATTCTTAGCTAAGAACGACCTAGTCCGAGTACTGTTGAAAGATAGTAGCTGTCGATAGCTGCTTGCTTTTTTTTAATACGATGCAGGTCGCTAGGTAGTGGTAGCTAAAGCTCATCGTTTACTCCGTCATCGCTACCTAAACTATTTTTGTCCTCTAGCGGAGGCTGCTCGCCCCTCTGATCGTCCTTGCTAATCTGTTCTCCTTCAGGTTCCGCTGCTGTGGGTTCTAGTGTGAAGCTACTATCAGAATCTACCCCCTTGACACATTCATAGGTATGGATAAGGCGCTTTCGGGTTGCCGAAAAACCCATGTTTGGCAAAACGTCAGCTTGAAGCATGAAAAAGTTGAACTTTTGTAATTTTCGCCCGGGATATTTCTCGGCTTCGTTTTCGTAATCCCATTGTCGACAAAGGTAGGACCAGAGAGCTTCGCCGTCTTCTCCTTTCAAATCCGCCAAATAGGGAAAGGACCTCCACCTTCCGGGCCTGGCGGTAGATGTGCAAGGTGCACCAGCTCCAGGTAAGCGCCAATCCACTTCTTCTTTGCGTCCCCACACATCTACGATGGACCCGTCGGCCAATAGTCCAGGTGCGATTTCCCACGTGACATACCTTGCAAACAAAGATAGAAACGGGTTAGTAATTGATCATGCGTATACCATAAACTACGGCAGCTAGAATGACTCACTCTTCTGCTCCCACAAAGACATTCCAGCGGCAGTGAAAGATTGTACTGTAGAAGATTGCTTGGTCACAGGATTCACTGTTGGCCTCAAACCAGAGATTGCCTCCAATCATGCACAAGATTAGAATTGTTGAGAGGATGGATCCAAATGACATTCCTTGAGATGAAGATACTGTGGACGTTGTTGATTCAATCGCATTCCAGCCAACTGGGAGAAAAGCACACCACACTGAACACGCAACTAAGCTCAAGAGAGCAGCATTGTTCATACACAGAGCAATGCCCACGTGCAGCTGGACGATCATTCCCACGGCAAACTTCACGAGCCCGGCCATTCCAAAATAGCTTCCAACGAGCGCCACGGGAGCTGCCAAAAGTTCCACCCAAACGACGGCGGGTGTCATGACTCTTAATCCCTTAGGTCCCAACGCTGCGTACATGTATCGGGCAAATGTAGTGTGCCGAGTATAAGTGTCAAGTGCTGGTAGAGGTTTTGCATTGTACGTCCAACCCTGCAAGGGGTCCATATATTTTCCTCCCCCTGCGTCCAAGTAGAGCCAGAACACCAAACACTTTAAGGCTACCGTGCCCGTGGAAAGGACAATTTCTCTGCGTGGCCCCTCCATTCCTTTAGATTTTCGTATCACAGCATCGACGCTCCAAATGCCTCCGGTTGGTAAGAACATGGCGTAAAACAATAGATAATGAAAGTACCGATCCAAAATAAAATTCAACCATGTATTTCGGAGCGTCAAGCTCAGGTACAAATACCAAGATACGACCGTCATGACCTTTGTCTTGTATCCAACTGTAAAGAAAACGGCGGCCAAGACTTGTATGACCAAAACGAATTGAATTTGCCACATTTCGTGCAAGTGGACATGAAGAGAGACGGATTTGTAGAGCCAGTCAATCTTGGGCAACAGCAGTCGAAGAGGAAGCGTTCTTTTTGTATAGAGACGACAGACGAGTACTAAATTTAGAGTTGCAATTGAGTGATCGAGTAAAATCTTTTAGCACACCACACCGATAGACTCACCCTTCATCTGAATAGAACGGATGCAGATATTGAAAGCGTGTCACCAACTCGAACACGAGCAACACACCCAAAGAAATTCGGAAGAGAGCAAGTCCTTCTTGAGTACACCCAAAGGCAGCTCGAAGACCTCCCACAGAATGAGCTGAGGACTTTGTTTTATTGTTTGTCATGCTTGCTTGTCATTTCGTGGAATATGTGGATATGTTATCTTATTTGGTGTTGATAAAAACAATAATTCCCCTGGATTGATTGATCGATCATCGATCTGGGATCTTCCGCGTTGATTTTTCGGTTCTCGTCATGACGACCAATTCGTGATTGATAAATACATACAGTATGGCCACTTCGACCACTCAACGTAGGGTACGGGCGATAGCCAATTATTTTAGTAGTGGAAGTGTCTGTGATAATGAATACTGTATGAAAGTCTAGAGTGTTTACATATTACTCAAGACCGCTTCGCAGGAATGCATATTTTCTTGTCGTTGCAATTGATCAGCTAGCTAGTAGACTTTCTGTACGCTCAGCATCGTGCACTCAAATCTGAGAGAGTTGCAGATTGTCTCAAGGACGAGCGCATCCATTGTCCAAAATGTTGTTGCCTCGCGCTCCCTGCAGAGCCAAACGTAGCCATGAACGGCATGCATTGGCTTTCTACTTTTCAATAGCTGGCAACTCGCAGCCCATGACATCTTCGAGACTCCAGCAATCGGGCTCTCCACCTTGAATCTCGTGAGCCAACAAGCGAGCGCCTTGCTCTGGGTAGAACCGGTGCTGTGGACTGTAGTGACGAAGATTGCTAATACTGCTCATGTACAAATCGCAGTATCGCCGCAAGGAATGAGCAAACAATGATGGCTGGTGACGCGCTCGAAAGATGCTTCCAAAGGAATTTCCCAGCAATTTCGTCTCTCGATCTCGCCACTTGGACACCAACTTTTCAAGCGTGTCGAGTAGCTTGGCATCCTCCTCCGTTCGCTGAGACGGTCCCATTTCTAGTTGCACCAATCGCAGAGCGTTGAGAAGAAGATCAATACTTCGCTGTGTTTGAATAAACTGCGCTTTTGATTCCCTTTGCATTTCGTATCGTACTTCGGGAGTTACAGCCGCTGTTGTCCACCCAAATTCTCGTTTGGCGTCAACCAAATCTGCAAAGAGCGAATCACCAATGTACAGGACCCGTGATGTCGATAGGCTTGTGGCGCCATCGAATTCTGGCGATAGCTTGCCATCTACACCTTTATCTTTGTTCTTTGGATCAACCAGGTTCATGCGCATCAGTTCTTTCATGCATCCCTCTGTATAAACTTCACCAGTTTCAAATTTGTCAACCTTTTTGAATTTGATGCGGCCGGTATTGTGGCTGACCTCACGAAACGGTCTGGCGTCATCGGTATAAAATCTGGGCTTTCCAGCACTCGTAATGACTATTCAGAGCAAATACAAAACGGGTAAGTCTACGAAGTCGTTCCATTCAGAGCAATCATTCAAGGAAAAACAACTGATCTTAATCGTACCTGCATTCCAATCATCTCGCCAATTGGGTCCCATAAAGTAAGTCATACCGGCATCCACGTACCAAAATGGAGAGTTACTAACAAAAATGAGACTCTTGCCAGCATCTTTCAGATTTTTTAGAACTTGTTTCAAATGAGGAGCCGGCAGAAAGTATTGCTCGGGATTCTCCGCAACAATTTTGTGAAAATCTCCGGAAATATGAGTCTTTCCAATGGAAGTCAGAACATCCGAAGCCACATTCATGGGACAGAATGGAATGTCACGGTCCTTGAAAAATTGAATTGTGTCGGCAATCAAGCAACATTCTGCCATACTGAACAAATCATTCAAAGGTTTGAGTCGTTTCTTACGTTCTGACGGTCGCAAAGCGCGCTTTCCTCGATACTCTTCGTATATTCTTTTCGTAGGAACTTTTTCTCTGCCTTCCCAAGCAACCGATACTTTGTGCGTATAGGATAAATGGCAGATCCAACCAGTTTCTTTATCCACCGCTAGACCTCGAATGCTAAAACAGGGGTCAAATTTCAAGCCTGCCGTGGTCATTTCGAGCGGATATTGAAAGGTTGAGACCAGACGACTGAGGGCCATTTCGTAAATTAATTCTAACAGTTCCTCGGTGTAGGTCACAAGCGTATAATCGTAGTCAAATCCCACCACATCCACTTTGGACAGGTCGACGTAACAGTTGGCGTAAATTTGCTCGTCGGCACTTACGGCGTCGTCTTCTTCGGGCACATCTTTGTAATTTTCTGTTTCGGCTGTATGGTCTTGCAGAGCTCTCAAAACGTCTCCTGTTTGAGTCAGAATTTCATTCACGCCTTCGTGAGAATGTGTTGGAAGTTGGAACATTTTATCCTCAGCGAGTGGAACGCTGCTGGCTTTGATACTCTGTAAATCTTCAAATATCTGGTTCGATGCAGAGGATGTCGATTCATCCGTTGACTGTCTTGCTGCAACATGAAGTGTTTGTTGTTGTTGGTTACGAGGTGAAGATGACAATGCCGGTGGAGCGAACGCTTCGCTGCACCGTATCGGCAATGATACGACTGACAGTCCCAGAGCGACTACTACTACTACTGATCTCATTATTCTTTTATTTTGAATAAGAGGCAGAAGAAAAAATGTTCTGCAGGATGATTATAAAAGCAGACCGTATGCCAAATCTTTGAAGCTGGCAAATGTTGTTGGTTCTTATTTTTGGTGCGGCAGCAGATATTTAGTTTGTGAAACACTTTTTCTAGTAGTCTACTGTTTTGGTAGATTCTTCGGTAAGAGAAAAAAATGAATCTAGCAGTGGCTTGTGCAGCAAACAAAGCATAAATAATGAGAGGCGTTTTCGTTTGATGGCATGAAGCGAAAGTAGCAGCAGGTGTTGGAATCTGACCGAATCAGAATTCAGCACTCGAGTACTGTGTGTTCAACATAAGGATGGAGTTATAACGGCATGAAAAGTACTCCATTTCCTGCGCCTACTAGTCGACCCTACTAGTAGTAGTAGTAGACCCTAGTAGTAGAGCGTAGCACGAGTAATGGAAAAGTCGCGCTAAAATAGACAACAATAAATATATACTTCTGGACCACTGTAAAGAAAATTTATCCTTCTCCCCACAAAAATATTATTACTAATAGCAACGGTGTCTGCTGTCCACGAGTGAAGAAATCGAAAATCCATAGCTTATCGCAACTGTAGAAAATAATGAAGGCAAAGTGAACTTTTTGATTGAGGACCAGGAATTGGTCTGATCTTCATGATAATGCCATGGGGAGGAAAAATGATAAAGATCATCAACCACTGTCTCGTCCGGAAGCCCAACATTATCATTACCTGAGCTTTACAAGAAACGTTAGGGTATGAAGAGAAATGTGTGGGTGGAGGAGTCGATAAGACGGAAGATGGGGCAACCCAAAGTGATTTGCAGAAATGGACGACAGTCGGTGAATTTTTTTTGCTGCTATCAAACTCTCTTCTCTATTCTTTTCCTGCTAATACTAGAGTTTTCCCGTCAGTGTCATCGGAACAAGCACAATGAGATAAAAAAATAATTACTGTACTAGCTAGCCGCAAGAAACCAATTCAGTCGTGCATACTGACATTCAATCATCGCTTCGTCTACGAAGGCAGGGTCATACTGTAGACTGTAGACTGCTTGAGCTCACTTCTTCGAAGACGACACGACACCAGAGGACACACAAGTTAACAATAATTGTTAATTGTTGACATAATTTTAAGTTATAAACATAGAGCAACAATTGGAATAGAAATCTACAAATGGGATCCTGCCTCAGTAGTTCCGACGCAGCCGCAACGGCACTGCCTATCAAAACCGCTAGTGAAACAGCGTCGACCGAAAGCAATTCTACACTTGCTGACTACCAGCTGAAAAAGCGTCGACCAGGGTGTTCAGGTATGTGCCCAAAGTTTCAGTATCTCTTGAGTCCGTTCTGGTACAAAATAATGGACGTTTCGGTCTGAAACGTTCCCCATTGAATTATTCCCTAGTCGCGGGCCGGGCGTTCTAGTAGGGTGATTATATTTACCATTTTCTGTTCAGTATAATTGTATTATCGAGCGCCACTCAATCCAACAATGTTTGTCGTTATCTTTTACTGTCCACAGGTATGTTCTGGAGAGAGGACCCCACTGGAAAAATTCAATTAACAGGTGGTGAAAACTGGCCTCAAGATGATGCGATCATTAAAGGGCGCGTTATTGTTGACAGCGGTGGGGACAAATGGATTCACGCAGTCAAAATAAAGCAGAACGGAGTAGGTCCGTGGTTGCCAGTGCCCCATGGTGCCTTTATCCCATTTGAGTACGATGACCACTACTATCTCGAAGCCGTATGAAGTTACCTATGAATCTTCACTGACTGCAGGAAGAAATTCACACAAGAAAGAAATACACTGTGCATCTCTTAGTCCATTTAGTTTTTTCTGCAGTTGGGCAAACTGGTTATCACGTACAGTACGATCCATCGCCTACATCTAATTCTTGTTACGACATCTTGACACAAACACTGTACAGTACTCGAGTAGGTGCTATACAGAAAAGATATCATGTAGCTTTTTTAAGCCTTAAAAGTAGAAAGATCCTTCTTTTTCTTCTTTTTGAGTGTTGTTTTGCCAGCCAGCTTGGCTGCGACGGGGGGTGCCGATGACTCTTCAGTTGTTGTTTTGGATTTTTCTGGAGCTGGATCCGGTGCAGTGGGTGCGGGAGGAGCAGGAGCTGCTTCCGGAGCTGGTTCGACCTTTTTGACTGGAGACGGAGCCTTGGGTAGAGGTTTCTTGGAGGCCCAGGTTGCGCCACCTCCCACAGGTGTCTTTTTGGGAACTTTGAACACTGGCTGTTGCGATTTTTCTTGTTCCTTGATAATATTGTCTGCAGCAGCAAGATCGGGAAACATTTGTTCGTCTTGCGTATCCACTTTTGTGGACATGGCGCCACCTGCTGCTCCCATTCTGATTTTTGGTAGGCCTCCTGCTCGCATGTGAGGAGGGACCCACTTTCCGCCGGCACCACCAGCCGCCGCGGCTGCAAACCTGGAAGATGTGGGAGCAGCATGCTTTTCTGCTTTTTTCTCTTTCTCTTCCTGAAGTCGTGCAGCTTCCCGTTTCATTCCTTCTTTTGCTGCTGCCAACTTGGCTTTGTTTTCCTCGATGCGAAGTTTCTCGGCAATGTCATCATGTTCGTTTCGCTTTGGATCGATTGGCTTAAAATCCATCAATTCCGAGGTTGTTCCTGAACTGGTCGTAGCTGTCTTTCGTGTAAGAGTAGCTGCCAATGCTGCGTCGTCCCATTGTTCTGACTCTTTTTCATTCACCGTAGCCGCGGCTTGATTGGTAGAGGATATCGACAAACCCGCCATGGCGTGCTCTTGGTTTGTCGAAAGTGCAGGAGCATCACTGCAATCCAAATAAAGGTTGGAAGGAAAATGAGCCGGTTTGCGACGAAAGTATAACAGCGAGATGCATCTATGTGACGAGCGCAAAACATCACACTGACTTACACATGCACATTTTGGGAAACTGACGATGCATCAATGTTATTCGCATTAAACTTGAACGCCTTCTTCTTTCCTTTTTTCTTATTGGCGAAGAATGCTGCTGCGTCCGCCATGGCAAATTATTATTATTATATCTTTTTAGATTTGATGACTCGCTGGGTCCCTGTGCCTTGCAAATAGCTTAATTGGCAGCTATGGTATCAGTGGACTTGTGCACTGCACTATTAGTAGTTTACTGTCTTCCTTCAATAATAAACAGATCATCCACATTATTTTTTCGGATGTCGAGCGAGAGGTTTGGAACGACCTGCAAAACTGATAACCTGTTATCAAAAAAACTTAAAAATGATCCAGTCCCTTTCTTGCACTCGTGACCGAACGCGTACGTTTTGGATACCCATCGACATACCTCATCTTTTTCATCGGCTTCTGATGAGATGCCATGCTGATTCACCCACCCACCGACCGATATTTAATTCAATTCATCAGATGAGCTTCTGAGCTTTTGCAGTTGTTTCATAAAATCAGTAACATAGCTTGTTTGATCTCTGAATTTTTTTGTCTATTCTCAACAATCATCATCATCATGAAATCCTTCTTTGCTCTCCTTTTGGTCGCCTTGGCTGGATCGGCTTTCGGCTTCACCACTCAATCGAGCTTTTTGCCCAAGAATGTGGCTTCCAGTGGTCGCAGTGAGTCATCTCTTTTCATGGCCATGGAACGAACTTACATTATGGTATGTGTCTGAACCATTATATATACATGATGTGTGCAGATGCAATAGTGTACACATTTTTTGGAGACGGAATGATGATCTGACAGTAATTGTTTTTTATTTTCTTACCAACAAAAACAACAATAAAATCAGATCAAGCCTGATGGTGTGCAACGAGGAATTGTGGGAAATATTATTTCCCGTTTTGAAACCAAGGGATACAAACTTGTCGCCATGAAGACCAAGCAAGCTACCAAAGAACTTTTGGAAGAACATTATGGTGATTTGGTTGAAAAACCATTCTTCCCGAAGCTTCGTGAGTACATGTTGAGTGGACCTGTTGTTTCCATGTGCTGGGAAGGAAAGGAAGCCGGTACGTTATTTTTGTGGTGAAAAAAAATATGAGTGAAATTGGTTCGGATTTATTTTTCTTCTTGCTTTTCAAGGTTTCTCACGTTTGCCGTTGCTACCAACATGATGAATCGCTTGAACCGTATCGATCCGACAAACACATGTCCTATACACAATCCAATAATTACGCGCAATAACCCTTTTTAAAGTCTCTACTGGTCGAAAGATGCTTGGAGCAACCAATCCACTTGAATCTGCCCCTGGAACCATCCGAGGTGACTTTTGTATTGAAGTTGGGCGCAATATTTGCCACGGAAGTGATTCGGTTGAGAATGCCAACAAAGAACTTGCACTATGGTTTGAAGAAGATGAACTCTTGGACTGGGAGTCTCACTCCAATGATTGGATCTACGAGTAAATCAATTTTCTTTTTATCCTTTTTTTCAGCCTCGGCTCTGATTTAAAGTAAGCTAGGATACAATTGTAAGAAAATTGAGTAACAGTAATTTTCTGCAACGTGTCAAGCCTGCGTTTTCAATGAATAATACTAATTTTAGTGGGCTCAACCGATGGACGAAGTATCGTATGCACATTGCGAGTAGACTGCTGTTTTCTTGTGTAGAAACAAGGAATTCTTTGTGCAACGAAGAGTCCAAAGAATCGTTTTTGGCTTTAATCAGAGTCTTAGTTCAGTTTACATCTACTACTACGTACAATAGTAACGTACTTCGAGTATTACTACTAGAGTAAGGCTGACGGTTAACGTTGGATTACAGTTAACGTTCTTCTATTTGGGAAATTTCAACGTACTGTTAACTAGCTAAACTTCTTTATTTTCTTACTCAACCAATTTATGTT
>Ga0210025_1002220_pt1 | contig 19439 bp, 16 predicted proteins | sample CryGeyme20150102_FD_183989 | JGI IMG/M metagenome (GOLD analysis project Ga0210025, IMG submission 183989) | Groundwater microbial communities from Crystal Geyser aquifers in Utah, USA - Crystal Geyser metaG 2015-0102 (SPAdes) (version 2) | ecosystem: Environmental > Aquatic > Deep subsurface >...
ACCCCAACCCCAACCCCAACCCCAACCCCAACCCCAACCCCGAATGCATAAACTTTTCATACAAATGATGAATAGACAGTTAATATTTAATCAGATCAATCATATTTGGGAGGCAGGACGTCACCTTTCTTGATGGTAGCATAACCAATCAATCTGAATTTTTTGTCGATTCTTCTGCTAAAAGCTACCTTTTCGCCTATTCGAGTGCAAATAGGATTATTCAACTTGACTTTCATGATATCCTGAGTAATATGATAAATACGTCATAGACCTGAACGACCTTTCCGGGGGTCTCAGTGGAACCAACATTGAACTTTAAAGTCTAGTCTTGAACGATCTTGGTGATCTTAAGTGGCTTTTTGTCTGAACCGGTGCTCATGGATTTCTTGAGCATGGAGAACTGAATGTCAATTTGGACAAAAATATCAGGTAAGCTGCCTTCGATACCAAGTACATTGCCCACCATTCTGTCATTTCTGGTGATGCTGGGGTCGATCATCAATCCCACAGCAATCAGACCTCCAGGAACGGCATAGAGCAAGGGGTTATTTTCAGCCTGAAGTGAGACAATTCTGGATTTGATGGGTGTGAACTGCACATTATCTTCAGAATCTTTGAACATATGTCCTGGTCTCAACTCAACGTTCATTCCAACTTGAAGCACTCCTTCTAGCACACTACCACCAACCACTCCTCCTTGAAGCTAATCAATACAGGTTCCAGGTTTATTGACATCAAAGCTACGAATGATGATCATTTTGGGAGCAGCAGTCAAATTTCTTTTAGGAATGGGAATTTAACAAATCGATTCGCAGACAGCATCGATGTTGTATCTCTGTTCGGCTGAAATGGGAATAATAGGTGAGTTTTTACATATAGATTGTTTCATGAATTATTTGATTTGTTTGTAGTTTTCTTTGGTCTTTTCAGCATCTTTGAAGATGATGTCGATCTTGTTCTGGAGAATTATCATGTGATCCAATTTCATGATTTATAAGGCCATCAAATGTTCAATGGTTTGAGGTTGAGGACAGTCAGCATTAGCGGCAATCAGCAAGATAGCGGCATCCATGACAGCAGCTCCGGTCAACATAGTTGATAAAAATACCTCGTGGCCTGGACAATCACAAAATGATATGTGTCTTTGGAGAACCAGAGTAGACTCGCAGCCATGGTTGTCGCATTTAGGATCATCTTCTTTGTCTGACGGGTAGGATTTGTAGCAATCTGGAGAGGGGCAAGTGGGGCACTTGAATATTTTGGCATTAGCATAGCCCAGACGAATTGTGATGTTTCTGACTCTTTCCTGTCTAAACTTGACAGTGTTAACTCCTGAGACAGCTCGAACGACAGTGGATTTACCGTGTGCGACGTGTCCAACTGTTCCCACATTGAGGGTAGCTTGTCGACTCATGACCTGAGGAGCATCAGAGGTCAACTTTGGGATATCTTCGTAGTATTGCGGTTTGAATTTTTTGTTTTGGTTGTTGAGTTTTTATACTTCTTCCTTGGGAAGTCGTGAGATGTTGTCCATCAAATATTTTAAAGATTATTAATATTGACTTTCTGGATTTCTTTTATATTTAACAGGCAGACAGACAACTAGCATACCACCCAAGCAGTCACCAGAAATGATAAGAAGTTGACGATGATTTGTTGGTATTTCTCGAATATAAAGTTGAATGGAGTCATTCAGAAATATTAAAGGGTCATATCTTCACTCTGCTGTTTCTGCTATTTTTCTGGCTTTAGATGGATAGTTGATATTGATATCGAATCAAAGGCTTTATTTTTTGTGTCAATAGCTCTATATTTGTATAATGGAGAAGGAAGCAGAACCCTAACCTCCTGAACAGATTTATCTCCAACAATACGAACATCGCAAAAAATTGCGGGATCCTAATTTCCACAATGCCGAGAGCAACAGCGACCACAAACCTCGGACAGCACAAATCAAAGTCATCCAAAAATTCATTGGGCGGCTCAAGAGCGATAATAAAAATTATGAGGCCATACTAACCGAAATGGATACACTCAACCTATCAAAATACTTAGAGTAAATATCCGCACTGATGGCAGTATGTGCTAATGAAAGAGACTTGCGATTTTATTCATAGGTACATGTTGATAAAAGCAGGTAGCGACTCGGCTCAACCTCGACTATGAAGACTACCCTCCCATGTTGCTGAAAGATCTCACCAAGCAATTCAACCTAGCCTACGAGTCATCATAGGACAACAAAGGCAGACTCAAGTCACTCCTACTCCTCACAACATAATTATTCGTATGTGGATTTCCTTTCCCGTATAGAGATATCAGCGAGATGTTAAAGAAGCTTGTGAAGGCAGGTACCAAAAAAAGAAGCAATTTCAGCACTGAAAAATAGTTGCGATTGTTCGCATATTACTACAATTGCGATATATATGCGGCTTTTCTGAGACATTTTGGGACGATATTCACGACTGCACAACCTCGATGGATGGAAAATTTGTAAAAATAAGGAAATAAGATGCCACAGTATTCTTTGATGATTCCTGCCAAAACACGATAAGATTTTACTAAAATATTCTTCACAAATTACATCAATAGTTGCAGTTCGGTTCTCGAGGCAGCCTTCGAAGTATCATTTGTCAGATTTAGCGCATCAAGGAACTTTAGGACGAGCTAAGGGAGAACCTGAGAATGTCTGGGGAGTTCAACAAAAATATTGAAAATACCTATAACGAACTCAAAGAAAAATTCATTTTCACCAAGAGACAACTCTAGGATATCATTGGCTCTGTCAGTTCGCCTGTGGGTTTGAGAAAGTATGAAGAGGAGTTGATCTAAGTGGAGGACATTATGAAGAAGTACATAAACAAAGTGGAGAATGTTGAAATTTTCTAGAACGAATTTGAAAAATAGCTATATACATAACTACCTTAGCTCAGCAAGCCTTAGAACAAGACAGCAGGCGAAGACGAATATAAATAATTCAAAGAAAAGCTGGACAGTTGCAAGAACAAGACCTAAAGTGACGAAACAATCAAAGCATTTGAAGGTATAAACAACAAAAAAACAAGAAAAATGCTGGCCAAGGATATTCTCTAATATCGTAAGGAGTATCAACTTGTCACACGGTATCTATGCAGAATAGCAGCCGTCATTGGCCAAGCTCATAAAGATCTGACGGATTTGCTGGTGGAGGCTGTATTTGCTGAGTACGATAAATTGCGAGAGAGTGTCAGCACGACCTATGTTATCAACGACAAGAAAAGTAGAAATTTGAAGTATATCTGTTAATTGACTAAATTCAAAATAGTTGATCCTGATCGCACACTGACAGTTATACAAAATTTGATAGAAGATCTCAAAGGATACAATATCTAACTGCTCATTTCGAGTCTTGAATCTGTGGGTAGATTTCTCTATCTTGCACCTCAGCATGCCAACAAGTACACTTAACAATATTCAGGTTCACTTTTCTTTTGAGTAAGTTGGAGAACGTCATGAAGCAAAGATCATTGCCTCTTTTCACCACTTCTCAACTCATCAACAGCATCAGCTTGCTCAAACCTCACATTGAAGAGCCCAAAGCTGAAATACCTCCTCTCACCGAGGTTCAAAAGCTAGCTTGTGCTATTTTGTAGCTTGATGTGATTGATGATATCGACCGGATTATTTCAGGTGTCACAAATTTAATCAAAACAGAAGAAGGTCTGGAAGCTGTCAAGGAGCAATTGCTGGTTCAGATATAAAATTATGATTTTCTGGATAACTACCATTATGCCTATCTCATCAATGAGCTCAACTAGCCCGATATAACCAATTGGATCATCGACTAAACGATAAGCAAACTTGAAAATGCAGTCTGTACAGGTAATTTCCAAAACTGCCTCCTATGGTCAAGATTTATGGGCTAACTCTACAAATATGAGCTCATCAAGAGATCTTTCCTCTTCGAAGAGATCAAACGTTTCCTGACCCTTGGTAAAGGATAAATCGGCGTCATCAACCTGGTCTGCACAGTCCTCGAGACATGCAATGGCTATCTAGACAGCAAGAGAGTGTCCAGTCGCAATCAAAAATTTATGATGCTTGTCGAATTCAAGGTAAGAAATAATGTAGGTAGAACTATATCCATCGGTGTCCATATGTTCCGATGCTCGAGTAATTCAAAATAATCGATGTACTAGATGAACTTGAGCCCAACCTGACGACAATCAAGCCGCAAGTATTGGCTTCTTTCATGGCATAGTTTTAATCAAAAGTATTTTTTCCTCTATTTTAGAAAACCAGCAAAGATCTCGACCTTTCTAAAGAGTTGGATAACTATCTTTAAAAATTTGCTCTCAAAGAGAATAAAAATAGTGAGCAATAGCCTCCCAAAGATTTCCGAGAGCTCCCCAAATAACCATAACTCGAGTAGGTCTCAGAACAAACAGGTCAAGTACTTTCAAGTGAAGCTGACACCTTCAGCAACGAATTTCTGAGCATCATGAACTCCCACATCAAGGATCTATCAGGAAAAATAGCCAAACCAGCTTACGTCGAGAAGGTGATCGAGAAGAAAAAATAAAGAAAGAAAATAAACGAAGGGGAACAGAAGAAAACGGTCATTGGCAGATGTGGAACCAAATTCATCAAGAAAGAAGTGATATATTCAGAAAACGAAAGAAACGGAGAGAAGTAACAATGAACTCGTTGAAAGACCCTAAGCTACACATGATTTAGCGAACCTCAGTAAATCATATCAAACCGACAAATAAAATCATCATTCCCCGAGGATCACCTCTTCTTAGTCTTCTTCATCAAGTTGTTAGAATTATCCTTTTCCTTTCTGATACTCAGGAGCTTCGACCATCTCCAAGAACTACTCTTCTTTGACGTTATCGATGGTCTCCTGTTTGGCATGCTTCTTGTCGACTTAGCCTTCGGGCAAACTATAGAAAGGAATCTATCCTCTTTGCCAATCGATAAGAATTATCTTGGCAGTGATGTCGAGATCGGGTTAGCCACCTTTTCTCAATTTACCCATTTTGATTGCCAACTTCTTCAAGAAATCTTCAGGATCGGCCCATTACTTAATTCCATATTTCTTTTGGATGGCTTGTTTCATCAGAACTGAATAAATATAGGGGTACCTTTTTCAAGGATGTAAGGAATGTAGTAAGTAGGATGGTCGATTTTTTCAGCTCTCACGCATCCCTTCAGGACACTTTCAACGTCATCTTTGCCCTCAGTCACATGCACGGTTCCCGGACAGTCGATCAAATAGATTCTTTTTGTCATACTGATATATTGCCAGACTTTAGTTTCTCCAGGAATGGGAGCAGCTTTGCATACTTTTTTTTCTTTCAGGGAGTTAATGACACTTGATTTACCAACATTGGGATATCCGACAAAACCAATGCTGATGTTTTTCTTGTCACGGTGGAAAATGTCGAATTGTCTGAAAAGGTTGATCAGTGCTCCTTTTCCGAAGGGATTGGTGATGCTGGAGCGATAAGCGATAGTAGGGTAGCTTTTGCTGAGATATTTAACCCATTTAGCGATCACCCAAATAGGAACAAGATCTGCCTTGTTGATCAGTAAAACTATGTGCTTATGTGGGAAGTTCTTCTTGACATGTTCCTCAAGAGCAAGCGATCTAGTACCCATGGGATCACGAGCATCAAGAACCTGCACCAACACATCAGAAGAGTCAACAACTTTGTGCAGCTCCTCCCAAATTCTCTTGCTTTGACCGGCGGACATACGTTTGTCTCTGTTTTCGGGGCGATCTTCATCATCGACGTTCTTGAGATTGTCAAGATCTTTGTCGATTTGATACTCCTTCTGTTCAACATTTTCAATGAGTTCTTCCATGTTGCCAAAGTTAAGTTTGACTCTTTTTCTGCGGCTTTGAGGGCCGAATGTTTCAGCGTATGTCTAGACTTCGAGCAGACGCATTTTATTTTCTTTGATAGGTTCTTGGAGCAAAGATTTAGGAATTTTTTTGGACTTAACGAAAATCTTAGTGGGATCTTCATCTTTTTTAGCGATTTCAATTCTCAGTTTCTCCAGAGATTTCTGGTCTATGGTTCTAACATTACCGAACCATTTTCTATTAGGGTCCACTCTTGCTGATTGATCGGGTCTTTTGTGCAATTTCTATAGACTTGGCATCTTCTGGTTGTACATGTTAAGACGCTTGATGGTACTTTTGGTTCTCATGGTGTTGCCGACACCAGATGTATTGCCTTTTACCTTCCTGTCAGGGTTAGTGGCAGCATTTGATTTGCTAGTTTTGTTGAATTTGTTGTGTAATTTTTTGTTATTGGCTCGGACTCCTTTCTGAACTTTAGTCATTGTTGAAAAGGCTTTATTAATTTTACAAGCTTATTAAAATGTTATTCGTTTTATGGAATCAATCATCTTCCATTGGGGCGCTTAGAGAAGTCTTGGGCATCAAAGTCTTCCACTCCAAGAGGAGTCTTCATGGGTCTCACTTACTTTTGCTGTTTGGGCTCGAATTTCATGGAAGGGCAATTTGAAGTGGCAACTGTGATAGAGGTCGAGACTGTGGACTTCTCGCGCTTCTCAGGAACCTCCAGCTCTTCTTCCTCGGCTCCCCAGTCACCATCAGAGTCGTTCTCGTACTTGTGCCTGTCTGTGCACTCTAAGTAGTTAATTGATTACTTATTTCATGAGCTGACATGAGGTCTTTGTGGATAACATGGTAAGGATTGAACCTGCATTTGAGATAGGACTTTTTATCCCAGAATTTGCACTTATCAAGGTGATTGAGGAACCTGTCATATGGCATGATATGATTAGGGTCGAAGGGGCAACGCATCGTCCGGTCTGTACTTTAACTCATGAATAATGAAATGATAATAATTGCCTGTGGTATATACTTATCACCGATTTACCGGAGCTTAGAAATGAGACAAGTAACCTAACAGATGAGCCAACTCACAAAAATAAGTTTTCCTCATGATTTTATATATTTTCGATCGATTGAACATTGTCTCTTAAACTTCAAGAATCAAGCTGATGACTTCCGATATAAAGTTTGACTTCAGGGAAGACGAAATATTTAAAGTAAACAATAAGCAAAAAAGACCTGTGAAGCATAGCCTTTCTATGTACCTATATTCTGATCTAATGAACTCCAGGGATGTTAATCTGGAATGGTTATGTTTGTTAGTTCTAATCGAATGTGGTGATTGATTAGAGCTGTATCTTTTGATTTATTTGAATAGAGACTCATGTCAATGAGGGATTTATTTATTTACCGATAATAAAGGGGAGCCTTGATTTGTTTACTTGCATGCAGTTGTGGGTTGTAATGCAGCAATGTTTTTATCTTTTTCGAAATAATCTGTCTTCCTGACTATTTAATTGGTATATTTAGTTGATAGCACAATGTAGTCAAGAGCTGACTAATCGATTGTTCCTCGGTTATATTTTTTATAATTCTAGGATGCTATTGTACACTATAATTATGTAGTAGTCAAATTGAGAAATAGCAATATTGGAATCACCAATTAAAAGGTTTCACGGTTAATAATGCTCCAGAGCTCTCAGAAATTTCCTGCAGTCTCTCTTGTAGGTTTTCATTTCGTTTCTTAACTTGAAGGTCAAGTCGCTCTCTTTTTCCTGGTTCATGTTGGAAAGGTCCTATAAAATGCTGATTTGGGTGTTGATCTCTTGATTTTTTTCATTCTTTTCTGCAGTTTTCTTGCCCTCTATGGCTGAAAAGATCTTGCTTTTTGTAAGTCTTGAAGTTGATATGTATTTTGAACGTTGGCTGGAGTTGCTTCTGAAGGAGAGCTGACTGGACTTTAGAGTTGCCTCGAAGGCTGGCTCTTTTTGCTGGAACTCAAACGAAGGAAATAGGTCTAAACTTTGCTTGAGAATGATTCTGCACATTTTCTTTCTTTTCGATGATATAATTATAAGCAAGAAACGGCATCGAAGGATATCAACTGCAAAATTATCTCCATCATATTGACCGTTAAGAGATTGGCAAAGACTAAAATATTTATTGATTTGGTATACTAGTGTTTGAGATCAAATATTCTTTTCTGATTTGATAAAGAAGAAAATGTCAGATGTAGGCTATCATAGTCTTGAGAGGCGTAGCAAAAGCACTCGAACACGCAAAAGACTTCAAAAGAAACAACAGAGCGAAAAGGAAAACGGTTTCGTCCTCGATTGTTTGAACCAATCCAAATCAAAACTCCAGGCATACAACTCCATCCAGGATAAATTTCTCAACTACTTTGTCATTCGAGTTCATCCGAATCTCAACAAACCTAATAAACATCACACCACAATATCGAAAGTCAGCAAAGTGGAGCATTCCGAGCAGTTGAATCATACTCGATTTCAAGAGATGTTGCTAAAACAAAAAGCAAAGCTGGCCTCAACTTCCCGTTAGCACAGCAAACCTCAGTCTTAGGAAATATCAATGGTGGAATGTCCTGTTATCAAGGAACAATCAGAAAGTGATAAAATAGGCAATGAAATGAGTCAGTCCATAAAATTCAAAGAACGCCAGCAGACAATCAAAGAACAGGTCGAACAAGAAGAGCTCGAAGTTGTTGAAGAATGATTGAATATGATAATTATTGACCAAAAATATTCAAGTTATCAATCTCTGTGCTCTTTCCTGTTTATTTGTTTGATTGTGAAGGCTTTCTTTTGGATCACTTGCCGAGAGGTCTTAATGTATTCATCTTAGACCAAATTGCTGTCTGTCATTTATTGACTTTACCTCAACCTAATGGATAGCTCCTCGGCTGAGGTCTAACGGATCATCTTCTTCATGCAAACCCCCATAATTGGAATTTTTTGTTCATTCCAATTGAAGTTTTCCTATGATAAATGTAAATATACATATTTTTTAAGCTCCTCTTTCAAAGTAGAACACATAGCATCGAATCTCGAATCCAAGCTTTTTCCATGACCATCTATCTTCATCTTTTTATTTGATCTTTCCACCCAAGATTTCAGGGAGTTGACCAATAACTCATTTTTATTGATATCGCTTATCAATCTTTCTTTTTCTTGAAGGAATTGACTCTGAGAAGAAGTACCTGATTGCTCATCATTGAGCAATAATTTTCCATTCATCAGTTAGCGATGATGATCAGTCAGATCTTGCTTTCTCTTTTTCAATTACTCAATATAGGCTTCGTTTTCGCTGATGGAGGCCAGCAAGCTTTCAGATTGTTGCTAATAAGAGAAGAATTTGCTAGTCAGGAATTGAGGTTCACTGACACCGGTTTTGACTTTGACCAAATGGAAGGCTCCTTGAGTGTCAGCATTTTTCTTCATCAAACTATTAACCTTAGACTCAAGAAGGCTATCGGCAACTTTATGAGCAAGTGTGATTTATCTCATGTGGATATTCTTTTCATCGAGGGTATCGTTCAATTCAATACTTTGAAGTTCGTAAGTTCTTTCTTTTCTTTACTGGATGAATCGATCTCTTTCTCTGACGTCGCTGATCTTACCTGAGAAATCCTAAAATTTCTTTTACCTAATTTCTTTGTTTTTGTCGTATAGACCCTTGCATTGTTAGAGTTGGCTGCTGAGTTTATGAAGTTTTTATTCTTAATGAATTAATTTTTCCTCCATTAATTTGACCTATTTTATCTTTTTCTTCAACTCTTCGTCCCTGATCCTTCCAAATTGTTTGTAGAAAATTTGATCTTTTTTCATTCGGACAATTATGTTTTCCAATGTTTTCGTCTGCATCTTGGCATCTTCTTCTTTGCTTCTAACCTCGTTTGTTTGATTCTACTTCTCCTCGATCTTCACAATCAGTTATCCTCTTTTCTAGCTAAATACTTGATTTTTTTGTTTCATAAATTCAATCTCTCTTCTCTTCAGCCTTGTGTTAGTGAGTTGCAGCTTGCTCATTTTGCTCAGATCATCGTAATCTTTTCTGATTGTTCCGAGATATTTCGATACTATTGTAGCCTAGTCCAGTTTACAAGCCGACCTCACCTTGCTGAGATACCCCTCATAGCATAAATTTTCTTTGGAATTGTCCAAAGCATAAGCTTTGTTTTGTTTGGGCTTAAAGTGCTGAAGCGTGGTTGAGAGAGGCTCGGGACTCTGCATTCTAGAAATACGTTTGAAACGTGGTTCGGAAGTTTTGGATTCTCGGTTCAGAAAGCTTTTATTTGACGATAGAAACATCGATGGAATTGTGATTTTTATAGAATTATAAAGCAGCAAATTAGAAACATGCAAACAATAAGAACTCATGCACTTTTCAATTTTATACCATTCCCATGAAAAGCTGATTTATTGTTTTTTCTTCTTTGATGAAATCCACAATGCTGTTTGGAGAGTTTGACAAATTATACTATTATTGTTCATTAATATAGTATAGCGGTAGTCTTAATAATTATTGTGAACTTCGCATCTACTTTTGGCATGACCCAGAAACAAAATTTAATAAAATCGTTACAAATCGAGCTTTTTCATCACAAGCCAATCTTGCCGAAACGACCTCATTACTCTCAGACCTTCAGAGTCTTCCTTAGCTTGTTTATTCTAGCAGCATTCTTGGTGTACCGCTTTTCATGGCCGACTCTTGAAGTCAAAGGTATCAGAGACACCTACCATATCTTAGCTTAAAGTTTCAATAGATAGATGGTGCTTTACCAAGAAGAAGGCTCAGCTTACGAAGGAAACAGTAATCCCTTGAGTCCTAAAGGGCAACTGCTGATCGGAATAGGTCAAGTTCTAATGGATTTTTGGACGATAGTGATGTGCTGGACATGGTAGTTTATATCTAATATAGGACGACTAAAATAAAGAATGGACGTTTGCTGGTGGGTATTGCAATGTTCTATCTTGTTCGCTCAGTTGTATTTCTGGTAAATTTGTCTTCATATTAGAATGTTCAGCTTTTCCCCTTCCCGGATAACTTAGTCTGGAAAAGTCCAGGTTTCTTCTCTTTTTCGGTTCCATACGATCACACAAGAGATTTCTTCTATTCGGGGCATACAGGATCGCTCACTTTATTCTTTCTAGAGTTGTTTAAGTTGAAGAAATACCCTATGTGTTTCTTTTTATGTCTTTCTTGGGTCTTCATGGTAAATTTACTGCTGATAACGAAAGTTCACTACACTGTTGACATTGTAGGAGGACTTCTTTTCGCTATGTGGTTCGACTGGATGGGAACTAAGATAGTAGCATATTTTGACTGGGTCTTTTCTTTGCCTTATAAGACTGTTAACTAGATTTATCACAGCAGAGATAAAAAAGAACAAAAAAGAGTCATCCATAAATGTGAAAACCCTGAAAGATAAGATGAAGCCCCGAAGAACATCAAAGAAGAGTTTGACGATGAAAAGGAAAAAATCATCAAGTTCAGTTAATTAAAATCAAGAAGTAACTGAAACAAGACTCTATAATTTTCTTGATTTTTAATATTATTGACTGAATGACACCTTCTGGTATGCTAGGGTTTTGCTGTTCGAACTGAATATTTTAATTTGTATTTTGAACATATGCAGAGCGGTCCAGTGATTGTCTAGATCGACCTTAAGAAGAAAAAATTAGAAGAGTAAATACAACAGCTGGAAAGATAGCTACAAAGGCAGTAGAAAAAGCAAGGCAAGGAGGACCTTCCAAAAAAATAGAAAAACAAACATGTCATGAGCCCTCCTTCCGTTACAACCCCTACCAAACATCATGCCAAATAAATTCCCAAGCCAGCTATTAGCCAGACCTGGAAGCAACTGTTCACTTTGGATCCTCAGTTGACTTTACCGGAGTCGACGCTATATTTCGACAAAAGTTCATTTAGGCCGACCCCAGTATACAAGCCTGACTAAGAGGGAGTAGAGCGAATGTTAAAAGGGCAGCTAGAATAGGAGAGTAAATATATTTTTTGAATGGTATTTTGAGTAGTTAGAGTTAGAGAATATAATAAGGCTGAAAATGAAAAGAATCTTAAAGCTTGTAGGCATATATAGTGGGGGACTTTCTGAGTTAGTTAGTTCAAGGATCATTTTTCTCCCTTTTTTCTATGGACTCCAGTCTCTTATAAATCATATTACCGCACCACCACCATTTCAATTTTTGTTACCTGCCAACAAAAAAAATGATTCAGCCGACAGACCCCCCATTAGGCTGGTCAGTATTTCCCTTAGAATTTTTGTTGAAGCTCAAGACCACAGGGCTTTACAGAAAAAATCAGGCTTTCTGATAAAAATAAAAATGGAAGAGATGTTAGGTGATTTTTGGTCAAAGGTGGCCGAGGATTTTAGATGGGGGCTGGAAGGGAACGGGAATGGTGATGGCGGGAAGTGGAAACTAATATTTCTGACGTGAATTTTTGTATGTTCAATAATTATTTTTTCAGCAGAAAACCCCAATGACAACTCCAACTTATTCTACAGGTAAATATGGTCAGACTTTCTTTCCCCCCTACCAAGGATTTTACAGCCTGCCTACTCAGGGGGCCATGAATGTCTTCTCAAACCACCCCTTTCCATCGTTCCCCAATCAACTTCCTTATCACTATCTCCTGCCACAGGGACCCTACATTCCTGCACACAACAATTATCCCTATAGCCTTACCATTTCACCTGGAACTCGTCCGGTCTCCGAAAGAATCGTTCTTCCGAGTTCCAGACAAGCTGATGGGAGCCTCCAACCTAAAAATTAAAGCAGAGCCAAACTGCCTGTTCCTTAAATAGTGGACTTGGTTTCAGATGAAGAAGAGCCAATTCAGACCGAAAAAGCTCTTTATGAGAAGACCTCACCAGGTAACAGTAGATTGAATGAATATAATCATACCGAACATCAAACTGTGGTTGTAAATTAAAATTCAAAATAAAAGAAACAGGAAACCACCACCCCACCTCTCGTGAAACCAGCCAGACATAAAGAGGTCCTCAAGGTTCATAAAAAAGTTGATCATCATAAGCACAAACTTCTGAAGAAAAATAGCAAAGCAAGCACCGAGCAATCCACTTCTCTACTAAAAGCGAAGGGAAAGATACATAGCAAGCGAATCAGTGAAAAACAGACCTCAAAGAAAGAGCCTTTCCGACTCTCAAAAAGATAGAGAGAAATGCTTTAAATTGGTTAACTTCGCTAATTGGTGACGGGTATCCTGACTGGTCCTCAATTTCAAGCTAAAATACCTGAGTTCAGTAATAGGCATATAAGTAATTCTTTTTTTATGAAGATGAATAAAACTGGATCAAGGATCTTAGATAAAATTTGCTGGCCCGCAGGTACGAGGAAGAACCTGAGTCCGAGGATGAATGATTTATATTTAGTTCCCTGCCTCCAGTAATATACCTTCAGATTTTATTAATTTCTATTATGGAGATTTTATATAAAGACCACACCAATAAAATTAAGGTATTGGAGCCGTCATTGGCCCTTCGAAAAATGAATCTTGCTCAGATATATTTCCTCCAATGGTTCGAGATCGCTCATTGGCTCTTCGTTTGGAGGTAGGCTGGTATTTGATATATTGGGACTTTTATAATTTATTTAATTTACAGGAAGGATGACCTCTTTTTTTGAATTATACCTGTTTTCAAGTCTCATTATACAGTTTTCAGAAAAGATTATACAAAATATACCCGAATGACTGTAAATACAACCTATTTCACATATATCTTTCTTGCTCTAGAAATCCCATGGAAGCAATTCAAGAAGGTGAGTGTGGATTAACTAAATTAGTTGAGTTTTTCTGACCAAATTTTCAAGTCATACTGAATCATGATAATATATGAGAATATCATGCATTTTAAGCCAAAAATGGATAGCAGGGCCTCACAGTCTGCCTTTTTTATGTAATCTTCCTAAGATACTTTTTCTACAACTACCAGTTATGCCCTAAACTCAACTTCTTCGCCATTAATTTGTTGGTAAGCAGCTAAAAAGGTTATTGTCTGACCTCCACTGATCCTCCGATATAATTTAGTTGCTCTTTTAGCTTCTTCTTCATCATTGGGTAGTCCTTTCTCTTAACTTCGGCTTTCTTCGGTGAGTAAATCTCTTGTTGATCTCTGATAAACTTCAAAACTGATAGGTTAAGCATAGTTTTTGATCTTTGTTTGTTCCTTTGCTCGAAGATTTTACCTTCGTATGGGAGACTCAAAGACTCCTTTTTCTTAAGTGAGCCTTTACTATCTTTTCTGTCGGATCTAATGTCTGTTTCATTGAAGTGTCGATTTCGAGGGCTGCCTTTGACTGATTTGAGCACTATGTTCAGACAATGTGGTGAAAATTCCCTCGAGTGAGTATGAACTTAATATTTCTTAGCACTACGAATCATAGGTAAAAGAATCTCTTTATGTTGAGGAGGTGAGGGGTGGATTTGAATGATATCTGGGAGTTATTTTAGTGACTATTTGCTTGCCGAGATGAATGAGTTGCTATAGGTCAGTCCTCCAGCATCGATCAGGAACTCTTCATTTGACAGTTAGAGGTTCTGGCGTGAGAATTAGAAGGAGATAGATTAGAGAGACTATTGATTAGGAGTCACGGAGCACATTTCGATTGCTGCGATTATAGAATATATGCCAAAATCCTCTACTTCAATTATTCCATCAATAATCTACAGGAAATTTATTTTAAAATGAGGAAAAAAGATGAAAGTAAAGTTCAGGACAATATAGATTACAAACAAAACATATTTTAAAGGTAAGGTTTGGAACCACCTTGGATCATGAAGTAGTAAAGACTTCGGAACATGGTTTTTAATTTGTCGGCTTTGGTGCTCTTGCCGCCTATGTTGTTCCGGGGGTTAATGGGGTCGATGAGGTTGAATTTCATTCTTGGGTACTAGCTGACCTATTATATTTCCTGATCCTAATATTTTGACTCATCGAAGCTGTATTAGAAGGAAAAGCCATAGTACATGGCGATGTGATAGAACAAAGCTCCCAAATTGGTGGTCGGCATCGATTTAACCACAGAAATAATCATGAGGAACAGAGCGTAGGTCTTAATTCCCCCGTTCTGAGGATCAGCCAATCCAAAGACTTCTAACATTCGCCTATAAACAAAGAAAAGCGGTCTGATAACTGGATAGTTTTCCAGGTACTATCTGATAAAGGAGACGTATTGCTGGTTAAGATGGTTTCTGTGGAAGATGGCAATATTGAACATTTGACCTTGATACTCTCCGCCGAGGGCTAACTTGATGCAACTGACCTTACCCTTGGTGAAGTAGATATCTTCGATGTTCAATTCGTATTTTTTGATTTTGAACTGTTTGTATATTTTTTAGAGGGTCAGCTCGAAACTGATATACTAGTTGGTCCGAGGGATCAAACTGATGTTGATGTCAGAACGGGTAGTCCATAATCCAGTTGCAAACGAACCAACAATATCGATGGCTAAATTGTATCGGCTGACTATTTTATCAACAGCTGCAAAGAACTTATCAGCTAGGGGGACCATATTAGCATGCATTAGCTCATCAACATAACAAAGGTTCATGATTTCAATTGATAAAAATTAGAAATCTACTTCTTCAGGTTAGTGACTTTCCTCTGAGGAGGAGTCATCATCACTGTTGATTTAGTTCTACTCCTGCTATTGTTGTAATTTATTTTTGAAGATAGAATATGGTTAATCGAGCTCACTGAAATCCACCTGTCCGCTCTATGCTCGGCTATCGGATTATAAAATTTAAGAAGCTGTGTCAAATCCTTTGGTCCTTTGGTTTAGTGTTGTTAAAGAAATCTTGTCGAATTCGTTATCGGTTTACTCAGCTACTGAATCATCAATTTCTAGAAGTTGACAGAAGGAGGCGTAATTTTAAAGGTCGATACCTTCCATCCTGGCCTTTTCAAGCACACTTACACCCTAATTGTTGGTTTCCTAGAAATTGGCCTGATACTTGGCGAATAGGACCAAAGCTGCAAGCACGGTTTCCTTGTTATTCTGGTAAGATTTAAGCAATTAGTGGGATACTGTATTTCCAGTATTTTTTAGTTTTTTATTGATGTCCGCTCCCCTCCTGAGTAAGAGCTCCATGGTTGTTAACCGCAGCATTTCGACGGCCTCGTGAAGTAGTGTATGACCATTGATGGCCTCCATAAAAAGCTAAGATAGAGGGAGACAATACCAAATTTGGAAAGGCATTCAATAACATCGCCAAAATTCCATTTGAGTGCTCTTAATTATGGTTTTTTATCGCATAGAAGGCGGCGGATCGCTAGTTGGGGTCTCTGACCTCCCACTAGAGAGGATATTTTAGCAGAGTTTCAACTGCCTGAGGAGTGCCTTTTTGACAGGCGTGCATAAGGACGCTTTTCCTATCTTTGTAGCCGATGTAGTTGATGCTGGCTGATTTTTTTCCGGTATGCAGGTGATAGTTAGTAAGCAGATGGAGGTACTTGGAAAATTCTGGAGATTGTGAGAGATGTGAGACGACAGTTACCAGGAAGAGGTTGAGGTAGGTTTACTGGTGGACTGACCGTAGTATGAGTTATGCTTAAAAATATTAGTAGGAGGTCGCTTTGTTCAGCAGTAGATTGTTAAGATAAGAATAGGCTTCCATTCCTAGTCAACAATAAACTATAATACTGCCACATTCTAATCACCATAGGGATAGCTCTGACCCAGCAAAACTCTATCAACCTTGAACCTCTATAAATTTACTTTCATGAAGGATCCACTTACTGAATATGATGTGTCAAAGTTAACTTTATAACCAAAAATATGATAATCACATAGTAGTAAAATAGTTATCAACTGAACTGGCAAGTTCAGAAGGTTTGCTTGTGCTTTGATATAAAGCGATCGCTAAGGAGTGAATCTATCGTAAACCTTTGATCGGGGTTCTTCTGTAAAGCTTTCTTTATGAACATTTTGCAGGCAAAGGACATATCAGATGGGAAGGAGAAATCGCACTGAATAATAAAAAAAGTACATTCATGATGCTTTTCATGGTCTATTTGCGGCTGATGTGGTAAAACGGAGCCTTTCCTGTCAACATTTAGTATGCTAGGACACCAATGGCCCATATGTCCACAAAATTGTCGTAGGACTCACCTTCTAAAATTTAAGGACAGACATAGTCCAAGGTTCCACAGTAGGTGTTTCTTCGTTCTTTACTGTAGATGGCCCATCCGAAGTCACACAATTTGCTGACACCCTAAGCTAACAAGATAGAATACGTTGGAGAGCACAATGTTCTAAGGCTTGATGTCTCTGTGGAGGATATCCTGAGAGTGGAGATATTATACAGCCTAGCAGAGCTCGAAAAGACGTGCTGAGGCCTAATCTTCTTTGAACTTTTTTTGAATCTTGATTTGTTTATAGAGTGACCCTTCTTACATGTACTCCATTATGATGTAGAAATGGAGCTTGTCATGGAAAAAGCCATACATCTTGACTATGTTGGGATGATTCGCGAAGAAATTTATTTTCAACTCCATGACAAACTGGTCAAGCATCAACCTGACATCTTCTTTCTTGATCTGTTTGATGGCCACTAAAAAACCACCCTTTTTGTGACGAGCTGGAAAAACCTTGCCGAAACGACCTTATCCTTTAGTTGATCCAATTTAGAAGTCCTCAATTTTGATTTCATTTGAAGGAGGTGGAGTTTGATTTGATTTCATTGAGAGATTTTTGCTGGTTTTTCTCGAAAGGGCTAAATTGTAGAAACTGCCAGAAGGATCCGTTTGATTCATTGTTGTATTTTTTCTAAGAGTTGTGCTTGTGCTCGTTGGCAACTTATCCTCGCTGTTTCTTTGGGCCGTACCAGGGTTGAATGCTGTCTTGGATTTGAAGTTGAGTGTCTCTAGTTGGCTGGAGTTCGAGGTGAGGGAGGTGAAAGTAGATGGAGTGGTCAGGGTCGGAGTGTTGTTGAGATTTGCAGAAGTACTGAGAAGGCTGGGACTATTTTTGAGAGTGGTGGGAGTTGAAGGTTCATCTTAGACTCCACTATTTTGTCTGCTATGACGAGTTGAGCTGATCTTCGATTTCAGATCTTTCTTGTAATCGACAGTAGTCGGGAAATGTGTTTGTTGATAAGGAGTATATTATGTTTCCATTTTTTTCCTAAAAGATAAATTATCGTAGCTAGATTTATTCTTGTCTCTTAGCCCTTCAATTGGCTTGATAGGACTGAGACTAGGAATAGAATTATTGGGGTTCCTTAACTGCCAGGAGTTAGCGTTGGAGATGGTCTGTCTCAGAAAAGTTTTGTTGGCTTCTTGAGCAGCACTAACACCTCCTGTAGTTATGCACCTTGTTTTCATTACTTTGTTCGTTCGATTGGTTCGAGGAGGACAGTAATCAACCTTGCTGTCTTTAAGCTCAATAGTCAAATTTTCACAAGATTATGTAGGTTTTATCTTGGATGGTGTTAGGCATGATCTGTATTTATTGATCTTGTCGTCATCGGGAGTCACATTTAATGTGCGATTGAAAGAAGTGAAAGTAGTGCGGAGTTTGTTGTAAGAAGTTCGGGCAGTTTTAGGAGTGTGTACTAGTTCACAAGAGATGTCATTTGATGTTTTTTTGTTGAGATTCAAGGCCAGAGGAGGTCGACTGGGTAGATACTTCGGATCGAGGTTGGCATAGTTAGGTCTTTGCGGGGGATTTTCGAGCCGATTGATAAGATTTTCCAGAGGAGTGGCTGAGGTAGGAGGATGGTATTTGTTCATTCCTTCCATAACTATATTTATTTTAGAAGATTATAAATAATCCAATGGCCTTCCAGGGTGTACCCTAACACCCAATAAAACGAATAAAAATTCCCACTTTCTTTTCAATTGAAAACATGTTTTGATTTCTATAATGTCGTTGACAGATGGATTTGAATAGAAATTATGAGGATGTTCAAATATTTTGGATATCGTAGCCGGATCTGTATTGATTGTTGATGTAATCGCTAGAGGGGCGACCAAGGCGACTGGTACCTGCTTTTTGCCACACTGCTCCCATATCTCCGTTGACGCTAGCCTGGAAGAAGTCAGGAGTGGTGAATCTTCTGAATTTTTCGAGGTAGCTGGCTCCTCCCAATGACTTGAAAGCTTCAATCATAATCAAATCTTGACGATGTTTGAGCGTAGTGTAATGAATGTCTTCAATTGACTGGAAGAAAGGTGCCACTTTTCTTGAAATTTGTCTTTGTTGCTCAGCTTTGTTACTAAATAACTCTATTGCTACTTGTATATTCTTTTCTGTTGAAGGAATTTGGAGACGGTGTAGATATGGATGAGGTAGACGATGCAGAGGATGTACTTAGTTTTGCGACCGGGGATACGTTTGCGATCAGGGAATAATTTGCTGCGTTTGTTGTCAACATCTTTCCTGAACTGTATGGTGCGAAGGGTACTGTTTCGAAGGGAGACCAGGCTTAGCTTGGGTTGAAGGGGCTGTTGTAGTAATTGATCTTTTTCAGCAAATGCTGCATTGACTATATTTATATTATCATTTGAGAGCAAGAGTTGATGGGGTTG
>Ga0210025_1002221_pt1 | contig 19432 bp, 19 predicted proteins | sample CryGeyme20150102_FD_183989 | JGI IMG/M metagenome (GOLD analysis project Ga0210025, IMG submission 183989) | Groundwater microbial communities from Crystal Geyser aquifers in Utah, USA - Crystal Geyser metaG 2015-0102 (SPAdes) (version 2) | ecosystem: Environmental > Aquatic > Deep subsurface >...
CTTCCAGTTATGACTGAGTTGATCTAAGATATGAAATAATACTACTTTTCTGCCTGAACCTCCGAATTTTCTCACTTCGACGTTCATCTTCAGACCAATATCCTCAACAAGGATGTTTGTTTTTCTGTCGCTGGTGGCAATGATGGGAGACTCGTTACCTTTAGGAGGCTCAATTTTGGACCATTTCTTTCCCTGTCCGCCTTCCAGCCTGAAAGCTTTCTGCTTGGGAACATAACCCATATACAAGTAAGGACTGAACTATGTCTTTTCCTGCTTTTTCTGGTAGGGAGTAGCAATGATACCCAACAGTGGACTATTTTTCCTGGTCATACCGATCAAAATAGTAACTCCTTCCAATTTCCCCTTCACAAAACCTTTGGTATTGTCTATCGGATCGATCCACAAGCACAATTCCTCAAGGGGCACCTTTTCTTCTAGCTACACATCTTCAGGATAATTATCTAGGCTTATCTTATCAAAGTTTAGCTAGATGTGGCCTTGGTAGTCGACTGTCTCTTAGCCTACTATGCGAATATTGGGGAAGAAGTGGGTGATACCCTTGATGAGGTAGGTCTGGATCTTGTAGTCAGCCTAAATAGCTCAGAGTAATACATCTGTGACGGGATCGTTACCACCTTTATCGTACTTACCAAGATTTGGATTTTATGCGCATTATTTGGCGAACTGAGCAGCCTGGAAGGACAATTGAGCCACAACTGAGACATAATGTTTGAGGTTGAGGTATGACGCCTAATGATTCTACATTCGGTCAACTTGAATATATTACTTTTATTAAATTTGCCCAGAATGAAAGCTTAACCCAAGAGTCGACTGATCAACTCTGAGGAGATAGACTATTGGATGGGCATGGCGTTAGAGGAAGCCAAGAAAGGATATAAGGAGGATTAAATACCTGTAGGTTGTGTCTTTGTTCGCGAAGTCGATGGCAATTTAATTCGAGTAGCAGGCAGCCACAATTTGACCAACCAATACAAAAACGCCTCCAGACACTGCGAGATAAACTGTCTATTTGAGATGTAAAAAAGTATGTCGAAGGAGTAAATAAGCTCTTGTTTATTGTTCGTGACTGTCGAACCTTGCATCATGTGCACTCACGCCCTCAACCTCATGGATATTTCGATGGTATATTTCGGACAGTTCAACGATAAATTTGGAGGCTGTGGTTCTTTGAGGAAAGATAACACTTTTCCTTGTAAAGGAGGTATAATGGAGAAGGAAAGTTTTGACCTTATACGCTAGTTTTACGAGAGAGGAAATCAACATCTACCCGAGGAAATGAGAAATCGCAATCGCAAGAAAATTAAGACAAATGAAGAATGACCGTTAATATGAAAATATGAGTCTTGATTCTTCAATTATTGTACCACTCCTTCAATAATTTGCGCTGCTCCTCCAGTACAAGTATCTTGTTGGCTTTCTCTTAGAGAGAATCCTCGTAGTTATACGAACCGGGTCCTGGGACATTTAGGGGAAGGTTAATTGGTAAAATTTGCTGGCCAAACCTGTCGGTGTTTCCTTCAAAAAACATGCTGCTCCTTTTGGCTGCCAAACCTTCCTTTCCTTTTTGTGGCTTGTTTGGGAAAGATTATGCTTGTTCAGGATTTACTGTGTCCTCTAGCAACTCCATGACCCTTTCTAACTTCATGGTTTGCTCTGTGGTTCTTTCCTTCTTTTTCTGGACCTTCCTTTTCTCCTCAGTCACTGCATAAGTGCCAGGACCCATCTTGATCTTCCTGCCCATCTCTCTTTAGAGACTTTTCCATCGATCCTCACTCTCAAATACCGCTGACCGTCTCACAACATTTCTCTTCGCCAATTTTTCATGTCTCCTTTTATCCAGTTATATTTTCTCTGTTTGGTCGTCATTTTCTGATTACTCTGTATTGAAGTAGTAGTTATCGGTAATTTTTGTCTTTCCACCTCTTTTGTCCTGCTCAGGGTTATGATTTTTGACCTACTCATCAAGAATGTCTCTGATGTTGCTTCGGCCAAAGGAATACCCTTTGTGCAAACTATAATCTCTCTCGATTCTCGGTAGACCATTTTTATACTCCTCTTAGTACTTCAGCATCAAATTCCTTTTATTTTCTGGCACAACCATCCGATAATCCTCTCTACTCCTGTTCAAACTCACCGAATGATTGTTGGACATCTTGGTCGACATTCTGCTATCCTGTTCCTCTTTGTTACTTTTTTTAGTTTCTGTGGGGTGGAGATTGGGAAAGGAATTGATAAAATGTGAAGAAAGGTAGCTCATATTGTCCTTGAATCTACCTTCCTTTGCATCGAACCCTTTGAATTTATTATTTTGTATTTTGAAGAGGATTCGTTTGGAGGGGATGGTGGGAATATTTATAGTGAAGTTTTGCTGCATGAATAAAAAAATAGTATTAGAAGACCGTGAATCAATTGAACTATTAGAAACACTAGACTTGAGATGGCTGAGAAATAGTGTCATCTGGAATGTTGATGACGGATACTTTGCTACTTCTTCTGTTCCTATTCTTCTTCCTTGGTACTGAAGGAGGTAGTTATTCATTTTATTTCATGTTCTCTTCCGTTTGAACTGACACTGATTCAACCTCATTTTTGACTGAGTTTTTCTCTCGCATCATCCACCACATGTTGAAAAGAGTTAAGGCAAAAGCCAATAATGCTATGATTAAAGCGATCAGACATAACTGGCTCTCACACTGCCCGTCAACTCCATTTATACCATTTATACCATTGATGCCATTGATGCCGTCTATTCCATCTCGGCCGTCAGTTCCGTTGGTGATGATGGGCAGATTGGTGAGTGAATTATAATCGCCATCAAAGAGAGTGGGTAAACCATTGAGATCGGTGTAATTGATGGTGAGTGAGAATTCAGTATAGTTGAGGCAATCCTGACCAGGAGTTGAGGCTGGACTGAAGGAATCCCATTTAGCTTGGGTATATCTATGCACACAATAGGCCATTTATGTTTTATATACTTCTCAGCAAACTATTTCCCAATGAAATCCAACCTTTAATCAACTCGAATCAAGAAAAATCAAACAAATGAATTAACTATCTTGTTTTCAGATGAGTTAATATATCATGAGCTAACAAAACACAAATGGATGATCACTTTTGCTAATAAAAGATCTAAGTCACTTCAATTTGCTACTCAGTTACTTCTAATTTTTCCATTGATGTGTCTTAGTTACCTTTGCTCACTCTTTTTCTTCTCCTAGCCTTCCGAATCGTCTTTTACTCAGATTATCTTTAGTCTGGGGTTTGTGTCGATAGTTACTCAGTGTGTACTATTGAACTTCGACGTAACATACACCATAAGTTGAGCAGGCCTAAAGCAATCCCAAAAAGAGCTGCTACCAACGCGAGAATGCACAAATAGCTCTAACATTGTCCATCAGTCCCATCCATCCCATTAAGTCCATTAGTTCCATTGACAACGACAGGTAAATTATTCAATGAATTGTAGTCCCAATCGAATAGGGTGGGTTTATCTTTGAGGTTGGTGTAACTGAGTGTTTTGGTGAAGTCAACAGTGCTTAGACAATTGCTGGTGGTCATTGATGCTCCACTTTTATTCCAGTAGCTCTCTAAGAAACCATGGACACAATAGCTCATTTTATTTGTTATTAATAATTTAGATCGATTGTTTGCCCAATCGATCTGATTTATTTATTGTCGATGCTGAATAATATCCAAGAATCCCGCTCTTTCTATTATTTTTAACAGAGCAACGCTAATCGATCATATGCCACCGAGAAAGAAATAAAAAGGCCTGCAATCCAAAGGACAACTCACTCTCAATGACATGACCATGAAGGACTAAAGTATGGAACATAATCCAAATGTGATCAGGTATCAAATCGAGAAGGAAGCCTAAAAGTTGTTAAAGGTCAGGAAATAGATTTAGCAGAAGAAACGGTAGGAAGAAAGAATAGTAAATAAATTGATGAGGTTGCAAATAGGAGTTGATAGTCTTTTAGAGAGCAAGACGGATATGACGATGTAGGAGGAGGATGAATAGTACTGGATGATGACCTCACCAGAATATCTAAATTAAGGGACAACTTCACTGCTCAAGCTCGTTCTTGAAGACTACGGGTCAGTAATAACCAACAAGTGTACCTAAAAAGCCAAGAATACTGAAGCTGCAGAGCAAGAAGTCACAGCATAAGAAGTGACGCAGTGGAAGTAAAAAGGTATTATCAACAGCTAGTACCTGACCGATTATGGCTCCACTTTTATTCATTCCCTCCGAGAGTACCAGTATGTAGCTGATGATTTATAACAATCTTTGAAGTGAAATAGAACAATTATTAAAACCATCCCAAACTCACTCAGATACTGGTATATTCAGAGTTAGATCTCTTGACGCCACGAACTCCTACGCTCTTGAATCTTTCACTCGCACTCGTTGACAAAGAGCCGCTTCTTCTCAATTTGCCCATTTTTCCTTTTACACTACCCAGCTCAAGGTATTCTTTGTTATTTGTCGCATAGGTGCTTTAAAGGGTCTAGGAAATCTATGCAAAACAATTCATAGTAATTTATTTGTTGACCTGCTGCTCCTCCTTCTCGGGCAATCGACTCACATAGCCATATATCTTATCCTTGATAAATAGGCCCAACCTCATCGTTAATTCTATGTTACCATCTCCAAATTTTTTGAACGACAGTTGTTCCTTTGCATCGATCGTAAAATATTAGATCTTGATTCCCAGCAGTTTTGCGATCTCTTCACAAAAAATGGTTGGAATGTCAGTAGCAATCTCATGCTCACTGACAATGATATTGTACATTGTATCCATTATCAACTGAGGCATATCCTTAAAACTATCCTGAAGCTGCTTCTCAAATCTGATCATCCTTCGCTTGCCGTTTATCGTCTGCTACATCTTCTCCCACAATGTTCGCACCTTGCGCAACATGGACTCAGAGAAAAGCTCCTTGTTTGAGAGAGGATCCTTCATACTCGAGGTCAGGTATTCGAGGGCTGTAGGGTTTTTGTGCTCCATCATGATGAAACAATACCCGAAAACTATCATATTGCGGATATCTCCAGATGCATAGAGAACGTCTACGTTCACTTTTGGCTTCCCTTTACCAGCTTTGTCTCCTTTTAACTTAGCGAGAAGGTTGGCAGTTTAACCCGTTCGAGTGTTCGGTTTCAATGCAAGATTTTTCTTCCATTTTTTGGTTTCCTATTCAAGCAGTTGCCTGAAGAGAGGAGCGATTTGCTATTATTTGGGATGTCCTTTGACAAGTTGATTGTAGAACATGCGAAAATTGCGGATGTACTGATCAAAGTTAACCTCCATGTTTGTTAGTTTTAAGAGAAGAATAAATGATAGGGCAAAATCAAGGCTCTTGTCTTTTGGAATATTCTTTGGTTTTTCCCTTGGATTTATTCGCCTGCTTTTCCCTGTATTTGAGAATATCCTCATTTAGACTTTCGTGCTCGGAAATTTTAAAATTGGACAGTTCTGTTGTGACAGCCATTAGCTCACTCTCTGTTTCTGTCCTTTAGATGAGCTATTTCAGGAGTTTTTCAAGGAGGGAGTCACCAGTCTTATTCACAATTTTCTGACCTTATTCAAGAATATAATTAATAAAGTCGTAACTCTTTGGCTTAGATTATTTTTTTCCTTGTTGACTTTTCTTCATTCTTAAAATATGTTTTCTGATTGTACCGAATTTGGTCTTACACTGTTTGTCATCCTTGTTGATGACAACACCCTTCTCATACTCTTGATTCGTGAGAAAAGCACTTATTTCTTTAAAAAGGCCCTGTCGGCAGAGAGGCTGAACGGCGGAGAAGATATCATAAGAACAAGTGAGGATTTTTTGGATCCAGAATATGATAAAGAGCTTGTTCTCGATATCAGTCCACTGTCCTTCAGGTTATATTTCCTGATGATCATTGTGATCAGAGAAGGGAAGTTCAGGTTCGGGAATGATCGGAAGGAAGGGGCTGTTGGTTAGAGCAAGGTTGGAAGAATGTTTGGATTAGGGCTACATTATTTTTGGTGATTTGAAAATGCTTTCTGAACAACTTTTTAATATATTCAGCATAGTATCAACTCGTATATCATTTAAATGCCAACAGAAAGTCAATAACATATATCGAAAATTTGGGACTTCCAACACCACCAAAGGATATCCCCTTCTGAAACCCCTCTGATGTCTGTTCGAAAAATTATAAACTCTGACATGTAAAGAAAGATAAACTCTTTTTCCAAAATGTATTCTTCTCAGAATTTATGGCCGAGATCATCAAAGTTGAAGAAAAGCCAGCATGGGAAGAAAGGTTATTTTCCTCCCAGATGTCCGTCAATCTATATGCATATATCTATTCTATAAAGAATAAAGTGATTGAGAGCAGGACAAGCTGGGGCCGCCTTTTGTAGCTGGAAATGGAGCACCAATGATATTTTTAATTGAAGAAAGGATACTTTTCTCTATTTCAAGACTTTCGAATTTAACTCAAATAATCTATCGATGAGTATAATATACGTAATTAAGGGTCATCAATCAACAGTTACACTTCTTTTTGTCGGCATGGTCGTCCTTGCTCCGGAGGTTGATGGTATCGTCGTCCAGAGGAGATGCAGCCCTATTACTCTTGATCTCTTTGGTCAGGCTAGAGAAAGTCTAATCGACATTTTTGCTGCTCTTGGCGCTTACCTCCAGGAAGAGCATGTTATGTCTTTCTGCCATTTTCCTTCCCTCTTCTTCCTCGACCTCCCTCTCATGCTCCAAATCACACTTGGTGGCAATCAATATCTTGCTAACGTTTTCAGCAGTATTGCTCTAGATTTGCTTAATCCAGCTGGCAATATTCTTGAAGGACTGTTTGTTGTTGACCGCATAGGCAAGGATGATGCCAGCTGCTCCTTTGTAATATGTTTGAGTGATATTCCTAAATCTTTCTTGACCTGCAGTATCCCAAATTTGTAATTTGACCTTAGCATCATCTACATTGATTGTTTTGAGTTTGAAGTCGACACCGATTGTCGCTACGTAACTGTCCTTAAAGACGCCGTCACAGAACTTAGTCAAGAGGTTGGTCTTTCCGACACCACTGTCTCCGATGATGATGACTTTTGCCAGGAAATCGTGTTCGTTATGTTTGGTCATGATGTGATTTCGATTATAAAATTTCTTCCATTCAAAGAAATACAAATCTAAACTACAGTATTTTAATCGGATCAGGAAACAACAACTAGAGGACAAGACAACGAAGACTAATCACCTCATCAGTGATGATCATGATATGCCTGGGGAAAAGGAATAAGGAAAGATTAAAGAAGGGTTGGGAGAAGCCAAGAAGGGCAAAGTTTACTCTTCTAGTCCAAGATATGATATGCTAATGATGAGCTATGATAGATGAGTATATACCCATCAATTTCAATTATAAAACACAGACATCTCCATCTTCTCTTGTAGGCCCTCTCACTCCATAAATATTCGTAGTATTTTCAATAGTGCCCTGCTACTCCTTTGGCTTAAATTCGACTATTAGTTATATTTTATAATTGCTGAATTTAATCAACTACCCCTTTATTATATATGTCCCATTCCCTCCTATAAGGACTTTTAACTCGAACCCTACCAAAGTATCAGAAAGTGGGCTCTCGAGACAGAAGCTCAAGAACGCTGACAAAAAGAAATAATTTCAGCGGGTATAAAGCCCTCTTTGTTTCACTTTCTTAGCCACTTCATATAATAGCACATTGAAAGGTCAAATCATCAAAGAGATATAAAAGACATATGGGTGAATGGTTTCGCCAGAAAAGGGCCATCTTTCCGCTGGGAGCTTACATTTGCTCGGCTAAAATCATCACAGGTAGTCTCAGGAGATGCTGATGTCCATCAAGACACTTCTTTGGTGCTGTATTTGTGAATAGTGCAATTTTGCTTTGATAACTGTTTATGATGATGGTTGACTGAAATCTCAACAAATAACACTCGAATATAATAACTTTATATGCTATTCGACAGATAAATCTCCGTGGAATAACACTTTCCAGCTTTTCAGGTGCAAAATTAGGACTTCGATCAACCTCAGCAACCCTTATCGACCTAGGAGCCCCTTTAACGCACCATTTCAGTTTAGGCCCTTTTTGAGGCCAAAAAGAAGCTTGTCAAATTTGTGCAAGGACTTCACCAATACAGAAAGAGTTAGTTGAGACCGGATGTACTCGGACACTGCTCACAACTCAACAAGACTCGTCGGGTGATTGCTAGCTATATAAGCGACTAGACCATCGTGAGGATGGTGGGAGGCAGAATTGACAAGATGTTAAAAAACAGGAAGATAAAGAAAAATTGGTCATAAGAAGACCTCAAAATCCTAGTCTGGGTGGTCAGTAAGTACGCCGACGTCCATTGCTTCGTCGATCTTTAAAAAGATTTCACTTATGAAGATTGGGAGGTTATTGCTCAAATGATCCCAGGAGTTACTGCTCAGGCCTGCATGTTCAAATGGTTAAGTATCAAAAAGGTCAACCTATCTGTTCAACACTGGAGTGAAGATGAAGCACAGACACTGAGAGGGTTAGTGAGGGATCAGTTAGCAATCCCTGGAAACCACCCGAACATCCTCAACTGGAAGCTCATCTCAGAAAGATTATACAGTCTGAACCCCAGCTAGGCCAAAATATTCCGAAGTGCCAAGCAATGCCGATAGCACTGGAATTGTTACTTGAATCCAACACTAAAAAAAGGGCCCTGGAGCATCGAATAAGACATCCAACTTTTGGAGCTAATCAGAAACAACAATGGTGAGAAGAAATGGTCGGAGATCGTTTACTCATTTGAAGGAAGGACCTAAAATGCCCTGAAAAACAGATATACTCTATTGATCGAAAAACAAAGAAAAATCAGCAAATGCAAGCAGGAAAGATCCCTCATCTAGGACTGCATTTTCAGATGCAAACAAGTGTGCCACATCAGCCAAAAAGAGAACAAGGATCAATACATCAGCCAAATCTTCAATTAAGAACGACACATCGAACAACCAACTCTTCACAATCAAGAGGTTGTCAGTGAGCCCAGTTCGCACGAGATACAGGAATCACACAAAGATAGCCAGACTTTGGTGGAGACCCCTTCAGCTCAACCTCAGATGATGATTAGGATATGCAAGATGGAGCAATTTAATTTTTTGAGGCACATAGCCCTATCGAGAGAGGTCAAGCCTGGAATCATAAAAAACAATGTGTTTCAACCTCATCAATGATTATTTATTTTCAACCTGATTTCCAACTCTTGTTAATTTAGAAAATAATCAATAGAAAATCATGCGCAACAAACCCACTCTCAACTACTCGACCTTCAACCCCTCCATCAACGTCAAATCTCTGACCTCACCCACCAACAAAAAGGTCTAGGGCTTCGATAAGACAACCTCCTCCAATCTATTCACCAGCAAAGTCACAAAGTTAAAGAACAAGCCCAAGGTCTAAAATTTGGAGGATCAATACATCACTGGACTGCAGGATGAGATCAAGTACCTATAGATGGAGCTAAAATTATTGCAGGAAAAGGACCAAGAACGACACGGACAAATCGACCAGCTATAAAAGGTAAAGAATACCTCATTTAGTTTTTTGGCGATGGCATCCCCATCAACGAAAATATTCTGGCCATCAAGAACGGATTCAATAACTACAAAACTAGCAACTAACAAAAAATAAAAGAACTCAGCGGAGAGAGACAAGAAAGAAGTTTACTTATCAATTAACTGGGCGCCAAGGTGTAGCAGTTGTTGGGATAAGTTGCTAAGAACGAGAAATAAAACAAGAATGTAGAGGACGAGAACCACAAGAAATTTTTCAGTCTAATTTATGAATAATCCTCACTGAAGAAAAGAATGGAGAAGGAGGATGAATAGCTCAAAGTTGTGAAATACGAAAACAGGAAACTGTTTTAGAACATAGAAAAGATCACAAGGAACAAACTGATAAACAACATCACCCTGATCAAACAAGATAACAGCAAGTTCAATAAATTGAATTAATTGAGGGAGACCCTGAAGGAAAGGGAAGATGAATTGCTACAATTGTAGAAGTAGTATGCTGAGTTGCAGAAAGCTGAGCAGGAAAAGAGCTACTTGCTGAAATTGGAAGAGACCAACCTCAGTCAGAGGAAAAAAGTTATCGGACTGGAAAGAGACAGTGACGGGCTCAAGAGTAAAATCAAGGACAAGCAAATCTAGCTCTAAGAAAAATTAAAATAGCGAATGACAGAGATAAACTTCAAGCTAGACATCAAGAGCAAGGTAGATGCACTAAAGGAAGAAATAAACCAAGAGAACACCCTGACAGTAGAGGCAGTCAACGAAATCACCAAACAGCAATAAATCTAAAAATTAAAAAGAATTGTGGACACCAACCAACAACTTTCCAAGCATATCGATCACTATGGAACTGTGCTGAGCAACATCTAAAACAGCATTGAAGGGTTGGCTCAAAGGAAACCAGAAGCCAAAGAAGAACTGACCATCTACAATAGAGATCTGACTAAATTGCTGGCCAAGCAGAACAGTGAGAAGGAGAGAGAAATAACTCTTCATGGAGAACTCATTCAGACCGAAGAACAGTCCAACTAGGTGAAGACGATGGTGACTCCTATTCAGTAACGCACCCGTAAAAAAAATGATCAAATCCAGGCGTATCTCGATGAGCGAAGGAGACTGCTTTAGTAGATAAAGATAAAGGAGAAGCAATTGTAGCTAATATTCATTTTAAAGAACCTAAATTTCGAGGAGGTATAGATAACCAAGACCACCAACAGCAACATCCAAGAATAGCTCACCCATTTTCTCAAAAATTGGTAGAAAATTCAAAGAATAGCCTGATCATTCCTATGTTTGCCATCTGTTATTTCCCTTTTTATGTTTTTTGTCTACAGTTGGTGAATATTCCTCTCTTAACATTCACACATCACTATAAAAATCTAATAATCACCACAACACAATGGGTCAGTTCGAACGCCTTATCATCGGTGTCATCATCACCATCTCTGCCTATAAGTTCCTCTATGACTCTTCAATCCGTCACAATTTCCACAACATGCTCACCACCTATCTATGTATTTCCTTTAATAGTCAGAATGCTGGAACTGCACCAAGTGCTACTGCTGCCTCGAAACTGTCAGATTGGCAGTGTCAGCACTCATCTTCACCGGAGGATTGGCTCTGGTCTTGGATGCTTGTATCAGTTTGGGAGTGATTGTCGAGATTGGATTGCTTGCCATGGAGGTTCTCAAGTTGAGAAATACCAGCTGCCTGTGTGTCTATCAAAATGTGCTTGTGCATCTGCTTCTGCTTGCCGTGCTCATTGCCAATTGCAAATAAACCTGTGCTAAACCAGTTCCTTAACGTCGACCGGCACCTGAAAATATTTCAGAGGCAAGAAAGAAAGTCCCCCAACAAGAAGCACCTGCACCGGTTGAGGCCCCCAAACCAGTCAGAAGAGATGAAGTCGAGAAGCACAAATCCGGAAAGCACAAGAAGAAATGATATGGTGTAGATTATGTCATATAAAATCATGTGAGAGAGAGACTCATCAACGGTAGAACCGTCCCTTGTTTTGCCTGTGCTTCTTGCTTTCCTTGCTGCCCTCCAGCTCAGCCTGTTATTCCTTGTGCTTCTTGTCGATCGATATGTTCAGAATGTCGATCTTGTTGTGAATTTAGTTGTAAATGTCCTTCTTCTCTTTCTAGCTTGTCTCCCGCACAGGAACTGACTTGGGCTCGATTGCTTCAAACTCCCTAAGTTTCAGCTTCATACTGTTGTTTTCCTCTGTCATTTTGTCGATAATTTCTAGCAATTTCTTGATTTCGAATGTTTTGTCTACTTCTGGCCTCTGGTGGTGCAGCTCCTTCTTCAACCGATCCAACTCTCTGTCCTTTTCGTTGATAATGCCATCTTTGAGCTGCATACTTCTATCTTTACCTTTAGCAACTTGGACTGCTACTCCTTTATGCTGCTGTTCTCTGACTTCAAGGTTTCTATTTTTTCGGTGAGATAACCGATGTAGTCGTTGGCTTCTTAGACACAATTATCGATCAGCGCTAGCAAATCGTCAATTTAGTTTATTTATAGCTTCTCAAGAGAGTGACCTATCCCTTGCTGTCTTTCGCGAGGAATAGTTTTGCTCTCGACTTGCTGAGTGCTGCTCCTCATATTTTTATTGTCGTCATAGTCCACCAAATTCCTATAATTCTTCATGAAGTCCTGCGGATTGATAGACTGATCGATTCCTCCTTCAACTGTAAACAATGATTTTGTCGCCTGATGCTTCCCTTCTTTGTACTGCTCTGAATCCCTATTCAGAAACAGAGATTCATGCAGCCGCTCCTCGGCTTGTTCGGTGTGCGATCGTTTTTTGCGACTGTTCATCTTTTGCTGTCGGGATCGTTATTTTTCGTGAGATTGGGTCTTCGAGTGCTTGTGGGATGGTTGATGACCAGTGGATTTATTATGTTGACTCTTTTCCGAGCGTATCAGTTCGTACTTGTAGCCAAATACTTTCTTTTTGGCTTATAGCAATTGCAAGTAGGGCGATGTAGAGGTGGGCATCTTGTGGTAGTACTCGATTTTGAATTTTGAGGTCATTTATAATAACGATGTTTTATAATGCTGGCAGTATGAATTATGTCCATAGCCATTAAAAATCACAGCTGAAGGGTTACTTTGAGCGAATGTGAGAACCTTCGCCTTGATATGATCACTTTGAATGCTTAAAGCCAGCAATACCAGTCAATCAAGGTTGCCAATCACAGTTATGGGTTATGTGATTGAAAAGTTGTTTAGACTCCTTCGCCATTTGCTTTCAAGAGATATATATTTTTTGTTCAGCAAATTCGCCAGTTTGGGAGTATATTTGGCTCAGATTAAATCATGGCTTATAATTACTTTGTGCAGAAACTACTCAATAAAAGGGGCTCACCCGAGCCAAGAAAGAGAGTTACTTGAATTACAAACCAGAGAAGAAGAATCAAACGAAGGACATTTACTCACTATATTACTAAGGACTATCCCGAAGAAGAGCAAGGATAGTCCTTGATCAATCCATCTACTTCCTCAACAAAATAAGAGAAGGATTATGAGTCCACCGATGATAAGAATGAAATCATCAAGAAGTAAGCTAGCATCGAAGATCTGATCAAGAAGACTGAAAGATGACGGTTAATGATCGTGTATCAGTTAAATTTTTAAATTTTTTTGATTGAGGAATTTTGACTCCCTTTCAGGAAATAGGTACTTGTGAGCAAGTATTTGGCCTGCTAATCGTGAATATATATCCTGTTGTAATGATATTGATTTTCCACCACCAAAAACGAATAATATTCCTCTTCGCTAAAACATTCAAAAAAAAATCATAGTTTGTGAGAAGCAGTGATCCTCCAAAAATTTCGATTTTCAGTCGATACCAACAGAGCAGGCGAACCTCCCTTCCAATAGTTTTTGATCCCCATGAAAAACATCTGCTCAGAGGCTAACCTTATAGAGTACACCCTGTGTCCTCTTTCCTCGATGCTCCACAGCTGATATTTATGCTCATTCTCATGCTCTTTCTCTTGTATTAGCTCAGCAGACTCCTTAGCCTTCTTATTCTTGATTGTTATAACAAAGCAGGACTTGACATTGCGAATGAAGTAGAAATCTTTATAGGGCTCTAGGAACCAACGCTGAGCAAACATGCCCGTCCAGTCATTTTGCTGCAGAGGAGCCAGCTATTTCTATGCATTGTCGGATGCCTCAAGAACAGCCCCTGAACTTTAGAACTCCAAGATAACCGAATCATGGATTATTTTATTTTTTAGAGCCCTTCTGATAGTCCAGGTGACGTGTAACTCACCGCTGGTATCACAGACCAGTTATTCACTTTTAGTGAACAACACTGCTCCCTTCATATATTCACTAATCACATACTCCTCTCTCTCACCAGAGACTAAATTTACTTTGAACTTCTGCGCATCCTTCCCTTTAAAGTGATGCATCTCTATGTTATTTTATTTACCTAACTCCAACACCAGTCCTGAAAGACAATGATAAATATAGTAAATATCGTCTAAATCTGCCGACTTGAACATCCAGACATGTTTGCTCTAGTTGGGCTCCTATTATTGCAAAGAAATGTTGAATCCTTTGCCGGTGTGCTTGGACTAAGCTGTTAAGAGTTTAGCCGACTCTTAAGGTTTTTGAAGATAGTAGTAAAAGCATGGATTGAGAGTGTTCATAGTATTTGCGATCAACTATTATAATGTTGCTAGTTCTGGGTAATTCTAGATCTAGAGCTGGAATGATAAGATATGTATCAACAATGTCAGGTGCTTGGAAGAATATACTGTGTGATTTATCATGATTTTTGATAGGGAAAGGGAGTACTTCTGTGCAGATTCGTCATTTGTGTATTAAAATAAAATTATTACTACCAAACATGAGCAAAGGGACGACCACATCCATTCCTCCTCACACACATCGCGGATTCCTCGCCAAAAGTAACCTCGATGCACTCATTCGTCAAGGCAGACAGAACCCTCTTGAGCACTCTTTCCACAACACCAGCAAATCATTCAGTCTACGCCAAGACCGCAACAACTAAGCAGCTGAGGAAGATTTATTCAACCAGACTGCCTCTCGACTCAAAGATATAAACTTTTCGCATTATCATAACTGTGAACTCTAGAAGGAGTGCACCTGCGGCAGGCATCAAGGCAAATTCAACGTATTGAAACCTGACATGACCAAAACTTCAATGTATCAACGTAGTTACTACAAAAAAGCATTCATTCCCAACATTGTCAACCACTAGCAAGATTATGACAAACTCAAAGGAGACCATCTCGATTTGAACTCGATCTACAAGCACAGCTATAAAGGTAGCTGTGGCGATAAGATTGAAAAGCCACATCCTGAAGATATGCTCAAAACTGGTGGCCCAGATCTCAAACTTAGTTCTTACAGGGTGCATTTTCCAGGATTCAGAGGGCCCAATCAATACGTCAAGAACCATGACAAACTAACCAGATCCAACTTCCCTTTCAGAAGCAGAAGCACCTACTCAAAATAATTTGTGAGCAAATCTCCTCAGAGAGAATAAAACCTCCGTCACAATGACAACCTCAAGACTGGCTCGAACTGGTATGGAAAAACCACCTACGGAGCATTCTACAGCAGCCCCAATCCTGAGTATCTGGCTAAAAGGGAAAAAATTGTTGATGAGAGAAATGAAAAGCTTCCCTTCGATCGCATGTATGGTACTAACTTCATTTATTCAGAGACTGTATACCGCAATGATTTCATCTCCAAAGAAAGCCCTCTCTGCCCTGCTAAGGTGCACCTATAGACCAAAGCCCAAGGTGCCATGGCCGACAGTAAAGGCAGTTTTGCCGAGAACAGTGACTTCAAGTCTCTGTCCCCCGATTTCCACGCAATATCAACTTCCAAGCATTGTTATGTGTGATTCATACCTTTCATCATAATATCAATACATATCATGACTTAAAACAGAACTCAAAGAGAAAATTCATCGTATTCCTCTCTGAACCTCGGATTGAGCTACCAGGCATTCACCTCGATATCCTAGTTCATCAATTTATCACAGTCCAGTTTTATTGGCTCACGTTGTTGGAAAATTCTCAATTATTTGAGATCTATGTTTCGCCTACGACTTCGGCTTATTTCGGATTTATTCAACTTTTCTATCGTCCTGTTGCTGACCAAAGTTTCTTTTCTGTGGGATGACATCATGAGGAGGTATTTTCCTTTTTTGGCATTTTATCGAAGTACATTGGTCTTGATTTGAAATTGAACCTTATTATTGAGTTTTGGCAAGAAGTCCACTTCCATCTACTTTGATGGTGAGCTTCGTTTTTGAAATCCATATAACTTAGTACTTAATAGCTAACTCTAGTCAGGCAACAAAGCTCGCTTCTCTTCTCTTGAAAGATACGGTTTGTGGTCAGTATGCTCAGTGATTGTTCTTTTCCTTTTGACATAGTCAGTATCAGGTTCTGTTTGCAAATGCGAGGCCATTTTTTTGGTAGACTCCACCGATTTTTGCCTCTGACTGTAGCTGAAACTCCACTCAACTTTGTTTCTTTCTTTGGGAGCCTCTGGTAATAATTTATGAACAGAATGATGTCTCTGAGTGATCATCCTCGCTTCGGCTAGCATTTGCTTGACATTGCTGTGTATTTTATTAATCATCTACTCTTTATAGACTCAAACTCGATAATAACGAATAAGATCATTTGGAAGACGGCAACTTGTGTTGCTTCAAGGATATGTTGGTGTCCAAATTGAATCTGAAGTAGTACTTGCCCACGCGACGGATTATGCTGCAACTGCCTTGGTAAATGAGTAGGCTCTACTTGTAAAATGATGTGTAGGCTCCGCTTATGTATAGAACGTCCCCTTCCGATACTTACTGACCCGTCTAGTTGAAAAAGTTTATGAAGCAGCAGGCGGTCTAATCTGCTACTAAAAATTGAGCAATTTCTCCTCTTTTTGTGCGGAAGATACCTTGTTTAGCAACAACGATGACTTTGACCTCTATATTTTTTTCAGGTGCAGTGAGGTTGATGATCTGATGCGATGGCTTTCCTCTGAAGATGAGTGAGTTTGCCTGTTGGAAGAAATCCCTCTTTATCTATATCTCTTTATTCATTATATCACAAATCAACTATATCCAAAACCTCATTCCTCTGCTTCTTATCTTTTTATGCCTAAGACCCATATTAATAAAAGATTAATAAAATTTACTTGGTAGACCTCCATGAATCGTTCTTTGCTGTTGAGCTAAAAACAAAAACTGAAGTAAAATGAGAAGGTTAGCCATAACCTCAAAGATATGTTCTTCCAGTAGCGCAACTTCAGAAAGTTAGATGCACTTAAATATTAGCTGCTCGATTCGCTTGTAGAATTGTGCGATCAAGTAGGAATAGGAATATCTTAGAAGTGGAAATCGACAGCTATGGAAGCTGTGGCCTTGAACTATAGAAGACACATAACAGGTTTTGTCACTTTTAGGGAAGAAATGAACATGTTGATTGAATAATTCAGTGTGTTGCATTTGACTCACCAGCATCATACTTCTCAGTCGATTCTATTGGCCCTCCTTCTCTCACGGTTGCCAGACAAAAAGGTGACCCTCATCACCTCACAGAGCAGTATGGACAGGAAATGCATGATGTTCGCGAATTAGAAGGAAATCGACACCACAGCCTACATCCAGAGATGTCTGGAGTAGGAAAAGATAAAGTTAGTCAATTTGAGCTAAAAATAACTAAAAGAGATCAAAGTAGCAAAAGATAGTATAACCATTTTGGATTTGTTCGGTCTGGAACCCCCTGAGTATTATCTGCTAGTTGACAAATACGCCGAGATATTGAAGGGATCAGACAAACTAGTGATCTACAATTCTCACAATCAGCAACATGAAGTTAAGAATCTATTTGAAGGTATCGAATCCAGAGGAGCAGCTTGGAATATGATGGCAGTTGAGCTGACTCCTCCTTACCCTGTTCAGTTCAACACATACGAAGAAGAGGAGGAGTTACTGGATATCACAAAAGATTTCTTGTAAGAAATAAGTCACTACGCCTAAAAACAAGACATCTTAATCTTCTATCCTCTCGACCAGCCAATCCACAAATATCTACGCACCTTAAAATAATTCATGGTCAAGAACGGTCACAAAGATGCAATCACTTTGATAAGTTAACCCAACCAAAAAATATCAACTGATCGCAGCAATATTTTCATTGTTTCCAGCAGTCAGCAACTCTTCGCTTGGAAATACGACTACTCCAAAATATTTTTAGTTCTTGATTATGGAATGTAAGAGGAGTATCGATTTGATTATTAGTATGGCTGCTGGTGCCATAAAAATAAGAGAGTTGGGCAGAAAGAACAGATCAGGAGGAAAAGTTGGCTGGGGGCTGAGAGAGGTGGAGTATATCATGAGTTGGAGGGTTAAATTTAAATATAAAAGAGTAGCTATTGGGATGAATGCCCAGATATTTGTGAATACCTATTAAAGGCTCTCAGCAACGGACAGCAGTATCTCGTTGATTTTACTCATGAAAGGGTCAAAAAATGTCTCAACTACCTCCAATAATTGGATATTCTCAGCAAAGAAGGAGAATCTTTTGTCATAAAAAATGACAGATATGTTAAATACCTTCAAGAAGGAATCCATCCAGCAGATGCAAAGGTGCTCTTCAGCATCCTCGACGACAACTCTCTGAACTAGAAAGACAAACATAAGTATCTAAATTTAGCAACCATGGCTCTAATTTCACTCAGACAACAAGGCAACCTCCGAAAAGTGAAGTATGAACTCTAAGGAACCCACATCAAACCGTATGCAGTCTGGCGAAAATCAGGCTATCTGGAATCCTGCCTCTAGATCCTGACGAAATGCTAGCTAATCGAAGCCAGGAAACAGCCTCACAACTCAAAAAGCCAAGATTTCAGACGAAAAACCTCAAAAACTTTGTCAGGAAGACACGATCTCTATACCAGACAACACGGAGTCAAAAGAAGAAAAAACTTCGAATAAATGGAAATTTAAGATTTGATCACTGATTACACAGTCAACTAATCTCTTCTTCATAAAATCAGAGATACCTTAGATGATTATCGACTCATCTTCGATTTTGAAGGATAAAGTATCTTGCTTGATCGAGAGAGTGTAGTCAAGACTATGGGCTATTTGCTGAAGGGAAGCACTCAAGCATCGCTGGCAGTTTACACTGGCTCAAAATCAGCAGAATACTACAATGGAAAGGTGAACATCGACATTAGTGGAAATTGTCTCTTTTCTATATTGAACCAACGGCCAAATATTGTCAAAGTAGTCCGAATGACTGAGGTCGAAGGGGAGAAACAAATATTGATGGCTAATACTGTCAGCTAAGATCTTTATCGAGATTCCTTCGGAGCCATTCCTGTCTTTTAGAGGCCAGTCCCCACAAAGAATCAGGATAAAGGTAATTAATAGGAATAAAATGCGGAGGCTGTTGTCCCCGAGGTTGTTAAATAATTTTCATTTACCAACATCAGTTCTGCCATTTTCTAGGAATTGATGAAAAACAAAGGAGAAAAGATAGAAGAATTCGAATAAGAACATAACTGCCACCTTGCCTTGCAACTAGATCTGGGCTCTGTCTCATTACGATGCTTCAAAGATTAAATCGAGAATAAAAACTATGTTTGGGAAAGTCTCAACATCCTACTCAAGAAAACAACCGAAGCCTGCAAATATTACACAAAAAAGCTGCACTACATGGGCATCGTCAATATGATGATCGGCGATGGTGGTACTCCTATTGAACTGATCGATTCTGACTAGACCTCAAGATGCCTGGTCACCAACCTTCCCCCTGAAATCGCCAA
>Ga0210025_1002223_pt1 | contig 19417 bp, 14 predicted proteins | sample CryGeyme20150102_FD_183989 | JGI IMG/M metagenome (GOLD analysis project Ga0210025, IMG submission 183989) | Groundwater microbial communities from Crystal Geyser aquifers in Utah, USA - Crystal Geyser metaG 2015-0102 (SPAdes) (version 2) | ecosystem: Environmental > Aquatic > Deep subsurface >...
CTATGGTGAGGAGCTGGGTGAGCCTCCTATGAAGTGACTTTGCTTGCATAGGTACAACATTGAATGGCTGAGTTTTCCTTTATCCTGTTACCTGAAGGTTGGTTTTCTCAGGACCAGATTTGATTTAATGCTGGGCTACAATGTGATGTGATCCCTATCTCCAAGACTTGGATATATGAATCAAGGGGACCAAATTAAGCCCAGGTGGACTACGGCAGTTTACCTTGTCTCCTGTGATAGGACTCAGGAGTTAGGTGTTACTCTATTAGGTCGTGTGCCTAGCCTGCTCTGTATACACACACACACCACTAGTTTGCTCCTACTATTATCATAATATTCAATATTTACTCTAATATTCATGAGTCTCCACACTAGCTTTTTACGTTTAAATAACCATAATATTATCATCACAGGATTATTAGTATTACAAATTAAGCCCAGGTGGACTATGGCAGTTTACCTTCTATTCCATTAGGCGATAGACATGGGACTCATGAGTTAGGCCATACTCTATTAGGTCGTGTTGCCTAGCCTGCTTTATACACACAACCATTACTAATATTCATATATCTATTCTCCACACTAGCTTTTTACGATTATGCGATGCATGAGTCAAGTACTGGTGTTACAATACTACTAGACCAAATGATTGTAACACCAACACTACTGCATCATCGCCAACATGGCTCTGTCACTTTGCAGCTCGGATTGTAGACTACTAGAGTACTAGTAGGCCATCGACCCCGGCAAGGCACCTTTGCTTGCTACTTCTCGCAACGGTGGTTGTTGTGCAGATAAGATTAAATAAATACTGTAATAGTCTGGCGGGTAATTTGACTGGCAATGATGAGGCACAGTAATTATTTTCGCTTCATTAGCAGCGAGTATTTCTTGGTCTCCTGGCATGGCCGCGCTGACTGCAAAAGACTACAACGGTACTTGTATTTACTTCGCGACTACCAAGTGGAAGAAGTTGAAATCCAACTACAGTAGTCTAGTGCAATATTATTCATTTTTCGTTATTTTGTCACTTTTTCGGTTTTTTCTGAGCAGCCTTTTTAAATGCTGCTTGATTGGCTTCTCCGCCCCACATAGAACAAAAAACTGCATGTTCGTGGCGGGCCGCTTCTTGAAAGGATGCGGCGTCATCTGCCCCAGCCACGACTCGCTTAGCTGCATGAAGTACTCCGGGGTGAGCATGCGTGTATCGGTCCAAGAAATCTATCAAGGTTTTCTCCATGGTCGATCCCGCCTGCACAATGTGATCAACCAATCCAAAATCCAGAGCCTGGGACGCATTCAAAGGCATGGCCGTGCCCAACAGTTGTAAGGCTCGTTGTCGTCCAACCAATCGCGTCAATCGAGTTGCTCCGCCCCAGCCTGGCGATACGCCCATGTGGGCATGAACAAATCTCAATGTGACATCTGGATTTACGACCCGATAGTCGCATGCCGTCGTCAGTTCGGCCCCACCTCCAATGGCCATGCCTTCCACAGCAGCCACTGTTATTACCGGCAATTTGCGCAGTCTGGTCAAGGTTTCAGTCATCAAAATACTCATAAGTCGTCCTCCGTCGGGAGTTAGCAAATGATCTTTGGCTACGGCAATGTCAGCACCCGCACAAAAGAACCCATCGGTACCACGCAAAATGACAGCCGTTAGCGCTTCATGATTGGAGGGCTTCTCCAATACATCGATACAATCGGCTAGTTCGGCCATCATTTTCCCCGTCAATGCATTGCGAGCTTTGGGATTGTTCAATGTCATAATCATCGCTACACCAGGATCCATCGATTCCTGTGGTGTGGTTGTGCCTGCTGGTGATGCATCCATGACAGCAGCAGCAGCAGCAGCTGTGGTGGTCTCGTGCAATGAAACAGAGTTCTCATTCATACTGCTAAAGGCTCGCAGGTGCTCTCGAATATCCTTCAGCTCATCCTGGGGAACACCCAAAATACTGCTACTACTAGCATCTCCAGTACTTGTACTGAAACGTCGACCAAACTGAAAACGACAAGAATTGGAGCGCAAGAAAACAAATACGTTCCTAGGAGAAGTAGTTGGAAAACATCTACGTGTTCCTTGGATCATCATCAGTATTGGCCTCGTCATTATGGTCGTGTTACGGCTTGTGCTATCTTCTCTTTCTCTTGTTGAGAGTTAAATCAATCAATGAAAGAAAAGGCGAAGATGAAAGATGAAAGATCGAAGATGAATTGGCTTCTCATCATCCGAATGGAATCATCCGTAGTCCGTAGCCGAATCATATTGCTTGCAAAACGACTAGTATTTCTTGGAAGCAAGGCTGTCAACAATAGTCCCGCGGGATTGGATGGGAAAAAGATACTGAACAACTGTCCCAAACAAGTGATTGTCCCTCACTCTAAAAAATAGTGAAAAGAGATGGTATTTTACTTTTTGGTGTCGCTGGGTCTCCTACGTATTCGCTGTTATCGTATGCGTAGCTAGACTAGCTAAGAGGATTTGTCAATTATGTTCAATATAGTATTCAAGTTGTCGATGCCCATTTGAATCGATTGTTTTACCTGTTTCAAATTGATATTAGCGTCCAAGACTTTTGCTACATCGTTTTTGCCAAAGTTATTCAGCGCATCGTAATCTCCACCGGCTGTATAGCTATAGCTATCTGCTCGACTCAAAGCTTGCTGAGCCGCTTCTGATGCTTGCACAAAAGCATCAAGGTCGTCCGGGTCGTCGACCAATTCCAAAGCTTTGCGGAGCCGTTTATCCAATCCAACAACAGGGCCGATTCCTGTGCGTCCTAGGTAGTCGCGGATTTTCTTGTTATTTGTCTTGCAAGTCACGACAGAGACGCTCTTGTCGAATAGAGCAAAGGTGCTGGCCTTTTCCAGCAACTCTTGCTTATTTTTGGTTTCCAGCAACTCCCTGGGAACGTCGGCATAATTGCAATCTGAAAGACGAAGAAAGAGAGGAAGTTAGTTGATTGCAGAGTGTGAAATAGACTGATTAGATCAAACTGTGTCAACAACCGGTAAGAAGGAAGCCTTTTCGGGGGGAAGTGGCCGGAGGTTTCAAATGCGCCTAACGTACCAATAATGGAATCTTCCCAATTATCGAGTAGCTTTTGGAGTGTTTTCGTGGCCAGGCGAATTGGCTCGACGACAGCTACAGCCGGCTCTTCTTTACCAACCGCCAATACAGAGGTTGGATGCGTAAATGATGTCAACATAGTAGCAATACTAACTGCAACCCAGTCCCTTCGTGATACCGAAGGATATTGCAATGAATCATCATTCTTAGTTGCTATCTTCGAAAGGCATTTTTGCCGCGTTGGGAGCTGAAAACCTGAAGATGAGTACAAGAGCAGGCCCAAGAGCAGTGATGCCAGACTCAAACTCGCTTGAAACATCTTATTTAGCGGTGCATCTGGCAATCTGTCATGTGGCTAGCGGTGGTATGATCTCTGTTTTTGCTCTGGCTGAATGTTTGCTGTTTGCTTCCAATGAAAAAATTGCTGTTTTGGTTGTTTGCCTCATATTTCTGTTGGATTTAATCACGAGTATGACGAAATGTTTCCCAAGCGCTGAAGTAGTAGCTCTGGTTATTCATGACAGGTATTTTTAGGGGATTTGCATTCCTTTCACACGAGACTACTACTTAGAAGGGACTGCAGTATAAACAAAATCTTGATCTATATTTTATCTTCCATGATATCTTGTCTCAAACGGCTCATGAGGTCATTCATATAGTGTATGTTGTGTTGAGCCGCCAGTGTGGCAGCAATAGGTTCATTAGCCTTAAACAAATGCCAGAGGTAGGCTCGGTCGTATCTCTGACAAGTCGAGCATTGACACTTGTCGTCTATCTTTACACCGAAAGCTCTAGCGTTTTCGGCGTTGCGGATCTTTATTTGTCCACCCATCATGTTTTCGTCATCTGGGTTGCGCACAAGTAGACTTCCGTGCCGAGCAACTCTTGTTGGATAACAAGAATCCATGGTATCCAGCCCGTAGATAGCAGCGTTCCGAATGCTCTCTTCATCTGCAATGCCCAAGAGATGCCGTGGTTTACTTTTTCTATATTCTCCTTTGTCCATGATGGGCATCATCCACGCTAAAAGGTCTTTCAGTTCCTCGCGCCCATTCCCAAGAGATCCTCCAATCGCGTACCCATCGAATGGAAGAGATGTCAAATAGTCGATGCTTTTAGCTCGTAATTGTCTGTCGATTCCCCCGTGAATGACTGAATACATGGCCTGATTCTGAATGCTCTTTAAATGCTCGTGTAAACTGCGAGTCTCCCACCGATGGGTGCGATTCACCGATTCCACCAGCCGATTGCTGTCCATATGGTAGGGTGGCACTTCATCCAGCGGAATGATAATGTCGGCCCCAATATCTTTTTGGGCTTGAACTGTACTTTCTGGAGTCAAAAGAAACCTGCTGCCGTCTCGATACGAACGAAAATTAGCTCCTTCCTCGCTCACCTTTACCATATCGCTATGTCGACCAGCTTGTTGTTTCTTGTTGCCTCTTCGCTTTAACTCTCCTTTGGAGGATAGCTCCTCGTGGACCGATCCGTAGGCCAACGAAAAGACTTGAAAGCCACCGCTATCTGTAATGAAGGGTCGATTTTGACGACCTGTCCATTTATGAATACCTCCTGCCTCTCGAATAATATTCGTTCCAGGATGTATCATCAAGTGATATGTATTGGCAAAGATCAGTTGCTGGCCGGCATCATCGGCGGCTGGGAAATCGACTGCTTTCAAAGCAGCATTGGTTGCGACTGCCACAAAGCCAGGCGTGTCAATGATCCCATGCGGAGTGTGGATTCGCCCTACCCGTGCCTGACTCTTGGAGGACTCGTGGATAATTTCGAACCGAAAGAAATTGCGGGGTTCATATGACCAGTCGGGGAAATCAGGATGCCGATCGGCTTGCTCCATTGTTGGCTGGTCTGCGAGGGATACCAAGAGGCGAGTTTGATGTATGGCATTATTTGGTCTGATTCCAAACCTCAATCCCACAAAGGCGGACGACGATAAAGCCATTTCAGAAATTACAATCAAGATTAACGGTAAGGCTGTCCGTCTTAAGCCAAGGATGAGGCCGTGAAACATAATACTTGTAGAAGTAGTTGTGATGCTGTGTGCCAAGTGCCAACTACAGGAATGAAATAAGAATAAGAAATAAAAAATTGGTGGCCGAGCGAAAGAAGGAAAAAACTAAACTAACTCTAGTCTTAATATAAAGTGAGACGCGCACTGTTACAGTGACAGGCCTGCTAGACTAGACTACTTCAAGAAATGTCTGACAATCACTTGTCTATTATTACTAATTTTAGAGCTACGCAAAGCTGAAACTAATGATCAAATCAGGGAAATTCGGGGGGAACTGCATGGGCCTTGGGTCGCTCGTAGCTACCGTTGGACACAAATTTGGACACAACCTCACCGTGGGCAGCTACCAAAGTGGCTGCATAAGGTGTGGCGCCAGTCTGCTTGACTCGGGTTCCACCTGGAATTTCTTCCACGTCCATGGTAATGTCGGCGTGGTGCTCGGCCACCTTTACAAAGAGCGGATCCCACATGCGAACGCTACCTCCTGCCTCTTTGATCTCTTTCATCTCTTGCACGTGTCGCTGGATAGCCTGCGCAACGTCGGGATCGCTTGAGGTGGTTTTAGTTTCAATGCCAATGACGCGATTGGTCTCTTGGTCTTGGATTTCTTCCTTGGATCGGGTAATGGAGTTCACATTGTCAAAGAGGAAGTCTATCGTTTCGCGGTGTTTCGGTCCCTGGCCCTGGCTGTCCTGACAGCCTTGTCGACCACGACCGCCCTGACAGCCTTGTTGACCATCGCGGAATTGCCTGCCATACCCAGTCGCTTCATTCTCCTCGGAGGAAGCTTGTCGACCACGGCCGCCCTGATAGCCTTGTTGACCACGGCCGAAGCCGCGATCTTGGAATTGTCTGTCATAGCCAAACGCTTTATTCTCCTCGAAGGAAGAAGGGGTTTTGCGGTTCTCGCCACGACACTGGCGGCGTTCTGGCATAGATGAAAAGTTGCCTCGTTGGCACTGCATGTTTCCCTGTCTTTTCTGGAAATTGCCACCACGGCCACCACGGCCACCTCGGCGCCCGCCTTCCGAACACCTGGATCCATCTCGTGGAGGACTTCCACCACCTTCCCTAGCAGTCATTGGACAAGCTTGTGAGTTGGGCCCTTCCAATCCTCCTTCTGTGTCGAGGGTTGGGATGAAGGCCCACTTGCCACGAAATGAAAGAGGCGAAGCGGAAGAAAAGCAGCGACAACCTTGACCTGCCATTCGTGCGCCACAACGACCGAAAGACCTTCGGCAAACTAACAAGTTGTTGGTTGATGTCATGGTGATGGGTTTCAAGAAGGAAGCAAAAGAGGCAAATACTACTAGTTGGCGATACATCTATGAATATTAAAAATTTCCTGTTTTTGATTTTGTGGGGTCAATGTTTACAACAAAAAACGTTGATGATCATTTTAATGGCCGTGCGAAAACAGAATGATATATTTTGGTTGCTGCCGGAACAAGAAAAGAATCGTCCCAAGCAGCTTTATTACAGTTGAGTTGTTGTCCGGCCTAGAAGGGTCGCGGTGAAAGTATGATTCGATGGGCATGAGAATTGCTACGAGTAGTGCAGGCTCAAACAATGCATTAAAAAGGCTTCGCTTTTGCGCTGCGGCAATCGAATCATTCCTAGTGCACTAGTGCTCTAGTCGCTTCGGGTTTTGTTTGCAACTAGACTACTAGGTACTATTACTAGTAGTAATCGGTTACCACCCCATGACGCGATCCACTTTCATTAGTGATACACGTATGACCTAATAAACTTTCAATGATGCCGGGCGGTTCAACTCTACATCATTGTTCCAGCAAGCGCCTCAGAAAAACAAGCAGATATCGTTGTTACAATTCAGTTGCCAGCAGCCTCGGAGGTGGCACGTCTGTAGGTCACACGGACGAGGCTCAGGGCGAGAAAGGCCGGGAGACTACTTTCCAACCCCAGACGTGGTAGCATTGCCTCCTATTGAAAGGGTTGTGGGGGTGCATATTAGTATGTTGGTCTTCTCTGGCGGCCTCTCGGTACACCGTATGCTACATCCTACAGTTACACAAGAACATTAAAAAAAGCTAGCAGGGTCTGCTCTAGTTCCTTGATGGCTGCTGTATTCGCTGTCAAGCCGACAGAGTTTACTCCCGAATGAAAATATCGATGTGACGTCACAGAGACAACAAAGATCCAAAGTTCCAAGAAGAAAATGTCAGAGCAAGGTGAACGTACTCTGCTACTACTAGTAGTAGAGACCCTAGCTAATAATCGATTTGTTTTTCTCTGGAAACAGGTCTCTTCAGCAAACTCATCCAATTGGTATCAATCGCTAGTTTCTGTATCAAGCAATCAAATAATTTTTAGCATGGCGACAAGGTGCACAGTTCCAATCAAAAGATGTCATATCCTGTTGAGTATAGTCCTGGTCTTTTCCTCACTGTGCTGCTCAGCCTTGCAGAGCCCACTTAGCGTCAGGTCGGCGGCAATGTCACCCCGAAATACCGACAAGCTATCCCACTTAGACGAGCAAGATCGAGAAATAGAGATAGTTGCCACCCGACGTGAAATTCTCGCAAAATTTCTGACCTTAAGTACCGTTGTTATTTCGGCAGCCCTCCCAGCACAGGCAGCCGTCACCGAAGAGACCAACACATTTGCCGATACTTGGTGGAATCCCCAGACCTCCCAGCCGAATGCGGTCCTGACTCCCCCCAAACCATCAACGGCCAAGGCAAATGGTCAGGTTCCTTCGGATGAAATTGAAATCAAGCTCAACGCGAAAGACCTGAAGAATCGAGGAGGATTGGGAGTCGAATTGTCGGAGATTGAATTTCGCACCCAGGTACGGGTCTACGTCAAGACAGTGCTACCCAATTCATTGGCGGAGAAATTGGGCATTCAGAAAGATTGGATCGTCGTGAGTGTTAATGACCAATCGGCCGAACGAACAAATGCCGAAGGTGTTACCATGATGGTTTCTAAAGCAGTGCGCAATGCCGTCGACGACCCCGACGAGGCAGTAACTTTAAGATTTCGCGACAATAATTATTTCAAAGATCAGTTGGAGACACCTGGTGCCTTGAAGCCTGGCCAATCTCTCACTACACAAGTTGCACCAGCAGGTGATAGTACGCAACGTAACTCGGATGGATCGGTACGAACAGGTCAGGTAACGTCCCAAGCAGACCAACGCATCACTGTGGAACAATTGATTCCTCCCAAGCTCTGCAATCGAGGAGCCACTGTTGACGACTTATTAGAAATATCCTATACTGGAACTGTTTTGGAAACAGGAGCTATCTTTGATGGGTCTGCCATCAAAATTAATGGCAAAGCCATACAAGGTCGAGGGGACGACGTTTCCTTGTTTTTTGTCCTGGGCAAGCAACCGTTCGGGCAGGTAAGTATGGGAATGCAGACTAGTGTCAAGCTGATACACGAATTCCTTATTTTTATTCTACTCATTTTTTCTTGTTTCCAAATACCTCCCAGTTTCCGCCCAGTTTTGATGTCGGACTGACTGGCATGTGCGTTGGAGAACGCCGTCGCCTCATCGTCCCTCCAGTGCTCGCATATGGCTCGCAGGGACTCCCCCGGCGAGGGATTCCCCCTGATGCGACTCTGCAGTATGACATTACCCTTGTCTCTATCAATGGATTGTCCACTCCACAGTAGCAAGGTACAGTTTTGTCAGTGATGGACGGTTGTGCTACAATTATTGCGAACTCTCTCGTGTGTCAAATAAGAGATGGAGACTAGATTTGATGAGAATGCATGATACGTCAAGTAGTAAATCTTCAAAGCCATTTCTACATCTAAACAATAAAGTGTGCGATGCAGACTAAATAAATCATTGTTTTGTCTTGCCCAGTAGAATGTTGCAGTGACTGTCTCGCAATCACCAGTTCACAGGTCCAACCCATTGTCGTCAATCCCGCCTACACTGCTCCCATTTCTGCGATTACTATATTATTTAGTCAACTCTCTGTTGCATTTGAATGCCAACTTGTGCAAAAGTAAGTACTGCGCAAAAATGATTGTTTGGAAAAGTGGGCGCTGCAAGCTCATTTCGGGGTAGTCTAGCTAGTACTCGGTGTAGCTACTACTACAACTCGTCTACTAGTTGCTACTCTACTACCAAGCTAGAGTAGTCTCTAGTAGTACAGTAGCTAGCTTGCTGAAGATTGGAATAGTAAGTCACACAGCAAACAGAGAAAGCCGAATGGCGTACTCGAGTAGGCTCCTAAGAGCCAGACCGATTGAGTTCACCCGAGAATGTAAAGTGCCTTGCGGTTAAAAGTCAGAAGTGAATGAAAATGCATTCGGTACCGAGTGCAATAAATACGGAAATAAATACAGTAAATAATAATCGTGATAATAATGCTACAGTCAGTACCTGACTGATTTGGATTGACCGATTCTATTATTTTTATCTAACGCCCAATCACTATTAGCGAGATTCTCGAACCTGCTAGTCTACTCGCTAGGGTTCTCCATGCGACAAAACAGACATCGTTTAACTTTCTAGTAGCACAAAATATAGCATACCTGGTAAACCTGCTGGACGATCGTACGGACATTCTCGACATCAATCGTTATTATTTTTGAATCCGTGCGGGCTGGATTCTCAGAGTGATTCCTCAAGCTCACCGCATACAGCATACAGTACACAGTATGCTTGCTTCCTCCGACTGATAACCTCTCATTTACCCGTCCCCCAGCTTCTGATACCGGATCATTTAACCTTGTTTTTAGCGCTTAACACAAACCATGAGTCAACGCATTCCTGGGCCGCCCAGGGATAAAGGTCCAGGAAGAGTGGCCTTTTCGGTCTCTCGCGATACTGGTTGGACTGAAAAGAATTTAGAAGTTCGACGGAAAAGTCTTGCAAGGAATAGAACCTGGGGTGGGAGGGATACTGATGATGCGAACAACCAATATGGAAATAGCTGTCATGCTAGGGTACAGAACACACCCTCACCACCACCTCCTGGCAATCGAAATGGACGCAACAATACTCCTGGCATCTCCGTTGCGAAGACTTTAAATCAGTTGCTTCATGATCCTTCCAACCGATGCTGTGCTGACTGTCGATCTGCCTTGGTCGATTCCAGCCAGATTCACGCTTCCTTTCGGCCGCGCATAAAATCTACAATGGTCGCAGCCGACGAGAGACCCTCACGAAAAAATTTAACGCGGTCCGATGACTTTTCCATCCGACATCGTGCGTTTGCGCCAGCTCCGATGCAGCGTGGCACGCGGCGAAGTAGCAGTGGGGATCTGGAATTCCTTGGGGGCAAGCGAAATGTCGACGATGGCAGTGACAGTAACTTAATATTTAATGAAAATCAGACTGTGACAATGGATCGGCACACACGTCATTTCCAGACAGCAGACAGCTACAAAAATACAGAGCAGAATCCCTACAATGGCGAGCGCGACGTAGAAGGGTCAAAGAATTCTGTTATTCAGTCTAATGGGACTTCCCAAAGCCACCACTGCACCCCATATCATCAGTCTTTAAAGGCAGAGGATCCTGCGATTCTCGCTCTTCGTTACACACTGGGCCATGGAGTATTTCTGTGTGCCCAATGCGCCGAAGCTCATCGGTCCTTGGGCGAAAGGATTACTACAGTTCGGAACATTCAGCAATATCAGACGTGGAGTTCCGATGAAGCTATGTTGATGAAACAAGCAGGCGGGAACACAATGGGATGGAAAATTTACGAGGCATTTTTGCCAGAAACCTGGAGGCGCCGACGTCCTAATCATGCTAGTCAGCCAGCTGAGCGACTTGTATTCATTCGAGCTAAGTACGAAGCGCTTGCTTTCGCTATGCCCCCGATAGTGGGTGGCCGCTCCTGCGAAGATGCCTGGCGGCGTATCCTTGCCCGTAATGAATGGGCAAGCGATCTACATCATAGAGATCAAGTAGCAGGCTTGCAAAATTTGCTCTCGTTGGTTTTGAATTCTACTACGCGACGTAGAGTCTTGCCGTACGACAAACGCAATATACAGGGCGCCATGGTAGCATCTCATTTCGTAGAGCCACCACAAAGACTGGTCGATTACTTTTGTGTGGTTGGATCGTCGGGGTTACTCGACCCACAGATTATGCAACGACAACAAGTTGATTTTTCAACGCTTCCGGGGCCAGAAGATGTCATACTTGAGGCGCGTGTAACGGACTGCTTCCCATCGCCGAAACAACATGACGATATGGAGTTCCCTGAACATGTTGCTACTTTTGTGCTGCCCGAGGGATGCTGTCCTAGCGATTCCCAGAAGAGTCCGTCATTCTTCACCTTTGTCTTGACAGCATCTTCAGGTGACCGCCTCTACGGAGCTTGCCTTCAACTGTACGATGAAGCTATAGAAATCCATGAATTGCGCGAAGCAATGGAAAAATCAGGCTATACTGGAGGTTATCCTTCATGGTTACCGCAATCAAATCGCTACCAGGCCTACGAGGACGATGGGCCAGATATGAACTCCCCGGCCGGCTACGACGATATCGTGTATCTACCAAAGTGCTTGGTGATATTGTCACATTATCCGTTTTTTGATCTGTTTCGCTATTTTTTGTTGCAACTGTATCGGGTCACACTGATCGAAGCACCGCTGCCAATCGAGCGGTTTATTGCAAACTTTTGCTGTGAGCTACCATTGCCCCCGCAAGGAAAAGTCGAAGTCAAGTTTGGATTTACTGTGAAGGATACCTACCATATTCGACGACCGCCAGAAAACAAGCTGCCCTTGGCTAATTTTTCTTACAAGCCTCTGTTTGCTTGTCTCAGCGTCGGAAACATAATTGCAGTAATGGGGTGCTTGATGACGGAATCAAGAGTTGCTCTGTGCTCCCGTCACTATGCTCTCTTGGGTCCCGTTGCGGAAGCTCTCTTTTCCTTTTTATTTCCTTTTCAATGGCAAGGCATGTACATTCCAGTAATGCCCTATTCCATGCTGGATATCCTTGACGCCCCAGTGCCTTTTCTAGTCGGTTTGCATGCACGGTATTTGGTCGAAACCAGACCGGAAATGAGACCCCATGGCGTTGTCTTTGTAGATCTGGACAGAGATATTGTTCACTTGGGTGTAGACGAGGAAAGTAACACCGCTCGTATGTTGCCGTCCCTGCCCGAAAAGGGAGCGCTGAAGTTACGGGCGAAACTAGAAGAGCACGGGTCGCAGTTATATTTAGCGCCCGACAATATCAAACATGAAGGAAACACTATTACTCATGGGTATGGCGACATCCTGTCGGACTCAATGCGGGAAAGTTATGCAGCGACAGTTCTTCCATTTTCGTTTGGCGAACGGGCAACTTCAACTGCTACTGAGGAGTCCAAGCGGGAGGAGAGACCAACAAAGCACCGACGCCAGCATGCACTTCGAACTGTGGACAAAGCTTATCAGGACAACGAATTGTTGACGCCGATCACCGGTTTTCTTTCGGAGCATGGCCAACTGTATAACAGAGAACCAGCACGTCATCAATTGAAAACTCAGAAAGTTACTATGGGCAAGCTCTTTAACTATCGACGTTCAAAGGGTCAGAGTTCGTTTAACGAGGATGATGTTGTTAACCCAACGAATCATTCTGCAGAAGATGCCGCACACATTGCACTGCTAGATATGGAAGAGCCTCGTGGTTTTTACTCTGGTGAGATAAGGAAGGCATTCTTGCGATTCTTTGTTTCTTTCTTTAAAGGGTACGAGCAATTTATCAATGTTGACGCTAATGATATTTTCCGAGTCGATGAATTTGTGGCAAGTCTCGGATTACCCTTCAATAGCAGCGAGTTTGCAAGGCACGTTGTGTCGACACAAATGTTCAATTCGTTTTTACACGAGCGACAGAATGACCTACCACTGTACCAATTCTTTGACGAACAGATTATTGCCAAACAGAATCGCTCCAAAAGATTTCGTCAAAAAGACACGCCATTTTTGGACGATCCTTCGGGAGCCATCAAGGAAACATTTACACCGCCACCGCCTTCCAATTGGGGTTTACCAGATGATGGTCGCTTGTACCAGTACGGTTGCTTTCCAAAGCTCAACCCAAATTTGTTTGGTAAAATTAGACCTCCAATCAAATGGCCCAAGCCTCGCAAAAGTAATTCGACGCGAGACTTTACAAATAAAGCTGGTAAGTCCTTTGCTCTAATGGCAAAGAACTGGCAGCAGGAGATCATCGCAAGATCGGCTCCTACTGCGGTCTATTGGAAGTCGAATTTAGGCATTGAAAGCCTTGAGGCTGCCATGAATGCTCTATCTCATGCTTCGATTAAAAAATCTGTAGTCGTCGCTAAGGCGAAGGATTTTTCGCCGGTGAGGCGAAAGGCATCTTTCGAGAGCCTTTCTCTTTCATTCTCACCTCGGGCAACCGAAAAGAGCAAAAAGACGCCAGACATTGTAGACTTACCCGCTCACTCGCTCGCTGATGCTGAATCTATTGTCTCTAATGCTCGGAGAATCCTTGGGATAATGATTCTGGAGTTTGTCAAGCTGCAAGCAGTTGTTCGGATGTACTTGGCGAGAAAGTTGTACTGCCAATTTCTCAAAGCGCTGAGGTTTTTGCAGTGCAAGTGGAAAAGGCATATACCAGAAGGGCTCACAGAGATGGACGAGCTTGAACTCGCTCGCATCTCAGTTATACATATACAGAGCTTGGCTCGGGCTTTCTTGATGACTCGAAGCTTTAAACGAAAGCGTTTGGCCCTATCATTGATACAGAGATGGTCTCGCGGAAGAATATGCCGAAAGCGCTTCATTCATCTCCAGCGTGCTTGCAGAAGAATTCAAGCAATCGTCCAGTCCCGGAGAGCTCGGTTTGGTCTCCAACTACTGCGAGAGTTGGTATCTAAAGTTCAAGCACGGAGTCGCGGATACCTTATTCGTCACCGTATGACTGCATTGAATGAGCGTCGTATGGAGAGGTATCGAGAGTTGATATTTTTGCTCTGGCACCGCGCTCATACGCCTCTGTCGTATCGCACCAAGTTTTGGCCGATTATTTCTGAAAAATGCGGTCATCTTCGCCTCCGTATTGCCGAGTCTGAACTTGAACGCTTGTGGATTGTTCTTGAAGTCGATTTCAACGCTAAGGATTTTTCTCGGTCGCGCGTGGATCAGAAACATGCGGAAGAGCTTCGCCTTGGTCAGCTGCTCGGCATCACTGATCACACCTATTGGCGGTATCTAATGGTGCAAGAGATGACAAGATCCTCTATGCTGCTCTTTCCTGCAGAAGAGAAGAGACGCAGTGAGCTCAGGTTATCCGCTGATCGTGTGGAAGCCGAACGCATTCAAATCTATGAACGCATTTCTACTAACTCTCCCACCATTGCTGTTATGCTAGTTGCACTCTATGGCTTGTTCAAGATTGACAGGAAACACAAGAACAAAAAGTATCGCCTAGCAGAGCTTGTTTGTAAGTTTATATGGAAGGCTGTCTGGCACAGTGGCACGTTGTTTTTCTGATTCTCATTTTTCGTATCTGTGTTGCTAATTATCTTTTATGTAGGGGCGGATCCAGCTCGCGCCGACCAATCTGAATTGTTGATGGTGCACGTCTTCCCGGAATTGGAAGAGAGTTCCAATATTATATTCAACCCGCCGTCTAAAAAGACACTCAAACGTTTTCGTAATGTAAACGCATATCCAGCGCGACTAGGGAAATACCACTGGGCTCATGCGATTCTCAAGGACCAAATCAGTCGAAATGTCCGCGAAGTTGCTATTAATGCTTTGCGAAGCGTGCACATACCTTTAACTCGGTCGAGTCACGACAAGGCTGGATTAGACGTGTACATGGAACGCCAGCTTGCTCTATTGAAGCAGCCACACCAGAAAAAGAAGTACACTTACAATCAAATTCGACGTGAACTTATTCGTGGCCTGTTGGAAAATCGTAGCTGGGAAGGAAAGTGACTTGACTCCTTTTTTTTACACTGAACATTACATCATAGTCAATTTTACGCCATTATTTTTACGGTCGATAATAATTAGGGTTATAGTTAAAGCTAGCGCCTGGCGACATCGCTTGGAAATCGCTGCCTTCTCACATTTTAAACAAAATTCGCTCATCTTGCATTCCCTTCTTCACCAATCCCCCATCATTCTCGCCACTACCGACTGCCCCCAACCCCAGCTTTCAGTGCTCTTTCAAAAATAAAACATATTCACCTTCAGCACATATTCCAACACAGGATGATTATAGAAAAGAACAAGAAAGACTTCGAGAGCGAAAGCCAACCCATGACAGCTACGAAACGACTGCTGGCTGGACTTCCAGAGATGGCTGATCTGGAATTGGTCGGCGACGATGGCATTCGTGTTCCTGCTCTCCGGTGTGTTCTTGCTTGTTCCAGTCGAGTAATGCGTGATTTGTTTTATGGCGGTGCATCCAGTTCAGCGCCTTCTTCAGTGGTAAAGATAGGCGGCTGCAGTAGCAGAACTCTGAGAGCCTTGGTGGAATTTTGCTGCTGCGACGAATTGAACGCTTCCATCTGGGATGCTTCTTGCCCCCCTAAAGAGATTATCAGGGACGTTGTAGCTCTCGCTCGGGTGGCGCATGACTATGGAATCCACAACGTCGAAGATCGAGTCCTAGAGGGTATCAATCCTCTGATTGACGCCATTCCACCGCTTGCCTGCGTTGTGTTCAATTTTGCAGACCCCATGAAGACGGAAAATGTTTACAAAGCTGCCATGAGCAGGATTCAAGAAAATCCAAATATTTGTCTTCAAGACGACGGGAAAAGTATGGGTGGCATGGTTTGCCTGTCCCCCCAGAAAGTGAAAGCTCTTTTTCAAGATACCAGTTTGCCGGTGGATGAACTGTTTCTTTTCCAACAGCTGTTGCGCTGGAGAGCTTTTAACGAAAACCGATACCCCAATACGCTTGAAATATGCAAAGAACTTGTAGGCTTCGTCAACCTCGCGTACATTGACCCGAATGATATCAAGGCTACGGTATTGGACTCTGAACTTGTGGACGATCGTAATGTTATCAATGCCTTGTTAGAGCAATCCATTGCAGCAACCAGAGAGGGTCTTGCCTTCGCCGCCATGCGAGGAACGCATGCACAAAATCAAATTTATGCGAAGGTCCAAAATGCAGGAACTCCGGAATGCAACGGATTCTATAAACAAATCCAAGTTAAAGAATTTGTGTTGTGCTTTGGTAAGAAAATCGACGAAAAGAGAATGATGCTCTTGGTTAAAGATGAGCAAGCAGTTTGGAAAATATGTGATCGCGATGACATTTACTACGAATGGAGAGCAGACCAAGATGGAAATCGCAACCAATTTCCAGTGACTGGCTGGATGGCATCTCATCCTAGAAATGAGAGATTGCCAACTCCAGCTGTTCGATGGTATCGACCCCGAGGAAAATCTCCTCGCCTTCAGGTGACTGATCCAGGGTGCCCTTCACCTAGGTCTACGGCATCCGTGATTTCGCCTGTTCCTATTCAATTGACGTCAAGAATACCAACGAGCTCTCCAGGAGAAATGGGCCTCACTCCTCGTCCTGATCTTCGCTCATTTTCTTCCACGGACGGGTATGTTTCTGTTCCCCCTTCCACGCAAGCAGGTATCAGAACACCGGTTCCCAAATTTCAAATCACTAAACAACAAACGTCTCAACAGTACCCTCCTCGACTAAAATCCACTAGTGCTCGATCATCACCACAAATACCGTCGCAAACACCACCAAAGGCTCGTGCCGTAGCAATTTCACGGAAACCCGCCACTTCTCAAGGATTAGGGTTCCCTACCATGGCGTCCCTGAGGGAGTCCATCTCCTGGACAAAGTAATACAACATAAATCTTGCACGCTGTGCGTATTTCGTTAAAATAATTTCATCCCGAAAACTCTTCACTGCGCACCGTCTTTGTTTGGACACTTTCTACGGAGCAGGAAAAGCCTGCATCTTCCACCGCTTTAACCAGTAATGACAACTCATCTGGGTCCACAAAACCCCTAGTCTCGGAGCTGGACTGTACTTTGCACTCTACTTGGGCTCTTCCGCCTTTTTTATTGCTCCCTAGCAACCAGGATTTTGCGTCGGTTACTACCAAGGACGTAGTACTATTTGGAGGAAGCGCTTGACGCAAGGACGAATCCACCTTTTGGATGCACGCCACGCATCCCATAGTAGGAATATCCAGACTTACTACGACGGTATCATCTTCTGTATCTGACTGCCCTGTTGGAATTTTTTTGTCCTCGCTTAGTAGTGCATAATTGTTATTGGTAATTTTTTTCTTCCACCAATTCCGCTGTTGGTGGCTGGAGTTCCAAAGATGCAAAAGCTCCGGTAGAAGAGCGACGGTCCATCGTGCAATGGTAGTGAGCAAACTGGTTTGATGCCGGGTTACAAGGGTCAAGCATAGCAAAAGACTTAGAAAAAAGGGTCTCAAAGGACCCAAGTAGGTATTGAATCCGGCACACCCCATGGCAGAAACCATGTTTAAAAGCAATTGAATCCAGCAGCAGGCACTGGCTAGAGTCGGTATAATCCCACTCACTAGCAGTCGATGTTGCAGCCATGATTTATCTCCATGCAGATATTCCCAAGGAACTCTTCGGAACGTGACCCACAATGATAGGGTCGTGAGAGTAATTTTCAGAGGTACTTTCGAAGACCAAACTAGATGATAATTTGCCACCGTCGTCGTTGTGGCAGGTTTATCCCCTGCAAAGTCATCGTTTCCAGTACTGATGTATCTAGAGGTTTGACCATTATTCTTCTCGACTAGTGGATAATGGCGTCTTCTTATGCTTTCCCTACAGTGATCTCTGGTGGCAATTGTCGGTGTTGTATGCGTAGGTGTGAAAAGAAGTGCTGGACGTTGCTGCATACAGAAGCCATCACAACCGACGAGAAAGAGAGAATAAAAAAGCCATCGTCTATGGCAACGATTTTGAAACATTTGCTTATGGTTTCAGCTGTGGCAGAAGGTATAAATAATTTGCATTCGAGCAACTAAAAACAAATATTTTCAAGATCTGTTCCCGCCCTCTGTTGAACACCAAAACCACGAGACCTACTGTGGTAGACTACTACCACCAGTATATTTCTATTAGCCACGGTAGTACTGTATTCATAGCTAGTACTAGCTAGGCAGTACTACTATTAGAGCTACGTAGCTACAACTGTAGAGTAGTAGTAGTAGTACGGTAGTAGTACTAGTAGAGGAGTGGCTACTAGCTACTAGTACTAGTAGTAGTTACTGTAGCAGCTCTGGTAACAATGCTACTAATAGTACAGGAGTAGTAGTCTACTACTACTAGACTACTCCTAGTAGTAAGATGGAACATGGTTACAACTCAACTACCGTAGCTAGCTTTCTACTAGATTATGCTACCTGGTACTGTTGATCTGCCCGCGTAAAATCTACCACCACCCCCTGCTCTTTCATTACTAGTATTCCCCCAGAACTGTCCAAGGAAGAATACTGATGTTGTTGTAGGTTCCAGCTCCAAGAAAATGAGCACCATATTGTTTACTTTTAAAAGGCACTCACAACACACTTTTGTGGCTGCTGCTATGAACTGCATCAAACATTTGTTAATGCATGAATTCTCAGGAAGAACAGGTAGTAAGAACAACCTTTAATTGAAAATCTCCTAATTACCAGGTAGGAGACTTTTAAAAGTCTCCTATTTTTTTCTCATAAATCTCCTAAAACTCTCCTAAATATGGGGAAACGCTCCTAGTACTGTTGTGCAGTTGACTAAACTCTCCTAATTAGAAAAAAAACTCTCCTAAATGAAAAATAAAATCTCCTAATTCCTCTAGTTAATATCTAGCTTAGCATAAAAAACTCTCCTAATTGAAAAAAAACCTTTCCTAATTAAAAAAAACTCTCCTAATGTCTCATAAAATCTCCTAATTAAACTCTTCTAAAAATCTCCTAAATATTTTTCTAAACTCTCCTAATTGAAAACTGGAGTATGACCCCAAACATTACTCTAAGTACTGCTATTACAAAGTACTACTACTAGCTAGCAGACCAGCAACTTTTGGTTCCCGTACTTCAAATTCATTATTAAAATTAATATATATCAAAAACTATTTTATTATTAGGAACGTACATACAATCATGACAGCACCGCTTCCCGTCTGCTCAGCGAAGTTAAGCATGATCTGGCTCTGTTAGTACTACGGTGGGGGACCACGTGTCAGTACTACAGTGGGGATAGGGTTAATTTTCAAAAAAGAACAACACCAGGAAGGTCCGCCAAACCCCTGAACCCCTACTTTTATCCCTAATAGACTATTAAACCAAGAGGTCCATAAAGCTTTAAATACTGACAAACAGCTTGA
>Ga0210025_1002246_pt1 | contig 19261 bp, 10 predicted proteins | sample CryGeyme20150102_FD_183989 | JGI IMG/M metagenome (GOLD analysis project Ga0210025, IMG submission 183989) | Groundwater microbial communities from Crystal Geyser aquifers in Utah, USA - Crystal Geyser metaG 2015-0102 (SPAdes) (version 2) | ecosystem: Environmental > Aquatic > Deep subsurface >...
AGGAGAGTTTTAGGAGATTTAAGAGAAAAAAATAGGAGACTTTTAAAAGTCTCCTAATTAGGAGATTTTCAATTAAAGGTTCTTACTACCTGTTCTTCCAGGTAGACCGTGTTGAAAAATTAGCTAATAGTAGCTACCCGTGGTAGTAGATTTATACCAGGTAAATGAAGAGAAAAAGTTGCTTTGGATTGGGATTTGATGACCAGGCCAAGCAACACTAAGATTCTTGAGTGAATGTTCCCAGTCTACTAATACTACTCTAGTAGTAGCAGACCTACCATACTGGTAATAGTTGCTCTAGCAGGTACAGTAGCTATTAGTAGAAGCAATAGATCCTCTTTGTTCCGCTCGTTGGACTACTACCATAGACTACCACTCGTCTACTGTAAGGCCTAATTGAATCTTCGATTGAGACTTGAGACGCTTCCTTTTCGTGACCAAGATTATCGATCGAGAAAATGCCTGCTACTAGTCTAGTAGAGTAGACTAGTAGTAAAGCTAAATTCAGGCGAAATTAGCAGCAACTCTGCTTTTCTAAAGTAACTCACAACATAAAAAGCATCAATAAAGCAAAAATCAAAGGACAAGCACGATGCCAGAAGAAAGTGAGCATGAAAATGAAGACATGATCGTGTGGCCTCGCTACAAAAAGGCAGAAGACGTCGATCTCGAAGATTTGGGATACGGAGATGCCGCTCCAGCTACCAGTCATCAAACTAAGGTACCCCGTCGCTCATCTCTCAAGTCCAACGACATTGAAAGTACTTATCGTCGTGCCTCTTTGGGGTACAGTGGCGAAATAACCCTTACTTTGCCTAACAAGCAAACAGTGGTGAGGAGAACAAGCATTGCGTGGAACGATGACGACACCACGGTTCATTCGATATCCACCCACTCGAGTTATGATGATGATGAAGAAGAGGAAGCTGTGACAGACAGTCATCTCTGGTTTCAAAAGCAGGAATACAAATATATTGAAGCCAAGATTCGGGAAGACATTTCCAAGTATGAAAATGAAGGTGAACGTCCCACTTGGATGGAACGTTTTGTGGGTGATCAGGAGGATCGAAAAATGGCTGTCAGAAGTGTCTTGATGGATCAAGAACGTCAAAAGGCTGCTGGAATTTATGATGAAGAATGCATTGCGACAGAATATAGTTTCATGAGTATGGATGCACAGGAGATTGCGGAAATGAAAGCCCAACGCGATGCGGCAGAGGTGCAAGAGTATTTAAAGACAACAAAGCTAGGAAGGCGACAGTGCCGAAGATCGTCTTGTTAGGAGCCCACACAAAAAAAAGGGCGATCAAGATTGCTGGTAGAAGGAATAGATGACCTAGATCTTACTGCAATCCTCATTCGGTCGATTGTCCACGGGCGTGCTCACCATACGTGTGTCATGGATGTTCGGGGTCCATGATTTCATTTTATACATCGATGAATCTACGACAGACTTTGGAAGTTTCTCACATAGTGTCTAAATCAAGTACGCCATAGTCGTAGGTAGCATTGATTCTTCTGACAATTCATCATGGCCACATAATGTTCTCAACCAGTGTGATTGTTTGAAATAGAATGACCCAAATTCCGAATTGCTTCCCAGACTCTTCATATGTTCCTTGTATTGTCTATGGACTTGTATTGTTTACTCCATAATTTAGCTGATGTTACCATAAATGGCACGAAAATCGACGGTAGCAATTTCACTTGAGCGTATCTTTTTCCAAAGTGTTGCGATGAGTTCCTGGTAATAATAATAACAGAAAGCATGGCTGAAGAGCCATGCATGATTTTTTGAATCCACCAGAAGGAGGATGTGCGCGTCACAACAATGACTTTCTGGCTTATTATGAACAGCCAGGAACAGAAATAATGGAAGGGATAGTCTATTGATGTTTGCATCGTCGTTTTGGCCAACTGCGGCAAAAAGCTGCCCAAGCTAAAATTGGAGCAGTTGTAGAACCCCGATGAATTCCTTCTAGCTGCCTCATCACATCATTACTACTACTACCTCGGAACAGCTCCGTTTATCAATTGAAGAACTGTAGTTTCAATTATGTACAGCTCGGGCAGTTTCCGTGAAAAGTGAGCTTGATTGATTGATTGATTGAAGTTCAAGTGCCTAAATAGCTTCTACTAGTCTAGTAGTTGTTTGTTGTTTCGACTGACTTTCTCCACAAAATACAAGATTGTGTGCCTCCAATTGATCCATTTTTTCTCTCTAACTTACTCAAGCAAGCAACTATGCCAATGAAAGGCCGAAGCAACAGAAGCGTAATCCACGCTGTTCCTTCCGTTATCTTCGTTCCCGAAGATAGCTATCAACACCAGAGATCGATCCATTTTTTTAATGAGATGGTGCCTGCGCTAGTTTCAAGCGATCAAAGTCGATGGGATGCAAACGAAAGAAATGTCTTGGACGTTGAGGTGGCATTCAAGTCTAGACTCGAGGGCGAGAAATCTGGCGTATGCAATCGACAGTGCCGTCAAACGCCAATCGGACCGAAGCTTTACAAGCGTTTGCCGTTGGCGTCTGAACTGTCGGTTGTAACAGCGCGGAACCGCCAGGACATTATCGACTCTCCTCCAAAAGTCCCTTGCCGACGTGCAAGTGTTGAAGCCACAGCTGCTTTATGTCCCCCCTCGATGAAACCCGCGAATAGTTTCGTTCCGAGTGCACAGGCAGCCTGAGAAGTTCTTTCACAAGCCTGCTCTAGTAATTCTTTTAGATTTCATTGATTTCATTGGACTTCTCATTTATGTTAGACAGGTAGTAAATTTAATAATTAAAGAGAGACTACACCTCCAACGCAGGCCAGCACAATTGCTGCAACGACTCCCCAACATGCCCGAGCACAAACAAGTCTCGATCTGGTTTTTGAAAATAGGTTCCTTGAGGCACCTCCGTGAATCCAAATTTATCGTAGAGCCTACGAGCGGGGACATTTTCTGTCCCACCGGCTACATGGAGAATCATGTGATCACCCCCGTGCTGGTATGCTTGGTACATAGCACATGCCATTAGCAATGTGCCAATGTGCTGTGTCCAAAAGTCTGGATGTACCGCCAACAGTTCAATTTTGATCCAGGACTGTGTCAAGCCCTTCAGGATGCTAGGAGTGCTGTCGACAGATTCATTGGCATCTACAGATGCACTGTTGGATGACGTGCTACTATATAAATTGGCTGAGGCATTACTATTGGAGGCCAGCTCCAACCAACGAATGCTCTCATTCCTGACCATCCGCAGAGATCGCCTCATATCACTTCTTTGACTGCGTCTTTCCGCAATAGAAGATGCCTTTTTTGGATCAAAAGTGTCACCATTTTCGTCTTCTTCCTCGTCACTTGTGTTGTTCTCATCTGTGCCATATACTTGCTGCTGACTTTTTTTTGTTTCGTTTCGTTTCCGTTGCTCGCCCAACAATCGTTGCCGCAAGTTGTCCCAGTGAATCCAGTCACGCATTTCTTCTTCTGGCATTTCTCTCCAAAAGACAAACCCCACAGGCCTTCCATCATCTTTTCTGTCTAGCGTTGTCAGGTGTAATTTACCGTCATAATCGTCCTCTACGAAGGATTCTAGCAACGACTCTTCTACTTGGGCGGACAAATGGCCGGGCGAACCAGCACCGGTCGCTTTGGTGGTAAAGTTTCCCAACAACCCAGCTTCTCTCAGCTTGGTCACTGATTCGATGGTCTGCTCTGTGCATATTAAATTTCGGCGTGTCAAAATATTTGGAATAATAGATAACCATTCATACCGGCTGGTGCTTGTGGACAGATGGTTGTCGTTGTTGCGTGCGCTGGTGGAGGTCTCTAACGGCATGATTTCCTTTGAGCAATTCCTCAATAACTAATTTCTGAAGTGTTCATTGGTCTACTGGCTACAACACTCTTTTGAATTTTGAATAATGATGTGAGCTCCACAGTATTCTAGGTGTACTACTACTACTAGCTAAGAGTATACTACTACAAGTTGTTACAGTTGATTGGGTGTTGGAAAACAATTATTATTAATTTATCTTTGTTGTTTCGTTGAGTTTTGCCCGTGTGCCCGCTTGAGCCCGTGGTTCGGGGATACTCCCAGCCCCGCAAGAGTCAGCGGCAGCCATATCATTATTTTTGTCACCTCTCTGCTTAATTATTAGTACAAGTCGGGTCTAGTGGTATCTGGTGGATGTACTTTTAGCTTCTACTAGTCTATCGAGTATCTATAGTCGCAGCTGCTAGCTAGTTGTGCTTCGTGGCTTCAAGTGGCATCACACTGATAAAAACTCTAGGAAAGATTGGCTATGCCTGATTCTAAGAACAAAAATTAAATACTATCTTGTTTACGGTGATCACAACTATGGCACCCACGCAGGGTGCCATTTGCAGGGAAGAATGAAATTCAAGACTTCTTTTGACGGACAAGTTCCAACAAAAGTGACCGAAGAGCGCCGTTCTTAAAGAGTGTGTGCTGCTTCGGGTTTGTCTTACTCCCCATATCACGTTCCAAAAATCATTCTTCCGTTGGCTTTCACAAACAAATAGACTACCAGGTACCGACCATTTATCCGATTACCACTGTAACTAGTCAACACGAACAAGTCTGGATACTCCTTGCCTGCTCAGCATCTAAAAAGAAAAACGCAAAAAAGGCAGGTAGAGTAGGACAAGGGAAGATGTTTTGCCAGGACCACTAATAGTACTTTCATGCTACGTACCTGGTACTGTAGAAGGTAGCGGTAGCTACCAGGCACTATAGTAGCTGGTTCAAGAGATGGTAGTGGCTGGTGACCCAGACAAGATAGGAAGTTCACGGACTTAATACCTGGTACCTGATACCTGGTATAACGGAATAGGGAAACAATCCAATGACTCGTGCTGTATTAAAAATTGACCTATTTATGCAGCAAGGTGTTGGTCATTATTTTTTCCTGTAAAACATAAGCCCTATCTTGCTGGTAGGAGCTTTATTTCTTTAATCAGGCCCTCACCGGTTTCCCATTGATATTATTCTACCTGGTACCGGTAAGTCATTCAGTGGAAACTTGACTGTGTTGTTCTTGGATGCCTCATAAAATTCACCACCGAAAAAATTACCTTTTCTACAAACTACATACCTACTCAAGCAACAAATATTTTCCATTAACCTACCATGAATTGCAATTTGTCCGGAAGTCTGAGGTCGGATACGGACGACCACGAAGTAAGACGATCGAATGAACACGACAGCAAAAAAACAGAGCAATTGGATCAATTGTTGGCCGCCATTGCTGCCACGGCCGAAGAGATTCACGAACGAAATGAACAGAAGTCCATCAACAAGTTCATGCTTGCCAACAAAGATAACATGAAAACGCACCATGGAACTGTCATGGCCAATTTTCATCGCAAACGATCCAAGCCACGCCGCCAAAGTGGACTACCTGTGGCCCGTATGACGGAAGACACGTTTAAGCACACACGACCCTTGTTAATTCGCGACGACAGTGTCTATCTTCTCAAGGAACAAACCATCAATGCCATTCCAGTGATTGTACCATTGGCTCCTGCCGATGATGAGGTGAAAACAAGAACCAATGATTGTCCCACTTTGGACGGTCCTCTCAGTCGGATCCAACGTCGGCGCAAGCCTCGTCGTATGAGTGGAGCAGCCGTGGCAGCAGAGACTCGACCAATCCTTTTCCGAGATGATAGTCTGGTCCTTGCGAAACACAAATTGCCAGGAACATTGTCACACACCTCTAGAGACGAGAAATCAACTGTTGGAGAAAGCAGCACTTCGCCAGACACTGAACTGGAAGTCTTCCATTAACGAAATGGACAAGATTCATTCTGCCCCACAAAGAGAAGAAGACATCAAAGGTGGTAACTGGCCGAATCAAGAACTTTTATGGAATAAAGGTAAAGGAAGTCAGCACCTGGAAGGGTTAAGATCTTCCATATGGTGCCTCAACTAACACTACAAGCAAAGACAATTTGTCCGTCACAGTTCCTTCTCGCCTATTTGCGCTTGGGAGCGCCAATTGGCCAGCTGGTACTTATCATGATGAGACGCAGCTATACTAGCAATGAGCAAACCTGCAGTGGCTCTTCTGACCCAAATTATTTAGCGTAGAAATCCATATTAGTTCCAGGAAAGAGTAGAGTGAGCTGTTTGTCTATTCATAACGATACTTTCATTAAGTGAGTTAAATTTTAAGACGACAGTAGTTCAATGTCTTATTTTGATTGTATTTGAATGATGAATGTAGATTACTCAGTTGCAATGCTCTATTCTTCGTTTTATGACCTCAAATTCGAAAAGCCAACCAAAGAAAAAATCAGGCTCAAAAACTGTCATTTCTTAGTGCCGACACCGTGTTACCAAGCACGCAGATCCAACCTGTACCACTGATACGTCAAGAAATAAATCGAATGAAGCTGCATTCCTATCAACAGATCACACATGTCTCCTGCGGAAGACATTGGGGAAACAGTGGGACGCACCATTTAGTCCGGTTCTTGAAAGAAAACGCTTTTTTTACTCCGTATTTGTTTGATTCGTACATGAAAAGCTTTTCCAGTGGTTGCTCTCACTTATCACTGACCCAACCAATTCCTAACCAGAGACAGACAATTATTCTTTACAACCACATACACCACACGCAACACAGAAACAGCAGCATCATGACCAACAATGCAGCACCACACGCCTCTTTATAGTCGACAGAGATTCTTGATGAGTCTTTATTTTGGTTGGATATGGCTCGCTAGCGCCTTCTCATTCATCTGGATACCCCCGCCATGCTGTATTCATCATTCATGTCGAGGTCGCATCATGCCAAGCAATAGGTCTTGTGGTTCTATATTTCCTGCCAAAGCTTGGAAGAAAATGGAATTTGCATCAGATCAGAGGCTACCAGAGTTGATCGTTCTTGATTTGGATAATACGCTCTGGACTCCAGAGCTGTACCAGCTCAACCAGAGAAGGACGCCCCAAGCCCGCAAGGATATACAGTTATTTCCAGACATGCCACGAATTTTCCGAACTGTCGAGCAAGCTACAACTACTGGCCGTTCAGCACCCAAATGGGCTGTAGCATCTCGAGCCCAGAACAAAGAGTGGGCTTTGGAATTGCTTTCCCAGTTTCAAGTGGACTATGGCAACAAAAAAGATACACGGACGTTGCTTCCCGATATCTTTGATCCTAAACATATTGAAATCCAAGGGGGCACCAAAAAGCGTCACTTTCAAGCTTTACGGGAATGTACGAACGTGCCCTACCACAACATGATCTTTTACGATGACTGGGATGTGAATCTCCACGAGGTATCCCAACTGGGTGTCCTCTGTTGCCACTGTCCGAATGGGATGACCTTGGATATCTTTCAAACAAGTCTGCAGCGATTTCACGAGCTAAAAGACGGCAACTCCGACCAAAATGACGGCTGTAATTGGATGGGATACATTATTTGATTTTTTTCATGATTAGGAAGCTGCATTCTTTACTCTGTTATTTGATCTGATGGATACAGCATTGTGTGGATAAAATCAACTGCAACAAAAAGTACACCAGCAAAATCAAGAAGTGTTCGTTTGGCCGATCCTTACAAAGACAAGGTATTTCGATGCATCACTTTGGGTAGCCCGATCTATCGGAATATTGACTGAATAATCACATTTATGTGAGTTACACTCTTACAAAATATAATTCATATTTCCATTCACTTTATTTGGCTTCTGCATCTCCTCATTTATTGATTTTCTGAAAGATCTCCCATGCGCACGGTAAAACAAACTATCACAGGTAGAGATAAAAAGTTGATGAAATCCCACAAAATTCTATTTGGGGCAACGACCGACTTGGATAGTTCCACGATGGTAGTGTACTTGCCAATTGCCAAGGCCGAAGTGCCCTCGTGCGCTTCAGAATTAATCACCCGAGGGACTACGTGCGTCTCTTTCCATGAAACTTACTGCCTGGGTGATTCTATATCGTCTGATCCTCGTCCACTCTTCAAACCAATCATTCTTTTTTATTTTCTCCAAACAACAACAAGTAACAAGTACAAAGTACAGTAGCAGTGTCACAATCTCAATTATTCTTTTTCATGATCAACCTCTGAATATAATCGACAGAAACAAAAAATTTACCATGGGCGACGATCTTGGCAGTGATGATGAATATCTGACAGGTAATCTAGTTGGAAATGACGACAGCGATGTCTACGACTTTACTGCTAAAAGTGCCAACGACAAGTCCGTACTAAAAGCTTCGACCGTGGCAACATTGGACGATGACGATGACGACGATGTAGAAGGCAGGACTAATAGCAAACGCAAGCGAAAACAGAATACATCCGAGCAGGAGGATCAAGCAGAGGAACAGACAAAGAAAGCGAAAAATACACCATCTCGCAACAAAGTATTAATCGAAGCGAGTCGGAACATTGAACATGATCCAGCACAGAAACAAGCAGCCTTTTTGTGGACAACGTTGGTGCATCACCACCAACTGCAAGCAGGAAAGGAAGGAGAAGAGTTAGAGGACACAACAACATTGCAGCCTAAATTACAGGGTTTTCATTTTGTCTCCAGTCAAGGTCCGACCATGGAATCTCGGTTGCGCGACTGCATGCCATCCAAGAAGCAATTAAAAACTTGGAAACATCGACAATCTCCCTGCGTCATTATCGTATGTCTTTCGGCACGACGTGCCGTACAAGTTTTGAAGGAGCTCACGTCGTACAAAGTCCGCGCGGCGAAATTGTTTGCCAAGCATTTGCAAGTATCGGAACAACAACAGTGGCTCCGAGACACACCTTTTCCTATTGCCGTAGGGACTCCACATAGACTGCAAGTTTTATGCGAAAAGGGGGCTCTGAACTTGAAGGAAACCAAAATGGTGATACTGGATGCTCACAAAGATAGCAAGAGCTTTACGGTTTGTACCTTGCCAGATACCGCTCCGCATTGCAGTGAATTTTTGCGGGAACAAGTATTGCCGGCTATCATGGCTCGTCCAAAGGAATTGAAGCTGGCTTTTTGTTAAATTTATGATTGGTTGGTTGATTTCATTACAGTAGCTGCGTTTAGATAGTGTCTTGAGCAGGAAAAGTATGGTATCTGGCTACAAAGGAATATAGCTGATGACACAACATATCAACCGGGAAATGCGCCAACATGATATGATAGAGCACTACAATATCGCATCTAGTAAAAGATCAAAGTGATAGAAAAGATGTAGACTCGGTAGCGTGCCTGCAATAGCTGATCAGAGCTACGGGCCATTAGCAGTGCAGTCCAACTTAGTCTTTATTGCTCCCTTCTCCTGCAGCTAGTGCCGTCATCATTCTCTCGCCAAAGCCGTTATCAATTGGCATGTCACTGAAGAAAAGCACTTTGGTTCATTGAGTTCTGCTACTGCTCATATCATATTCAACGTTATTGAATTTTGAGGCGTTCAGGGTAACAGTTGCTTAGTTTTTAGCTACTTAATACTCGAAGTGAGCTGTAAATGCGACCAAAACTTCACGGGCCCTCCTCCGGTCGACGGAAGGATCACAAGATCTCTCGATTCCAGACATCCTAAAAATTTGAATTTTTACCAATAATGTAGAGTTGTAGACCAGGAAGGTACGCTAAATAGAGCTCATATCCAACACTACTAGATATAAGGTTTGAAATAATACCTAATATATAAATAATACCTCCTGCAGTCCTGTGTTGAAATACAGTCCCGCCAATTGAATCATGTTGAAATGTGTTGAAATGTATTGAAATGTGTTGAAATGTATTGACATGTGTTGAAATCGTGTTGAAATTACAGTGTTGAAATTACAGTGCTACTATTGCTAACATATTTTAGCTATTTTTTTTTGTGGATTATTCGAGTGAGTGAAATTAACTAGTAGGGCTAGTAGTAGTAGTTAGTAGCGCTACTACAACTACTACTAGTACTACTAGCTACTAATATTAGCACTACTACTACTACCCAGCAGTACTACTAGCTAGCTACTACCAGGTAATACTATTACTACTACTAATACTGCCAGCATAGCTATTTTAGCTATTTTTTTAGTTGATTATTCGAGTGAGTGAAATTAACTAGTAGGGCTACTACTACTACTACTACTAGCTAGCTACTCTAGTAGTAGTAGTTACTGTAGTAGCTAACGCTACTACAACTACTACTAGCTAGTACTACTATTAGCGCTACTACTACTATTAGCACTGCTACTGCCTATTAGCGCTACTACTATTAGCACTACTACTGCCGATTAGCGCTATTAGCGCTACTACTGCCTGTTAGCGCTACTACTATTAGCGCTACTACTATTACTACTACAGTTAGCGCTACTACTACTATTAGCGCTACTACTACTACTAGTAGTAGTAGTAGTTGTTGTTGTTGTTGTTGTAGTATAGGTGAATTGAGTCATGTTGAAATTCAGTCTTGTGTTGAAATTATGTGGTGTTGACACGTGTTGACAGGTGTTGACAGGTGTTGACACGTGTTGAAATGTGTTGAAATGTGTTGACATGTGTTGAAATGTGTTTGACATGTGTTGAAATCGTGTTGAAATTATGGTGAAATTTCAACACGACTCAGACTGTGTCTAAGTATTTAAAGCTTGTATGGACCTCTTGGTATCCTGCACTATTAGGGTTTAAATAGGGGTTTGGTGGACCTTCCAGTTGGGTGTCTTCTTCCTGCAGTACCTCAAGTGATGGTAAAAGTCTACTCTACTACTGATGAGTACTCTACTTGTTTTGTCCAATACAGACTTACATCTTTACTGCACCCAAAGAGTGAGGTAAAAAAGGTAGAGAAATGAGGAGGGCAGCCTATTTTGTTAGGGCGGTCGTATGGAGCTTGCTGATTGGAGTAGGCTTTGTTCAAGGTTTTCTGCATCCGAGTAGCACTATCCCGCTCAGTGCACGTAGATCGGCAAAGGGGCTACAACAAATATGTTGGTCGAGCTTAAGAGGAGAATCACATGATGACGTTTCGGGCCTATTTCAACGCTCAGAAGTGACAGGAAGTGAAAGCCCTTTGTTCAGTCATCATGCTGATGCTAAGATTATCACAGCCAAAACAGAACGGTTGCCATTCACTCGGCAATTGAGGCGCAAATTTGCCACATATGCTCTGGCGTTGTCATTGATAATGTTTTCATTCCCGAAACCTACCACTGCTCTACCAAAATCTATACAGACGGAAGTGCATGAATCTTGGGCATTAGCAGACCAAGACTACTTTTACTTGAGAGCTAACGAAAACACTGAGGATCTGCTCGATGTTGACAATGAAGCTGCATCAATGAGAGCATCCACAGACAAAGATATCAAGAACCAACCAAGGGGTGGACATATTGCACAGAAAAAAACGAAAAGCAAACCAACAAAAAATGAGAATTCGAAGAAAAAGAAAACAGTTAGACGACAAAGTTCTAGGAAGAAAACAGCAGGAATAGTCGCAGTGATATCATTGGCGGGAGTAGCTGGTAGCCAAATAATCATAGAGGAGAAAGACGAGACCAACAAAAATTCAACAGTATATTTGCAAAAGAAGAGACGGAAGACAAAGGAAGAAGATATTTTGAAAGGGCTTATGGATGGCACCAGTACAGAGAATAGTTATACGACTGCACCACGAAATACTTCATCATGGCAAGCTGCTGAAGCCAACATGATTCTACGAGACATTGAAGACTCTCGAACGAAGCGCGAAAAGGCTCTCGCCATTAGTCATGCACGTGTCCAAGCCATTCAAGAGCAATTGCGTGCCACAGAAGAAGAGCTTTTAGTTAAAAAGAAAGCAACTGAAGAAGCTCTGAAGAAATTGCGAGGGATCGACGAAGAAGGCGGAGCTGAGAGCTTGGAAATTAAGCAGCGTCAACAGCAACGTGCTCTAGACATTGCAAAGAGTGAAGAAAAGCGACGGCAACGAATGGATGCTCAACTTCTAAGGGAGGTCAGTTACGCCAAAGAAGCTCTCGTTGAAAGCAAAGCCTCTCAATTGATGCGTAAATCTATGGCAGAATTGACGGCTTTGGAGCCAAAGACGTCTGAACAACTGCCCAGCAGCGCTACCAAGGATCAACCAGTCATCAACAAGCTAGAAGAAAGCTCTTCGCTGGATGTGCCAAAACAATCTAGTAATAAGCAGATTCGAGAGCAGGAACTGTTTCAGCGGAAGCTACTGGGGACAAAACTTGAATTCGATTCGAGATCAAAATCAAAAACAAAATCTTCTTCTGCTGTTATGATGCCTCAAACACCTCTTACTCCTGTTCCAATAAAACAGCAGAATGTAGTCGGAGGCGAACAACAGAAGAAAAGAGAGGAATCCACGCAAAGTTATTCTCGAGGACGTCTTGCCGTGGAGTCAAAAGCGCAGTTGCGAAGTGAGAGCAATCCAATTAAGGATGTTAAGCAGAAGCTCTCAGATCCCGTCGAGGCAGCGTTGACGACTAAGCAAAAGCAAATGCGCGAAGTGACAGCGCGGTCCTTGATGGAAACTCGCTTTGCTCTCGAAGCCAAGGCATCGGTGACTGACAGCTACGACGACTCAGAATTGCCGATAGTTCCTGAAGCTGGGGATGGTGAGCTGCAATGGAAATACTTGCAAAAAGCAAGATGTTTCGTACGAGTTCGGTTGTAGTAATCTTTCGTAGGGAAAATTTTGTGCACACCTACAGATTTCGTTGAGAGACTAGCTCCCCGTATTTTGAGTAATTTGTATTCAAATAGGTTATCTATAGCACTGCCTCTTTCGGCTTATTTATAGTCGACGAGAACGAGACCATTGTAAAACTTTTATAACGGACCGACATAATTTTCCTCCACTTCCTCCAATTCATCAAGAGAAGCTTTCTTTGTGTGTCCAGGCACTCCCGTTCCATCACAAGCAACCCTGCGAGATTTACTCACTCCAATTTAGTTGATATCCCACCATTGAGTATCGGGACCTTCACCTCCTTGTTCAGTAGTCTCGTATGGAACTACAGCGCACTGGAACAAACCGTCTTCCACAAACTTCTTGTTTACAATACGAATGATCCATCCATCTCCTGGAGTTTGAATAACACCATGGTAAGGCTGCGATCCTCCACCACACTGCATTTGGATCACTTGGCGAGGATTGTTGGGTCCTTGTAAGACTTCAATTTGGGCCTTCATGGATTTCTTTCCAGTGTCAACCGCCCAAAACAAGACCTGGACCGAGGCAACGTTGGCAGGAACATTGAACGTCCTTACAGTTCCGGGACCTCCTTGGACGGCTCCACCTTGACAAAGTTGTTTGGGAGCTTCGGCCCAGATAGCCTCCGTATTGGCAGCAAGGGCAGCGGCGCGCTCGGGAGACGGCAAAGCCAACCCGCAAATAACAGGCAAGTGGGGGTGTTCACTGGTCCGGATGCGCAACATTTGGGCACCCGTACTGTTCTTGAATTTTAGAGTGGCGCGATAGGGAGTCTGGGCACCATCCATGAAATCCATTTCCAGCATGTGAGTTCTACGAAGAGGTCCCAGCCAAAGTTCGACAGTGGCCTTTAGGGGACGTCCTTGGGTCATGATCATGTATTGAACGCGGTCGGCCCAAGGGGGCAACTTCCAGGTCCGGACGGTGCCTCCTCCCATAATGGTTTCAATTTTGAACTCATTGTCGGGAGGGAACATTTGAAAACCGGCTGTTCCAGCATTAACATCCGACGCAAAGGAAGACTGGCCGAGGCCTGCATGCTCTACAGGCTGCAGAGGAGCATTTCCGTTGGGATTCAAGGGACTGTTGCTGTTGCTTTGCCCGTGGATAGGACTGAAGGCAGTGGTTTGGCCGAGGAAGCAGAAAGTTGCCAGGGCTGTGCTGAGGACCTTCATGGTTACTGGGGGATAAATATAGTAGGTTTGAAAAGAATATGAGAGGTGCAATATTCTGAGAACTATTGACTATTGAATGCTTGGGATTGTCAAGCCAGTACTAGTAGGACATCAAATAAATATTCCGGTGTATTAATGCGAATATGTATCAGAGAGGATTGACTTACGTATTTGTTTCCAAAGATCGTGTCGAGCAGTGTGATAGAGGTAACAACACAGTTGTTGGCTGTTTTGCGAATATCCAGCGGCTAATAACGACGATGCAGCCATCAACCAACCATCACCGGAGGCATCAAGCCATCGGCATTTCCGAAGCCAATTTCGAATCTCCCATCATGTGAGTGTGTGAAATGTGTAGAAGTACGCACTCATCATCACATTCTTAAATAACAATAATAGAGTAACTACTGTATTACTACTACTAGAGTCGGCAAGTATCTTACGTTACCTTCTGTTCCCTTTCTCAATTCATGACTAGCAGGATTTCGTGACTGGTTTTTCGTCTGCTGGTAAAGCTACTACTAGTAGTAGTAGTAGTAGTAGCTACTACTGTAGCTAGTAGTAGTAGAGTGCAGTACTACTAGACTATGCTTGGAGTAATAATAGCTGTAAAAAGCAGCTGGAATGAAGAGTACCGTTAGGAGATAGCTACAGCCACGTTGTGTTACTGATCAAAACACTATTTATTGTATCACTATGTTTGAGTATTTATTTTACAGTTCAATAATAATGGAGCAATGGAAATTCTATTGGACCTTTTGATCAGACTTTTTCTGGGAATTTTGGGATGGTAACCTCCCTGTTTTATGATCCGAATCAGTGCTTGGCGCGGTCGTTGCAGCAGCTATACTTGGAGATCGTTCCTTTTCACAGAGTTGATTTCTTGGCTGTTGTCCAGGAAAAGAATGACAAGTAAGCTCTACCGCGAAGAATTTGCTCACAGGCACATCGCTTTTCAAAAAGTAATCTAGCTGTTAGGCTACTACCAGGTATGTGAGCAGCCACGAATTCAACGAGCTAATGTACATACCGCAAAGATAGACTGATAACGCAGGCATGAGAGGAAAACGATACGGCCGCAAAGTGATGTTTTGTGTTTGTTTGGAAACATCAGTGTGTTTCTATTTAACTTTTAAATCACTACTGTAGATAAATGTCCTCGCCGAATGAAAGCAAGATTCTTTCAGTGGGTACTCTTCTCAACGTCCTTTCAAAATATGATTGTTTGATTTATGAATTGGCTTGTGCGACTAACGTTACAGTCTCTTCTTGTTTGTCTAGTAATAAAGAACATGAATCCCAGTATATTAGTATCATATTGTGTTTATTTCTTGGTTTTATCTTAGTTCTTTTTGGCGCGTCCGGGAGTGGCCAATTCCCAAGCAGTAACGACCAAAACAAGCATAGCGATAGCACCAACGGGATCCGATTTGTTTACCATTTCCACAATGGCAGGGTCGACGATGTTGAGGGATGTGGAAGATCCAGGGTAGGTTTGTGCTACCTGAGGCGTTACAGGCACAACAGCTGCAGGGCGCGAGAAGGATGTCTTGGGTTGGACGGTGGTAAAAGCAGATGCCGATCCCATAAGGGCCACAAGGGCGACAACGAAAAGGTTGAAAAACTTGCTCATGGTGGATGTGAGTAGTAGATTCTTAGTATTGATTTGTACGGACTTGGTTGACAACAAAAAGTGTCACCTGATTGTTGAGTGTATTATGGTGTAGATTTTTTTTAATTTACTTTGCGTCGTCCCCTGTTTTTGTTGAAGCAATCTTTCCAATGATTCATCATTAGGGATCGAAATTTATGTGTCAAACCACCCAGACTAATGATTCCGACGAATTATTTATTTCATGGATTATAGACGCACATGTGCCGTTAGCTCGTTGAAAACAAGAAGTACCATACGAGTAATGAAATAATACAGCACCAGACTACTAGACTAGTCTAGTCTACTACGAGTAATTTAATAAATAATTATTTAACCAAGAAAAAGCCACAGGATATCCAAAATCCAACCAGCTCATATTTCATATGCACACAAGTTGTGACTACAGTGGTCTAGTTACAATAATTTTTAGGTTCAAGAGATCCTAAGTGCACCTCTACGAGACAACAAAGATACTAGATTGACTCAAAACCTACAGAATTTAACTTTGCCATCCGACTGGTACTTAACTCATACCAACATGAAGCTCAGTCAAGCATTGCTTGTTTTGATCGCCACTGTCACAGCGCCAGCTGCAGATGCCTTTTCTGTCGCTCTTTCAAGTGTATCGTCTTCGTCGGCGGTTTCACCGATGCAGTCCTCATTTTTGTCTTCTTCTAGATTATGTTCGTCCCGCATGTGGCTAAAGGCCACGGAGGGACAACAGGATGAAGCAACACCCACAGTTGCTACGAATGGCGAATCATCTGCAGATGAGCCAGCAGCAGTCCCAGCCGAGTATTCAAAATTACAACAAGATCAAAAGGAACAAGAAAAGACGCTGGAATCTTTATCTGTCAAAATGGAAGAATTGACATCCTTAATTGATGCCAAGGAATCAGAAATTAATGCACAACAATCTAAATGGGACGAAGAAAAAAATTCACTTTTGGCTAAAATTGCGGATTTTACAGCACAACTGCAAGAGACCGACGAACAGCGTGCCGCACGGGAGGCATCGAGACAAGAAAAGAAGGCAGAGTATAAACAAAATCAGGAACGACTCGAACGGGAGGTGGAGATCTTGCAGAATCAAATGGTAGCTACGCAGAATGCCTTTCGCACAGAGCAGCGTCGTGCAGAAGAATTGCAGGCCGAATTTGACGAAGTGGAAAATGTTCTTGAACTTGAGCAAACAAGGTTTGCCAAGGAAAAGCAGGAATTGCAAAATATTGTCGCACAGCAGCAAAAGCAGCTGGAAAATATTCAGTCCAAATGGACACAAGAGCAGCGTCGGTTCAGTGCTGAAAAGAAATCACTGGAAGAACAATTGGAAAAGGAAACCCAACGACTAACAGATACGCAAAGCAAATGGGAACGTACCAAGAAAGAATTTGAAGAGGGACGAGAAGGTCTCATGAAAAGGTTGCAAGAGCAAAGGGATTCACTCAAGTCTGTTCAGAAGCAATTGGACAACGAAAAATCTGAATTTGCGCAAGAAAGAGAAAGATTGGAAGATGCGATTCAAACGGAACAAATAAAGCTGAAGACGGTGGAACAGACCTTGCAACGAGAAAAGAAACGATTTAATACCATACAAAAGGATTTGGAAAGAGCGATTGCAAACGAGCAGAAACAAGTGGAACAGCTAACGCAACGTTTGATGGATGAAGAGAGAAGATTTGACACAGAAAAGACGCAACTGGCAGAGCGCATTGCGGAAGAAGCGGAAAAGCTAATGACAGTCGAATCTCAATTGGAGCAAGAACGATTGACCTTTGCAAACGAAGAGTCACAACTGGAAAAACAAATAAAGGACGACGACCGGGTACGGCGACTCAAAAAGAAGACGATGAGACGTCGGTTTCAAAACATTCGCGCGGAACTTACAAAACGATGGGAGTCTGTACAAAAGGAGAACCAAGTCGTTCAAGATAATTTGACTAAAAAGTATCAGGAGAAGCTAGCGGTCCTCAACAAGTCCGTTACGGATCTCGAAACCGAATTACATCAAACAGAGAAGTCGAGAGAAGAATTAAAGACGATGATGGAGGAAGCCACAAACCAAAAGCTTAGTGCCGAAAGGGAACAGGCCGAGCTAGAAATACGATACATCAAAATGTTAGCCGATCGAAACTCGCAAATTTCAGCTCTCAAGACCAGTGTCTCGGATTTGCGTAGTAGAATCGAAGCAAAGGAAAAAGTCTTGGAAAAGTATCAATCTTCCTACCGACAACTGGCAAAGTTGTCCTACAAAGTCACCAAAGAAAAGCTGGGAAAGACGTTCAAAAAAATCAAAGACAAAGAGACTGCATAGAGTAATGAATGCCAATTGTAGCAGAAGCAATTATTCTGTGTCACACAGTGGTATTCGATCCGTATTATTACATGAACGACGATTCGTGAATCTGTGTTGCTGGCTGAATCTGCAAGACGAACGACCCCCTCGTTTTGCTGATTAATAAGCTTGTGGTGCTGCACGGATGTTGCTGCTCGCAGCTTTCTTCAAATGCTGCCAAATCTCGCGCACTACCCTTGTACTCTTGTTGGCAAAATGTGCCATGGCGCCTAGAACGCCCGAAGAAAACTCAATACTCGTCTGATTGACAAGAACCCCCCTCTTTCCGCCCCATGCACTGCGTTGCTCCCAGATAATAGGTGCTGTTAGATTTGGTCGAGGCTGCTGGCTATCAGATTCATCAGCCATATATGACCTGGCATCATCGTGTGCTTGCTTCGCTGTAGGCAAAAGTGTTGTCTTATGCTTATGATTCTTCTTCGTTTTCTTCTGGTCTGTGATAGTTGAATCATTAGCTGCTTGATGAATCAGAGAGAGGTATAAAGATGCTGCTATGTTTGATATTTGTCCCGAATCCATGTCTCCATCAGCGGCTGTGACAGCTTTGGGGAAAGTTGACTGGATTTTTTCACCCTCGTGAGGCGTATTGTCCGAGGTATCCCTTCCGTCCACAAATGACGATGAAGAAGCCAGTCTTGAAGGAGCATCAAGCTCCTGCCGAGTTCCGTTATGTAATTCAAAAAGGCTTGATTCCAGAGAATCCTTCATTGTTTGACTTAGTTCTTCGTGAGCACTCGCAGCCTCCATGGCCGCTTGCATTGCTTTGGTGACATCTTCCGCCTCAAACGTGTCGGTTGTTTTCGTTGCATCCAGAGTACTGCCATAATTCTCTTTGGATGAAATAGTTGGTTCTACGGCGGGTCCACTCTGGCTTGGTTGCCTTGAAAGCATCGGGCCTTTTTCTTTGAAGGCGTAACGATTCTTTAAGGTTCTTCGTCGAAATTCTTCCTCGTCCCTCTTTTTGGTATTCGCTCTCTCTACTCCTTCCATGAGGAGACGTTGCTGCAATAGCTTACGCTGCCTTCTCTCTTGAAGTATGGACAAATATGAGTCTGATACGAGTAGAAATTCAGTGGCTGCCATGGTCACTAGCTCCAGCAAAGCCAACCGCTCCTCCAACCGCTGTCTACGGAAGTGCTCTGTCCGTGTGACGCTTTCAATTGCCGAACTAGTATTCGAGAGTCTCCGTTGTTCTTGATTTCGGTACAGCAGATGTGGCTTGCTGGTCGAGTCAGTAGCTATAGGTGATTCTGGTGTAAAGACGTTAGCGTATTCAGCTTGCAGGGTCTGGAGAAATCCTTGACTACTTCGACTTTGCGTTACAGTTTTATTCTTTGTAGGTTCTTGCTGAACCATGATTGCCGTAGCGTCTTGCTGCTTAACATCCTGTTCTTCCTCAATG
>Ga0210025_1002249_pt1 | contig 19258 bp, 16 predicted proteins | sample CryGeyme20150102_FD_183989 | JGI IMG/M metagenome (GOLD analysis project Ga0210025, IMG submission 183989) | Groundwater microbial communities from Crystal Geyser aquifers in Utah, USA - Crystal Geyser metaG 2015-0102 (SPAdes) (version 2) | ecosystem: Environmental > Aquatic > Deep subsurface >...
CGTCGTGCTACCGGTTGAAGATGTGCCGGTTGAACCGGTGCTCGTGAGGTAAATCACGGGGCCGATCTGGCTCATCAAGAAGGCTCCATTGCGATCGTAGATGTGCGCTTCAAACTGCGCCTGGGTTTCGCTGCCTAGCGTATTTACCGCGATATTAGCAACGCACCAGCTTTGGTCATTGCAGGTCTGTACGATTGAGCCATTGCGAAGATCGCGAATCTCAATACGGTTACCTATGTAATTCCAGTTACCTGCGTTAAACGCATTAGCGGTGAGTTTAATTCTATCACCGGAAGCAATGGATGTTTGATCCACCTGAAGCGTGAGACCGTTAACGTAGTTCATGCCGTCGTTAGACGCTGTATTTTGTGCCGTTGTGTTGAAAGACACAACCGGCGAATACTGTGTTACGAGTTGGCTCTCATACTGATCTTTAACGGTCGCCATGTATTGAAGGGAATCATAACCGCTCTGTTGTATTGGGTTGACCGTGATCAAACAAGAACCGCTGTAGCAAGTTTGGACAATGTTACCCGTGCGAACTTCTTTAATTTCAATACGTCCGTTGGCCGGAAGCGTTCCATTATAATTAGCTGTAAGTGTCACGGCTTCGCCTGAGTTTATGGATGTTCGATCCGCGCTCAGCGTAAGCGCGCCACTTTGATTCGTGCTTCCAGTCGTCGCCGTTTTCAACGATTCATGCGGATAGGTAACGCCATTGTATTCATTGCTGACATTGTAATCAGATGCGGAGTAAATTGGTGTACCAACTGTGTAGTTCGTGAAGAATGTGTCAGGGATATCTTTTACCTGAAGGCGCCAGTCGGCACCGTACAAATCATGTGCAAGCGATTCGCTGGTCACGTGGCGAAGTAAGGCGTTTTTTGAAACAGCATAGACTTTCGGATCTGTTTGAACTTTGACCAACTTCGCACCCGGGCGATAGGTCACGTTCTGATTGCCAAGCGGAATGGCCTGGAGATCAGCATCCGAGATATTTGTGACGGTGTCAAATGATGGGAACCAGGTGAAATAGGTGCTTGCATTCGGAAAGGTATAGCGTTTTCCGTCCGGAGCATACCAATACACCGTTAAGGCGCTTTCACCGCGAACGGCGGTGTTTGTTGTTGCAGCTTTCGCAGTATTGCCAAGACCCATAAGCGGGGAGGCAATAAGCGCGAATGTGAGTAGGGAAATGAGAGTTTTGCGCATAGAATATATTATGTAGCTTAAAGCCAACCGTAGCACAAAGATGCGATTTTGTCAATCCATGGCAGATAATATTTTCTACACTGACTTCAGCTTTTCTGATAAGCTTATGACATGAAAATACTGCGCTCTCTGGGCTCCGGTTTCTTCGTTCTTGTCCTTCTAGGAAGTGGTTGTTCCACGGTGCCTCCTTACACTCCAGGAGAAGTACCGACAGCTGCTCAGCTGGAGCAAATGACCCCTGAGGATATACATGCAAATATGCAGACGATGCTCGAAAAAGATCCGCCGAAGAGCCTATCGGAGGATGAACGTTATCAGGAATTAATGCACTCGATTAATCTTATGAAAGCGGGGCGTATTGAGCGTTTTGCCGATTTTCAGGGAATGAATGCCTTTTCCGCAGATGGGAGCGCAAAGATCGTGAAGAATGATATGCATTATCAAGTGGTTTTTTCGGAAGATTTTTCCGTGGCGGCCGGACCGCGGCTTGTTGTTTCGGCTAGCAACGGTTTGAGTCCAAGCGATAAAAAAGCGCTTGAGCAAAACGGCGCAGTTCGACTCGGAGAGCTCAAGGCTTCGTCTGGTATTCAGACATATGATTTGCCTGAAGGCTTTGATATAAACCAAACAAAGTCCATTGTTATTTTTTCGGAGCCGTTTCAAACTGTGTTTGCTGTAGCGAATATTCAGTAGCTCTGGGATTGAAAAAATCTCAAAACTAAGATACGCTCCAGCTCGCACAAAGTTGTATATGCATGATGGGCAAGTGGCGGAATTGGCATACGCGCTAGGCTTAGGACCTAGTTCCTGAAAAGGATTGTGGGTTCAAGTCCCACCTTGCCCACCATACGTTTATAACGATTCAAAAAAGAGCGCCCCGGCGCTCTTTTTTGTTAGGTTTTTTTTGTTTTTATCACAAGCACGGTCATGTCGTCCGGCTTTGAACGGATATCGTCGTCTTCCTCTGAAACAGCGAGAGCTGCTCTTGTGAGTTCCTGGGCGGCTCGTTCCGGGTCGTCTTCGTATTTTCTTGTGATGGCTTCGATTTGTTCATCCGTGAGATTATCATGAATTCCATCACTCATAGCGAGAAAAACATCACCGCGATTTACATCAAAGGTTTGTGGATTAGGATGGCTGGAAATAAGTACGGTATTTAAGACAAAATGCCGCACTTCTTCCAGTGTGAGCTGGTCGACTTTTCGGTTTTCTTCTTTTGCGACTTTGTCAGCGAAGGCGACCATGCTTAGAAAATATTTATCTTTCTTTGCATATTGTTTTAGCGTTGATACTCGGACGGAACGGGAAATATCTTCCGCATCCATAATTGGAATTCCATCCGCATCGGGTACTTCATGTTCGATAAACATCTGAACAATGGAGTCGTCTTTACTGAGCTGTTCTAAGGCTCCGGCGCGCAGCCGATAGATTCGACTGTCTCCAATATTCACGATGCTCACTTTTTCTTGCCCACGCGCATCTTCCCAGAACTTCCCGAGCGAGAGTGTTGTGTCGGCTCCTTTGAGCGCTTGTACACGTCTATAAATAGACATGCTGGCGAGTACGCGTATAGCAGTTTCAACATCCTCTTGTTGGAGTGGCGCTTCCTCCTTTTCACTGAATACTTCACGAAGTTGATCATTGGACTCAGCGAGGATTGCGCTTTTTTGGAGGGATTCCGCGACAGCTTTTGATGCAAGATCTCCGCGCACAGATCCGCCCACGCCGTCGGCTACGCAAAAGATTCCTCGATCCATGTCATAGTAGGCAGTGTCTTCATTGCGTAACCGTCCTCCCTTTCCGCGTGTTGCAAAACCTACTTCCAGAAAAGGACTTTCCACGCGCTCGAATGTGAGCGCTTCTGGTTTTTGATGCGGCGCGGGAGTGGAATGCCAGCCTTCAAAAGGATTCATTTCCATACGCTTCGATGATAACATGAATGTATGCGTATACCTTGACAAGGAGCGCAAAATCATATAGGCAGATAGAGAAAGGAGCCCTTTATGACAGAGGAGCCAATTGACCTCTTTGTACACAAACATCTCGAATTTCTTCAGGGCATTGAGCGCATGTGGCCGCGCTATAGCAGCGCAAAACAGGAGCTGGAAATCTATCTCCAGCGCGAGCGCTCCATTCCTCCTTATTGGATCCGCACCTCGCTTCATATTAGAGCGCGGCATCTGAAAAAGCCCATGTTTCTCCCGCTTGATCTGCATTGGACGGATCTGGGTGGAAACGTTCTCCGAGCCATTGTCTCTCCCTGTCCTCCTGTGTTTCAAACGGAGGTGGCGGATGAGCTTGTCCCTATCAAGGAATTCCTTCTTGTCGCAGGCAGCTTCGCACAAGCTATTCCCAATCAATTTTGTGTGGCGGAGGAAGCTCTATCCGACTCTGATCCGCAAGACGACTGTCCTGCGTAAAAAACTCCCGCCTTTTCTCGAGGCGGGAGGATTTTTTTTATTGTGTGCTTGTTGCGTTCACCGTGGGCGCCTCTGCAGGTTTGAGATCCGTTCGGAGATTTTGTAGCTCTCCTTCCATGAGATCGAGCCGATCATTTACATTCTGCAATCTGCTTTGCAGCTGCGTATTTGCATTGAGCGATTCCGTATTTGAAATGCGCGTTGTGAACGCGAATGTCGCGTAGATCATTGTGACAGAGGAAAGTAAAACGGCCAGGACAATGATCCAGATTACAACATGCCAGTGGGCACCGTATCCGTCTTTAACGGGCGGACAAAACTTTACAGCTTCTTCTTGGATGGTTGGTTTTTTTTTCGTTTTTGTTTTTCTTGGGGGCATAATAAGGGACGTGAAAAATTTACAAACATATTGTAACACGATGGAAATCATCCCGCGAGGTATCCATTGACAAAAGCCGAAAAACTTGCTAGGACTCTAAGTACCATGAAGGGAGAAAACACATGGTAGTGGACATTCGATTAGGTTGGAAAAAGCGCGTTCTCCTCAGCATCGCGCGCGCGAGCGTTCGTTGTGATAGAGAACGTCGTCATGACGGCGAGCATCGGCTCGTTCTTCGACTTCACATCAAGCCCGGGAAACTGCAGAGTCTTCCCGGCGACATCGTTATGGATGACCTCACGGTTTACCTCACGCATGAGAACAAGACCGTGGCTTTCCAAACGTACTGGAAGGATCGTGAAGGCTCGCAATTCACGGCCATCCTGCAGCCGGTTAGGGAAGACCCCGCGGTCATCCCCAGCAAACTTACGCTTTCAGCTTTGCGTGGTTTCGCAAACAGTCGCACCATTCATTTTTCCTTCAGCCAGGCGGGACAAGTCTTTGACAATTCTGGGAGTGTGCCCGTCCTACGCCTCAATGAAGCGCATGACGAGAGCTAGCGCTCCAAGAGCTCCCTCTTCTTTTAAAACGCGCCCCGAGATTTCTCTCGCGGCGTGTTTTTTTATTCTCCTTTTTATTTAGGCTTTTTTATAGGCAGTGACAATGGCAGTAACGTCATCCATTTTTGCACGCGCGTTTCCATCTTTTCCTCGGATGGCGCGCTCGGTCGCCATGGTTTGAAGTTCTTTAGCCGCTTTGAGCGGATCATTTTCATTCTGTACCAGAATGGTTTGGATTTCCGCATCCGTGAGGTTATCACCGACACCGTCCGAGACGGTAAGAACGAGATCGCCATCTTCGAGTTCAACCGTTTTAATGCGCGGTTTAAACTCGGTGCCGAATTGTTCTTTCATAATCTTTTGCAGGCCAATGCCTTGCGTAATCATGTTTCGAAAACTGTCGAGCGTGACATATTGATTCGGATTGCGCACGAGCTTCATCACAAGCGGCGCAAGTTCCTTTCGTTTTTCCGCCAGAGCAATAATATCTTTTTTATCAATTTCCCGTGTGACGTCCGCATCGTCTAAAACGGGCTCGCCGTTTTTATCTTTGATTCCTTCATCAATCAAAACTTGAACATGGGAGTCTTCGCGGGTGAGTCGTTCGAGATTGCCTTTGCGCAATCGGTAAATACGACTGTCACCGACTTGGCCGATAGTCATTTGTTCTTTTCCTTCCGTGTTGCGCCAGACCTTGGAAAGTGAGGCTGTACATCCGATCTGTTTCAGAAGAATATCCATCACTTTCTTGTGGCTTTCTTTTGACGGATTAAAATCCTGCCCGAGTTGTTCTTTAAAAGATTCGCGCGCTTTTGCTTGGACGGTTTCGTTTTCTTGACCAAGTCGTTCCACGGCATCATTCATGCGTTGCAAAATATCACCCGTTGCCGTTTCAACTTCCTCTTTTGTAAGAGGCGTGTTCATGTCGGCTTCATACACTTTCTTTGTAACGGGAGCCATGGATTCAACTTGCATACGCGTAAGCTGTTCGGCCGCCGCTGCGGATGCATGGTCTCCGGCAGGGACGCCGCCCATACCATCGGCGACAAACTGAATGCCGCGTTTTGCGGAATAGTAATAGGCGTCTTCATTTCGGTCGGGATGTGCTGGCGAAGCTTCCGAAGCCGCACCGATTTTGAAACGCCATTTGCCTTCCTTGGATTCGATGGCATGCAATTCAGCTTTGTGAATACCGCCCGGCATTTCTTCCAGGTCATCTTCGGATAAGGCGAACTCTTCTTCTTCCGGGACTTCTTCTAAGTCCGCTTCGGATAATTCGAGCTCTCCATTCGGAATTTCTTCCAAGTCTTCTTCGGACAATTCTGTTACGTTCGCAGCTTCTTTTTGTTTCCGATAATCTTCCAAGCGAATAATCTTGGCTTTTTCATTTGGAGGCGGATCGAGTTTATCGATGGCCTTCTTGATTTCTTCGGGGCTTGCATCGGCAAGCGGGGATGGTTCAAATCGTGGCATAACAGAATATATTATCAGAAAATAAGCGTTTTGTCAATGGGAAGATATTATTTATGATAGGTCTTTCCTCGCAAGATAGCCTCTGTTCGAAACAGTTGTTCGAGCAGAATAATCTTTACGAGATTATGTGGGAGCGTTTGCTTTCCAAACGATAGCACAAGGTTGGCGCGATGGCGTACCGATTCATCGAGTCCCCACGAGCCGCCGATGAGAAAAACGATTGCGGTTCCATTATCTGTTTGTTGTTCCAGTTCATGCGCGAGCGCTTCTGAAGAAATATTTTTTCCTGTCTCATCAAGTGCGACGATGAACGCTTGCTCGGGAAGTTTTTTTAAAAGCACTTCCGCTTCGCGTGCTCGCGTTTTTGCGAGGTCGGGTTTTACGGAACCTTCATGACCTTCCGGGAGTTCCTTGATGCTTGTTTTTATATAAGGGGAGAGTCGCGTGAGCCAGCTCTTGATCGCTTCGGATTGCCAGGCTTCTGTTGTCTTTCCGATGGCGCGGATTTCATAGCTTTTCATGGGTCTATTTTTCAGCCTCTGGATGAAGTTGTCCAGCGCTGTTTTTCATCTGTGCATACTTTTCTAAAAACTAGAGAATTGTGAAGAAAAATTGGCTGTGGCGGATCCCTTTATTTTGGGCGAATTTCTAGGAAATTTGCGATGATTTGCGAACGCTTGACAAGGGTTTTGGATTTCTATACTATTGTGACACTTCAATTTACCACGTTCACTAATGCTTCAAGCATGTGAACCTCTGGAGACTCTCAATGAGCTATTCCTATCTTGCGAACATCGATTCGCCATCACGGCTAAGCTAATCAGAGATCTTCAGATCCCTGAAAGGACTTGGCCCCAAACCAAGCCCTTTTTGTTTTCACGAGTTTGCCATGGACGAGTGACGCTTCCGAAGCGTACTTCGTCCTTGTCCGACTCACCGGTTCTTCCAGAAGCGGACAAGGTGCAACTTCACAATTGAAGATGCGCGGCATAACGATCGAAACGTTATACGTGCAAGGCATAATCATTACATTAAGCAATAGCAAGTACACACCTTTGGTGCTGTCCGCATTTCCTGCAATCGCAGGAGGTCCGGATGGCTAAAACACGAAAGGGCGTACGGTGGATGACTAGGCAGAGAGGAGCCGATGAAGGACGTGGCAGCCTGCGAAAAGTCTCGGGGAGGTGGCAAGCAACCTTTGATCCGGGAATGTCCGAATGGGGAAACCCCTGTTGATGAACTCAGCAGACTCTATTCTGAATACATAGGAATAGGGAGGGAACTTGGGGAAGTGAAACATCTCAGTACCCAAAGGAAAAGAAACAAATTTACGCTGACTCTTTATCCCTCACGATCATTTTTTGGTCGCGACGGGATAAAGAGTCAGCAGGATTCCCTTAGTAGCGGCGAGCGAAACGGGACCAGCCCAAACCTATATAACTAACTTATGTTGCCAAAGTTAAACGCAAGTTTTTCTAAGGGGACGTAAGGGCGAGCGTGGGCTTTCGTTATATGGGGGTTGCGGACGGACGATGCACATCCCGCGATAGTGCACGGAGTATATTCTTCTTAATCGAATTTGCTGGAAAGCAAAACCAAAGACGGTGATAGTCCTGTAGATGAAAATAAGAATATAGACCGAGTCCAGATCCAGAGTACTACGAGGCTCGTGAAACCTCGTAGGAAGCAGGCACGACGATGTGCCAAGGCTAAATACTCCTACTGACCGATAGTGAACAAGTACAGTGATGGAAAGTTGAAAAGCAGCCCGGGAGGGCGATGAAATAGTTTCTGAAACCGTATGCTTACAAGGAGGTGGAGCGGGCTTAGGTCCGTCACACCGTTCCTATTGAAGAATGAGCCGACGAGTGTGCTATATGTCGCTCGGTTAAGTCCCCGAGGGGACGAAGCCACAGTGAAAGCGAGCCTGAATAGGGCGTTTGTGGCATATACACGACCCGAAACCCGGCGAGCTAGCCATGACCAGGATGAAGCGCATGTAAAAGTGCGTGGAGGTCCGAACCCACGAGCCGTGCAACACTCGGGGATGAGTTGTGGCTAGAGGAGAAATTCCAATCGAGCTGGGTGATAGCTGGTTCTCCCTGAAATAGATTTAGGTCTAGCGTTGGTCCATAGCGTGGCGGGGGTAGAGCACTGAATGGGGTCCGGGGCGCAAGCTTACGTACCCCAACCAAACTCCGAATACCGCCATTGCGTTCCCAATAGTCAGTCCATGGGGGCTAAGCTCCATCGGACAAGAGGGAAACAGCCCTGATCGCAGACTAAGGTCCCAAAATTCATACTAAGTGCGAAAGGTGGTCGGACGGCTTATACAACCAGGAGGTTGGCTTAGAAGCAGCCATCCTTTAAAGAAAGCGTAACAGCTCACTGGTCAAGCTGTCCGGCGCCGAAAACTTACCGGGACTCAAGTATGATACCGAAGTCGCGGGATGTGAGTGTCCTTCGGGACGCTGCATCGGTAAGGGAGCATTCTGTTCAGCGTCGAAGCGGAAGGCGTGAGCCACCGTGGAGCGTACAGAAGAGAGAATGTCGGCATAAGTAGCAAAAAAACGGGTGAGAATCCCGTTCACCGTAAACCCAAGGTTTCCAGGGCAACGCGAATCGTCCCTGGGTTAGTCGGTCCTAAGGCGAGGCCGAAAGGCGTAGTCGATGGACAGCAGGTTAATATTCCTGCACTTCCTTGTGTTTCCAATGGGGGGACGCATCGTTCAACTGATCGAGTCTCTTGGAATGAGACTTTGGGTACTCAGGGGTGTCTGGTAGGCAAATCCGCCAGACATAAGCCTCGGGGTAAGCGCAAGTCCTGCGAGAGCAGGACAAGGATCGGGACTGCGGTGCCAAGAAAAACCTCTAGGGCTAAGCATGAGGAAACCGTACCGGAAACCGACACAGGTGGGTGGGCATAAGTGTGCCAAGGTGTACGAGAGAAACTAGGTTAAGGAACTCGGCAAAACAGCGGCCGTAACTTCGGGATAAGGCCTGGCTGTCGCAAGACAGCCCTCAGCAAAAGATGCAAACCGACTGTTTACCAAAAACACAGCTCCCTGCTAAACCGCAAGGTGACGTATAGGGGGTGATGCCTGGCCAGTGTCAGAACGTTAAGAGGAGGGGTGAATCCTTCGGGAGGCAGCCTTGAATCGAAGCGCTGATGAACGCCGGCGATAACTATAATCGTCCTAAGGTAGCGAAATTCCTTGTCGGGTGAGTTCCGACCCGCACGAATGGCATAACGAGTTTGCAACTGTCTCAACCTAGTACTCGGCGAAATTGCAAGTGGGGTGAAGATGCCCTGTACGCGCAGTCAGACGAAAAGACCCCGTGAAGCTTTACTACAACTTGATATTGGGTAACGGCTTGGCATGTTCAGAGTAGGTGGGAGCGTAAGCACCAATGAGACACCACCCTTGCCCTGTCGTTATTCTCATTACGGACCGTGAAACCGGTTTGTAAAACAGTATCTGGTGGGTAGTTTAACTGGGGCGGTTGCCTCCCAAAAAGTAACGGAGGCGTTCACAAAGGTTAGCTAGGCGCGGATGGAAATCGCGCTGATCCCGCAATGGGAAAAGCTAGCTTAACTGCAAGACCTACAAGTCGAGCAGATGGGAAACCAGGACATAGTGATCCGACCGTACGATATCGGACGGCGGAAGCTCAACGGATAAAAGCTACTCCGGGGATAACAGGCTGATCTCCCCCAAGAGTCCACATCGACGGGGAGGTTTGGCACCTCGATGTCGGCCCATCGCATCCTGGGGCTGGAGCAGGTCCCAAGGGTTAGGCTGTTCGCCTATTAAAGCGGTACGCGAGCTGGGTTCAGAACGTCGTGAGACAGTTCGGTCTCCTGTCTACTGTGCGCGCGGAAGGTTGAGAGGACGATTCCTTAGTACGAGAGGACCGGGAATCACGAACCTCTTGTGAACCGGCTGTTCTACCAAGAGCACTGCCGGGTAGCGACGTTCGGCATGGATAAACGCTGAAAGCATATAAGCGTGAAACCAACCTCAAGATTAACCTTCGTATGAGGACCCTTCTAGACGAGGAGGTTGATAGGCAGCAGGTGTAAGCACTGTGAAGTGTTGAGCCGAGCTGTACTAATAGTCCCATGTTTTGGCCATCCGGCTCTTGCTGGATGGCGCCGTGTAAAGGCGTGTCTTGCAATCTATGTAAGAAAAGTGCCTTGCACGTATAACGATTCGATCCGATTATTTTCAAGGGAAAGCCCCATAAGCTTTCTTTTGAAAATACATCGGCCTTTTCTCCGCAGATACCTATTCTGCGGTGCAAAGGCCGGTGGCTCAAGCGACGAGGACCCACCCGTTCCCATCTCGAACACGGAAGTTAAGCTCGTCAGCAGCGATGGTACTTGGACCCAACCCGGTCCTGGGAGAGTAGCCCGTTGCCGGACCAGAAAAGCTCAGCATTTTGCTGGGCTTTTGTGTTACTTGGGGTTAGATAAAGCGGGTCTTTTCTTATTAAATAACAACCTGCTCCCTTTAACAAAGGACGTGCCAGTAGATAAGAAACTGAATATTATCGTCTTCTGCTCGGCCTGTAACAGGTCTTTGTAAATGACCCTATCCAGGGGATTGATGCAGCACATGAGATTTTTCGCGTGAAAGGCCGGGTAATTCCGGTGTCTGCTGTGTCGGCGCATCTCTACGCTAGGTTGGAGGATGGAACCCTCACCGAGGGCGAGCATATCATCGGATGTTCCGAGTGGTCCGCGGGCGCCGATCCGCACATACTGGCTTAAGCCGGCCGTGCCGGTGGATCCAGAGGCTCTTACGGAAATCCGTGAAGCTGATCTCATCGTGCTGGGCCCCCAGTGATCTCTACACAAGCATCATTCCAGCGCTCCTCGTTGATGGGGTATCGGAAGCGATCCGTGGCGCAAATGGCAAATGCGCGTTCGTTATGAATCTTACGACCAAGACAGGCGAGACCGAAGGCTATCCGGCGAGTTGTTTCTGTAAGGCGATCGAGGAGGAACTCGGTCAAGGTCGAATCAATGCGGTTATCATGAATAATGAGGCTCCAACGGACGAACTGATCCATGAGTACGTAGAGATCTCTAGGACACCGCTTGTGGTGGATGATCTTGATGGCACGTCTTACCGGCCTATCCGCACGCCACTTCTCTCCGAAGGGGTGGCGATTACGTCACTGGCGGACAAGCTGGAGCGCAGGCTGTCTCGGCATGATCCTGACAAACTCGCGCAGGCTCCCCTTCTTTGCACTTGAAACACCTGACGTTCTGTTGGGTAAGACGGCTCATTATGAGCCGTCTTTTCATTTACTTGTAAATTTCGCGTAATTTTGCTTCACTGCTTATGCTTTCAGTCAACGTTAGGAGGAAGCATGAAAAAGGGTAGTTCAGCTTTGGGGCTTAGGATGGAAGAGCTTATCTCAGACATGGGGGAGGTGATTGAGGTATTCCTCGGGAACCTCGTGGATCCCTTCGATCACTGGTATCCCGTGGGAGGAGACGGCGAGGTGGACCGTGAGGAGGCCAAGAGGCTTTACCTTGGGCACGCGAAGGAGCTCGGTGACGATGACCTTAGGGGCCGCATGCCACCTATGCGGTATCAGCCGAAGAAGGGCTCATCCGCCAGCATATGTCTTCGGGAGTACAAGCCCAGTGAACATGGACTGTATGCCATCCGCAACGAGGCCGAATTTCGGGAGAAGCGCGCGTCGTTCGCCGCGGTCCATCCAACCATTCACACGATCGGCTCTCGGAACTTCTTCGGGGGCTATCTCGTGAACCTTGATTCGCATTCGGTGCTTCGGTCGCCGCTTTGGTTCGGGGAGCGGGTGACCATTCGCTTTGGCGCGAAGATCGTCGGGCCGGCACTTATCGGCGACAAGACCTTCGTCAACACGAATTCTGTCGTGAAGCGAGCCGTTATCTGCGCCGGTACCCAGATCGAAGAAAATGTTGTGCTCTCCGACTCGATCGTCGGGCATAATGTCTTCATCGAGCCGGGTGTGCATGTCTTGCATCGCACGGGCTTTAATGGCGACGGGGTCGTCATTCGGGACTATCGCGATGCGAAGCTCGCAGAGATCAAGCTGCCTCGTCGGAAGATTGGGGCGATCATTGGCGACAGATGTCGCATTGGCGCGGGTTCAGTGATTGAGCCTGGGACAGTGCTTCTTCCCGGCTGCAATGTGCCGAGGGGGGTGACCGTTTCTTCCGGCATCTACACTCCGAACCACTTCAAGGGCAGCGTAGCTGGACTCCAATACCCCACGACGCTTCCCAACTGCTCATGAAGAGCAAACGCCCCCACAGGGTTCTCCTGTGGGGGCGTTATGATATCCGTGCATTTCAATTCCAACTATTTTGCTTTTTAGAGCTTAACAATCTGATATTATAGTTGATGATTAACGGCGGTTATCTTATGAGGCGTCTCGTCAGCATTACTAGATCGGTATCTGTAATTTTTATTCCTATGTACAGAATAAAAAAAATCTCGCTCACTCTCATTGGTTTTGCGCTTTTTGGTGCTAGCTGTACATAGTGGACTCTGACACTCTATAAAGATGGTTACGCGGCACAAAGCGCAAACTATGGATCAAGAGGCGAGTGTCTGTAGACCGGTTCAACAATAGCGAAAAAAGAAAAGCTTGATCGATTTTGATTGCGGCTATTCGTGCGATGCTAATAATATTTGCAATGAGGTCTGTGATGCGGGCGGATGTAGGAATAGCACCTTATCGGACTAGAAAACCTTAGCAGGAATACTAAGGTTTCGTGTTTGGGGAAAATCATATAATCATAAAAAGGTGTTTTGTGCATAGCGCTTCATTTGTGTACGTTATGCATGAATAAAATTATGAAAAACCTTTCTTTTTTTTGGTGGCCCCAGCTCTCCTTGGTGCGGGTTGTCTATCTTCGGATGCGGACGTGGCTCAAGAGCCCCAGTAGACGACGCCTTCAGAGAGTATTTCATTTCATAATAAGGGGATAAATGTGAATGCAATAGAAGAAACAATGAAGGCCTTTTTCAGCTATTTGAATGATCAGGATTAGCAAAGAGCTTATAGCCTTTTAGCAACTACATTCCAAGCACATCATCCATACGATGAATGGGAGGCTGGTTATAGGAATATTCTTAACTACAACATCGAGTCCGTATCTTGCACCGATGAATCCTGCGCTGTTGAATTTATCGCTACTGAAAATGATAAAATTGGTCTACGTAGACAGAGATATACTCTAAGGTATTCTTTAGTAGATAATGGGGACGGATTTTTCCAAATTGATTCTGGCCTTTTTCTATCAAGCGAGACTGTTGAGGTTATCAAAAAATATTAGCCCGTTGTTACCACTGACCAGTCTAATATAATCCCATCCGTTATTGAAAATATTTGTTCTGCTGATGATACTTATTCTGAGCCGCTTTCCACCGGTTTGGGCACTGTAATTCGCTCGAGTGGAATCGTTTGAAGCAATTATCATGTAAGGGCTCCAGCGGGCGGTGCTTGCGGTGCTGTGACGGCAGATAACCGAGGCATGGTTAATACGGACAGTGTCTATCTTATCGGTCCCTCTTTGCTGGAAGACCCATAAAAAGATATTTGGGTTTTTAGATTAATAAAAACGGGTGAAGAGCTCTTTTCGGGACTTCCGTACAAAGTATGCCAGCCAGAGCAGGCGCACATAGGAGATAGTTTACGTGTGCATGGATTTTCATTTAGAATAGCAGAAGAAAATCTTATGGTTACGGATAGTCTTATAAGCGGCATAAACGGTAACAACGGGTCATGTGTCATATCTGCGAAGATCGATCATGGAAACTCTGGGGGGGGCGACAATGGACACTTCGAATGACTGTTTTCTGGGTATTCCTACAGCGATAGCCTGCGAATCTGAAGTTTATGGCCAAGTCATTGGGATTAGCGAGCTTCAAAAAGCATATCCCGAATTCTTTAGATCGTCTCTTAGTCATTAGGCTATTTTAAATGGACATTTCTTAGTATTTACTGTACTAACACACCATCATGTCTCGCATTGTTCTCGTTCATGGATTCGCAACGGGTATTCACTTTTCCGTTTTTCGTCCGGCACAGGGGATCGATGCTGGCTTTTCTGCGTTTCATTCGGATATTGAGAATGGGGGAGTAAAAGCATTTCGATGGGATATTAAAGAGGAGGCTTCTTTTCTGCAGTCGCTGAATCCTTTTTATACACTTGGAGTGTATGACCGCGAGCGTGCGATTGCACAGCGTGCAGAAACGCATCACGCGCTTCATCGCTTCTTGGAACAGGAATCGCCGGAAGTTATTATCTGTCATTCCTTAGGAGCTTTTTTATTCTTCCAATTTCTCCAAAAGGAAACTTTACCGGACTCTGTGCGCCTCATTGTATTCAATCAAGCGGATATTTTCGCTTCGGAAGTTTTTATTCCTGAGACGGTGGCGAAGCGCATTCAATCAGGAGCATTGAAAATTGTGAATACCTATTGTCCGTGGGATCCGAATCTGTTGTTTTCATGGATACTGAATGGACCAAGAGCGGGGCTAACGGGAATGCGTCATACGCTTATTGAAGAACGATTTTTTCCTCTTGTGAAACCAATTAACTTGCACATGGCCGCTATTCGCAGTGCGCGATTTCGATATTTGATTGAAAGTTTGTTAGCTTGAGCGCGCATGTTCCGTCTCTGTTTTTCCCTGTATCCTTAAAGGGAGGCTAGCCTTATGGCCACTCATTTTCTTTTTATGAACAAAGCAAGTTCTTTGTCGATGTGGTCTTTTTGGATCGGTGCCGTAGTCGTTCTTGCAACACATGTGTATATGCTTTTGGTGGGACTACCTGCTTCGCAGATGATGGCGCATGCTGTTCTTAACTTGGTTGCCGTTGCGCTCATGATTCTTGCCTGGGTAAAGCGTTAGAGTTGCACAAAATAAAAACCCCGATGTTATGTCGGGGTTTTTATTTTTTTTGTGAAGCTAAAAAGCCTTGTTTTTAAGGCTTTTTTGATACTTTCTCTTTTACGACAATAACATTCGGAACCGGAAAAATACTGTTTTCAATATCTCCGTTTGCAACGGCAAGTCCGCTTGAAGGTCCGCCGTCGAGATTGAGAACCTTTTTCCATTTGATATTCATGCTTTCGAGAACGTGGCCAAGCTCAAAGAGACTGAGCTCAGCATCCGGCAAGATTCCAATATAGGCAAATCCGTCTGCATCAAATCCGAAGAAGCTTCTTCTCGCGACAAGTCCGCTGTCGCTTTGTATGGCATTCATTCCATTCTGTACAAGCAAGGGGTAGCTTTGTAGCGCATGTTCTGTTTGAGCGGGAAGGACTTCCGTTTGCGTATCAATAATTTGCGGGAGCGGTGAGAGTTCGAGTAGTGCGGACTTATCAAGATCAAATGCACGTGAACCGACGCGCTCTCCATTTACAATCAGCATTCCGGAAGGGGAATAATCCTCATGAAAGTATGCGCCGTTTACCACAAGCGTTGGTATGCCTAAACTAAGTTGCCAGTCCGCAATACTTCTCGCGGAACTTGTGTGTTCGATTGAAAAGTCATATTGCGTCGGATCAATTTTATAGAGCAGTAAATGCTCTTGCGTGGATGCCCCAAATTGAAATGTTATTTTTTCCAATCCATCCGCTACAGATTCCACCTTGGGATTTTGGGCGCTTGTTTCTACAGAGGTCGAAGGAATGCTTGCTGCAGTTTCCAATTTCTTTTCAGGAGAACAACCAGTCCCAACGAGACAGAGAGAGGCAATAAGAACAAAGGAAAGTTTTTTTATGATCATGTGAGCGGGGAAAAAGGAGTGGTGTCTTTTTTCTTTTTGAGAACTTCTCGAATGATCTCCATAGGGATACCGCCTAAGCTGACAATCATGATTGTATACGTGAGTGCGCCAACGAAAATGGGAAGAACAATCCACATATTTCGAAGTGGCCAAACGGTAAGTGCCATCACAGCTGAAGAGGCAATAGCAGCAAGCGTCGCCCTTGGCTTATATCCGATCGGGAGCGCTTTTTTTGTTACATAGAGTGATCCTAGCCCTATAATGACTTCCGAAGCGACCGTGATCCACGCAGCGGCCCACATGCCATATGTAGGGATGAGAATCAGATATCCGGTTAGGGCGCTGATGGCGACGAAGGCATAAAAGGGCAACATACTGCGTTGTGCATCAATGGCAACAACGGAATGAGAAAAAACGGTATTCAAATAAATGGCGCCGATGGCAAGAATAAGCACGGAGAGAATGCGTCCGGAATCGGCGAATTCCGGTCCGGCAACAATAGTCATGATGCGCACGCCGAGCAACCACGTACCAACAATGATCGGTATAACGAGAACGGCCATTACGTCGATGGAGGCGGACAAGAGTTTTTTGAAACGAGCTTGATCTCTTTTTGCCCAGGCATTGGAAAGAATAGGGAGAAGCACGCCGGCATACATGAAGGGAACCGTAATTAATATTTCCAGCACGCGATATGCGGCTCCGTAAATACCAACCTCTGCTTGGCTTCGCGAAAAAGACATGATGATCGTATCGGCTTTAAAATAGAGAAGTCCAAATGCAATGGAAAGTCCGACGGGCCAGGATCGCTTCAGGGCTTCAAGCCAGAATTCCGGATCCCAATTCCATCCGAAGTGAGCGAATTTTCTGGCGCTCAGGAAATTGGTAAAGAAGTTTGCAAAGCCCGCAAAGGAAATGATCCACATAATGGGAACAATCCCGAAGTGAAAGGCGACGGCAATAAAGAGTCCAGCGAGCGTGACGACGCGGCCAACATTTTCTGCAATGGCGGCTGCATGCATTTTTAGATGGCGCTGTTCTACGCCTGTCACAACTTGGTTTAAGCTTGGAAAGAAGAAAGAGCCTGTTAATGCGATAATTGCCAGTTTAAGTTCGAGCGGATAGGGAGAGAGAAATGCCACGAATGGGGCGAAGATTCCAAGCACAAGAAGCGCCATGACAATGCGCAACGTAAAAAGCGCGCTTGTGCAGCGCCGTTCATAGGCTTCGTCTCCGGCATGTTCGCCAAGAAGTGCGACGAGCGTGACATTGAGTCCCAAGTCGAGGAGAAGAGCGAAAATCTGTAAAAAGGCATTCGCGGTGGAATAAGCTCCAAATCCCTCTGTTCCAAGCAGTCGGGTTAAAAGCCCTATAATAGCAATACCGAGCGCTGTTGATACGATTTTCCCGGCAACTTGAACACCCGTATTCAATGCGAGCGATCTTGTGAGAGACATGGATGAATTGTAGTGGGAAAATGCGCTTTGGGCAAAAGAGGTGTTCATTTTTACAGCCCCGATTCTGTCAAAAGAGTGACAGAATGAAGAATGGTCCTTTTGGCGCTAGGCTTAGGTGAAATATTTCTCCCCACTCATACGTCGTTTCTATGTAGGCCTATTGAATGGTAGGATACTCATGTGAAGCACTTATGCAGATAGCGTCCTTTTTTGGTAGAAAGGCGGGCAAATTATCTTTGTCACGTTTTCGAAATACCCTTGCTGTTTTACTGATAGCCGCCTCTTTTGTATCCCTGCTACCAAAACAAGCTTTTGCTTTAACGAGAAGCGACTTTCAGGCGAGCGCAACTTCTCTTACATTTTCCAGACAATTAAAGCCGGGCGCAACGGGAACGGTTTCCGTTGGATTTAAAAATATTGGAAGCGCCTATTGGAGCAATTCCGGATCCTATTATGTTTCGGTGTATCATTTTAATCCGACGGCGCATATTGAATCCGATAGTCCTTTTGCGACTTCTAATTGGGTGACAAAAGAGCAGGCGGAAAAGCTTCCTGTCTCGCGTGTGAATCCCGGGGAGACAACACAATTTACTTTTTCTATTAAAGCTCCGTCCACGCCAGGCGTGTATCACGAGGAATATGTTCTCGTCGCGGAATCGATCGCGCGCATGTCCGGAGGAAGATTCTCTTTTGATATCGTTGTCGGAGATACAGCTGCCCAGACTTCCGTACAAACAGCGTCTACTGTTTCTTCCTCTTCTTCCTCTGCAGGTTCTGCGGTTGCTTCTTCCATCCCGCAGCCAAAACCGAATAGTCGTTGGAGTGCGGAGCTCGTGAGTCTTGGCGGAACGCAGTGGCAGCTTAATCCTGACCAAAACGTTTTTGTGATAGCGCGTTTCAAAAACACGGGAAGCGAAACCTGGCGTAATAGCGGAACGAGCTACGCTTCCGTGTATTCCACGGCGGGTACGACCAGCGAGCGTGCCAGTCCTTTTAGAACCGCATTATGGATGAGTAACTCGCATGCCGTAAAATTAACCGAAACAGAGGTAAAACCTGGGCAAATTGGCTCTTTTAAGATTGAAATACGCGCTCCGAATGCTCCCGGAAACTATAATGAACAGTTTACGCTTGCCGCAGAAGATACGGCTTGGATGGCGAATGGAGCCTTCTCTCTCCCGATCGTTGTTCCGGGAACTCCTCAAGTTGCGGCCGCAACGCAGCCATCATCCGCGAGCACCGCAACAACCGCTGCAACGGAACAAGCTTTAGCCGCCGCAAGCGGGTATAAGGCGACGCTTCTTTTACGTTCCGCACAGAGTATCCAGGTCTCCGGAAATGAAAGCCAACAAATGATCCTTGGCTTCAAGAATGAGGGGGCGCAAACCTGGAAACAATTTTATGTAAAATTAGTCGGCGTCGCCGGTGCAACGGCGAGCCTTGCTTCCTTCCGTGATCCGAGTTGGGTCGATGCTTCTCTCCCGGTAAAAGTAACGAGCGATACAAAGATGGGGGAGATCGGTTTTGTGACTTTTAATGTAAAGGGACCTGCGCGTGTTGGAAATTACACGGCAAGTTTTCAGCTCTATGCGGATGACCAGCCCGTTGATGGCGGATGGATTGATATTCCCGTCACGGTCACCTCGGACGGTGTGTTTGAAACATCTCCGTCAGTGCCTTCGTCCGCATCAGTCGCGAATCTTCCGGATGAGCCAATGATACGCGTAGGACTTTTTGAAACAAATGATAATCGCATGGTCGTTCGCGCAAAATACGCTCCGGTTTCCGTTATCTTAAATGGAGTTTCGGTTTGTCACTTGGCTGTTGGGCAAGAATCGGCTGTGGCCTTCAATCGCACAACCAACATGTATGTGCTTTCCGGCGGACCTTGTTCCAGCCAATCTGCGGGCGTCTTTCGTTTTCACGCTGATGATGATATTTCGCCGATGGAGCTC
>Ga0210025_1002250_pt1 | contig 19255 bp, 17 predicted proteins | sample CryGeyme20150102_FD_183989 | JGI IMG/M metagenome (GOLD analysis project Ga0210025, IMG submission 183989) | Groundwater microbial communities from Crystal Geyser aquifers in Utah, USA - Crystal Geyser metaG 2015-0102 (SPAdes) (version 2) | ecosystem: Environmental > Aquatic > Deep subsurface >...
TAGAGTTAGGTATGCCAAACGACCAAAACTATGCACTACGTCTATATTTTTCAGTTCCTTGCTTGTCAATAATTTACTGACTGTAAGAGTATTTTTGAGTATGTTTTTGATACCAAAACTGCTTGTACTAGGATAAGGAATTAGTTTTGCCTTGGTTATGGATTCTTGATGACCAAATAAAACTACTTCGTGTCCTTTTTTGATATATTGAGCAATAAGCATATCAATTATTCGCTCAATTCCACCATATAAAAGAGGAGGAATAGGAATTTCTGGGTCTGCGGTAATAGCTATTTTCATTGTTTGTCTAATCTTTAGGTCAATGCGTTATAAATAGTTAGCATTTCTTCCCCTACTTTTTGGGTTGTTCTAGGAAAGTTTATATTTGATTTTAAGTCTGAAACAAGTTGAGGGTTTTGGGCTATTTTGGTTAAAATATTTTTTAAGCCATTTTTATCCTCAAATTGATATAAAAAACCTGTTTTGTTATCTTCGACTAGTTCTGCCACTCCTCCAATATTAGCCCCAATAATCGGAACTTGATTTGCGAACGCCTCATAAGCTACAATAGGACCTGTTTCTAGCCACGTAGAAGGAATAGATAGATAATCTAGTTTTGACATAAACAGACTTACCTTTTCTGCTGGTAGATTTTCTTGATAAATTATATTGGGCAAAGATGATATTTTTTTTTGTAAGTCAGCATAATAATCTAAATAATAATCTTGTTTTACACCTACAATATGAAGTTCAAGTTTTAAATCTGCATTTTCTTTCACTACTTTTTGATACGCATCTAACAAAATATGCAATCCTTTTATCGGCTCTAACCTCCCAATGAAACCAATTTTGATTTTTTGATTTTTATCAATAGTTTTTTCTTGTAGCTGTTCTTGCTTTAGATTCTCTAAATAACTTGTACTTACTCCTTGCCTACAAATTTTTAACTGATTTTTGGATACATTATTTATCAAAAAAGCATCATAGAGCCACTGACAAACTGCAATAATATGATTTGTATTTTTTTCTAATTCTTGAAGCGTATTTTTTTTCTGACTGACAATACTAAATTGAGGTATTTTATCCTTTAAAATTGTTGAAATAAGAGAAGATTGAGCTAATCTTCCTGTAATTTCTGCGATGAGTTTATTTTTGTGTCTTTGTTGAGCGTAACAATAACCACATGTAGAATTTTGTAATTTTCCATTACAGACTTGGTTTGGATACTGTATAAAATCTCCCTTAGGACAAATAATACCTGGTATATGTGCTGTAAAAAGTGTTTTGATTCCTTTTTCTTTTGCTATTTTTAAGTGTCTGTCGTTAAGTGTTGTGGAAAGCGTATGTAAATGAAAAACATCTGGTTGTAAATCTGTAAGTAGTTGTTCAAAATTTTCATATCCTCTACAAATTACCCTATCTGTTATTTCTTCTCGTGTAAATTCTTTGGGTACTTCAAATCTATAGACTGTATATTCTTTTCCTTTTACATCATTATTTTGATAAGAATAATTTCCTTTTGAACTAGGTGCAATAACAACAACTTCTATATTTTGAGAAACAAGATAGGTAGCCAAATCGTGAACATATTTTTCTGTTCCTCCAATAGAATCGGGATAATAATAGCCTACTCCTAATGCAATTTTCATTTTATAAATTGTTATTTTTAAATGTCGTTTTCTATTGTTTTATGCTTTTTTAGTTTTGCGATAGTTGTTAGCTAATCTTTCAGCTTTTGCATAACCTAAAATAGAACTCAAATACTTCATTGATTTTGATTTTTGAGGAATGAAATTAGGTTTTATTTCATAAATTTTGGCAATGGCTTCTTCAAAAAGTTGTTTTTCATCATGTATTCCAAAAACTTGAATACAATATCTATAACATTCTATTAAAGCATGTGATTTATCTTCTCTATTTTTTAAATCAGTCTTCCATAATTCATGAATCTGTTTGGCATTTGTAAAAACATCACTTACAAACTTCACTTCGCCATGCCGTTGTGATAGCGATGTTCCTTCCGAAACTCTGTACTCTGCCATAATTCCTTTGGTATAAACAAATTTACCTTTATGAATAGCTGCATCTAAAAAGTAACGAGCATCTTGAATGATAGGCAAATCCATATTCCAAATGCCTATTTTATCTACAATAGATTTAGAGTATAAAATAGCAGCGGGAGGACACCAAAAGTCTGTAAAAAGAGCAAGTTCTTCATCTCCTGTGATTTGTCTTTCTATTTTTTCTAAAAGCGTTTTTTCGTTATTTCCATTAATTAGTTTTTCAGAAAACTTTTGCCAATCTCCATACGCTACATCAGCTTTATTTTCTTCTAAGGCGTTGTACTGAATTTCAATTTTTTGAGAAGTAAGTAAGTCGTCGCTATCCAAATACTGAATATATTTTCCTTTGGCGATATTTCTTCCTGTTTCTCTAGCTGCACTTACACCTCTATTGGGTGTATCTATCAAAATAATTTGATTCTGTTTTTCATATTCTTTCAAAATAGCTAAAGTAGTATCTTTTGAGCCATCATTGATAACAATAATTTCTAAGTTTTGTACTCCAATAGTTTGATTAAATACACTTTCAAGGGTTTCTTTTATAAAAGATTCACAATTGTAAGCAGGAATAATAACAGAAATGAGTTTTGTATTCATTTTATTTTTGAAAAAAAACAGAACTTTCACATACTAAAACAGGGTTAAACCCTTGTCCAATTCATAATAAAAACATTATTCTACATCTAAAAACACTTTTTCTTTGAGCCATTTTGTTGTCAGTTCCATTCCCTTTTGAAAATCTACTTTCGGAGTCCAATTCAATTGCTCTTCTGCCTTTTTAGAAGAAAATTTAGTTACTGTATCAGCAAATAAATTATTGAGCCAGTTGGGTGGGTTAAAAGGAGCTTCACTCGGCTTCATTATAGTCTCAAAATTGGCTGTATTTTCTCTGTGTTCATAGACTTTTTGTTTTACATTTGGAGTAAGAGTTAGAGCCACTTTTTTGAGTGATTTTAGAGAAGGGTTACGGTTTATTATTTCCATCACCTCATAACTTCCAAGCAAACTCTTGGCTGTCACTATAAGGCTTTCCGATTTATTAAAACTTCCCTTTTCTAGTTCATTTTTGGTCAGAGAAGGAATATTTTGAGCCTTATCTAGTAAAATAGGAGTCAAAAATTCTTTCCAAGTGGTATATCCATCATTGATGATATAATTTTCTCCATGTGCCTTTGGTGTGTGCAAGGCAAGCAACATCGCTTCTAAAAGATTATCAATATAGACATAATTTGCAATTCCTTGTCCATTGTTTATCCACGCAAAACGATTTGCATCTCTTAAAATATAAGGCAGTGTTGTATAGGTTTTGCCATCTACCCCATATACACACGTCGGATTTACGATAGAAAGATGTAATTCTGGGTGTTTTTTTGCCCAATTTAAAGCCCATTTTTGCATAACAGCTTTGGTAGCACCGTAGTTTTGTCCAGCAGGAACTACTTTTTTATCATTCCAAGTTTCATCAATAATATCATTTGTGGCTGGTGATGCAGGAAATCCATATACATTCATGGTACTTGTAATAACGATTCCTTTTACACCATTTTCAGTTGCAGCTTTTATCAAATTTTTTGTTCCATTTACATTTACTTCATAGGCATTATTTCCATCAGTAGCTACTGCCAAATGAAAAATATAATCTTTTCCCTTTGTAGCTTCTTTTACGGCTTCATAATCTAATAAGTTTAGACGAGGCATTTCTACATTTTCCCATCTTGAGATAGAAGCACAATTTCTATATTTTCTGACAGGTGCAGTTATTTGATGTCCTTCTTTTGCCAGATGGTTTATTAGAGCAGTTCCTATAAAGCCTGTTCCACCTGTAATTAGGTATTTACTAGTCTCTTTTTTGATAAAAGAAGTTGAATTATTCCGTTTTTTGTATGCCCATTCTACTAAAGCTACTGTTTTTGAGGCTTGATTAGCATCTACATAGTTAATTTCTTTGCTGCCTTCTTTTTTAGCAGCTACTGTTTGTGCAAAATCATAAATTTGTTCTACAAAAGCAGCTTCAAATGTATGAGTAAGTAAGTTAGAAGCTAAAAAGGGTTCTTCATTGCGTAATGTGCGCACAGATACCTCTTTTTTGTTTTGAAAGAATGCCTTTTCGAAATCAGCTTTTTCTATCCATGCTTTACCATTTTCTCCAATTATTTCGAGTCGATTTTCTAGCTTATGTGTGCGAGAGAGTTTTAAAGTAACTGGAATATTCTTTTTTGTTTTTAGAGAATAAATACAATTTGCCTCTGCTCTTCCTTTCCAATCTTCTTGATACTCAATCGGCTCTAAATCTCCAAACAGACTATATAACATATCCAAATAATGAATACCCATATCAGCCAAAACACCTCCATTTTTTCCATTATAAAAATCATAACTATCGGCTACCCAAGCAAAATTTCCTCCATCAGTTACTTTTATCTCTTTTACACTTCCTATTATATTATTCTCAACAATAAACTGTAATGCCTTTAGACTAGCCAGTTTTCGTCTGACCATAGCAGCAGCTACAATTACATTTTTATCTTTAGCCTGCTGATATAGTTTTAACGAACTTTCTTTATCTAAAGTAAGAGGTTTTTCACACAAAACATCAAGTCCTTTTTCGATACACATTTGCATAGCTTTAAAATGCAAAAAATTAGGCAATGCAATGATTACTAGAGTTGGTCTATCTTTATTTGGAGTATAATTATTCAAAAAACTTTCAAAATCTTCTTGAACTACTTTTACATCTGTATTAAGCAGTTTCTCATGTTCTTTTTGAGAAGGCTCTACTATACTTACTTTTTCTAATAAATTTAGTATTTTGAAAGCAGGAATATAAAATTCTTGTACGACTGCACCACCCCCTAATATAATCCAATTAAAGTTATTACTATTTTTTATTTTCACGATTTGATTGTATTTTTTTACAGAATTGGTTTTGATAAATTATTTAGAAAAATAAATTAAAACTTTTTTAGTTATTTTTTCTATTTCTAGACTTTTTACGATTTTGGCTAAAAAATCAGATTTTTTGTATAAATTATAGATAGGGTAAAGCAATTTGTATTTTGAGTAAACATCAACAATTTGCTTATCATATATATCTAAATTTTTTATAGGCTTTCCTTGGTTTTGAAGCCCATACCCATATATGATAGCAGCCTCTTTGTCTTTAGGAAGAAGGTTTTTATCCTTGATAAGCGCAAATAATTCGTCAAGAGTTTCTGCATTATGTATGCTATTGGGTATGTGTTTATAGAAAGCCGTTCCAAAAAGAATAGAAGGTTTTCCCCAATAAGTAGCCTCTACTCCTACTGTAGAGCCAAAACAAACTACTTTATCACAGGCTTCTAATAAAGAATAAGAATTAAGCTCAGATGCTGCTGGTATAACAGTAAGTACGGAAGAAGATAGTTGATGTAACTTATCATTCTCTAAACTCTTCACAGTCCTTAAATTGGGATGGATACGCATATAAAAATGAATTGTTTTATCGTCTTCAAAATAAGCTAACAGTTTTTTGACTGTTTCTATCTGACGATATTTTAAGGGCCATATTTCCTGCCCTGCACCAGCAATTTCATCTTCTGATGATACGAAAATAGCAACATTTACTTTTTTTGTATCAATATTCAACTGACTCATATCGTCATTAGTCATCAGTTTTTTATAATTTATATCATTCGGACGATCTTCATACTGACCATAACGTTTAATATTATACCATTCTTCAGCTTGTTTTATCTTTTCATCCTTTGGTACACTACTTTCATTGAATAACTTTATAGCATCCTGCCCAAAACGCAAAGGATCATGAGGAATAGTACGATTAACAACATAATAATGCTTTAAACTTTGAGCTACTTCCCATGTATCGTAATCTATATCATTTACTTTACAAAATTCTACTACTGCTCTACGTTCGGAAAGCCTTCCATTAAAAATATATACTTTGTCTGGATTAAAAGATTGAGTTAATTTTTCCATCGTTAAAATAGACGTAACAGCATTTTTATACATAGCTTCTAGCTCTTTTCTATACTTAATTACATCTACATCAATATCACGGGTTAGAGAAATAAGACTAGACATTATGCCCACTCCAATATGTACTCCGTTGTAATAGCAATCTTCTATTTCTTTTTTAGATTCAAAATTTGGAACAACACAACTCTTAGGTACAGGAGTTAATGAAACAATATCTTCTTTATTTATTTTTAAATCATTGTGAAGAGTACTACGCCATTTTAGCTGACAGGTAATACAGATATCTTTATTTTTAAATAAAGGACTACCTGCATTCATTAAATCTAAATGAGGGTAAAAACAAGAGTGAAGTTGAGAGTCACAAACAATAACTTTTACTTTATGTCCTTTTTTTAGATGGGATTCTATGATTTCTGCATGAACAGCGGGTATAAATTCAAATATAACCCAAGTGGTAAATACAACTACGTTCATTTTTATTTGTATTAAATTCGAAAAACATTAAGTAACCTTGGAAAGGGTGTATAACAAATTGTTGTTTTTTGTCAGCAATTCCCAATCTAACACGATTTTGATTTAAAATCGAAAGTTTAGGCGTTTTTTAGCTAAAAAAATCAACATTTAAGAGAGTTTAAAGCCCTTGTTTCAAATTATTAAGCCCTAAAAAGGCGTTTTATTGCTAATTTAATTTACATTGGGAATTGCTGGTTTTTTGTAGGGAAAAGGCAAGCCTTTTCCCCACGTAATACAAATTGACTAAGTGACACCCGAAGAGCAGCGTAGCTAATTTGTTATGCACCCCTTTGGAAAGTGAAGTATATCAAAAAACTAAAAAGTAGATACAGGAGATATATAAACTCTCAATACACTTTTTAGGTGTCAGACAGCAGCAGACTATTAAATAATTTAGTCCAGTTACTTATTAACTTTTGTATTGTATATTATCATATTATCGGTTGGTCAAATTATTTTCTACTTTCATAAGTTCCAAAACTCGCTCTACTTGCTCTTCAAATTCTAAATTTGTAGTATCAATTTCGATGGCATCGTTGGCTTTTCTGAGTGGACTTTCTTCTCTAGTAGAGTCTATCAAATCTCTTTTTTCAAGATTAGTAATAATTTCAGAAAGCACTACATGTTGCCCCAAATTTTCTAATTCCTTTTGGCGACGTAAGGCTCTAGTAGCTACTTGAGCAGTCATAAAAATTTTTAGTTCTGCATTTGGAAAAACAACTGTCCCTATATCTCGTCCATCCATTACAATTCCTTTTTTAGTTCCCATTTGGCGTTGTTGTGCTACTAAAAAATGGCGTACTTCAGCAATAGTGCTAACTTGGCTTACACGCTCTGAAATGTGCATCTGACGAATAAGTGATTCAATATTTTCTCCATTCAAATAAATATGACTACTTTTAGTGGCTTCATCAAACTTAAATTCTAATAGAATAGAAGTAAGGGCTTTTCTTACCTGTTCTTTGTCTGTATGCTCTACACGATGACGATAAAAGTAAAGTGTTACGGCTCTGTACATAGCACCTGTATCAATGTAAGCATATCCTAAACGAGCAGCCACAGACTTTGCCGTACTACTTTTACCACAACCTGAATAGCCATCAATAGCAATAATGATATTTTTAGAACCTTGATATTGAATCATAATTTTTATTTCTTGCTTTAACCTACTTATTTTAAATTTCTATTGAAAACAATGTACTGCAAATGTACAAAACTTATAGAAATAATTTTGATATTAGCTAAAAAAAAGCCTTGTTTAGAAAATACGCTTCAATTAGAAAGTATTTTGTTAATTGTAATTTATAAACGTAATTTTACTCTATACAATAATTTTACTCGAAATAAGGATATTTCTATACGACTGAAATGAATCGTTACTTTCAATTTTTTAAAAAAATAGCCAAAAAAATTTACGCATTTGTTGGTTTTCCGAAAGGAGAGTCTAAAATACTGCGTTTTTGTCGTGCTTTATGGTGGATAATTGGAATTGGAATAATGAGTATTATCCTATTTTTTGCTGCTATTGGCTTTAATTGGTTTGGTTTTTTTGGAGAAATTCCTTCTCTTAAAGCTCTTGAAAACCCCAAAATACCTTTACCTTCGGTAGTTTATACGGCTGACAGTATAGAAGTGGCTCGTTATTATAGTCAAAACAAAACTCCTTTGAAGTATGAAGAAATAGATTCAATGACTATTTTGGCTCTTTTGGCTACTGAAGATGTGCGTTTTACAAATCATTCTGGAATAGATGCAGAGGCTACTGTGGGGGTTTTGTTAGCTCTTTTGAAGGGAGATAATAGAGGAGGAAGTACGCTAAGTCAGCAACTTGCCAAAAATTTATTCAAAACTCGCTCGGAAGAGAGCAAAGGAAAACTAGGCGATGCAGGTATGTTGAGTACCATTGTAGCCAAAATAAAAGAATGGATTACGGCTGTTCGTTTGGAGCGTTCTTATACAAAAAATGAAATTTTGACGATGTACCTCAATGAAGTTACCTTTGGAAATAATGCCTTTGGACTTCATGCAGCAGCAAAAAAATATTTTTCTACTTCACCTGATAGCTTAGAAATTCATCAATCGGCTTTGCTTATCGGACTTTTGAAAGCTCCCTCTACTTACAATCCTCTCCGAAAGCCAAAAAAAGCATTACAAAGAAGAAATACAGTCTTGAGTCAAATGAGAAAATATAAGTATCTCACTCGTGATAAATACGATTCTCTTAAAGAGTTGCCTTTAGACTTGACTATTTTTTATGAAGTAGCCGAAACAGGAAATAGTACCTACTATAAAAATTATGTTACTCAAAAACTCAAAGATTGGTGTGAGAAAGCTGGTTATGATTTATATGCAGATGGGTTAGAAATTTATCTTACCATTGATTCCAAAATTCAAGCTCATGCAGAGGCTGCTATCGCCAAACAAATGCCTATTCTTCAAAAGAAATTCCACGAACAATGGAAAGGTTTAGTTCCCTGGACAGATAGCAACAAAAAACCGATTGAAAATTATATTGAAAATAATGTTGCCAAAACAGATTACTACAAATATTTATTAGAAAAGTATGGAAAGCAAAGTGATTCTATTCAGATTCTATTAGAAAAACCTAAAAAAATGACGGTTTTTAGTTGGGAAAACTCAGCTCACAGAAAAGATACCACACTTTCTACCATTGATTCAATAAAATATTATAAGCAACTTTTGAGGTCTGGAATGGTTTCTTTAGCCCCTTATAGTGGACACATAAAAGCGTGGGTAGGTGGTCTTGATTTTGAATATTTCAAATACGACCAAGTGCGTCAAGCCAAAAGACAACCGGGGGCGACGTTCAAAATGTTTGTCTATGCAACAGCGATTGATTCGTTGAATATGTCGCCTTGTGATACTATTTTAGATACGAATCCAATTATTAGGTACGAAGAAAATGGTGAACCGAAAATTTGGACTCCTCACAATGCAGACTGGGTAAATACAAATGGTTATATGACACTTCGCCACGCTATGGGGCGTTCAATCAATACAGTTACAGCCAAACTAACCGAAAAAGTAGGCTGGACAACCGTAGCACATTATGCCAAAAAAATGGGGATTACATCAGAATTGGCAGAAGTTCCTTCTATTGGATTAGGTTCTAGTGATGTATCGCTCTTCGAAATGGTAGGAGCTTATGCAACCATTATGAACGGTGGAGTGTGGCAAGAACCACAGATTTTGTGGCAAGTAAAAGACAAACATGGCAAAACACTTCATTATTTTCATGGCGAATCTCGTCGTGCTTTATCCAAAGAATCAGCTTGGTTGATGAGCTACATGCTTAAAGGAGGAACACAAGAACCACACGGAACATCGCTAGGTTTGTGGTCGTATGGCGTTTTGGGAAGTGGAAATGATGTCGGAGGAAAAACAGGAACTTCTTCTAACTTTGCAGATGGCTGGTATATGGGCGTAACGAGAGATTTGGTAACTGGCGTTTGGGTAGGAGGAGAAGACAGAGCCATTCGTTTTCGTACTTCTGATGTAGGTGAAGGCTCAAAGACAGCACTTCCAATTTTTGGTTTATATATGCAAAGCCTTTATGAAGACAAAACGTCTGGAATCCGAAAAGCTCCTTTTTTACAACCTTCTGTCGATATAAAACGTCGTTATTATTGTCCTACTCCTTACTATGAGCGTTATCCTGAAAAAGATAGTACGCTAGTGGAAGAGGCGATTGAATAGAAATTTTAATAAAAAAAAATTATGTAAGTAACATACAAACTGCTAGGGTGCATCTCAAGATGTCGCTTTATTAATTTTATAGTTGTAGGAAAAAGGCTTGCCTTTTCCCTACAAAAAACGACAATTTGTTATATACCCAATAAAATTAAAATTGTATGACTACAAATATTGCACAGCTATTCAGCTAAATAGCCACTAACTTTAAATATTGCTATTTAATATTGTATTGATACAGTTATTGAATAATACCAAAATTTTGAATAAAAGGGTGGGGAATGACAGTACTGTACCCTACTATTTTTTTTGTAGGGTATTATGGTTAAGGATTTTTAGGATTGATAGGATTTGAAATACAGATAAATACAAATAGTACTTTTTTAAATAAATAATTTACAAAAATAATTTTAAATAATATAATTATATTCTCTGTGTTCCTCTGTGAACTCTGTGTTTAAAAAATAGTTAGGGTACAGTAGAATGACAGATTTGTGAAAATAATCACTTTTTTTGAAAAAATGAAACAAAACTTACAAATTAATAGTGTTTATACTAAATTTGATAGTATAACTATTAGAAAGAAGTGTAACACCACTCAAATAGAAAAATTATAGTCTATTATAGACATATTGTACATTTTTCAATTATTACACTATGGCTATTTTCAAGATATTTATCAAGATATTTATCAAGATATTTATCAAGATATTTAAGATAGACAATTAATCAGAAAGAGGAAGCAAAAAGCTGTTCCTAGTTGAGAACAACCTTTTTTTGTTTAATTTTTTAAACCGTTCTTGAAATTGAGTTTTGAAGGTTGTTTATAAATTTCTTGTTCTTCCACCATCAACAGGGAGATTGATTCCATTTATATAACTTGCTTTATCAGAAGCTAAAAATAAAATTGCGTTTGCAATTTCTTCGGCTTTTGCAAAACGATTTGCTGGAATAGATTCTTTCATTTTGTGTGCTGCTTCGTCTTCTGAAATGGTACTACTTTTAGCTTTATTTTGAATAATTGCATCTAATCTTGATGTAGAAGTAGTGCCAGGTAGGACATTATTTACCGTAATTCCATATCGTGCAAGCTCAAAAGAAAGTGTTTTTGCCCAGTTTGCAACGGCTGCACGAATTGTATTAGAAACACCCAAATTTTCAATTGGTTGTTTTACACTTGTAGAAATAATATTGATAATTCTTCCAAATTCTTCCTTTTTCATAAATGGAAAAAGAGCTTGTACCAATATTTGATTGCAAATTAGATGCTGCTCAAAAGCATCTCTAAACGATTGCAAAGAAGCCTTGTGGGCTTTATTGGGAGGCGGGCCACCTGTATTATTGATCAAAATATGTGCGCCTTCAAAAGTTGTTGCTTTGTTTGCATCACTCAACGCATCTTGTAGTGTTTTGGGAGAAGAAAAGTCGGCCACTAAATAACTATGTTTTTGATTTTTAGGTACTGGAAGTTCTAAAATAATTTCCTTTAGTTTTTTTTCATTTCTTGCCAAAAGCACTACTGTTGCACCACTCTTAGCAAAGAGATGAGCTGTTGCAAGTCCAATTCCTTGTGTACTTCCTGCTACCAAAGCTATTTTGTCTGTTAAATCTAAGAGCATTTATTTGTGTGTATTTTAATTATTTTTCTAGTTTTTTGTATTTATTTGAAATCCAAATACTAAAATATCATCAATTTGACGATTAAAACCTTTCCAGTTTTTGAGTGTATTTTTTAGGTAGTCTTTTTGTTGAGAGAAAGGTAATTTTGAGACTTCTAAAAGCACTTTTCTAAACTGTTTGATCGTAAATTTCTTATCATGTTTGCCTCCAAACTGGTCTTGAAAACCATCTGTAAACAAATAAAAACTGGCTTTTTGTGTAATATCTAATGTATGAGTGGTAAATAATTTTCGGTTGAATTGATTTTTGATAAGATTTCCTCCAACAGATTGCCTGTCTGCTTTGATGGTCTTTAACTCTCCATTTTCTATATAAATGAGTGGATTTCTGGCTCCTGCATATTCCATAACCTTTGTTTCTAAATCATAGACACAAAAAGCTGCATCCATTCCATCACGTATTTGTGTATCTGTTTGACGCAGTACTTTTATAACTCCTTCATCTAATCTATCCAAGATATGAGAAGCCTTTGTAACAGATTTATTCTCTACAATTTCATTTAATAAATCATTTCCTATCAAGGACATAAAAGCCCCTGGAACACCGTGTCCTGTACAATCAATCGCACCAATAATTACTTTTTGATTAACTTGTTTGAAATAATAAAAATCTCCTGAAACAATATCTCTAGGCTCAAAAAATACAAACGAATTAGGAAAAACACGTTCTATTTCTTCCAAACTAGGAAGCATGGCTTGCTGAATTCGTTTTGCATAATTTATACTTGCTGTAATATCATGATTTTTTTTCTCAATGACTATATTTTGTTCGTGTAAGCGTTCAAGATTTACAGATAGCTCTTCATTGACTACATTTAATTCTTCTGTTCGTTCGACTACTCGGTCTTCTAAGCGTTTGTTTTGGGTTTCTACAAATTCTCGGTGTTCTTCAGAAGTTTTGAGCATTTTGGCTTGCATTTCTGCCTGATTTTTTTTGTAGAAGTCTATTTTGGCAGCCAGAGCCACCGAAAGAACAACCACTTCGATAGCAGAACCAATCAAAAGACCACTTGAAGTAAAATCATTATAAGCAATAAATCCTGCTCCTGCGAGTATAAAAATAAATAATCCTATTAGGTAAGATGACCAAGCCACAATCATGTATTTGGCAGGTTTGTATCCTTTGTAGTAAATGTAAAAGCCAGCTATAAGACCATTGATACAAGAAATCCCAAGTAATATTTGATTTAAGGTAGAACTCAATGCTTTATTTCCAAATAATGCTACAAAAATTGGAACAACACTCAAAATTATCAGACCTTGTAAAATACGATGAAATACTAAAGAGTTATTTCTAGTATGAAGAAAATCTATAAAAAAAAGATTGGCAAAAATGCCTGAAATAGAATAAATAATAGGGTCATAATCATTTACCCAAGGCTGATTTCCCCACAAAAATTCAAAACTATGCCCTCGTAATTGAGCAATTCCTAAGCCTAGAAAGAGCAAATAAATAACATAATATAAATATCCTTTTTCTCTCAATGTAAAATAGAGAAAAAGATTATAAAGGAACATAACTAAAATAAACCCATAATACATTCCTTCAGCCAAATCTACTTTGTGATCTCTTTCAAAATAGTATTCCCAAGGTGCAATATGAATAGGAGCTTGAAAATAATTACTTTCTATACTTACATATATTGTTTTAAATGCTTGATGTTCTAATTGAATAGGAATTAAAAAACGGTCTGTTTGGAAAACTCTTTCAATGAAAGGTTTGCTGTATCCAAGTTCTATTTTTTTATAGGTATTATCAATTTGTGGTATAAAAACATCAACATCTGCTCTTCCACTTCCTACTTCTAAATACCATTTTTCTAAGTCAGTTTTATTTTTTAGTGGAATTTTTAGCCAAATTTTTTGATTTTCTCCATTAAGATTTATAAACTGAGTTGTTTCTATCACAAAATCTACAGTTTGTATCGTTTCTATACTTTCTTTTTTATTTGATTCTTCTCTAAAAACCCCTATTTTATCTGTAATGCTATAAGATTCTGTTGAATCTTCTAAAAAAGTGGTAGGAATAGATTGAGAAAAAGTAGAATTTGATAGACACAATACAAGCAGTGTTACTATGAAAATAGCAATATATTCTTTTATTTTCTTTATAAAAGAAAAATTTAAAGTATTTTTATAATATTTTTTTTTCAAAAAATTGGTTGTATAAAGTAGTAGTTAATATCTTACAGTAATCTTATTGGAAGCTAATTTACTAAATTAATTTTATAAAAATAAATTTAAAACTGAATCGGGTGGATATCAAAATTCACTGTTTTTTGTTTTACAAAAAACATGTGGGTAAACAGTAGGGTTTTAACCCTGTTTTTATTTTTTATCATGTGACATTTTGAGATGCACCCCATAAATTCTGTACTAACATAACCATAAACTAGGCAAAGACTTATCTTTTCTCTAGTCTATGGTTTTTATTTTTTGAAAAATAGTAGATTCTTATAAAAAATATCGTATATTTGCATCGTACACGATTTAATAGTATGCGATTTTAACTCAAGCGACTTAAAAATTCTTAAAATGAAAACATCAACAGTACAAAATGTATTTAGAATCCTACTAGCTCTCTTTATGATTTATGCAGGGTTTAGTCATCTGACTTTTAATAGAATTGATTTTCAGGCGCAAGTTCCTGATTGGATTCCTTTTTTTAGTAAAGACTTAGTCGTTATTCTATCAGGAATTGTAGAAATGATTTTGGGACTAGGATTGGCTTTTTGGAAATCCAAACGAATTGAATTTGGCTGGGCATTAGCTATCTTTTTTATATTGATTTTCCCCGGTAATATTTCTCAATACCTTGAAGGAAGAGATGCTTTTGGCGCATTGAATTCGGATAGAGCAAGATTAGTACGATTATTTTTTCAACCTGTTTTGATTGCTTGGGCATTGTGGTCTAGTGGAGCTTGGCAAGTATTTTGGCAAAATAGAAAAGCAAAAAAACAAAATGACAACTAAAAATAAGGACTCAATGGGTGATTCTCAATTAAAACTTAGCAATCAAATTTGTTTTCCTATTTATTCAGTTTCTCGTCTTATCACAAAAGCCTACAAGCCTTTTTTGGATAAAATGGGAATTACTTATCCCCAATATTTAGTCTTGATGGTACTTTGGGAAAATGACGGAATTATAGTAAACCAGATTACGGAAAAATTATTACTCAATACAAATACACTTTCTCCAATGCTCAAACGTATGGAAAAAATGGAACTTATTGAGCGTAATCGTTCTGAAAAAGACGAACGAAGTGTTATTATAAAACTAACAGCAAAAGGAAAAGAACTAAAAAAACAAGCTGCTGATATTCCAAACGAACTTGGAAAAGTATTAGTTAGTGAAAATGTCGAAGTTTCAGATATTATGCACTTGAAAGGCGTACTGAATGAATGGATAGAAATTTTATCAGAAAACAAAGAATCATAATTTTTTTATAAAAAAACTCAATTTAAACAACCAAAAATGGAATTATTAGAAAGACTCAACTGGCGATATGCTGCAAAAGCAATGAACGGCGGAAAAGTAGCTCAAGAAAAAATTGATAACATTATCGAAGCGATTTCTCTTGCGCCTACTTCAAGTGGATTGCAGCCTTTTGAGGTATTTATCATTACAAATCAAGAAATTAAAGACAAAATTAAGCCTGTTGCGTGGAATCAATCTGTGGTTTCAGACTGTTCGCATTTGTTTGTTTTTGCAGCGTGGGACACTTATACGGCTGAGAGAATCAATAAAGCATTTGATTGGGTAAACGAAGTGCGTGGCTTCAAAAACGAAGGTTGGGAAAATTACCGTCAGATGTTATTAAAAATGTATCCACAACAAGATGCAGAAGTAAACTTCCAACATGCTGCAAGACAAGCCTATATTGGTTTTACAGAAGCCTTGACTGCTTGTGCTTTCGAAGAAGTGGACTGTACGCCAATGGAAGGATTTGATGCAAATGCAGTAGATGAGATTTTAGGTTTGAGAGCAAAAGGTCTTAGAAGTTGTGTACTTCTTCCTGTCGGTTATAGACAAGCTGAAAACGACTGGTTGGTAAACTTGAAAAAAGTAAGAAAACCGAAAGAAGAATTAGTTACTGTAATTGACTAATTTAACATCTATTTATTTTCTGTAAAAAAAGGTCGTAACATCTCGTTGCAACCTTTTTTTGTGTTTGAATATTTTCTTGATTATCTTGTAGATGCACTTATTTTTATCACTTATCAAAAATCTTTAATCTCATTTTTTATGAAAATTCTATTTTATCTACTTCTAATTTTTATATTTATTTCTTGCAATGGAAATTCAGAAACCAAAACGGCTGAATCGTCCGATTTAGAACAAAATTCTATTTCGATAGAAAATGAAACCATTACAGAAAATACATCAACAGAAACAAACCAAGAAAACACAGAAAACCAATCAAAAGAATTAAAAACCGTCGAAGATATTAGAGAAGAGTATCAAAGTATTATGTCTAAAATCTCAGAAGGAAAAATAGATTCTACATTTTTCAATTATAGCTGTTATGAAGAGTCAGGTAATGTAATTTATTTTGTAGAAAATGGAGAAGTTCGCAGAATAAAGCACAATAGTGGATACGAACACGGAGGAGTTACCAAAGAATTTTTCTTAAAAGATAATAAGGTATTTTTTATTTTTCATGATGCTTCAACATGGCGATTTGATGTAGATGCAAAACAAGAAAATGCTACTAGAGATGATATGACCGAAAAACGTTTTTATATAATTGATAATCAATTAATAAAATGTCTTGAAAAGGAATTTACAATTCGTTCGTCTGTCAAAAATAATCCTACTTCTGCCACAGTTGCAAATAAAGAAGTTGCTTGTTCTGACCTTGCTCCTTTAATGAAAGATTATGAATTAGTTTTGAAATATAAAAATCAAAAAACGGATATGGAATGTTTGGATTAAAACAATTTAATTTCCCTACTTTTCAATAAAACTTTCATACTCATTTTTAAGTATTTTTGAGCTTCGATAAGGCAAAATAGAATTTGGATTTTCTTCATCATATTCTTTCAAAATCTTATCTATCAAATTTACTTTTACCAAATTTTGTTTTTACATCAGTAAAATAATACAGATTTGAGTTTTGTTTATCTCCTATCAAAATCAAATTTGCTTTTTCCTTTTCAGAATAATAATTGACATAATGAGCAGAACTTTCAACTAATTGAAAATTCATTTTTTTAGAAAATTCTTCTTCTATTCCACAACCTTTTTCTAAAAAATGACAAGCAATTTGGTTCGGAAACTCAATAGGATTTGTGATTGGAATAGTAAAATATAGATTTGTAAAATAACAATCAGGTACACCACAATCAAAACTGTGAAGATTAAAAGGTAAATCAAATTCAATCTTATCATTTACTTGATTTACAAAACCCCTAATATAAAATTCTTGAAAAAAGTCAGATTTTAGAATAGTATTTGACTTTGATGCAAGAAGTTGTTTTCGAAGAGAATCTTATTTTTCTTCCCACGTTTTAGGTTGATTGTCTTTTGAAGTTACTGCTATTTTAGTGGTATCAATATTTATTTGTTCAACTTCCATAGATTCAACCTTATTTTCAGTTGTTTTTGTAGAACAAGAAACTACTATAAAAATGATAAAGAGAAAATAATTTTTCATCGTATATTCTAATTTGAGATTCTAAAATTACTGTTTCAAGCATCACTACTTGAAACAGTAAAAAATGATTTACACCATAATATGATTGAATGTTTCTTTCAATACATTTTCTATATTAGCTAACTCTACCATATTAGGGCCATCAGAAAGCGCATTATCTGGGTTTGGATGCGTTTCCATAAAAAATCCTTTTACACCCATTGCTGCTGCTGCTTTCGAAAAATAAGGAATATATTCTCTATTTCCTCCAGTTGTTCCATTATTTGCACTTGGCTTTTGTACCGAATGTGTAACGTCCATCACAACAGGATAACCCATTTCTTTCATATCGATAATATTTCTAAAATCAACGACAAGATTATGATTTCCAAAACTTGTCCCACGTTCTGTGAGCATAATTTGATGATTACCTGTACTTTCTACTTTTTTGGCAGGATAAACCATATCTCTACCAGTAAGGAATTGCGCTTTTTTGATATTTACAATTTTTCCAGTTTCACCAGATTTGAGTAAAAGGTCAGTTTGACGACACAAAAAAGCAGGAATTTGAAGAATATCCACTACTTGAGCAGCAATTTCAGCTTGAAAGGCTTCATGAATATCTGTCGTAATCGGAATTTGATATTTCGCTTTTATTTTGGCTAATGATTCTAACCCTTTTTCTAATCCCGGTCCTCGGTAAGATTCCATTGAGGTACGGTTGGCTTTATCAAAAGAGGCTTTGAAGATATAAAGAAACCCCATTTTCTTAGAAAGTTCGACCATGTGTTCGGCTACTTCGAAGAGTAATTCTTCGTTTTCGATTACACAAGGACCAGCAATAAGAAAAGTTTCTTTTTGTAGGCGTTCGTAGAGTGTCATAGTTTTGTTTGTTGGAGTTGATTCAATAACTACAAAAATACAGAAAATAAAAAACTCAATTCCTTATTAAATTTTAATTCATCTGAATATTCTCATACAAGAATAAACAAAATTTTCTACTCGTTCCATTCCATTCACACATCACATCTCCTAAATGCTCAAAATCAAGCTCTAAAAGGTGTTTTTTACGTGTTTCTACAACACTCGTAAGTGCAAATTTTATATGTGGATTTTTTAGTAAAAACTCTTTTCGGATTTTATCTAATTTCATTCTTATTCCTTGCCTTCTATAATCTGGATGCACAACCAGCCTACTCCAATAGACAAAAGGTCTTTCAAGTGGAATAAAATGGGTATAATTTTCAAATTCGCCATCTGTTTCATCAAGACTTTCAAGAGTTACAAGTCTTGCTGCTGCAATAATTTTATCATTATCCATAATTACCCAATGAAAAGCACCTTCTTTTTCATCTAAATCATCTGACCAACCCTTTGGGTATATTGTCTTATTTACGTGAGCTGCTTGTTCAGAATTTTCATAGGCATTTACTCGCAAATCATAAATTTCTTGAAGTTTTAATTTATCTGAAAGTAATTGGAGTTTTAAATTGCTGTTCATTTTTTTACGTAGGTTTTTATTTTTTAAGTTTCAATATAGTAACACGTCTTATTTTTGCTTTTTAATTGCAGAGCAACGTAACCTTGGTAGAATCTACAGAGTAGCATAACTAAGTAGTTGGACAAAATAAAAACGACTTGAACTTATTGGTAAATGATTTTTATGATCTATATGATG
>Ga0210025_1002263_pt1 | contig 19209 bp, 17 predicted proteins | sample CryGeyme20150102_FD_183989 | JGI IMG/M metagenome (GOLD analysis project Ga0210025, IMG submission 183989) | Groundwater microbial communities from Crystal Geyser aquifers in Utah, USA - Crystal Geyser metaG 2015-0102 (SPAdes) (version 2) | ecosystem: Environmental > Aquatic > Deep subsurface >...
TAGTCGTATCCGATTTCTCCCGATGTGTTCCTGTTTCTGAGTGGGAGACGGGATGGGGCATTTCGGGTCATTCCGGTGACGTCGGCTTCGGGTCTCCTTGTCTCACGTTCCCTTCGGCTGGCTCTGAGAAGGAATGCAGGCAACCGTATCGACCACGGCAACAAGAGACAACGAATCAACGACATGGTACTAATCGGTATCTGCCTTATCTTCATTATAAATCTATTATTATTATACTAAATTAGGTAACTCAGCAAGTCAATACAGTACTAACTACTGCAGCAATATGGCAGGACGCGTAACTATTCGTAAGGCAGGACAAGTTGGAAATATGGCAGGACGTGTTACCATTCGCAAGGCAGGAGAAGTCATCTCCACAGGAAGTCTCCGTGCTGGAGGAGGATCTCAAGCGCCCTTAAAGCATCCTCGGGCTGTCACCAAGGAAGAAGCTCCCTTCATAACTCCTGCTCGCGAGTCAACCAAGACAACTATGATGCCCTGGAGGGGATGGATCCAACGATTCATTGCGGATACTTTGGGTGAAGATAAACTCAAAAAGCTGCGTCAAACGGTTTTCTTTATCGAAGATGACCTCTACGAACTGAACGCTCCCAATCAGTCCAAAAAGATTCCCATTTCTAGAACGGATCCCACCATTACGGCCCAGTACCGTCATCCTGCTCCTGGATCGCAGCCGGCGGTTCGTATTCCGGATATGGAAGAGACCGAAGATCCCTATGATTCGGGATATTTCAAGCGAGATACCCGCCGCCGCTACCAGTTCTCGGAACTGGAAAACCCCGAAAACGAAAAGCTCAAGATCGAGTACATGGATCCTAAGGATCCTGCGGTCGCTCAAGCCAAGCAAGCTCTCATGAAGGCTCGTCCAGCATCGTCTCCTGGCAATAAGGTACGTTGGCCGTGCAATGCAAATATTGCTGTTGTAGCTACGAGTAGTACTTTACATCTTTGTATTGGACGAACGAAATTGACTTTCTGTTTCTTCTCTCTTTTCTACCACGACAGGGACGATTTGCCACTGGACCCAGTGACTTTGATCCTTCTGGATTGCGTGCTACCATGTCTGTGACATGGGACGAAACGGAAAAGAGTCTCGATTCTTACATGCCGGATCATCTTCCCACGCCTACGTGGGTCGGAAAAGAAGAAGAAGTTGCCAAGTGGTACGAAGAGCGAGACTTGCCAGTTCCATTTGGTGCACCCTACGAAGGATTGGTCGTGCCGCGAGAACGCCGTATTGCTTACTGGTAAAAAACACGTTGTTTTGCAGTCATACCCATTCGTCTTTTTGGATTTCTGTTGACAACCAATGAGATCATTATTTTTAGTAGTGGTAGTATGGAAAATCGATTACTAAAATAGGAAACAGATTTTACATTTTATTTTCCAAATTATTTACATTTTATATTGGCACTAGATCTCGAACCACGCCTTCATTGGACAGCACCTCAACCAATAGATATTTGCCCTTTTTTGAGCTACCAACCAGAGAACTTTTAATGGTTTGGATCAAGCTCTCTTGTAAATCATCAGTGGATCTTCTGATCTTGCCAACACTACCATCATCTTTCTGGATCGCATTGCCCAATTTTTCCAAAACGTCGTGGCTACCACGACCCATTGCAAACGCAGAGTATCTTTGAATCACCCCGGAAGGCTCTACAACAAATAAATAAGGCAGGAAACTCGAAGCAATCATAGTACATATACCGAGTGGACGTGACCAGGCATTTTCTTGTTCGTCTCCTGTCAAATCTGGCGCTAGTAGCCCTGGTGACCATTCCTCTTCTTCGTCGTACTTCCAAAATCTCCGCATATACTTGGACACCGCATAGGCTGCTCCAGGGGCGTCGATAAATGCATCGTAACGGTTCCAAACACGATGCGAGTATGTCCGGACCTTATCAACGAGCCAATTCGTATCACCCTTTAAACCTGTGCAGACAATTGCTGTTCTATGTACCGGTCGACCATTGGATGCCCCAAAACCGGGATTTCCGTTTATCAGCTGCAGCATGGATGGATTTTTCGAGACAATAGCAGTGCTGGAAGTTGGCAATGCAGAGGCATCCAGAAGCGACAAAAATATAGTTACATTCTTCGAGGTGTCTCTAGCTCCTACAACCAGAGTACCGTGCATATTGGCAGCCTTTAGAGCATTTTGAAGTTGTTCGGAGTGTCCGTATTTGTCGAGTGATCGGACCGAGACGTAGGTCGAAGGCGTGGAGGAACTAGAGCTGCTAGACGCATCTGCAGCAATCAAGTGGCAGCAATAAAGCCACGATAGCAAGACAGTTTTAAGTCGACACATTCTAGAGCCTTTCTTGTAGGATAAGATGGCCAGTACGTAGAAAATCCTTTGGGTTTTAATGGATGTTGTGATCTTGGAATGGATGGAAGAAATAAATGAAGAAATATTAATAGTAGTCTAATAATACTGGAATGAAATCGGAAATGGGTATTTGTGAAAAGGGCGTTATGAAGACGCACACAAACCCACTCAGAAGTATGTTTGTGTACAGTTTGTACTGCGTGTTCAGCACTGGTGTAGCATGTTTTGCTCCTTGAATGCAAAATGACTGGGGCCCGCTCATGAACGAAACCCATCTTTTTCAACTGCTGAATCGTCATTAGTGAGGGCACTTTCCATATAAATGCACAATACTTCCCGCAAGGGTCCAGGGCAGTGCAGGCAGAAAGCAGGGGCGTATTCGTCAAAAGCATTGCGCCGCTCGCATTCCCTGCTAACGCATCCATTAGGCTCTCGAGTATTTTGTCCCCTCCTTGATCGATACACACTTCGTAAGAAGACCGGCGTGTGTCATTTTGACCTCAATATTCCTGAGAGTGGAGTTCCTCCATCTCTTGCGACTCTTCGGCAATCGGATACTCGGAAAATCTTTTACGTTTTTGTTGCTACTTTTTCATTTGTAAAAAATAGACTGCCAATTTTTTTGGGCTCACGCAGATCGCGCATCCATACTGTTCGGTTTCTCGAATTCTGAGGTACAGTATTGGGTAAGAGCAATCTTGATATTGGTCATGGTCGTTTTGTTATCATCAAGTTCATGTGGTGCATACGTCAACAAAAATAAGCTGGACGAGCCCTCATGGTCTTGGCCGAAGCATTCTGGGTGAGACAATTATACTAGGTCTTGTCCATACGATTGTCAATCTAACTTAATTTGGAGAATGCACTGGAAGACGATTTTTTTACTCTATTCTATATTAGATTTAGCGCGCTGAAAGGATACTATGATCCATAATTTTATATTTTGATTATTTACTATTGATACTTAGAGCCCAACGTCACCATACAAATCTTCTACATTTTCTTCCCCCTCCTCTTCGACTTCCATGGTCTTTTCACCTCCGCTCTCGGTCGTATCTTCCTCCTTGGATTCAACAGCAGCCTGTTTCTCCCCAACATCTTCGTTCGCTGCCGACTCTCCCTCTCCGTCTTTGGGCGGAGGAGGTAATTCAATTGTCTCTCCCATTGACCGTTTTAGATCAACCATGACCTGAATCAATAAATGGAACTGTTTTTCCCGTACTTTGGATTCTGCGGCAGTTTCGTACAATTTCTTTTTGGTGGCTTCCAGATCCTTGTTCATTTTGTCCATCTTGGCTTGCAAGATTCGTCTAGGACTGCGCTGCCGCGCCAATTTGGCCAAAGCTTCGTATTCTTGCCAGCATTTTCGTGTTTTGGCTTCTTGAGCTGCTTGTTGACGTAATTCGGAAACTTCTTTGTGCTTTCGGGCTACAGCTTGTTCCATTTTCTGTTCATGCAACGTGATAGTCTGTAATTCCTTATCAGCTGACTGAATGGCAATCATAATTTTGTGCATTTCAATTTGAAACAATCGGACTTCTCTCTTTAATTCGTTCTTGATTGCTAGGATTTCTTCATCTGTACTGCCTCCTGGAGCATTCAGTTTGGCATTTAGAGCTCCTATTTTGGCAGCGCAGCGTGTCAAGGACCCCCTGGATCCACCCTTGATCCCGGTGCCTGTGAGCAGACGCTGTTGGAGTGTTTCATTGGTTAGGGGAGGAGGGGCTTCTTTTACCATCTTTTTTAAAAATCTATACTGCTGCTTAAGCGATTCAAGGTAGAAAACTTGGGTATGCTTCGAGCAAACAACTTTTTGTTTGTATGGTTGTTGGTTGCTGGTCGAGATGAATGGGGTTGTGGATTTATTGATGCGATAAGGTGCAAACTGCCGCTTAGGGTTAGGTGCCAAAGTTCTATCCTTAATGAGATGTTGGGTATCTTGTGAGTTGAACTTGAAATCCAGCCAAAACCTCTTCTCCACTTTCTTTAATTCACCTCGGCATCGACGCTCCTTGCCTTTCCTCTACTACTAGCTAGCCCAAGCCTAGTGCAGGCCTGCCAATCCCTTCTCTCTCAAGGTAACGTCCTCCTCTTTCGTTGTTTGTTGGGCATCCACCAACTGAGCTCACTGTATCCTGTGCAGGCTCTGGCGCTTACATTTCTCCCCCTCGCAAATCGCAACGTATCCATGTTCTACCCCCTCAGATTAACTACGACAAGACACACACACACACAATGATGAGGTTTACTCTCCTCTTTGCATCTCTGTTGGCTAGTGCCTCTGCCTTTGTTTCTGTCCAGGATTCCTCCAGGTCCTCGGCGTTGAGTGCCACCAAGGCCGACCTTAAGGAAATTGCCAACAAGGCCAATCCTCTCATCAAGTTTTACGATCCTTTGAATTTAGCGGATACGGACTTCTGGGGACTTGGGAACGAAGCTACCATTGGATTTCTTCGTCACTCCGAGATCAAACACGGACGAATTGCAATGTTCGCCTTTGTAGGGTACTGTGTCCAATCCAACTTTGTCTTTCCCTGGCCACAGACCCTTGCCGGAGCTCCACACCCGGCTGCCTCTCTTGGACCTGAAGCTCAATGGGATGCAATACCTCTCGGAGCCAAATGGCAAATCTTTGCTGTTATTTCGGCTTTAGAATTGTGGGATGAGTGCGTAGTCAAATGACAGTGTGTAAATCGATCCCTTTTTTTTTTTGGCATTAAGCATAAATATCTAACCTACTTTTTACTACTTTTTCATTGCTCTGCAGATGCGGAGGAGGAGTCCTGCCTCACTACATGAAAGGACGTCAACCAGGAAAGTACCCTTCCTTCCAACCATTCCGTGATAGTGTCCACCCTATCTTGGACTTGTACGACCCCTTTGGATTTAACAAGAATATGTCACCCGAAACGAAGGAGCGACGACTGATTGCAGAACTCAACAATGGACGACTGGCGCAAATCGGTATTTTTGGATTCCTGTGTGCCGACAAGATTGCAGGATCCGTTCCACTTTTAGTGCCCATTGCCAAGCCATACGCCGGTGAGGTTATGGCTCCCTTGGCTGCTGATTTCAGCTACTTTAGCTAAACCTGGGGCTTGAGACGAAATAATAATGTCAAGAAGGACAGCTGGAATTGTACAGTACAATAAAGTACATGCAATTGATTCTGCAGTTTTGCGAGTAAGCACACTAGAGTATTGTTGCGACGAGCGAAACGTATTTTTCATCTACAAAGTTTAGAATAGGATGTATTTTCGTTACAAACCGGGGCATTGTGTGAGCAAATAGGGCAGTCGTAGTTTCTTGTTCCTCCAGCACCTGGCTTGTCGTCTTAAATGTACCGCGCATGATGCGCAGCTATCTCTTTTCATAAATTTCTCGCAACGCCAGGCTATCATGAAAACTGTCAAAACTGCTGGTCAGCTTTGATTACTTCACCTTATCACACCATAACGATGAGTGTGTGGTTGCATAACAATAAGTGTGATGTTGCCGACATCGTAAAACCATGTAGCCTCCTTTTGACTCACAGAGAAAAAATAATGAAGAGGTCAAGAGCGAAGGTACACGCGCTAAAGCTTCAGGAATTCCCACTGTCCCGCAAGTTTCTGTCCTCAACTTCAATCGTTTTCTTGTCTGTGCTATTCATGTGTCTCAATCGCTCATGTTTTTTCTTTTACAATGGTCTTGCACCCAACCGGCACTGATGAGACACAACATGTAGAGTGTGTATTCTTGCGCATTCACAAAAAGAAAAAGAAATTCTGCGTCCTCTCCACGTGTAGCATTTTGAAGCAGCGTCACATGTTTTTGCGGCTGCCAGCAAGCAAACACATCAATCCGAAATTCGCAGACCTTGAGAGCTAATAGGGGTCTACTCAGTAGCTAATAAAAGGATATCAACAACTGCTAAATTCTTTCCTTCCACAATTCTGACTTCCTTCCACCAATTATTATTTGTTTGTACTCGCCAAGCCAATCGTATCGTATCCACAGGCAAGGGTAAGATCAACACCAGACTACAGCCATCATATCATCATCACACATAGAATATACTATCAAAAAGTTCTGTAGTATCTTGCAGCATGGATGAAGTTTTGGAAGCATCAATCCCGACGACATCGACATCGACATCAACCCGATCAACTGCTACAACAGCGAGACGACGGAATGGTGGTCAACAGCTGCAACAACGGCAAACGCTGCCTTGGGCAACCGCTTTGACTATGACAGCCATCTTGGCATCGCAAGAAAGTACATCACATGTTCAAGGTTTTCAAACCAGTAATTCTGTGCATAACTTTCCCTGCCAGCGACGAATTACTTCGTTATCCTCAACGACCAGCTACAGCCAAAGGCAAAGATCCATTCACTTGGGCACAGCAGCAGGCTTACCGTTCATAACAACTGTGGAGGATTCGTTTAGCACTCATGAATTATGGGGATATGAGAGACCTTGGCGCTCTACTGCTGTCATGAATTTGCAGGAACCATCCCGAATGTTTCTCAAAGCTGGCCATGTCTCTAATCAACCCATGTCGGCATTATCTTCCAAATTTTTTGACGCGACAACAACCACCACATCTACCATCAACACTAGATCAGAGAGGAAGGAAAGCTTGGATCAATACCAATACTATACCAAAAGTCGGAGGTCACGGGGTACACTGGGCTTTGCACTGCCAGACCTTGCCGGCGATCAGATTATAACATCTTTCAATTCTCCTTCTCCTCCTCCTTCTGTGGAAGTATCTTCGACTCGTCTCCATTCCTCTACTCAACGAGAAGCTCCGGTTTACTTTAGCAGTGACTTTGATACCTGGAGGGCCCCAAGTACGTTGGACGAAGAAGAGTGGCTTTCGGGAGGCCCATCACAGGGGACGATTGACAATCCCATTTTTTGGAAACAATCGTCCGACGCGATGGACGAGGAAGAGGAAACTCGTAGCAGCAATGATTCACTGGCTTGGTTTCCGTGGATGCCTACCATTAGTCAAATTGAAAAGCTAAAAGTCCGAGATTTGCGAAAGATTTGCACGGAACGTGGACTGGAGCAATCTGGAAAGAAAGTCGATTTGCAGCAACGCCTATGGGAGTGGACCCGACAACAACAACATCGACAACGAGGACTCGTGATTGACAACAGTGCAATTAGCAGTCCTCCCAAATCGTTTCGGTTGGAAGGAAAGCCGCGGTCGGCGAAGGACACGACGACGACGACAGCGACACACATTGGTTCTAGTGTTAATTCTCTTGGTGAATGGGCGCGGACCTATGATATCGAACCCTTGCTGCAAAAGCGAGAGCAGATTCACAAGGAAAAACGAGAAGGAAAGGCCGTGGCCCGTGACGGCATCAAAGGGGCACCCGATACTCCAACCAAAGAGTACCTATCTAAACTCTTTGATGCGCCACCCTCTCAGTATTCGAACCTTGAAGTTACCCAAATGTATGCTGCCGCCAAAGCCGCGGACCAGTCCGGCGATCGAGCGTTATCGCGGCAGATTTTGTACAAGTTGAAAGAAGCGACACCGCACGATGCCCGCATTTACCGACGTCTAGCTCGAATGGAGAGCGAGGAAGGCAGTATAGACAATGCTAGAAGAGTCTTACAAGAAGGTCTTCAGTTGCATCCTGAGAATGCATACATATGGCATGGCCTTGGACAACTGGAAAACAAAGCCGGCAACGACAGCGAAAGTCGCAAGTGCTTTGGACAAGCCATCAAGATGGATCCTGCCTTTCCCAACGCTTATCACGCATGGGGCATATTTGAACATTCGAAAGGTAATATTGCTCGAGCCATGAAAATTCTAAAAAAAGGTCTCGAATACTGCCCTACCAACCACCGTTTGCACCATGCTCTTGGCGACCTTTATCGCGAAGCCAAGATGCTGGATATGGCCGAGAAGAGCTTTCGACGTGCCCTAGAACATGGACCTGAGGTCAGTCGTCCTTTTGCCTACACGTCGCTCGCGTATATAGCATATGAACTCGGTGAACACAACAGGTGCAGATCATGGCTGAAGAAGGCTGTTGCTATCAATAATGGGCGACACGCGAAGGGATGGCTGGCTTGGGCGCGATTCGAGGAGAGCGAAAATAATTTTGACGCCGCTCGATCTGTTTGCGTCACAGCGCTGAATCAATACGAAAAGGGTTTGTTAAAACGCGGGCAGAAAATTGAAGCGCAAAAGAATTCTTCGTTTTTGGCATTTGCAAAGGAACTATGTTCGACGGAGTCGGTCAGTCCAAATGACTTGAAGGATCAAATGATGAAATCGGTACCAAGATACAGATCCGGCGATCATTTTTTGAAGGTTTACCGCAATTGGATTCGCCTCGAAGAACGTTACGGATCCAGCGAAGCTGTGGATGAAGTCTACAAGAGAGCATCCGCGGCGTTTGCCATTGATTGGAAACTGACATTAGATTGGGCTCGCTACCATGACCGTCATGATCGCGACGATCGAGCACGAGAGCTTTATGGCCAAGCTTGTGACAAGGTCGACAGGAAGTAAGTCTGCAGATGGAATGCTCTTTGGTTACGGTTTTACTTGCTGATGAGAATTCTATGCTAACTCTTTCTTGTAAATAAACGCTACAGACACGCAGAGCCGTATCGACTTTTTGGTGAATTTGAAATGAAACACGGCAATTACTTGGATGCTCGCGGAATTTTTTACCGTGGAGCCTTGGCAATGTCGGAGTCTGCTGATAGTGGTTCAAGCAATCAAGCAGGGATCCCAGAATTGTACTATTCTTGGGCTGTTTGCGAGTGGGGTCTCGAAAAGCTGTCCCGCGCACAGGTTTTGTTGGATCATGCACTTCGTTTGACGTCGGCAGGAAAGTATGAATCGGCGCTTCGATCAAGCATTTTCTTTGCTATTGCTCGCCTGGAATTTGATCGACGAGAGCATCATCTAGCTCAGCACAACATTTGTCTTTGCCTACAGGAAGATTCTCTTCCCGGTGGCAACGCTAAAGTCTGGAAGCTATGGGCCGAAGTGGCGAGGTCGCTGGGAGACAAGGGATTAGCCAAACAGTGCTACGACCGCGCTCAGCTTTTAGAGTTGGAGGAGGACGGCACCGAAGACAGTGGGAAAAAGGAGCTATCACTATTACTTGCCATGAAGAATCCTGACAGCGCAGTAATGAATGGTGCCGATGTGCAGAGCATGATGAGAAAAGATCCGTGGCATTACAAGTTGTTTGGTGAGTCTACTAGTCAATCAGGTTCCATCAGCGTGCCAAGAGTGTCTCTACCTGGAGACAAGGAAGAGATAGTGCTGACCAGGTCATAACTGAATGTACATATGTAAATACAGTGACATAAAAAGAGAACGATAAACCAACAAAATAACGAAAATGTTAAGCAATAAACTATCATAACGAGGAAATTACTTCAGCTATTGAAGATATATTATCTACTACCAGTACTGTACCTGGTAGCTAGGAGCAGTGCTTCGATTCGGAGTACCCAAGTCCTAGATTTGCTACTCTGGCAGACGGTCAGGCGAGATTTGACACCGGGCTCAATGGAGGGCCATGATTGGCCGACGTCACTCGTCGCACAAAGTCTCAAATCAGATTGATGATTATCAAAGTAAAAACATCAAAAAATAATCCACTCCAACCACAGCCTGATTTCTTAGAAAAAGCTGTTAGAGCTTAGAGCACTACAGTAGCCTACTCGCTTGACATCGTTCCATCTTCGAAATAAAAACCAGATTCTTCTACTTCTTTGCTGCGTAGAATTTTGATTCTGATGATGACAGACACCCATACTCCTGCGCCTTCAGTTGGGGGTCAACATGGATGGCCTCCGTCTCACGATCCTTTCGCCCCCATTGGCCAGGCCCAGATGACTACTATGGCGGCTCCTCCCGCCGGGGCTCAACAACAGCATCAAGCGACAATGATGGGACAGGGGATGCACGCCCCAGTTTCAGCTCCTCCTCATGGCGTACCAAATAATGGAAACCAGGCACCAGCTTCTGTTCAAGCCCCTGCACCACAAGCTGCCTTCAATGCTTCTTGGATGCACGTCCCAGCCTTTGCTGCACTGGCTCACCAAATACGTGGACCCGCAGCAGCAAATTCAATGATGGATCAGCAACAGCAGCTTTCAGTTGCTGCTGCTGCAGCACCTCGCCCAACCTTTGTCAATGCGAAGCAATACCGGCGAATCTTGAAGAGGAGAGAAGCACGAGCGAGGCTCGAAGAGTACTACCGACAAAAACGAGCCATAAAGGCCGACATGGAAGGAAAAGATCCCAAGCCATACATGCACGAGTCCAGACACAGACATGCTATGAAACGCCCTCGGGGACCGGGCGGAAGGTTCCTAACAAAGGTAGGTTTTTGTTGAGATGTTTGAGCTGTTTCATTGTCGTCTTGATCTTCTCGAACAAGTTCCAACTTTGCCATTCTTTCTCGTATCTGTCATTACAGGATGAACTCGTTGACTATTACAAACAGCATCCCGATGAAGATCCTAGCAACCATAAGGATCATGACGAGTCTAACAAGCGGCACTGCCCTCAGACCCAGTAGACAGCTAGGTACAAGCAGATTCTATCTGGACGAAACACATAACCATGGACACGAATCCCCTTCAGCTACATCATATACGCTCGCACACAGGAAATATAGTATGGATGCTTCAATTATCGTCTATCACTGCTATGCAAATGGAAGCATACTGCGCGTGTAAGAAATATCGGGTTAAGAGGCGCCTTTTCCTCCATGCTTTTAACACGCTGGAAGGAAAGTCGCAAATCTTAAATTGACTCTCTGGGAGTCAAGTTTTGTACCCAGTTCTTCCTCTGATCGGCAAACAGCCTATTTGGTTGCTGCTCATAATTACCTATCTATTACTGCTAAGCTATACACTTAAAAACAATGCTGCTCTCGACGAATTATCCTGTCTCATTTGCATGCATGGCGAACGCACGTACCTACAGTTTGTAGTCTGTACTGCAATATTATTCTCTAAAGTTTGAGAAAGGCAAGTTTATGAGTTGGATCACTCATTATTAGAGTACTCATCAGTACTCGATTTGTCGGTAGGAGTATTTGCATACCGTTGTAATTAATAGCAAACCTAATCCATGTATCGAGCAATACACAACACTACAATAGATATCAAGCGACCATCCGCTGCTCGCCAAAGGAAAGAATGCTTTTAAGGGGACCTTGGCAGAGTATTATTATTATACAGGAAACATAGATATGTAGCTAGCTAGTAGCTCAATAGTAGAGCGGTCGTTTCCATCGTAGATAGTAAGAATTGGCAAATTTCAGTGCATTCACTGCACCAGGGAGCATGCCGTAATCATCCTTGATGGTAGTCCAGTAGCTAGCAGTAGCAAGCATACCAAGGTTTATTTCAACTTTTTGGATGATCTCGTGAGAGGCTCATCACCTTCACTTACCAATTTTCCTTCATTGTATACGCAGTAATAGCCTGATGCAGGATCGGGCCTGCCCTCGAATCCGATGATTTTTTCAAATCCATCCGGCAATTCCTCTTCTTGTAGCACGTTCTTGTCGGCGATTACCCAATCATCGCCTTCCGCATCCCAGTAGGCCCATTCGATTTTCTCTTTTGGTGACACTTGCAAAGGGAATAATCGTTTTGCGTGCTGGACGGGTGTATGTACGTTTGTGTCAGACGCAATAGACGGCCAAAGGAGCAAGGATTGATTGTAAGACGACGTAGGACAGACGAATACGAAGGATTTCTGTCGCCCTTCAAACATCTCAAAGAGAGAATTAAGAGGACATGAAAGTCACAAAATAGACACGAAGCGTACCTCGGCAATGAGAGCCCTCTGTCTGGCTACGGCGGCCTTGGTATAGGCACTGTCCTTGCTTTTTACATTTCCGACTTCCAGCCACTCATCGCTGCTCTTTCCTTCTGCTTTGACGGCAACGCGGAATGGCTTTTCTTTTTTCAAATCGGCCGCCAAGTACCGATCCCACTGCTGCTTGGGCTTGAGCTTGACTTCCCTTTTTTCCTTGGGACCACCACCGCCTCCAAAACCAGCGTACAGTACCACTTGCGAAGTCTTTTCAAAAATCATTTCCTTATGATGTTGCGGATGCTGTTGGGTTGGATGATTTGGTACAGGTTGCATTAAAAAAGCATGGGAGTGTGTCAGTGACTCGAGTGCAAGAGCGAACATTGAGTACAGGAAGGTTTGAGACTTCATTTTCTGAATCTTGTGGGTAGTATTGTGGGTTGTGTGGGTTGCACAGCGTCGTAATTCGAGGAGTTCAGTGGGAATGCTGTCGGTGAAAGATTTAATTCTAGCTACTAGTCCAGTAGTAGAGATTTGATTTGGGTGGTGGGAGCAGCGGCGTTGAAAAAGAGTCAATATTCCTTTGTTTGTGGTTGGCACTTTTATGCTCGGATTTTTTGCCGTATGTATCTCTGCCAGCCTACTAGCTAGCGTAGCTGACTGCTGTTGAAGTGAGTCACTCACTACTACTGAGTCCTGACGAGCGCACACATCCTCCAAATTTCGAGGTTTACAAAGAACCTGACAATAAGCAATCTGTGACTCTGATTCAGCTTTTATACTAATGATGTAGCTTCTACTCGGAGTAAAGGAAAAAATAATCTACTGTAGTAGTAGAGTTCATTGAAGACTAATAATCATTTTTTCATATCTTGCCTTAACTAGTACTCGTCTAAAACACTGTCGCTTTACCACCATCACTACAGTAATAGCAGCATGAAAAGATCCGCTCCATTCACGTTTTTCTTTGCCTTCTTATTAGTCGCCATATCTCCTTTTCTTGGAAATTCGTTCGCGTTAACGGGAGTCGTTTGGCATCAGCATGCCGCACGAACAGGATCTGTCATCCAAAGGAGCAGTTCTGTCGATTCTAGCACGGAAGAAGTTGTTTTCTCGAGAAATGGAACCACTGGCTCGGCTTCAAATGTTGTGCATCCTCTGATGGACGTCGAATCTAGAATGACATCATCGTCATCATCGCCAGCAACGGATAACAGATCGCCGGCTGAAATAGAGAATGAAAAGTTTGCTTGTGATGAAACCGTCGCATTTTGGAGAAACTTTCAAATCAATGGCTTCGAAGATGCTTCCAATAATGTTCGAAACATTGCCAACATCGTGGAAAGCATTTCCCAGAATCCAGATCGAGCAAACTACTGGGCTCGAGCTACCGGTCGCACAGGATATTTTGTTGTGAATGCATTGTTAGGGAACTTTGGTTCCAGTTTACACGATCGATTGGTCAAGGGTGATACATCCGGCAGTCCGTTTAATGCTCTTCTGGAACCAGTTGTCGCCTCTCGAATCTTTTTGGAGACAGCCCTAACCTACCAGCAAGATTACAAGCGGATTGAAGAAGGAAAATTTAAGAAGCCGTACGACATGTACGAGAATACGAGACAATCGTCGCCTCTCTATGCTGGACAGCAAACTGCTCGGTTTGTGCGAGAGGCCATTGGCACTCTAGGACGAAGAAAGCGCGGGACGGAAGACGATAAACGCATTTGGATCTCCGATGATGCAGCACCATCTTTGTATCCCAATTATTACCGAACAGCTTTTCATTACCAAACGGATGGATGGATGAGCTAGGAGAGCGCTGATGTGTACGAGACGTCAACCGAAACACTCTTTTTGGGTCGTCAGGATGCCATGCAAAGAACAGCTCTACCTTCTCTTGTTTCCTTTGCCAAAAAGGCAAGATCCACAACAGGCAGACCTCTGCGGATACTGGAAGTGGCGTGCGGCACTGGAAGGTTCATGACATTTGTGAGAGACAACCTGCCGTTAGATACGGAAACCACAGCCATTGATCTCTCTCCATTCTACTTGAATGCCGCTCGAGAGAATGATTCTAATTGGAGAAAACTTAAGAAACGAACTGGAATCGCCAAAACAGGAGATCTGAAACCAGTTCGATTGGTACAAGCGAAAGCGGAGGATTTACCATTCGGGGATGGTGAATTTGATGCCGTCGTTTGTGTGTATTTGTTTCATGAGATTCCAAGAGAGATTCGCGCCAAGGTGGCTTCAGAAATGGCACGAGTAACTAGACCAGGCGGTCGTGTGGTGTTGACAGATTCTGTCCAGCTGGGTGATCGCCCGATCTTAGATAGTTCCATGAAGTATTTTGAGAGAATGAATGAACCGTTCTATGTCGACTACATCCAAGACCAGCTCCCAGTACACTTTGAAAATGCTGGACTCGAATGCTTGACCAAAACTGTCTCCGCTTCTACCAAGTCTCTTGCTTTTCACAAACCAGAATAAGATGACTCGTACTATAGAATAGACGAATCATGGAGAAGGTAGGAGTAAATAATATTATGGAAATCATTGCACAGGTTATTTTTGGCTTGGTTTCTAATGTAACATCTCTATGATATTGTGACGAGAGGTGTTCGTCATATGAATTTTCGTCGTTCTTGTTAGCTGGCAGTTTCTTAATATGCGAAATGCAGAAAGTGGGCACGATTGTGTTCATCATCCTTCCCTTTGTCTTCTTCTCATATTACTTTGCACCCAAGTCGAGTCGACCGCCTGTTGCAAAGTCCACCGTTCACCAGGGCGTAATCTCAGCAGGTTGATTAGGAGTTCTCTGGCATCGGGAGGTATATTGAGGTTGGCCTGGAAAGCAGCAAGGGTGCGGTTGTCTTGGGCGTTCACAGCATTCTGCCACATCTCCACCACTTGCTCATTGGGGACTGGTGCCAGGCCTCCGGCAAGGATGTAGTATCGAAATAGTCTGTCAGTGGGATGAGGCAACTTGTACAGAGGGTGCCCTGTGAGGAGGATATATAGAATGGTTGCCGCGCCCCAAAGGTCACATGCAACCCCATCAAAGGGAGTCCTGTTGAGAAAAATTTCAGGCGCTAAACATGGAGGAGTTCCATAGACACCCTGCGGGGTGATTAAAAATCGATTTCCATTTGGTAGGCGCGGCACCCGCATCGACATAGCAAGATCGAACAGTATTAGACGACCCTTGAAGAAAAGAAAGTTGTCAGGGGACAGATCGTGATGAAAGATTCCGTGTCTTTCAAGATAGAGTAGAATTTCTAGTATGTTTCGAAACAAAGCTTGTGCTTCAGCCTCGGGATATCCATTTCCCGGATCTATACGATCAGCCAATGAACCCTCACTGGTATAAGGCGACACAATGTAAAGATAATCTTCATCTTCAAGAGCCTCCAAGCACTCCAGGACGTGTACCCCGTCTCCCAGTTCCTGCATGCGAGACACCTCTTTATAAGGATCTTCGTGACCACCTTTCTCGAGGTACTGGCGAATTACTTCCTTGTTTAATTTCTTGATCGCCACAAGTCTTGCAGCTTCTGGTGCTGGAGCAATAAACTTGTGCATACCATTGTTGGCGGCTTGAGATCTGTCACGAGTAAGAACAACTGCAACATCAATCTGCCCCCACCCTTCAGAGTGATGATCTAGCATGATGGAGGGCTTGCCGATCAGGTTGTAAGCCGAGTCCGGGTCTTCTGTTTTGACAAGATAAACCTTTTGTTTCTCTGGTTCATCCTCTTCGTCGTAGGCTTTTACCCAAACTTCCTTATTAGCCTCACCGACATCAATGACAGGTTGCTTAAACTCGTTCAAGGGTTCCTGGGCCGGTCCCATGGCATGCACCTCTAGATATGTCAAACGTGCACCCGGACTTGCCACCGTTCCTTCACGGAGGGCAAACATGTTTTTGGCTCTAGCGCGGGTCTGACTTGGCCCAATAATATGTTGCAATCTGGCCACTGGTGTGGCCAAAGGCGTACCTGGTCAATTTCTTGGTTGCTTTCTCTTCTTGTTTATAGTCTTACTTGTTTCTTCGATATCAACCGGGCTTAATGTATTGAAACAAAAAAATTGTGTCGGCATTTGATGCCAACGAAAAGAATGAAGCAGTGACAACCTAGCTAGTAGGTCTAGTCGTATCGTTCATGGAGCAGAAACGCCTGCTGCCTGCTGCTGTCTTTGGTGGTGCAGTGAAGTGCGGCGCCCCCGTTAGTGGCCCAGTCTGTCCGTCTACCATCAACGGCATCCATGACTGAAAACCTATTGCATTTCGGAGTCCACCTACTGATAACAAAATGTTAGTAATCGTACCAGCTACTGCGCTAGAAGTACAGCACCAGCTGTTGAAAGCTGTGAATAGGCAGCCAGCGCAAAGTTACAAAGAAGACAGAATCCTTGACTTTGGAGCCGAGGAATCCCACTGTTCCTCCTTGCGCTTGCACGAGACCTCTCACAAGGTCCTCTCATGTGTGCTATGTCGTGCTACGTACCTAGAATTTATGTACACTTCACGAATATAGCAATTACTTAGCACTAAATTTTTAAGTGGATGTATGCAAATAGTAGCTATGCGGCTACGCTTTCTCTATACCGTTCCAATCCGTGCTTGTCAAACGATCAACTATTGTTACGGACCGGAAGAAACAACGCTAGGGTCGCCTCTTAGAAGCAAGTAGGTGGTACTCATATCACAATCAAATTCTGTAGCCATGTAGATTGGTGGCCTGTTGTTGAAGCGTCGATCCTCCGTTTTCACGGGATCGACTCCTGAAGATGGATGGATCCGGACCAATTCTTCGATAATGCTCACGTTGGCCCTGGAAGCAATAGCAAGGTGCAATGGTAGCCTTCCAAGAGAGTCTACTGCAAATGCAGCCTCTGGGTAGGCCATTAAAATGTCTTGCAAGATCGTGTTAGTGGCTTCTTTCTTGTCTTCTACTGATACACTGCCCTTGTGGTCGACGCTGTCCCCGTAGACAGCGCTACTGCTGCAAATCGGATGGCAAACAGCAAGATGCAAAGGATATTGTCCGTCCTCGTCCGCCTCCTTGACTTGTTCTCTATGATGTCTCAAAACGCACTTAATTACAGGCAAAGATGCGCCACATGAAAGTGCAGCGTGGAGAGCAATGAACCTGCGGCTTTGGCGCACAGATGCAGTAAACTCGTCTCCTTCATTCCAGATTTCGCTTCGAGAGCGCTTGCGACAGCTCCCGTCACTACAATCACTGCAACTTGGTTGTCGTTTCTTACTCAGAGATGAGTCGACTTCTAGAATGGGTGATTTTGATCGGATAAGAGGTTCTTCCAATACATCTTCACCGCCAGCCTTCACAGACCGTTTTTTCGGCGGAGTGCCCAAGAAAGCAGCCGCCGCGACGGATTGTGACTTTTTAGCTACAGTAGAAGTTGATTCTTCTTGTTGTCGTTGCCGGCAACACACATCCATAATTTTAGAAGACGCAGAAAAACTAAAAGGAGTACTGGCCTCCAAACTTGACAAATAGTCCCCGCGCCCTACAGTGCAACAAACAGCCGGTGGTTGTTTGCCTTCCATCAAAGGATACCCAGAAAAGTTCTCAACGGCTCCTCTCAGACACAGTTCTACCATGCTCCAACCCCAACTCTCGATATTGTCGTCTCGGCTGACTGCTTTCAAGATGTGCATACCGCCCATCGACCAGCCCTGCAAGTAGAGAATCACCAAGTCAACATTGCCACTGAGAACAGCCGGAAAGAGAGGAATCTCTCCTCGAATATTCGCAATACTCAATCCAACGGGATATCGCTCAATCAGAAACCTTGACATGACAAGTTGTCCTTCTCGGGCTGCATCATGCAGCGGAAGACTTCCATCCCAGTCGACACATCGAATACCTTGAGGATACACATACAAGAGGTCCGAGGCGATTTGCAAATGCGCCCAGCGAGCAGCGAAATGAAGGGGAATTTTCCCCTTTTTCGAGGGAAGCGATGCACCCTCTGGATAAACGCGCAATAGTTGTCGTACGACTTCTACGTGTCCATCGCCAGCCGCAAAATGGAGCGCCAGTTTTTTCTTTTTGGAAGCAATTCGGGCCGTATGAGGAGTAGCGTAAAGAAAATAGGCCACCATATCACTACGACCTTCTCGCGCCGCATAATGCAGTGGAATTTTCCCCTTTGTATTAGGAGTAGAGGCCGCCGCCGGATTCTTCGGTAAGGTGGTTCCGTATTCCGAATGACAGTTATAAGAGGATGTGAAGGAATAAAATGCGCGGTGAGACGAAGAAAAGCTAAAAATGTTTCTCGGTAAAAGGTTGGTTGCCTCATATTAAGCTAAATGTCATTCCACCCAAAGAATATCGAAGAAGATTGTTTAACAAGAAATCAATAGGCGACCTACCTGACTTAAAATCCTGGTGGCAACCTGCACATCACCAATAGAGGCAGCAAAGTGGAGAGGCAAGGATCCGTCATGACCACTTGCCACAGACGTGTCATCAGGAAAGGCAGTTAAGATCATGTCCACATCTTGATACAAAGTGAGCGATGGCGATTGGTGAGTATCTATCGGAGCCAAAGCAGCAGCTCTCAAGGCCGGATTGTCATCACTGGTATTTGCCACCATTCGACGAACCGTCGTCCTAGCTTCTTTTATCCTCGCAGGAGTTTGAGACAGGACAGCATCAAGAAGCAGCAAAAGAGGCGTCGTTGTGGACGTCATGGTGAATAATTAGCTATTAGCTACGTAGTGGAGTGGAAAGTGGGCATGCGAGGAAAATAATGATAACATGCAAATGATTGGAGGTGTCGAGTTAGGTCTCTAACTACTACTAGCTAGTACTACTAGCTAGTTGCTCTTGTACGGGTATATGTAAAAAGGTGTACCACTGGGTGTACCATTTTGGTGTACTTTGGTCTACTTGGTACACCAAAAGTACACCTTTTTACAAATTTTTGTAAAAAGGTGTACCATAGTGGACTTGAACCCATCACCTTCTTCTGCACTGCCTGGGTGGATTTTTGTTTACTATAGAAAAAGTGCAC
>Ga0210025_1002264_pt1 | contig 19203 bp, 9 predicted proteins | sample CryGeyme20150102_FD_183989 | JGI IMG/M metagenome (GOLD analysis project Ga0210025, IMG submission 183989) | Groundwater microbial communities from Crystal Geyser aquifers in Utah, USA - Crystal Geyser metaG 2015-0102 (SPAdes) (version 2) | ecosystem: Environmental > Aquatic > Deep subsurface >...
GATTACTGGAAATCTGATTAACATTACATAATTAAAAAAAACGTGTTACAAAATATTTAGCTATGCGGTACTGTAAATGCTATATTAGAGAAACTAAAAGATTTGTGTTATGTAAAATATCCCGGGCATGGCAGATATCTCTGTAACCCTTACAGAGAAATTCTGCCATACGTAGGGTGCTCTTCTCTGATGTACCATAGAGTATGATGGAGAGAAGCCAATGTTTATTTCACAGGTGCTTGTTACGAGTGGTACAATTATTAACTCGTATTATTAATTTACAATAATTATAAAAGCTTGCACACAATAAAATATAGGATAAAGAAAAATATCGGAAGCAATCCCAAACAAAAATATCAAAGTATCAAAAAAATCATACAATGGGAAACGCAGACGAATATTCTCCTCCCAAAGTTTGGTCTCCCGACGACATGGGTGGCAAATTCGGAGGTATTAATAGTCCTACCGCCGGTGCTCGCACTGAGAAAGAACTGCCTAGGGGTAAACATCCTCTGCAACTGTACAGCATGGGGACTCCGAATGGCCAGAAGGCGACCATCCTTTTGGAAGAGCTCTTGCAAGCAGGTCACAAAGGCGCCGAATACGACGCCCATTTGATTGATATTATGAAAGCAGATCAATTCACCAGCGGTTTTGTGGACATTAATCCCAATTCCAAAATACCAGCCTTGTTGGATGTTAGCAACCCAGATAAAGAAATTCGAATGTTCGAATCGGGGTCCATCTTATTGCAGCTGTCCGAAAAATTTGACAATGCCTTTATGCCTAAACATTTGCGTCCTGAAATCCTGAACTGGTTGTTCTGGCAAATGGGTTCAGCTCCCTATTTGGGCGGAGGATTTGGTCACTTCTTTTCTTACGCACCTTCCAAAATGAAATACCCCATTGACAGGTATACCATGGAAACCAAGCGCCAGCTCGATGTTCTTGAAAAAGAGCTCGCCAAGCAACGAGCAATCGAGGGCAAAAAGTACCTGGTGGGACAGGAATACACTTTGGCAGATATTGCCATTTACCCATGGTACGGAGCCTTGGCGCTAGGCAATTTGTACAAAGGGTCGAAAGAGTTTCTCAATATTGAGCAAGACTTTCCCAATGTTGTGAATTGGGCCAAGCACATTAAAGAGCGTCCCGCCGTGCAACGGGGATCCGTTGTCAATCAAACATGGGGCGATATTTCGTTAAAGGAGCGCCATGATGCTTCGGATTTTGATGGACTTTTTTCAGAAGAATCTTAAAAAGCTAAGTATGTGATAAGAAACATGCTTACACGATTTTTTACGTATAGTTATTATCTGATCAACATACATGAAATAAATTTGCACATGCTGTAGCTGCCGCCGATTTATCTTCTATGATGCATTTCTAGAATCGTCCGCCGATGGCTGCTTCTGCTGCATTTGCTCTTGCCGCTGCTGGACAAGCTGCATCAACAGTTGCGGTGAAATTCCAGCCATTCCGCCGATTCCCGTTGTTTGTAACTGGGATTGCTGCTGCAGTTGTTGCCCAGCCTGTCGTTGTAGCGTATTTCGCAGTTCCTCAATGAATCCACCACCAGAGCCAGCGCTACCAGTGCTAGCGGGAAATGCGAGTGCTGGTTGCTGTTGTTGGTTGGATTGTCGACTCATTGATAGTAGGAGTTCTTGGAGCAGTGGTATCGAATGACTCTGCCCTTGATTTGGTTGTTGTTGTTGCCGCTGCTGCTCTTCTTCTTCTTGCTGATTCCTGAAGAAGTCAGTGCCGAGACTTACCAACAGCGTCAAAAGGGACTTGATGGTTTGCAAAAAAGGAGTAGCCGGTGATGGCGAAACAATAACAAGGTACTCCTGGGAAAGAGCCACGATTTCTCGAAGGATATCATCAGCTGATCGACCGTTGGCAGCAGCGACCTGACCTGATAGCCCCAATGCTTTCTGCAAAGAACCAAGGGTGTTACCATTTAACAGTTGCTGCTGCTGCTGCTGTTGATGACAGGGTAGTGCTTGTCCTCTTCCCTCCTGAGATAACAGCATCTGACAGAGGAGCTCCACCGATGCATCGGGAAGTTGTGAGCCCGTGAATTGCTCTTGTGATTGTCCTAGCATTGCCGTAGGTGCCGGATCTGGACTTGCTTGCGCGGAGGATTTCTGATGTTGGCCAAAGATGTCTTGCACGTCGCTGTCAATCTTCATGTGTCTCACTAAGTGAGGATTATCTTTCTGAAAGAGACTGTTGCGGTAAACAGCAACTCCATCCGGGAGCTTTGCTTTGTGCACCTTCCGAAAGCCCCATCGGCTCAAATTGCGCACAAAGGCTGCATAACGTATGCCCTGAAAGTTGGCGTTCAAGATATCACTGTTCTTGAGAGTCTTGGAATTGATAGCTATCAGATTTTCTTTCCCATGTTCGTACCAAGATATCACGTCTAGGCCACATTCATTTTCGAGCGCGTTCATCATACGTTCTGCAAAGTTCTTGGGCTTGGGATAGGTACCAGAGCTAGGTGAACGCCGAATCTGCACCGCGGTGCCCAATGCTTGTTTTTTAGAGGAAGGTTTGCTTGCTTGGTTGGAATCATGGTCACTTATATTGGCGGATCCTGATGAACTGGAATTTTCTGCCCCAGGTTTTTTAGCGGATTTTTTTCCTGAGCAAGATAAAGACAGGGTGAAGGTGTGAGAGTTCGTGCGGGAGGGCTGGTTGGCGTGTAGCGTTTAGCGCCTGCTTTGCAAATCAGCGGAGTTCATTTAAGGAAACGGCAGAAGGCAGAATATATAGGGTTTCATTGGCAGCAACTTCAAGCCAGCATGCAAATTGTAACCTTCAGACTTTAGACTTTACACTCACCAACAGAGCCACTGTCCGACAAAGATCGCTTCGTGCCACCGCTCTGGTCGCCGCATGTCTGCTCTTCTGTGTCTTCGTCTTGTAGCATACTAGTACTGATTTAGTGTAAGCTTGGCAGCAATTGATATTGCAAACTAGATATTATTAACAGTGAAGTTCGGTATCAAGTTTAAAGTTTAAACGGAGATTAACCGGGTGTTTTGTTGTTGCTTGTTGAAGAGCGCTAGTGACATGTGACATAGTAGTAGTATGACATACATGGACAGGATAGCACGGGCTGGGTGAGAAATTTTGTTTGCACCTTTTTCATCACTTCGTGCTTTGGCATGCCTTTACTACAATTATAGCCTGCCACATGGTGGTAGCATTTTAGCCAATGTGCAACAAATAGTAGATACTTGTCAGAAATATCGACTTAACACATGACAGCCTGAAGTACAATTACGGTTGAACGAGAAGCAACACTTGTTGCTCTTAATTAGGTTCTGGGCAAGTTCTGAGCAAAAAATTGCCCTGGATAGTAAACACTGCAACGTCAGTCTGTAGTTTCGTACCAGGGGTACCGTACTGCCACTACTAGCAGTACCAGGTACCAGGTAGCAGTAGTTTAATAAGTATCTCAAACCGATTGGTTCATTATTACTGGTAATAATAGTCCCAGGTGTAATACTAAACAGCATCATTTGTTATACCAGTACCAGGTAATCACCAATCTACGACGTGGTGGTAACATGCACTACTGATAGTCTACTCTCTACTGTAGTACCAGGTATATTACTCCGAGAATAATAATTACTGTAGTCTACCAGTACCTGGTAGTAGACTAGTAAACAAATAAATATAATACTATCTACTATGATGCGTGCTGTAGCTACTAGTAGTACCCCTACCACTGTACTGCAAACTAGTACTACTACTAGTAGTCTACTACTAGAGCAGTGTTTGGACACCACGTCAGCCACAGTACCTGTAAACGGTTGAGGCCTTTTAAGGCTTCGCCAGCGCCCAGCATTTCTATCTTTTCCCATACTACCAGTAGACACCAGCATCTGGTTTCTCGTTTGATGAAGGGCTAAGGTTTCCTTCATCACAGCGTCGACTAGCTACTAATAGATCTACTAGTAGACTAGCTGTCAACTATTTTTATGTAGCTTCTGTAGGTGGTAGATGAATTGCTGTTGCTGTTGCCTTTTCTGTTGCGTCTGCTTGGCCCTTGCAATAATTTTGTTAGGAAAATGTGAGTCTCTGTAGAAGTGCTCTTGACGAGTATCATTATTTTTCGAACGGGAAGAAAACACAGTAGCAACACTTGGAGGAGCTCAATCAGATTTGCAGTGATAGGAATCTTTTTAGGAGACTTGCTGTCTGGTGGCTGGAGTCGTAGTAGCCCCCTTCATTCCATGAAAAAATCTTGTCCCCCCCCCCCTCCTGTTCCTGTCGATGCTTGATACTAGAATGAACCGTCTTTCAGTAGGAGAAAACTGACTGGACAATTAGACAACTTTTCGTTACTAGTACCTGGTATATTGGACATTGGACTATCACTAAACGCTTTTTGCGGACAGTTCTGCTTCTTGTTGTGCCTGTAGTATTTTACGAAGTGGAGCTTTCATTATTTATTTAAGAACAAAACGCCACGTAAAGACAACAATCACGTAAAGACAACAATCACATTGCAAAGAAACATATGATATTTAGCACAGCGCTGCAAGATTCTTTTTTTGGTGACATTGACGAATACATCCTACTCCTCTGGCGCGCAGCAACAACTTGGACGTGAACAGAACAACGTCACAACAAGCACGTACTACGCAGCCATTTTCTGTTATCCATCGGATTCAACTCACATCAAGAACATGTTAGGCATTGAGAAACCATCCACGTACGGACTAGTAAATGGTTATTCCGGAACTGTCGGCGGGAGGTGATACGAGTGGTACCTGGTAACTGACAACTGACAACACGTGCACTTTTGTAGTTTTCCATGATTGAAGCTATGAGAGCAATATTTTTACGTGGTCCATTACTGTATGCAATTTTCGTCCACGACTGATGGGCAGGTCCCGTTCCAGCAGTACGATGTTGAAAAAAAATAATAATAATAATATCTGAGCACATAAAACCGAAAACCAAGAGCATCAAGACGACTATCATTACAAAAATGAAAGTTATTTCTCGCTTTCTTACAATCGTTCTCCCCTTGGTGGTAGCAGAGCTAGATTTTATTCCAAGCAAGAACCAACAAGGAAGAAATCTCCGCAGGTTCGATGACGGGCTCAACGGTTGCTGGGGCCAGTTTCATCAATTCGGATTCTGCGTTCAAAAAATCAACGAAAAAACGGATAGCAGCATCTCTAAAGTCAAGTTCATGCCCTGCGATTCCTTCGAACCAGACCAAATGTGGAAATTCCAACATGATGAAGTCGAAAATTGGAACAAGACAGGATTGGTTTACAATATGAATGGCGGCTGTTTGGCTGTCCGCGGAGACATAGAATCTGGCAAAAACCTGAAAGTGATAGAATGCAACGAAAATGATGATAAACAGTTGTGGTGGAGCGATGGTGACAGCTTAACTCTGTTGAAACTTGCGGAGGAATCGAGGGAGTCGGAACGTTGTGTCCAGGCCGAAAGCTTTCCGATCAACGAGAGGGACCCAGTCGTTGTATCACCTCTGTGTTCCGATTCATTGGATAACTAGTTACTAGTTGAGGCGAGTGCCAAGCGGACGGTAGAAGAGATTAGATCAAAGCCGTAATTATTGTAAGATTGGATTGTATCTTGAAAGCTCTACTATGGTTAGTACATGTGTAGAAAAATGGATGTTCTACTACGACACGTTGACAACCATGCCTTCATTGGGGCGCAAAATGACTGTTTTGCCTGTCAGCATGGCTGCGGTATCCTTACTGCCATCTTTTACTGTTGAACTTGCTACCACGCGGTCATCATCGGTAGACAGAACAACTTGAAAGCTAACAGCATCGTAGAGATATCCCTGCCGGAAAAGAGGAGCCTCGACACTCCGATTTTTGAAGTTTAACAGTACCAATCGTCGATGGCGGATTCCATTGTACTCTGAATGTCGAATGTAGGCCATGATGCCTTTCGGTACTCGATTTGCCTGCCTGCCGCCATTCTCGTCTTTTCTTTCGTCGCCCATCATAATCTGCTGGTCCCCAGAGCGCAAGACATTGTCCTGTCGACGAAACCAGATACATTTCTTATAAAAGTTCAATAGACTGTATTTGTCCTTGGCTTGGTCTTTGACATTTACAGTGTCCAAGCTGGGCGATAACGGAAGCCATGGTTTAATGCTGCTGCCATTGTCGCTGTTTGAGCTACTATTGGAAGGTGACAAGAGCTTTGCAGAGGGATCTATGGCTGTCATAAATCCTCCTCCTTGTGAAGCGTCACCATGCCATGGCATAGGACGGCGGCAACCATCTCGGCCGGGATGAAAAGGCCAGAAGCGCAGCCCCACAGGATCTTTCATATGGCGAGGAGAAACGGGCTCCTCACGCATACCAATTTCTTCGCCGTAATACAAAAAAGGTGTTCCGCGAAGCGTCAACAGCATAAGAGCTGCCAATTTGGCTCGCGCCTGCGTTAGCTCTTCCTTGTTGATTCCTTTTCCGAACAAGCACTTGATAGAGGGTGCCACAGGAGTATAGCGAGTAATGTGACGTTCGTAATCGTGGTTGCTCAGAGTATACGTTGGCCATCCTCCTTTTGGGTTTTGTTGCTGGCACGCTGTATCCCACTCGTGAATCCTCTCACGAAACATGTTGGCATTCCATGATGTGAAAAAGTAGGCAAAATTAAACGCCATGTGCAACTGTTCGTCTCCGCCGACGCAGCTGGCAACGTGCTTGACCTTGGTGTAATCTTCGACTTGGATTTCGCCCACCGACGTTCTATCTCCCTCGTAAGAATCCAACAAATTACGCAAATCTTTGAGCATATCACTCAAGTGTGGTTGCTGATCGCGATCAAAGAGATGGCGCTGACGATCGTATGGGCGAGCTGGCTTTAAATACTGGATTGGATTATTGCGGAGTTGATCGTCCTTAAAAATGTAATTGATGACATCTAGTCGGAAACCATCCACGCCCATATCCAACCAATCTTTGACCATATCAAAGACGGCTTCTTTCACTTCTGGATTTCGCCAGTTAAGATCGGGCTGTTCAGCCAAAAATGAATGAAAATAATATTGCTTCGTGTGGGGGTCCCAGGTCCAACCTTTTCCGCCGAACATGCTTAGCCAGTTGTTGGGCGCGCGTCGAATGCCTGCTATGTCGTGTTTCCCATCTTCCCAGATATACCAGTCACGTTTGGGATTATCTCTGGAGGACCGGCTCTCTTGGAACCATGGATGCAAATGAGATGTGTGATTAATGACGAGATCCATAATGATTTTAATACCTCGCTTATGAGCCTCCGTCAAGAGTCGCTGGAAGATCTGAAGATCCCCAAATAGAGGATCGATGCTGGAATAGTCGCTTATGTCGTAACCAAAGTCATACATGGGACTGGGATAAATTGGAGACAACCAAATGCCGTCGACTCCTAGCGAATTTGGAGTCCCGTCGTTTAAATAATCCAACCGATCAATGATTCCCTGCAGATCACCCACGCCATCTCCATTGGAATCTTGAAAACTGCGAGGATAAATTTGATACATCACAGCTTCCTGCCACCACTTCATTTTGTTTTCAGACTGGTCCTGTAGCTTGCACTCTGCCTCCGTAATCTCTACACCTGCATCATGCGGGTCCGACATTTCTGTGGGGTTTCTGTTTTGGTCGGTATCCTCAAAAAATATTATTACTTTGCTTGTAGTGACTGGTTCAGCTTAAAATGTTGGAGATGGAATCCTTTAAGGATCAATAGACGGGTCCAGCTTCGCAAAAACCATCGACGTGTACTACTGTACAAGAAGTAGCAGGTAGCAATAGACAAGAAGGCCTAGAAAGTAGTAGAGACGTTTAGAATGCTATTTTTTTTTGTGCAGTCAAATTAAGTATAAATTTTTCTCCTCAACAAAAATGGTTCTTGTTAAGCATTTTTTACCCAAACGTCAGCTGAGGAATCCGGTTTCGCTCTCCCAGCATGCATGAGATATTTGCTACCAATACCCTGCTAGTAGTACTACTGCCAGCGAACTAGTAGTAGTAGTAGTCTATTACTAGTAGTAGCTACTACTACTAGAGAGTAGTAGTACTCATAGTAATTATCATGCTGCCAGGACTCCTTCGTGGAGACTGAAAAAGAAACACTGCTTAATTAATACTCCGAGTACGGTACTCCACGAAAAACTGTTTATCAAGGTGCATACCTGGTAGACAAAAGACTTAAATAACGTTAGGGGTGAATCCTGGGACTGCTATGGTAGTAGTAGATAGAGGTGAAAATTGAGAGACCTTGGAAGGACAATGATATCTATGACAAGTATCGGCTTGAACGTACAACCCATTTTCTGACTGCATCAAAAGTATTCAGGCACTGCTGCAGTAACCACTTGTTTTAATTTTCATTGATTGTTGCTACTGGGCCTCTCTTCATTCATAAATTCCTCCAACGGAAGGCCATCTCCGAATGAGCCCCCTCTGATCCTTGTTGGTTTTTCACTGTGTTGTTTTCTTGCGTCCAAACGCTTTAGCAGATCCAATAGTTCCATGTTCATACCTCGATTGACGTGTGGCATAAAGTGCACACCATCCCAGTAATGCTCGCCCCCCAAATCCTTGGTCCACGTAAAATCCAAAACATTGTCAATCAATTCGCACATCGCATCATCGTGTCGATTAAAGACAACACCTGCACTTCGTTTCGCCAGACCAGAGTTAATATTAGGCAAGGTTGTGGTCTTGTAAATACCAACAATACCTGTATCGTCGAGTGCGTCCTTGATGGATTGTCGTACTTGTGCATTGCCGAGTTCGTGTTCAATCCACAGCCCCTCATTAAAGATGAGATAATCAGGTTTCGGGTTCAAGTCGTTCAAGTAATGTCGGATCAGCCCTGGCCAATCGTACCGCCAGGTAAAGGGATCGGTTTGTAATTTCTCAAAATCCATGGGCCCGTGATCGCGATGGACTTCCGGGGGCAACCAATGACCGTGTGCGGGATATCCTCCAAACACTTCGATAAATGTTACATAGTTGTTGCGGATGGTATCAGAAAAGTACCGATTTTCAATCGTTTCTTCCTTGTTGATAGCCGAGGCGTTGCTAGGGTTGTTCCGAAAACAATCACACTGTTCGTTCGGGCTCAAAGCCAGATTGGAAAACTTGTAATGTTCGTTCCAACTGGGATAGTGTTTGGCGTTCAAAATATTAGGAGCGACTGTGTCGGCTATCCATTGGTTGTGTTTCAAATAATAAACCAAATCCAGATACATGTACCGTGTGACACTGTCGCCCACAAAGGCCAGGTGCAAATTTTGTGGTCTTTCATCTTCTCTTCCTTGTGCAGTGCTCCGTAATTGCCGGTAATGGGGATCATCGTACATCATACGTGCCCATTTTGAAGAGGACGTGGTGCTAGTAGTTGCTCGATCAATGAGGAATAGTATCAGGAAACTTGTTACGCCTACAATAGTAAGGGGGGGTCTTTTTCGCCTGCATCCCTGCCTTTGAATAAATTTTCTCTGAGAGTCTTCTTCGGATAAGGTGGTGGTACCACGAGCCATTTTAAGTTGTCCAGTGCAACTCATGGTCGTCTCTAGTTTCTTCTCTTCTTTTAAGCGGGAATTACTAGTGCTGCTGCAATCGGTTTTCGTTTTGATGGTGGCGAGATTGCCTGAAGTACTTTGAGAGAATCGCCTTCGGGACTTTGACATCATTCTTTCTTCTGTCAGATTGAGTGGTTATATAAGGGAGCTGCCTCTTGCAAGCAGACAATACCAGTGAATGAATGTATGCATGCAATGAAAATAATGATCTCACTGTGTCCGTCGATGCAATTGCAGGTCGCAGGTCGCGCCGGTCGCAGGTCGCAGGTCGCAGGTCGCAGGTCGCAGATAAAAAGGAAGTAAAAATGTGGAGACAATTCAATTGTCAATCGCCATTGCAGTCCGTCGTGGTTGTTGCTATTTATTTAGTCACGGTAATTAGTCGACTTTTCCGTGCTACAAAAATGTCGTTGAAATAGCCTCGGATGCACACCTACCCTTTCGCTAATGGAATCCAATGACAAACACGGCAAACGTAAAATTAATAATGGTGTCTGCCGTCACGCAGCATACAGCATAGATGCTACATGCAACTGAACACTGTTTCACGGTTCTGACAACATCACGAATAATAGCACAACTAGCACAACTAATAGAGTAGCATCGTAGCTTATCAAAGTTAGCTAACCATAAAATTGATTTTTACTTCACCATGTCCAGCACCTCTGCTATGACCAATCGCACGAAAGGATACGGAAAACTTATTTTGATGGGAGAGCATTTTGTCGTTTACAACGTTCCTGCATTGGTCGGTGCCGTGTCGGCCTACACTGATTGTCAAGCCGAATTTACCGCCGCTCCAGGACTGCAGGTGATTGATAATCGACCGGCTGTTCCCAACTACAAGGTTACCAAAAAACAAGAGGCTGACGTCGCCATTGATTTAGTTTTGAAACATTTTGGCGTGGATGTCACCACCGGACGAGGATTAAAGTTAACTTTTGGTGGTGATTTGTGTTGTGCTTCTGGTATAGGAGCTTCGGCTGCGCAGGTTGTCGCTATGGCACGAGCTTTGAGTATTGCCTTGAACAAACCCATGACGGAAGATGAAATCAATGCAGCAGGATACGAAGGCGAGAAAGGATACCACGGCACACCCTCGGGAATCGACAATACAGCTGCCACCTTTGGTGGCTTATTGCGATTCCAACGTACCGATGGAGATCCTGTGTTTATCAAAAAAAATATTCGAGAACCAATTCGCATTGTTTACGCCAGTACGGGCATTACCTCTAGCACCACCGAAGTTGTGGGAGATGTCAGGGCGAGAAAGGAAGCCGATCCGGATTGGTTTGATGCACTATTGACCAAATACGTGGATCTCGTTGAAAAAGGAGAAAAGGCTGTGGATGAAGGAAACTTGTTAGAGCTCGGAGCTTTGTTGAATGAAAACCATATACTGTGCCAAGAATTGACCGTCAGCTGCAAAGAACTCGATGATCTTGTTACAGCTGCACGCGATGCGGGAGCTGTCGGAGCTAAAATGAGCGGCACAGGAAGAGGAGGTCTAATGCTGGCCTTGACGCCCACTGGAGATATTCAAGACAGGGTTGCAGAGGCCCTTGCAAAGCTTGCACCTCAAGTCTGGAAAACAACTTTTGCATAGATCGATGTTGATGGTGCCACATCGGCAAAATATGAGATTTTGTGATGATTAGTGTATGTTTTTAAAAGCATGTTTGTGAAATGTATCTTGACTGGCTACTGTTACAAGATTTTACAAACCAAGTTTGAGTGGTTTCGTTCAAATGAGATACAATAACCCTGTACCAGCTTCAGAAATAAGACATCCATCGTGGTCGCGTTCTGCGTATCATGGTAGTATTTTAAAAACATATTATGATTCTCTTGTTTTTATCAATGATGTCAGGCTAAATAAATACTCCACGCAACTGCAGTGGCGCAACTGTGAGTCATGTAGAGGACAGGCAGGTAACCGTAGATAGCTCAAAAACCTGCTCTGTTGAAAGTACTAAGAGTCTCGCGCTATTTCCCCTTTTACGTAGCAAACGATCCCATTTTCCAACAGCTTGTGATCGCATCTGCACAAGCGAGTAAACCATGGAATAACGCGTGTTTCTGTTTTTTGTGCACGCACAGACAATGCTGCTGAAAGTGCTCTCGTTACCGTTTTCAGGACAGATGAGAGATTCGATCTGGCTCAACTCAGTGTATCGGACAATCCCAACAGGTAGCTAGCCGGTGCTCCATCCCTAATAGCAATCTGTCCAGACAGGTACGAGTACTCTTTTCATTCTACTCGAGTACGTACTAGGGTAGTGGAGTGCTAGTCCAGTAGTAGCTAGAGTAGTCTAGTGAAGTAGTAGAAGGTGCCCCCTCCCAACACCAAAACCGGGATTAGCATTCCGACTTGATCTCCAGTCCCTTTTGGAGCCACGAATCAGATTTATAAGCTACCGTTTCATTGAAGATCTACCGTACCCTACCATTTTTACACTTGCTCAAATGTTCTGTCAAACGTCAAACTGCTACAATACCACGACAACCACGGCCACGACAACACAAAAACAAACATTTCACATAAAAATTCTGATTACTATAAACTATCTGTCTGCAACTTCAAAGCAGACAGCAAATAAACAAAGCGGTTCTTAATAATGGGTTTTTTTACAAAGAAAGAAGACATGAACAATGTTGATCTGGCGAATTGCAATCCCATCATCATCAATCAGACTCAATCCAGCATTGTAATTTTCATGGATCGCGGCGTGCTCTACAACAAACAAATCTTGGCTCCAGGTGAAGCGGTGGGAATGACCCGCCAAGATACGGCAGGGAGCATGGTACCATACAAAATCCATGCCGTGGTAGGAGATGACAAGTCTCTTCCAACTCGTTTGCAGTCCGTCAAGAATTTAATGTCCACGGCTGCTATTCCAACTGCCTTTATAGTGGGCACCTTCATGGCTGCGTCCACGGCAGGAACTTCCAAAGCTGTGAGCCGAGCTGCCGGTGGTATTATTGTCCGCGGTATGGTCATTGATTCGGCCGCTTTGGCCGCTGGATCTATTGCAGCCAATCGTGCCACGATGATTGCCGAGAGACTAATTGAGGAAAAGCCAAAGAATTTCTTTGCCAAGAGCGGACACTGCATGCCTGGAAAACAATTTGTTTCCATCCAGGGAGGGATTGAAGAGCCTCTAACCATTAATTTTATGAAGGAAAAGGCATTTCGTCAAATTGTCATTAACGGGGAGCTCAAAACACCCATGGATACCTTCCAAGATAAAATTGATTACTACGTTCCTTCGATGCTGCGCTCCAGCAGAAAGGGCCCCACTCAAGAGGAAATTCAAGCGTTAGAGGCAGACGAAGCAGATGCAATCCTACCAGCCATTACAGAACAACAAACGGATGAGGCAGCAGTAGAACGCCCACCCGCCACCAATCCCTCTGCATCAGTAGCAGCTCAAACTGAGGAGGAAGAATCGGAAGAAGACCGAGATTTACGTCTAGCTATTGCAGCTTCCAAGGAACCAGCTGTATCTTCTGAGGACGAGCAACTGCGTTTGGCAATTGAAGCATCCCTTAAGCTAGAAGAGGACAAAAAGAAGCAGCAGGAAGTGTACAACAAACGTCTTAACGACAAACGCAGTCCAGTCAAATTGTTTTGAGCGCTATGGGCAGCTGACTGCAGCTTGACAGCAGAAAATTTGAGCTACGCAAAAATGTGTAGCACTGCATATTTCGGAGTAGGAATTTGTTTCGTGGAGGAATAATACGTGACAATTTTTTGGTTGCACCTAATACTTTATTACACAGCAAAAAAATTTGAGTATTGACTGCAGTAGAAAATAGTTGAGAACGACCAATCCCTCGAATAATCATCAATATCACCACTCAACTAACTACTCGCAACAGTTAGCTACAAATCGCTGTGCTCCAACGATGAAAGTATGGAATACGGTCTTTTCTTCATTCCAGTCCCCCCCCCCCCTATGGTACAGAGGCCAGTCAATGCTTGCAAGAGCAGTTTCACACACTCTTCTACTTCGTACTAGTAGTAGTATCTTAATAGTAATAACATGTTCGTCAATGATTTTTTTACTATCACTGCATTGCAGTAGATCTAGCGACGTCGGAATTTTCTTGTATCTCGTAGAAAATTCAGATCCACTGTACACCAACTGCACTACCAGGTAGGACTAGTAGACGAGTCTAGTAGTAGTAGTCTACCCTCTCTTTCTTTAGCTGGACAATTTTCACGGCGACCTCGGCGTTCTTCGGCTTTCCTACCAGGTACCAAATTGCGTCCGCCAATATTGATTACGCCCATCATGGATTAAACATACCGGTCTACTATGTACTATCAGTACAACAGGTACTGCTGGTACCACCAGGTACCAGTAATAATAAACTATTACCACGGGAAACCAGGTACCGTTGAAAAACCTGCATTTCTTTCTTGCTCTCTTCTTGGTGGTGTTGAGTTTCCAACGATCATCGCGGTTTGATTTAATGATTAACGTTCAACTTCACGCTTTTTTAAGGCCTAGTAATTCTTCAATGCTTCTTGTTAGTTGCTTTTATGTGGCAGTGAGTGGCCATCGAAAGATGACATACAATCTCTATAAATAGGGCTAAACTATACTTCATTCGAGTTTGAATCATTGGATTAAACTGATTATTTTGAGTACAGTGGTCTAGTGATTATTTTTCTTCAGCGATGTTTAGTTTACGAAATTTTGCAAGACTTCCTAACTTACTTTTTTGAAAAATCCCAAGCAGAGCACCCACTATAGTACTGGTAGTAGTAATTTGACGAAAGTTCCTTAGATCGTCAGGAAGTTCTAGTACCAGGTACGGTACTACTATCACATGGTAGTAGGCTCGTCTCTAGTAGACTACTGGTACCAGGTACCAGGTACCGTACTACAGTACAAGGTAGAGTAGTCTAATGTGATTTAAATTTCTACTCAGGAATCTTCTTGTTAAAGGTCCCTGTGCATTTCCCACATCGCGTCTTACAGGGAAAAGTGATGAAAAAATCACTGTTTTGCCTCTACTAGCTACTATCAGTACTAGTAGTAGTAGACTACTGCTACTAGACTACCTGGTACCAGGTACAGTACTAGTACTAGCAATGTTTAGCTAGTCTACTCAAGTATTTCAGATTTCAGACACTAGTCAGACACACTACTACTACCAGTAGTAGCTAGCTAGCAGTCAACAGGTACGTAAATACCTGGTAGCAAATAGCATTCTCCTTTCAGACCCACGCCTTCTGCTTTGACTAGTAGCTCATGAAGTAATAATCAAAGTAAAAAGTAAACTGCAGTGGCAGAACTGAAGCAGTTAGCCAACTCGCTGTCGCTTGGGGTACCTGACACATTCTCTGCTCACCTGAGCAATCCGATCCCACTAAAGGAGGATGCTCCCAATGGCCAGCGATGCCAACGGCACCCGTAGACGAAGCGCTGCACAACCACGTCGCGTAAACTGCACCAGCAGTCTACATCATGAATACGAAGGAAATACATCTCCAATTGACCGAGATTCTGAAGATCAACGAGTTGCATTTAGGGGACCGTTGCATAATTTATACGACTCGGAGAAATCTTCCAGTAGTAGTAGTAGTAGTAGTAGTGGCAGTTGCAGTGGCAGTTGCAGTGGCAGCAAAGGACGACTGGATAAGGAAACAGCTGCTATTCAAGGCAGAAAAATAATGAAAGCAGCAAGGTCCAATCATTTGTTGAATGATGCTGCCAATCGTATGGAACAAGAACGTCAGAAGCGGGTGCTCCATGAGCAGGATCATCGCACCCAGAAACGTCGAGAAACGAGAAAACCGCGTCCTAGAGGCAGGCAAGGACCGTCATCTGGATTCGGGAATGTTTCATTGGACTCTCCGTCTCCGCCAGGTACCGCAACTCGAACCAGTTTGTCGAATTTTACGGATATGTTTCGGCAGATACTGCCTCAAAATAGAAAGGTATCTGGGAGAAAAAAGGCAGCCAGTGAACGGGGTCCCAGAACTTTTAGTTTATCGGCTAGCGACCAGCTAGCTGCTGATTCGTCTCTTGCCAGTAGTGTCAAGATCCGAGCTGATCGTCGCCCCGGAACCAGAGCAATGAAAGCAAGCCTGAGAAAATCGGCCAGTGAGCGTGGTTCACGAACAATGGGTCTATCACCAGCCGATCGTTCGGGTACATATGCTGCTGTTCGCCACAACAACAACAACAAGAGCAAAACATCCCCGTCATTAAAGCGCAAATCTGCGCTTGAACGCGCTGCACGAATAATGGATCAAGAACATTCTTCTAGGAGTGACATGAGCTCGAGTCGTCCAAGGCCATCTGGAGTGCACTCAGCTCATACGAGGTCCTTCGATATGGACTTAATGACTGTTGTAGAAGAAAATATCCAGCGTGCAGGGACCAGACGAGCCAATTCAGGCTCCACTACTCGTCATTCTGTATCTTCTCCTGTAGGCACGGGTGCAGCCAAATTGGGTGTCATGGGGAAAAACGCAAATCGTAGTCAAAAGTCCTCGAAGAAATCGCCAAATTTCAGTCACTCTCAACGCAAAACAAAACAAGCCGAGCTTGTCCATGAGCTCTCTGCAAAAGAAGTAATACGCATGCGAGATACATCAAGTGCTAAAGCAACCTCTATGAAAGTACGCATTCAACAGAGACGATCCAAATCTTCACCTAAATGTTTTTCAGAACGTTTGCAGGGGCCAACTTTGTCGACAGAGCAAACTCTCCCAAAAGCTCGGTCGTCTTTGAGACCAACAAAAGCAGGAGTATCTCATTCCTCTAGCTTAGTGAAGTCTACACTTAAAAGGATTGAGGACGAGCATCTCTCGGGGCCCAAATCATCCAATCGCGACGAAAGGAAAACAATGAAAAGCCGCAGGCAGAGTTCGTCTGTGCCTCCGTCAAGGCGCAACCATGAGCTTGGAATAACTAATCAGTCAACTAGGAAAAAGAACGACAAAGAAAAGAGAGCACAAATAGTTGCAGGCGAGCACGATCGTCGAATGACAAACAGGCGGTCGTCTTCGACAGGATCTCTGGGCGCAGGAATGAAGGATCGGTCATCCAAGCAACAATCAAAATCTCACTTTCAAACGATTTGCGCCTCCACGGCAAATACAATATTGTCATCTACTCCCAAATCATCGAGCCGACCACGACAGAAGTCAACGTCCCTAATATCAATGAGCCCGTCTCTCCAAGCAATTGAAAGTCACAAAAAAGCTCTTGATGCCACATGCCTGGCCAGGAAATCAAGCAGTCGCCGCTCATCGGACATCCCTAGACCAAATAGAAAGGTTGTAAAAAGTGGCCCATCAGAGACAACACCAGTTTCAGGCTGTGAGTCGGCAAGGAAAGAAAAAAAGACACCAAGAAGAAAGAGTTTACCTTCATTGCGACGCGAGTCCAGCCAATCAACAGAGGAAAGCTCAAAGAAAGTTATGGCCGAATCAACCTCGTTGAAGTCTAAGAACTCACAGAAGGAGAGCAGGCCAAGAAAAACAAATTCAAAGGCAAAGGCAAGCGATCGAGTGTTCCCCCAGGAGAAGGATAAAGTGGTTTCCACCCCTGATGATTCTCGCAATCCGTCGAAAACAATAAACAATTTCAAGAAACGAAGTCCGGTTAGTGAGAGCTCAATACCACCTTTGGATGATGTTTTGTCCGTGGATCTATCAGTTGATAGTTTTGCTGTGGAAGGCAACAGTCTTACTTCATCATCGTGTGACCTCAGCGTGCAGTCCACGTCTTTACCTGCTTCCGCCACAGCAAGAAAGAAGAGACTTCCGGGAGTTGCCAATAATACCGCTTTAAAATCTGGCAGTCAAACAAATCCTGGAAAAGTCAAGGACCCGACAGCGAAGCACCACGAGAGTCACCTGGGAAGTTCAGGAACAAAAAAATTGGAAAGTATGGAAAGCTCTGAGACCTTAAATATTTTCATAGACAACCCAATTGCCAGCCCTGATTCGAAAAGTCTGCCGAGCGTATTGGATGTCGACAAAGCGGTAGCTCTCGTCGAACGATTGGCGTCTAGTATGCCGCAGCTAAGCCACCATGTAGCAAACAAAGGTATAGACGCTTCTTCTGGGAAAATAAAAAGGGTAGATATCTTCACAGATGATTCTGACGAGAGCATGGCGAGCGACAATGCTTCCGGTCTAGGGTCTATTCAGGATACCAAGAGGTTGAATGTCATGGCTGACATTGCCAATGAGATGAAAGATAGTAGGGATAAAAAGTGTTCGGCTTTATTTGCCGAGAGCAAGAATATCACTCATCCTCCAACGAGGTCGCCGTTCCTACTGCAACATCCACCTTCATCTCCGGTACCCGCGAAGGGGTCTCGGCGTGACTCCAGATCTCCTCGAAAATCAGATCCGAATGTAGAACAGAGCAAGTTAGATCGTGGTCCGCGTAAGCCTTTCCGACGAAGTGACTCCTTTGATGACAGCAAAGGCGAGAGTGTTCGAAGCAGCGATGACGAAGGCGACGATCGCCAGGCTATGCTCGATTTATTGTTGTCCTCTAAACCAGATGAAGCAGCTGATATTTGTACGGTAGAGGAGGAGGAGGCATCGCCTGTCTTTCCTAGAGCGAAGATGCAATTTCGTAGAAACAATGAAGGCTGGATGCAAGCGCCACCAGATGATGATGACTTGGAAGTGGAGGCATCGATTCAAGAATTGCAGTCTCACACGGTTATCTATGCGGGAGGAATGCGACGCTGCAATTCTACGGGCGACGTAGAAATGCTATCCTCCAGATGGAGCAACAGCTTGTCTCCATTGAACGATAATCCGCCAATTCTCAGGCGCCGCCCGTGTTCATCTGATCTCGACGGAATGTCTGACATTCCAACCAGCGATTATCCGGATCGGACCTATGCATTGCTCAAAGGTGAGGAAACAAAAGTCACCGAGAATAGGTCATATCTGCCCATCAGTTTGCAAAGCGCAGCAACGTCGCGACACGAACGAACGAGAACTAATCGTCCAAGACCTAGAAGAGCGGACAGTGTTCCTGGTCCTTCTGAGAATTATAAGGATTGTCGAGCTGCGCTGATGAGTACAAGTACCACCATTGGACGACATATGTCCGCCAATCCGAATAAGTATCCTGATTTGGCTGCTGTGGAAACAGGCCTTGCGGAAATGTTTGAAATAATTGGAAAATTGGAAGAGGACTTGAACCGATCGGACCACCAAACAACCCGATTACGCCGTCAAAGCGAGGCTGGGGCTCGCCATAGACTCCTGGTCCTGGCTATTGATGACGATGATGACGAGGGAGATGAGATAGACATGACCAGCTAATTATGATCTTATACCTTGAGTGCTTGCGAGCACAACGAAAATGATACTCAAATACTCGAATTAGAGTACTAATAGACTAGTACTAGTTTATTGTTTTGTTTTTTTTTCTTAAAGAATTGCGAGTGATGATAGGTACAAGTAGAACCCGTTACCCCTTCTACTATTGTTTGGTCTGGTGTTATCTGGCCATAGTCGTCAGAGCCAGCCGAAGGGAACGTGAGACAAGGAGACCCGAATCCGACGTCACCGGAATGACCCGAAATGCCCCATCCCGTCTCCCACTCAGAAACAGGAACAC
>Ga0210025_1002272_pt1 | contig 19173 bp, 14 predicted proteins | sample CryGeyme20150102_FD_183989 | JGI IMG/M metagenome (GOLD analysis project Ga0210025, IMG submission 183989) | Groundwater microbial communities from Crystal Geyser aquifers in Utah, USA - Crystal Geyser metaG 2015-0102 (SPAdes) (version 2) | ecosystem: Environmental > Aquatic > Deep subsurface >...
ATGTTTTGATATATCGGAGATTTCCCATGTATTCTGTGGAGTAATTTCACCCAAAAATCAAAACGGAGTTGTTCAATTTCTTTTACTTCATGTTCAATTATCGTTTCTTGAGCTTCCTTAACATTTCCTTTAATCATAAAGTCTTCCGCATCTTTTACTGGAATAATTTGGTCAAGTGTTAGGAATACATGTTCACCAAAACTGTACGGTGTGGCTTTATAACATTGTACCCGAATTCCAAATTGTAAGAGCCACATTACTGTTGAAGTGACTTCTTTTCTAAAATTAGCAGCTACTAGAATGATACGTTGCGTCTGTTTCCGGTTCAAAATTACTTCACTAAAATCCCCTTTATTCAAAAATTCACACAGATTTTCTTTTGCATCTATTGAATCTCCAATTTTGCGTAAATACTGTTCATAGAGTTCAGCTATCTGATCTTTGGTAAGTGTAGAACAATAACTCACATATTTCAGAGCTTGCCATGTTACATCTCGACCAGAATCGTCTAGTTTGTTTTCAATAATGACAAGGTTGCCTTTTTTGTCTATGGCTAATAGATCAAGACGTTCATTGGTATCGTTAAAACCATTATATTCTTTTTGAATTATGAGAAGTTTTTCATCTTTTTCGCCAAATGCTTTAGGATTATTGGCAAGCCATTCCTGTAAATGATTGCGTTCCGAGAAATGCAATTCATTGAAACTCATTTTTTTGAGATCTTCAATTCGATTCGTAGAAGTATTTATTTTGAACATGATAACTAGTATTCTGTTTGTTTGCTAAGTTAAATCTCAACTTGTTTGAAGTGGTTTATGATAATTCACACTATTCCACATTAGCAATAATTTCGATAGTAGATAGTTTTCGGTGACTATTATTCCATTTCGTAGAGTTAATCATCTTGTAATTTTTCAAAAAAAGTAATCAATTCATTAACAGTGAAATACGGATTACATTGATAAATGGGTAAAGTATCATCAACTTGTTGCTTTATGAATCGGGCTCTTTCTTTGGCTTGTGGCAATTTGTCTTTCAAATATTCATAATGATTGATCTTAGTCTTGTGATAATCAGGCCAATGTTTTTGCTTTAGATAATTAATGACTTCTACTGCATTTCTATGCGCACGTCTATTATCTTCGAAAAACAATAAAAACCAATGTTCAAAACAAATAGAACTATAGGCAACGAAATATCCCCATTTATCAATTTTTGTAAATACATCCGCTAATTTGGGTTGATTATCATGGTCAAAAAATAGCCAAATGGTTTCAAAAGGATTTTTATCTCGTTTTGCCTGTACCTCCATTTCACGAGCTTCATTCACCACTTGCATTGCACTCGTATCTGAACTAAAGGAGATTTGAATTTGAATTCCCCGCTGCATTTCTCTGCTCAACGTAGCTTTCAAGGCTAAGGTGTATTGGTATTCCGTTTGCCCCTCACAAACAATTAAAATTCGTTTAAACGGTTTGTTCCTGCTCATGCTGTTGCATTTCCAATAAAAAGTTTAATTCATTTATCACGTGTGTTCCACCTAATTTTCCGGAAGCATACCATTTATCTAAAGGAGTCCCTAAACGAATGCCTTTAATATCGGAACAGCGAAACAGATTGGTACTACCATTTTCATTTTTCTCTGTAAACCAAACTTGATCCCTGCGAAATGTATCTCCAGATAATTGCGTAATATCGTGAGTTGCAAATATCAGTTGAGCTTGTTTTGTATTGGTTACTGGATTATGAAACAATTTAATCAAAAAGGATGTAATTCCAGGATGTAAGTTTTTTTCAAATTCATCCACTATTAATACTTTTCCCTGCTCCAATGCATCTAAAATGATGCCCGCAATTACAAATAAACTTTGCGTACCAGTGGATTCTTCTTCTAAATCAAATTCTACTATACCCTTCTCAATTCCGTTTTTAAATAATTTGTGTCTTGCTTTCACAGAATAACGATATTGCTCTTGAAATTGTTTTTTTACCTCATCGGACATCGATTCTGGTAGTTTCATCAATGACCAATCTGTTTCTTTGGCAACTACGGCATCAATACCTGTATCTAAAGAACAAATCAACGCATTAAATAATTTAGAGAAACGGGAGTTTTGTTGTTGTGCTAAGCGTTTAGCAAATAAGCGACTCACATTAGATTGTTGATAATCATCTAAAAAAGGGAAAACTCGAAGTGAGTTAGAGAAAAATTGAAACGGTTTTATTACTGCTTCTACTGCATTTTCAGCTGCTTTAGAGAGAAATAACTGATTTGGTAATAATAATTTTTCTATTGTTTTTTTTGCACCTCTATAATATTCACCAAATTTAATTTCATGACCCTTTATTCTAGAAAATACAAGAGACTGAACCCCGTTGGGATAATAATATAAAGTTTCAACTTCAATAGTTTGTTTTGAAAAAGATAGGGTATACTCATATTGAAATCCTGCTTGTATAAACTCTAGAGAAAATGAAACCGGGCTTTCCTGTGCTTCAACATCTAATTTGAACGGCTCATAAGCAATGATTGTCTCATTGGGTTTAAAATTGGAACTTCGCATCACCAAAAATTCAAGTGCTTTCAACGCACGTAAAACAGTACTCTTTCCGGAAGCATTTGGCCCAAACAAAACTATTGATTTTAAAATATCCTGTTTGCCCACCTGTACTGAATTAGCATTTAACAAAGAGGATTCTCGTAAGCCCGTTTTAAGAGTTCTCAAGGTGATGCGATCTTTTATAGAACGAAAATTTGAAACAGTAAATTGAGTAATCATATAAATAACATTAGTTCAATACGAATATACAAGGTTTTATATTTTCCATTTACACTTTTTTCGCGAATTTTACCCATAAAACCTATCATTACTGTTTTACTATGATGAAAAGTACAGTTTAATCAAATTACAAAAGTTAACTAAAATCATGTATGACATTACCATATGGATAGTTCCCTAAAACGGCGCTTCAATTCCTAATTCCTTACAATATTTGGCGATTTCTTCATCCACTGTTTTCATTTCTTTATCAATAGAGCGAATTTCTTGCACTACGGCATTCAAGTCAATTTCTTCTTCATCTTCGAAGGTATCCACATAACGAGGAATGTTCAGATTGTATTCGTTTTCGCGAATTTCTTCGAGTGTGGCTAGGTAACTGTATTTGTCCGTTGTGGTACGATTGCGGTAGGTATCGATTATGCGTTTTATATCTTCTTCGCGCAGGTAGTTTTGGGTTTTCACTTTTTCGAAATGCGCACTTGCATCAATAAATAACACATTATTTTGGTTTTCGCCTCGGTTCTTTTTTATCACCAAAATACAGGTGGGAATGCTCGTTCCGTAAAAGATATTTGCGGGTAAGCCAATCACGGCATCAAGATAATTCTTGTCTTCAATTAGGTATTGGCGAATGTGTCCTTCAGCGGCGCCTCTAAACAAAACTCCGTGCGGCAAAACACAAGCCATTGTTCCCTGCTCATCTAATTGAAACACCATGTGTTGCACAAAAGCATAATCGGCTTTTGAACTTGGCGCTAAACGACCGTAATCAGCAAAACGATGATCAGACAGAAACAAGGGATTCGCACTCCAATTCGCCGAGAATGGCGGATTAGCCACAATGGCATCAAAGCGATGATCATGATGTTGAGGATGTTCGAGTGTATCATCATTTCGGATATCAAATTTTCGGTAATGCACATTGTGCATAATCATGTTCATTCGGCACAAGTTGTACGTAGTCGGGTTCGATTCTTGCCCGAAGAACTGCCCTACTTCGCTAACTTCTTTTGCCACGCGCAAAAGCAAGGAACCTGAACCACAAGTTGGATCGTACACCGAACGGAGTCGTTCTTTTCCGGTAGTTACCAGTCGCGCAAGCACTTTACTTACTTGTTGTGGCGTGTAGAACTCTCCAGCTTTTTTACCGGCGCCACTAGCAAATTCGCCAATCAAGTATTCGTAGGCATCGCCCAAAACATCCGATTCCACGTTTTCTAAATCGAAGTCGATGCTTTCTAAATGCGAGAGGACTTTTACGATGAGTTCGTTCTTTTGGGATTCAGTTTTCCCCAATTTGCTGCTTGTTAAATCAAGGTCTTCGAAAAGATTTCCAAAATCGTCTTCGGCTTCGGTTCCGAGTGTGCTTTGCTCAATATTTCGGAGCACAGCATTAAGGTCGTTCAGAATAAATTTGGTTTGCCCATCTGCATTTCCTCTGCGAGCCAATTCGGAGAATAGTTCTCCTGGTTTCAAAAAATAACCGAGGGTTTCAGTGGCTAAATGACGCATTTCATCGAGATACAATTTTCCATTTTCGGTGGCCTCGTTTAAGTCTTCGTATTTCAATCCGTCTGGTTTTAGCACTTCGTTAGCGTACAATTCCATTTTACGACTCAGATATTTATAGAAAATGAAACCTAAAATGTAGTCCCGAAATCCGTCTGCATCCATTTTGCCGCGTAAAGTATTGGCGATGTTCCAGAGTTGTTGTTCTAATTGTTGTTTTTGTTCGGTCATAAGAAAGTGTGCTTGGGTTTGCGCCTAATTTAATGTTAATAATAATATAGAAATTAAGACTAAAGAGTGGCAATTTAAGTCAGGGTGAATCTTTTTTTTGGTAGGATTACTTTAAGACTGTGAATCTTAAAAACTATATTATTTATACTGTTTTTACAGGTATATTTGACGTATTAAAGTCGTATCAATACGTCTTTAATACGACCTTAGTCAGTATATGTAATGAATAACTAATAAATTAGTATGGGTAAAGCAAAGACAATACATTCAGTATCAGGTAAATTAGGACCACTCATTTATTATGAAATGAATGGAAAACAGTATGTTCGTACAGCTCCTACGAAAGTAAGACAACCGAATACTGCTGCTCAGTTGGGAAATAAACGCCGTTTTGGGCTTGCCACTACCCTTGCGAGTCAGATTTATAAACAGTTTGAAACCTGGTTTATTGAAACGGATGATGTTTCGAAACGCGCTTATAATCAGTTACAAAGTAGTATTCAAAAAACAGGCATTAAAGGCACGGCTCCTGATTTAGAATACGATTGGGATAGCATGGTTCTAACTACTGGAACTGCTGTTCAGCCTGAGTTTTCTTATGCTGATAGCGTTTTAACATGGTCTGTTCTTGATGATAAAAAAGCGATTAAGGATTTAGTGATTGTGGTTGGAATTGAAACGGAAACCCTAACGATTAAGAAATGGATCGATTTACAGAATAAAGGAAAGTTGTTATTTCCTATTGAGGATGGGTTTGTTTATTATGTTTTTAGGACGTATTCGAAGAATGGGAAAGTGTTTGTTAGTAGTAGTGTGAAGGTAGATTTTGAAAAGGTTTATTAGTACCGAATGTTTCTGTGTTGTCTGGTAGTCCACTTGGATATTCTCTTCTTGTTTCTCTGTAGCTTTTATTTGCTTCTTTTGTGGTGCTAAGCGAATAAAGGTCTTACTTCCTTTTTCAAAAAAGACAAGATGAGCTAATTTGTCTGAAGTTGCTCCTTATGCACCATTTTTTATTTTTGCCATGGTTTTAAGGTTTAAGGTGAACGTTTAAAATAATGTTTTTTGTAGCGATTACTTACTTTACTATAAATGATATTTATTTTTAATTTACTTAAGCTTAGCTAATCTTCAATTCAGCTTTCCAGCCTTCCCATATCATTACCATAGCCAAGGTATCTAATTCACAATATCTCAACAATTCTTTGCGAATACGATCAACTTTTTCTTGCGTCGTGGACATAAACTGTACTTTTGCCCATTCAATCATAGCTTGTCCGCCATTACTTATGCCACCTTCTGAATTTGCTTCAAAGTGTAAAATTTCATCGGATTGACCTAATAATTTATAAGGGTCGACAACAATTCCGTTTTCATTATACACTACCCATTGTTTATTTGCGTAATTAGCAGAGTTGTAATTTGGTTCGGAGTACTTGTTTTTAAGAAAATCGGAGGTATTTAGAATTGCAGGAAGTACCGCCTTTATACTGTTTGAGCCTTTTGTGAGCGTATTGTAGTAATACTTCTTCTCGACATCCAATAGATCTATCATTTTCCGTGAAGGGTTTGGATTTTGATTTTCATCATATAGTAAGGTGTCTAAAAATGCTATTAGTTCTGATTTATCAGGCACTTTATTTCCTTGAACTGAATCCAATTCGTTTCTGATATATTTTAGGCCTGTATTTTCGTACTGCGACCATATCAAAACCGAACCGTTTGATTCGCCAATTGCATCTTTGAGCGCTCTAGCAAAATCAATATTTGGGTTCACTCCTTTTTCTAAGTGCAGCCATTCATGACTATGTTCAATGCGACCATCTTCATAAGCGGTATGAATTGAGAACTGAAACAAACTTTGCTCATACGGCCCCATGTTTTTCACGAAAGGTATAGCTGATCGGGAACCTTCAAAATCGATAAAATGTAATGGGTATTGCCACGAATTCAACTCTTCTTTTAGCGAAGGATGAATGAATTCTTCTGCACCTAAACCGTTCTTTTCAGCCTGGATTTGCAAGACCTGTCGCTCTTTAGTAGACCAGGGTTTTTCTCCGGGATTCAACACATTAACTAAAGGTGGATTTTCTTTTGACAAGTCAAGATCTTTAAGATAGAATTCATTATTGTCTAAATGCTGTTGAGATTTTCTGAAATTGAATAATTCGAAAAGAAGTGGTTCTTTAAATTGCTCCTCCTTCCATCCCAAATTAGATTTCCAGCATTCAACAAATCCTGATTTCTGATTACTACTTAAGTCATTCAAGCCAATTCTGTATTCACAGTTTTTGCACTTCGCTCCAATCTCAATCGGATACTGCTCATCTCGCTGATAGAAATCTTTAAGTGTTTCAACCCATGATTCAAAGCCATCAATCTCTGGCTTATGTGTAGATGCCAAATCTGTGTATGATCCATCATACACTTTATTACACAAATCCGACATGGGAATCCGAACCATTATTTCTTCGCCAAGTTCAGCATTCTTAACCGACGTATCTTTTACCTTAGCACGGACTTTTCCGTGAGTATCCTCTATCTTTTCAATCTCAAATTTCTGATTGAGTCCATCAACGGTTGCCATTTACTCTTATCCATAACCATCAAATAGGGATTTATTTCCCAATCTGGATGCGCCTTTGATACAACCCAATTTTGGTAAGCAACATCCAATACATACGGTTTCCAATTACTCTTGAAATATCCAGTTTTATCGGTAACGAATTACTCTTCTAAGCCATTAGCTGATTTCGATTTCACTTCAATCAAATCTACTTTATTTCCATCTTTGTGAAGAATATCCACTAAAACGAAATGTCCTTCAAAAGTAAATGCCGCTTCAAAAATAGTTACTTTATCTCGCTTCAATAACTCAGCTGTTTTTTCAAGCATTATTTCATGGCTGCTAAACATTATTTCTACGCCGTTTGGATAATATGCTTGAGCTAAAGCTCCAACTTGAATTCCTCCTTCTGCTAAGGCTTCCAAAAATTCGTTACCGTCTTTTTTACTTGGGTATTCATTTTCTTTTTTAGCATAGTATAATTTGGACGGACATTCCGCACCAATTTTGAAAAGAGATTTTGTTAGATAGCGTTTTTTCATTTCTTTATTCCCTATAGATAATTGCTTTACTATTTCCATGAATTTTTTTCACAAAATTTTAAAGCGATAACAAGAGCATCTATTTATTTTGTTTCAAATTAATATAAATCAATCTATGCCCCCAAATCTATAAATGATTTGAGAAATTGAATAAGAACTTTTAGTTAATGGTAAGCTCTTTTTTACTTGTGTAAATCTGTGATTTCTGACTTTGAATGTCATCAAGCATGGTTTATTAAATTATTTTTTGTTGCTCAGAAATTAGTAAATCCGTGAGAGCAGAGTCTTCCCTATCTCCATAAAAAGGTTGAATCCGAATACATCTCTCATTGGGTATCACGCAATCGAAACGGTCATCAATAATATAGGCGTCATCTAAATCTGCTATGTTTTTTGTATAAGCCGTTTCGTAACTGAATTGATTCCATTTTACTTCTTTCTGGCAGTCTTTTCGTGTTCGAATAAACGCAAATTGACTTAAATCTCCCGTTAGTTTTTTCAAACAATATTTAGCGTAATGCGCTTTAGCTGATGTCCAAATTGCCACTTTGGTAAATTGAGCTATCTCCTCAATGAATTGTTTTGCATTGGGACGAAAGTACACGTTTCTGCCTTTGTAGATACAATCTGCTGCTTGTGGCAAGTTCTCATAAGTGGCATGCCAAAGTGTTTCGTCAAGATCTAGTATTAGTAATTCCATGCTTTAAGGTAAACTCGAAAAGTGACAGAATACGTCATCATTATTTATTGATTTAGATAAAAAATCGTTGCCGTGTTCGAATAATGAATAAAGTAACTCCTCTTAAAGAATGCAAAAGTTTCTGAGCCTAACCTAATCTTCATTAAAAACAGATTTTCCTTCGATTTTTCATTCTTAAATAAACTTGAATTTCATTCTGTTAGAACTCACAATCATAAGATCCTGATTCTAACTGTTCTCTTATTTGCTCAAGTAAACCTTCTTTAGTTTCATAGAAATCAGGCCAGAAATTATTCAAATAGAACCAATTTAATTCAAGTACATCATCTTTTTCCAAGGTTAAACGGTCAAGATAAAGTTCATATCGTTCAAGAGTGAAATATTCGTCCTCCTCTATTTCATTGATTTCAATAAACTTTCTTTTCTCAGTTGGAAACCCATCGATTTCGTAACCGTTTTCTTCACAATAGGTAAATATTAATTGTATTGCTTGTGCTTCAATGAATTCAGCTGCTTGAATTTCATCAATTAAAGACATCTCAAGCGCATGATGCTTATTCGCTAATTCTGTAATCTTGCTCTTTATTTCTGATATGTTCATGAATTCGAATTTATAGTATCTCGTTATTTTCTGACTAAACGGACGTCAAAATTAAGAACTTAGTATTCATTTTGATAATATTACAATATAATTATTGCTTCACAAGAAATAAAAAATAAATTTTAAATGTATTTGTTATATAAAGTAATCTTACTTATAATATTATAAAGATATATAGTCAATTATATAGATCAAAACAAACTAAACCTCTTAGGCAAAAAATATGGAATTTTTAAGAACTGAAATTGAAAGTCAAATAAATCAATTAATCCAAGAAAAAGAACTTTCCGAAGCTGTACGGTTGAATTCTTTCATTAAAGAAAAATGTAATGCTAATAAATTTGAAAACCATAAACTCAGTCCTACTGCTCTTCCCATGTATTTTAGTGGTAACCCCAACTCAGAAATAGTCTTCATCGAATTTAATCCAGGTAATGGTGCACTAGCCCCAACATCTAATGGAACTGAATTGGAGATGAGGGATTTTAACTCTAATAATCCACCAATTATTAATAGTTATGAAAGTTATATCAATTTCTGCAAAAATATGGCAGTATATAAAGCTAAATTAGCTAAAATGAACGATGAGAAGATTTCAAATTTTGACTCTAAAAAATTACACTTTTTCTCTGGGTTTGGAGGTTTTAACCTACCTGAAGATAATTTTTCATTTGACGATATGATCAATTTAAGATCTAATATCTTTCAGTTAGAGCTTGTTCCCTATATGTCAAATAGATTCAGTTTTTCTCATTTTCCTGATGATTATATGGATGAATGTTTTGAAAGAACATTTAAACTAGTTAATTCATGCAAAAGAAAACACATCTTTCTAACAGGCAGCCAAAGAGAACTAAAGAAACGTTTTGGTACCATTAAATTTGAAAAAATTCAATTGCAAGGTCGAACAAAAGACATCTATTTTGGAATAAAAACAATCGCTGACAATGAAGATATAATACTTTTATCTACGTATAAGGATGAATCATTAGTTACCTCACAAATGAGAGAATATGGTAAGATAATATTTGAAAGTTTATTTAAATAGACTTCAATATGAAATTACTCTTTTATTAGGACTGTAAGTCATTATTATTAAGACAAAAAAAATCCCCATTTAAACTTCTCCATTTTGTTTATGGAATTGTTTAAATGGGGATTTAAATGCTTTAAGCTGAATTAAATGATACGCTTAATTCAAGCCGCGTTTTTTTAATAGTGCGTCTACTTTTGGTTCTCTTCCTCTGAATTGTACGTACAATTTCATTGGGTCTTCTGTTCCGCCTTTTTCTAAAACGTTTTTTCTGAACCCATCTGCTAAGCCTTTATCAAAAAGACCTTTTTGTTTGAATGCTGCGAATGCATCTGTATCAAGTACACCTGACCAGATATAGCTGTAATAGCCTGAGGAATATCCACCGGCAAATATGTGCTGGAAATAGGTCGAGCGGTAACGTGAGATGATTTCATCAGGTAAGCCTATTTTTTTCATGGCGTCTGTTTCCCGTTTTGAAATATTACCTTCTATCGGGCTTGTTTGAGTATGATAATCCATATCTAAATACGATGCGGCTAAATACTCAACCGTTGCAAAACCTTGATCGAATGTTCCGGCTTTTTCGATTTTGTCTAATAGTTCTTTTGGGATAATCTCTCCTGTTTTGTAATGTTTCGCATAGACTTTCATTACTTCAGGGTCAGTTGCCCAGTTTTCCATTATTTGTGATGGCAATTCTACAAAGTCTCTCGGAACAGACGTTCCAGATTGACTTTCGTATTCTACATTTGATAACATGCCGTGTAAAGCGTGACCAAACTCATGGAAATAGGTTGTCACTTCATCAAATGTTAATAAAGCAGGTTTATCACCGGCGGGTCTAGAGAAATTACACACGATTGAAATTACCGGTGCAACACGTTTTCCATCTTTCATAGATTGAGAGCGATAACTTGTCATCCATGCTCCTCCTCTTTTGCTATCTCTTGGATGGAAATCCATCAATAAAACACCTAAATGTGAGCCATCACTGTTACTTACTTCATACGCTGTAACTTCTTCGTGATATACAGGAATGTCTTTTCTTTCTTTGAAAGTTAGACCATATAGATTTTCCACTACATAGAAAATGCCATCACGAACAGCATTCAAACTAAAATATTCGCTCAATTCGGATTCATCTAAAGCATAACGTTCTTTGCGGATTTGCTCTGAATAAAAGCGCCAGTCCCAAGGCTGAACTTTAAATTTACCTTTAGATTTATCAATAACTTGCTGTAAATCTTTAGCTTCAGCAACGGCTTTTTTAACGGCTGGTTTCCATAGATCATTTAATAAGGCGTACACATTACCAGGATTTTTTGCCATTGATGGCTCTAGAACATAATCAGCGTGAGTTCTGTAGCCTAATAATTGCGCACGTTTGATGCGTAGATTTGTGATATCAGTAAGAATACCGTTGTTATCATATTCGTTGCCGTTGTCGCCACGTTTTCTGTAAGCATCCCAAATTTTTTCGCGTAATTCGCGGTTTTCAGCATATTGCAAAAATGGCATTACTGAAGGATTTGATAAAGTGAAAACCCATTTACCTTCAGGACCTTTTTTCCTTGCGGTTTCAGCTGCAGCGAGAACTAAATTTTCAGGTAAACCAGCTAAATCTTTTTGATTATCAATAACTAATTGAAAAGCATTGGTTTCGGATAAAACGTTCTGTCCGAATTTTAAGGTTAAAACAGAAAGCTTTTCGTTAATTCCCCGGAAGGTTTCTTTGTCAGCATCGCTAAGGTTAGCCCCTCCTCTCACAAATGATTTATAGGAATCATCGAGTAATTTAAGTTGATCACCACGTAAGTTTAATTGGTCTTTTTTCTCCCAAACGGCTTTAACACGAGCAAAAAGGAGTGGATTTAAACTAATATCATCACCATGACCAGATAATAGAGGTGCAACTTCTTGAGCAATTTCTTGCATCTGTTCAGATGTATTGGCAGAATTGAGATTAAAAAATACAGTCGCAACCCGATCTAATACTTTTCCTGATTCTTCAAGTGCAAGAATCGTATTCTCAAATGTTGGAGCTTCCTTTGATTCAGTAATCGCAGCAATTTCAGCTTTGTGAAGTTTCATGCCTTCATCAAATGCCGGTTTATAATGCTCTAATTTGATGTCATTAAATGGTGGAACTTGAAAAGGTGTCGAATAGTCAATTAATAATGGGTTCATGTCTTTTTTTGAGTTGTTAGTACAAGCAAAGCCCAAAAGTAAGGCTAAAATGCTCCATTTGAACAGATGATTTTTCATAATCTTTGTGATAAATGAGTAATTTTATTTTCGCTCTTTAATTTAAGACTATTTTATCTCAATTCTTATTTGAAAATTGTAAGTAATAGTAAATAATGATGGATTTTTGCAAAGTCATAGCGCCAGCGTCCTCACTTATTCTAACACATATAACCCATATCGACAGCGTCTTCGCTGACAACTAAATTTAGGCACCGTCAAAGTAATCTTATTAATACTTAATTATTCAATAAACAAGGCATTAGCGTTCTTGCTGAAATCAAATAAGTTTATATGTACGTCTTTTTGGGCCACCCTCTTGATCTCCCTCCAAATCACTAGTGAAATGCAAAATTAAATCATTCTGGAGGGAGAACGTTTTGAAGTTCTATTGGATAACACAGTTAAAGCGACAGCGTCTTCGCTGACATCAAATAATAGTGCAGGTCTAAGTAATCTTATTAATACTTAATTATTCAATAAACAAGGCATTAGCGTTCTTGCTGAAATCAAATAAGTTTATAAGTATGTCTTTTTGGGCCATCTCTTGATCTCCCTCCAAATCACTAGTGAAATGCAAAATTAAATCATTCTGGAGGGAGAACGTTTTGAAGTCGTTTTTGCTTGGTACTATTGTTTTCACTGTCATAGCGCTAGTGTCCTCACTGGTGATTATAAAATAAAAGTCAGCGTCCTCGCTGACATCAAAAAAAATCGAATTCTGCCTTATTTGGAATCCTGTTTCGCAACATTCATCTTTCGGCTAAAATCTCGTGTCAGAGCACGGTATGACTCAGACACTAATAATTCTTCCCATAAGCACAGTGTTTACAGTTATTTTCACAACAATATCCCCTTTGAATGTGATAGAATTCCTTAAATACCCAAAAATTTCCAATTAAATAATAATGTAAACCTTCAATGAACTCTCCTTTTTTTTGAGGAAAAGGAAGCTTTTCAGCTAATTGAACCATCTCTTCAATTTTTTGCAGACAGTTTTTACAAAAACAAGAATAGTTGGGAATTTTACTAAGGTATTTTTTTGTATTAGCGCTTAGTTCAACTTCAAAACATTGACATGCTGATACATTACCGACTTTACACATAATATCCGTTTTGCAACGTGGACATAAATTTGAAGTTGGGTGCTGCATTTATTTTTGTTTACTTATTCGAGTTCAATGTTTTAGCATGTGTAATGTGATTAATAATAAATGAATGCGTTAGAAATCAGTTTTTTTACATTCTGACTCATTTATTTCAAGCCTACACAACTATTTTATTTTTTTAGTCTGAGCTTCTCTAGATCGAGATTCTGGGTCAAGCCCAGAATGACTCATTTATTTCTAGTCTACACAACTATTTGTTTTTTTAGTCTTTGTTTCTCTAGGCAGAGATTCTGGGTCAAGCCCAGAATGACATGTAAAAAGCCTACAGATCTTTAATTTGCAATATGAATAAAACCTGGATTCACTCCAACAGTTACTTGATCTAAAGAATCTCCACTTAGCGAGAATACCTTTAAACTTCCATTAGAAGTGTAATCATTCGGATCAGTTACATACAGCCTATTGTCTTTTTCATCCACACCTAAAGCATAAAAACTTCCAGTAACTAAACTTGTGTTTTTAATTGCATAGGTTTTTAAATCAAGTACCTGAATATTCGGGGAGTTTAAAACAAAAACTTCATTTGTTGAATTATTAATATCTAAATCGCTTGGACTTCCGCCAATATCAATAGTTTTAACAATTGATAAATCATCACTATCAATTACTATTACTTTGCCGCTTATATCATCATAATTTCCGGTTGCTAAAACCCAAAGTAATCCAGAATTGTCGACTTTAATTGACACAAGATTCACGCCTGCAGTTTCAATTTTAGTAACTGAATTATTGGATGTCTCAATAACTGAAATCGTGTTTGCAGCACTCAAATACGGGCCTGGATTAGCAACAAATACCTTTGTTCCAACACGAATAAGTTCTTCAGATGAGGTTCCTAAATCAATCTGTCCAACAACTTCTCCGCTTGTTTTATTTAGTCGAGTAACAGCTGTTCCAAAAATATCTGTAACCAAAATCTCGTCACCACTTCCCTTTTCAACATAACGAGGACTCGCTGATTCAGGCAAAATTAAAGAACGTTTTAAAACTAAAGTTGAAGGATCAACAACTATAATTTTATGCGAATTATTCACAACTAAAAACAATTCACCTTCTATTTCATTTGCACTATGCAAGATGTCTCCAATTACAGCAGCGTTGTTTGCATTCTTGAACACATTTTGAACTACCTCTTTAGTTTCAGGATTGTAACTCGAAATGCTTGAAGTGGCAGTATTAAAAAGCCCCTCATTTAAGATTAAGATGGATGAAGCGGTTGTTTCGTCTCTATCTTTTGTACAAGATATTATTAATGTGATAAGAGCGAGTAGAATAATTAATTTAGTTTTCATGTTTTTTAATTAAGGTGAAGAGAAACTGTTAATCGATAGATTCTTCCAGAAATTGGATACAATCTGATGATTTCATACTGCTCATTGAGCAGATTATCGATACTAAGTCCAAATATCAGATTATATTTTGGAGAAACTATTTTTTGATTGAGTTGAAGATTTACAAATTGATAGGGATCTAACCAATCTGAGTTAGAATAATTTAGATAACGATTCCCAACACGTTGATAATCAATGTGTAACCTAGAATTATTATTTTTAACTTCAAAATAATAACCAAGCATGGCATCAGGAACATAAATAAGTTGTTTCCCAATTTCAGATTCATTTACTTCGGTCGCTTCCCCAATAACAGCTTTAGTTAACGAAGCGTTTAAGCCAGATGAGAGATTCCAATTCGTTTTTGAATACTTCCAATTTATTGAAGTATTGATAACGGTATGTTCAGCCGCTAAAACGTTAGCAGGATACCAATCATTTCCAACTGGAACCCACTGTATCCCATTTTTAATAGAAGCCAAAAGCAAGGATGATTCTTGAATAAATGTATGATTTCCAAACGCCTTACTCCAATGATAACCACTCTCCCATTTCGTAGCTGACTGAGCTTTTAAATCCGGATTCCCAAGTCTTGGCCAGTATAAATCGTTAAACGATGGCGGTGAAAACGCATTACTAAGCGTCGAATAAATCCAAAATTTATCTTTAATAAACTGATAATTAACTCCTAAAGATGGACTAAAAGCAAAGCCAAAATCAGAAAAATGCTCTAACTGATTTATTTGAGTAAAACTCAGTTTTTCTGTTACTACTAAAGTTGAGCTCAATAAGAACTTACTAATTCCTCTTCTTTTAGAATTCTCGTAATTATTTGTTTTTACTAGTAAATCCGAACGTTCCAAGGTCACATCAGACCAAAGTTTTTTTAAAAACAACAAGCGTTTTGTAGTTCTAACTTGAGTTCTCACGATTGTACTATAACTCAGAGGATCGTCACCAAATCGAACTAAAGTGGAATCTAAATAATCGAGTTTTTCAACAGCTCCATTAACTTGTAATTTCCAAGGATATTTACCCGAATTCAATAAAATAGAATTGCTCCAACGAACCCATTCATCCGTTTGTGTTGCCTCTGAAGCAGTTATACCAATCGGACCAGGAATTCCGCGTTCAGTATGTTGAACCCAAACTGTGCTTGAAAGAGGTTTTCCAAAAATCAAATCATTGTAGTTCAATAAAAGTCCACTTGTGGAGACTGAATTATTTTTTCGAGTTCTTTCTTCCAAAAAAACTGGATCGAAATACTCAAATGCGTTCGAACTTTGGTTTGTAATCAGTTTTAAAGAAAACTTTTTCCCTATCGGGATGTGGGCTGAAAATTCATGATTATTAAGTGTGGAAAACGAATAATTAAATAGAGGTTTAGTGACCTTTGATTCAGAATTAACCGCAATAACTCCGCCCATTGCCATTGTACCCGAACTTGTTGTCACATAAGAAGACGAATAATCAACCGAGGAAATAAATGATGAGGGCATCAATGAGGCATCGATTAAACCAACCATAGGATGTGTCAATTCCATCCCGTTCCATTCTACACGAATTTGAGAGGGTGAAAACCCATTAAAACTTATAGTAGACAATAAACCCAAACCTTGATTGCGAAGAAAAAACGAAGATTCTTGCTGAAGAATTTCTGAAAGATTAATAAGAGATTGTTCTTCCTTAATTCGGATTCGAGTTATTTTCGTAGTCGAGTTTGATGAAACAGATAAAAACGGATCTTCAATAATCACAATTTCTGGAAGTTCCAGAGAATCCGAGACCTGTGCAGTGTTAGTTCCGATAAAAATGAGTTGAATCAGACAGATTAAGCCTGATAAACGAAGAAAAAGCATGATATTAAATCCAGAGAACCTTTTTTCCCGAAAGTTCTGAATGATCATAGAAGGCAGGTCTCCTGGCTCACTCCCTTTTGATTAACCTTCCCGCCGTGTAAGCAGTGGTATAAGATGAGATCAAAAGTTAATTGGAGTTTACAGTTGCGGGTACAGCTTCCGTTTTGAACGAAATTCCCTTTTAATTCAGTGTGATGAACTGAAACCAACTATGGTTTTATGGTGAACAAAGATACATAGATTTCGCGGTTCTATGCAAAGAAAGTTTTCCACATCTTATGAACGTTGAGGTGAATTGATTCACAAATGATAAACAAATTAGGAAGAATGAGTTTTTAGTCCGTGTCAAGAACAACAGTAATACTCGAAACTGTCTCTCCCTCCATTTTAAATTTTGTTTAAAAAAAATGAATGTCCAATTGGAGGGAGATTAAGTGGGTGGTCAATAACAAAATTTGTTCTTTCTGAATTAATATTATCAGGAACTTACCACCCTCCAGCTCCCTCCAACTCTAATAATAGCCATTGAGTAATGCATTTCGAAGGGAGAGCTTTGGCTCTCGATTTTGCATAATAAACATCTATGAACACATTTCGGAGAATGAGTTTTTAAACAGTGCAAAGAACAAATCAAAACTCGAAACCGTCTCTCCCTCCACGTTGAATTTTGTTTAAAAAAAATGAATGTCCAATTGGAGGGAGATTAAGTGGGTGGTCAATAACAAAATTTGTTCTTTCTGAATTAATATTATCAGGAACTTACCACCCTCCAGCTCCCTCCGACTCTAATAATAGCCATTGACTAATTCATTTCGAAGGGAGAGCTTTTGGTTCATCGTTTTGCGTATAACAAATCTCTGAACTTAAGATTCGAATGAAGCTCAACATCTATCAAAATATTTCATTTTTTCACCTTTTTGTGCTCTTTTTAAACTTAGAACACTAACTATTGGCTATTCTTGAAATTAGCTAATGAAATCTGTCTGTAAATATGGTATATTTCACGGCTAAATAAGAAACATGGACATCCAAATCTCAACCGCTTTGGAACAAGAATTAACAGCTCGGGAAGTTGCCGTTGGCATTCTAACCCATTTCGACAAAACACATCGCATAGATGATTCAACTCTGAATTCATTAACCGGACAAGAACGTCAACAGGCCAATGAAATAATTCAAGGTATTTTACGTCGTAAAATGTACTTGGACTTTATAATTGGCGAATACAGTCATGTTGCTGTATCTGATATGGAAGCGAAATTCAAAAATATTCTACGCTTAGGTATTTATGAATTATTGTTTATGGATGGAACTCCTGATTACGCAGCGATAAATGAAGCCGTAGAATTAGCTAAAACATCAATCAGTAATAAATCTGGTGATTTAGCCAATGCCATCCTTCGTAAAGTTCAACGTGAAGTTGCTAATTTACCAAAACCTGCTTTTGAAGATAGAACACAATTAGTTGCTACAACTTTTTCACACCCTGAATGGTTAGTAAAACGTTGGGTTGAGCGATATGGTGAGCGTGAAGCATTTTTATTAATGCAAGCAAATAACAAACGTCCTAATTATTTCTTACGAGTTAACAATCTTAAAACTCAAACCGAAAACTTTAAACTCAGAATGACTAAAGCTGGTGTTGAATTTGTTGAAAGCGAATGGCTTCCAGGATTCTTCCAAGTTCAAACACTGTCTGATGTTATCAAAAAAGGTTGGTTTGAAAAAGGTTTATGTCAAGTTCAAGATATTGGAGCTGGTTTTGCACCTTGGATTATTGACCCACAACCTGGAGAAAGCATTATCGATTTATGTGCTGCTCCTGGTACAAAAACCATCTTTTTAGCAGATATGATGACCAATAAAGGTAGCATTCTATCTGTAGATATCAACGCTAAACGCATTGAACGCATTGCCGAAAACGCTGAAGCTTGTGGCGCTGAAATCGTAAACATTAAACGAGCAGATGCAATCGAAGAATCATTCAAATTAGCAGATGCTGTTCTTCTTGATGCTCCATGTACAGGAACGGGCGTTTTAGCTAAACGTGCTGATTTACGTTGGAAACGCACTCCAGAAGAATTAGAAGAAATCACAAAAACTCAGTGGGAATTATTAGACGCTGCTGCTAACATGGTTTCTAAAAATGGTAGATTAGTGTATTCAACTTGTTCCATTGAGCCTGAAGAAAACATGGATCAAATTAATCGCTTCTTACAAGAATATGACAACTTTGTTCTAGAAGACTTAAGTGGTTATTTACCAGAAGAAGTTCTAATTGAAGGTGGCAAAGCGTACCAAACACTTCCTCATGTTCATCATTGTGATGGCCATTTTGGTGTGCTTCTGAGACGTGTTCACTAAGCCACTTTCCTCATTTTTTAAATGGCGCTCTTCATATTGGGGAGTGCCTTTTTTTTAGGATTTACTGTCATCATTGCAATGTGAACCCTAAAAGTTTATAGAAAAAGACATTAATTTTAAGTTTAATTCAACATGCAAGAATTATCAAAACAATACGACCCTTCATCTCTCGAAAAGAAATGGTTTTCGTTTTGGGAATCTAAAGGACATTTTCATTCAGAACCAGATGAACGCGAAC
>Ga0210025_1002275_pt1 | contig 19152 bp, 18 predicted proteins | sample CryGeyme20150102_FD_183989 | JGI IMG/M metagenome (GOLD analysis project Ga0210025, IMG submission 183989) | Groundwater microbial communities from Crystal Geyser aquifers in Utah, USA - Crystal Geyser metaG 2015-0102 (SPAdes) (version 2) | ecosystem: Environmental > Aquatic > Deep subsurface >...
TCGGCACGATGCTCACCAACCATTCGAACCGCGCGTTCGCGGACCTCAGGCGAAAACTTGTTTCTTGCGTTGCTCATTATAGCTCCTTCTCACAGATAGGAGCCTCCAGCAAACCCGGGACGCTTCATAATCTAGACCAATTCGATGTGTTCGTCCGTGACAAGAGAGCCGTGGATGTGCTGCAAAAAATCGTAGCTTTCGACGAACGCCGGTTTGAGGAACTTGTAAGTGGGGACACTCCCTTTGGGTTAGCCACGAACTTTACCGACTATCTGCGGGATGTAGAACCTAAAGGCTCTCAAATTCGCCTCTATGCAAATATTGGAACATCGAGGGTTCGTGGCGCTATGCCACGCAAGGCGATAACCAAAAACGAACAATTAATTGATGCTTGGAAGTTGTTCCTTCCAGTAGCCGGGTCTGGAAGAGAGAGGGAGCGAAGCGGTGTCGATTTAGTGTTGGGTCCATCCCTGATCGGGGAACCAAATTCTGTTTGCACCCAAACATATCTCGTCGCTGGGCCATTCGAGTCAGCGACAGAGGCAGAAAGCGCCGGTTCCTACCTACAAACTAGGTTTGCAAGATTTCTCATATCACTACGCAAACCGGCCCAACACGTTTTTCGGGGAATGTATCGGTGGGTACCTGTGCAGTCATGGGATCGAATTTGGACTGATGTCGAACTGTACGAAAAGTACGGGATAACCGACGACGAAATTGCCTTCATCGAAAGCATGATCCGTCCGATGAAGGCAATTAATGAATAAGCCCAGTATTGAGGAAATCCTCACCGCCAAACCCGAAGTCCGTCCGCGCATCTACGCTTATTCAATTGCCGATGACGCTCATGACGGCCTGCTAAAGGTTGGGCAGACGACGCGTGACGTGAAGCGGCGTATCGCCGAGCAGCTTAAGACAGCCGCAATTCAGAACTACACCATCGAGCTCGACGAATGCGCCGAACGCAATGACGGCTCGATCATCACTGACCACGCGGTGCGTGAGGCGCTAAAGGCAAAGACGTTTGCCAATCCGCATCTTGAATGGATGCGCTGTACACTCGCCGATGTGCACACCGTACTTACCGAACTGCGCACTGGCCAAGCCTTCACCGGCACGCACCACGAAACCTTTCCCCCGCGCGAGGAGCAGGCAGTGGCGGTCGAACAGACCTACGCCTATTTTCAGTCGCGCTGGCAAGAAGACGTGCACGCCGTCCCGCGCTTCCTGTGGAATGCCAAAATGCGTTTCGGTAAGACCTTCACCAGCTATCAACTCGCCAAAAGGTTAGGCGCAAAGCGTGTTCTCGTGGTGACGTTCAAGCCTGCGGTGGAGGATGCGTGGCGCACCGACCTTGAAAACCATGTCGATTTCAATGGCTGGCAATATCTATCGAAGTCATCGGGCCGTGATCCGACGCAGATCGACCATGACAAGCCCGTTGTCTATTTCGGATCGTTCCAGGATTTGCTCGGGCGCGACGCCGCTGGAAATATCAAGCCGCGCAACGAATGGCTGCATGTCATCAATTGGGACCTCGTCGTTTTTGACGAATATCACTTCGGCGCTTGGCGGGACACAGCGAAGGAACTGTTCGAAGGAGAGGATGCGGCGGTTGCGAAAAAGGAAACATCGCTTGAATATGCGAGCGATCTTGAAGTCGTGAATGAAGACCTTGGTGTGCTATCGGAAGCCGAGGCGGAGTTCCTGCCGATCACGACTGGGGCTTATCTCTATCTATCAGGCACGCCGTTCAAGGCGCTGGCGACGGGCGAGTTTATCGAGGAACAGATTTTCAACTGGACCTACACCGACGAACAGCGCGCAAAGCAGGAATTTGCCGCCGCGCATCCTGACCAGCGCAACCCTTATGGGGCGTTGCCGCAGATGCGGTTGCTTACTTACCAGATGCCAGAGGAATTGCTGGCGGTTGCCAGCGCGGGCGAGTTCGATGAGTTCGACCTCAATGAGTTTTTTGCCGCTACTGGTACCGGCGTGCTCGCGCAATTTAAGCATAAGGACGATGTACAGAAATGGCTCAGCATTATCCGTGGCGGTTATGCGCCTCAGACCATGGAGGCGCTCAAAACGGGGAGCAAGCCACCATTCCCCTATTCGGACGTGCGCCTGCTGCCTTATATGCAGCACGCCTTCTGGTTCCTACCCAATGTCGCGGCCTGCCACGCCATGGCAAATCTGCTTGAGGAAAAGCAGAATGTGTTTTGGCATGATTATACTGTCGTTGTCGCAGCGGGGACGAGCGCGGGGATCGGGCTGGCGGCCTTGCCCCCGGTGCGTGATGCCATCGGCGGCGGGTTCGACACAAAGACTATCACATTGTCATGCGGCAAGCTGACCACAGGGGTCACGGTTTCGCAATGGTCATCGATCCTGATGCTGCGCAATCTGAAATCTCCCGAAACATATTTTCAAGCGGCGTTCCGGGTGCAGTCACCATGGTCGATCAAGAATCCCAATGGCGATAATCCCAATGAGGAGGAAATCCTTAAGCCGGTCTGCTTCGTGTTTGATTTTGCGCCAACGCGTGCGCTGCGTCAGCTGTCCGAATATGGCCTCGGCTTGTCGCCGGGTGAGCCGAATCCGGAAAATGCGGTGCGCGATCTTGTCTCGTTCCTACCGGTGCTGGCCTATGACGGCGCGAACATGACACAGATAGACGCAGGCGGAATCCTCGACATCGCGATGGCGGGGACGTCCGCCACGCTGCTAGCGCGCAAGTGGGAATCAGCGATGCTAGTCAATGTCGACAATGACACTTTGCGGCGCGTGCTCGCCAATCCCGAGGCATTGGCGGCGGTCGAACGTATCGAAGGCTGGCGCGCGCTTGGCGATAATGTGATCGAGACGATCATCAACAAGAGCGAGAAAGTCAAAGACCTCAAAAACAAGGCGAAGGACGGCCAATTTAGCGCCAAGGAGAAGAAGGAACTGACCGACGAGGAGCGCGAGTATAAGTCTAAACGCAAGAAGATTCAGGAAAAACTAATCAAGTTTGCGACGCGCATTCCGGCATTCATGTATCTCACCGATTTCCGAGAGAACACGTTGCAGGATGCGATCACCAAGCTTGAGCCTGACCTGTTCCGCACTGTCACCGGGCTGACGGTCGAAGATTTTCACTTGCTGGTGCGATTGAAGGTGTTCAACACCGAGCGGATGAACGCAGCAGTGTTCGCATTCCGGCGATATGAGGATGCTTCGCTGCGCTACACCGGCATCGACAGCCACGAGGGGCTGACACATATTGGCGGGTATGACACGGTTGTCGCGGTGGAGTAGGCGTTGGCACCGCTATATACAATCGAAATAGGGCTGCTGTCCTGCGAAAAACCCGATGGACGCCTTCCCCCTGTGTGGGAAAACTAGAGCAAGCCGCGTGATATGTGAATCACTCGGCCTGCTCTAAGCTTTTGCTGTCACATCGCTTTTTGCGGAAAACCGGTTCCCATTTTTCCGCGCGATGCTCTAACTGCCCAACCGTGCAATGCGATCAACGCAGTCGTCTGCTTCCGGTTCTTCGTCAAAGCGCCACACTTTTTCTTCAAAATGCAGCAGAGAAAGTGTGAGGTCGTAGCTATCTGAGAAAAGTACAATCTCATCGCATTCGTCAGCAAACCATATACCACGGGCATGATGCGCTTCAGCAGTTTGCTGAGAAACGAATTGCCGGTTTGACGCGAGCGATGACGCAGGCACGGGAATAGGCGGGCGACCCGAAACTCTGAAAAATATACCAGTTTTAAGAGCAGACTTGCTGGATCGCGACCAGAGTATGAATCCTTCTCTCGAGACGACCAAGCAGGCGCGCCGTGAGGTGTATTCAAGCCATCGGAGCGTTGCGGCGATCAGCGAGACACCAAACAAGTTTGCAGAATCACCGATATCGTTGAGGCCAGGACGATGTTTGTCGGGGATGTTTGTGCGAAACGCATCCAACGGCATAAGCAAGGCGGCGGCAAACTGGTTCGCTTCGTTTTCCGTCGCATTGTATTCCGCATCAGAGATGATCACATCTCGATCAGAGCAATTCATCCCATCAGGATAATTTTCCCGGTGGATGAGGTAATGCCCAAATTCGTGCGCGAGGGTGAAATTGATCCGGCCTTCAGATTGGATCGCCGAGTTGTAGAAAATGCCCCAGCCACTGTTTGGAGCCTTTGCGGGTGCCAATGCACCTTCAAATCCCTCAAGCGCGCGTCCCTTGACCAATGTGATTGGGTCATTGGGGAAAACTTGATGAGAATAATCCTTGGCCAGATCGATAATCTTGACCGGAAAACGTGATTGACCATACGCCGCATTCAATAACGTCGTGAGATCATTCGCCCAATGTTGTGGGCGTTTATTCGTCATCCCATAAATCAATCATTTTGCGAACTTTCTCCTTGGTAGGTCCATCCATTTTTTGGTATTTTCTAAAAAAATGAGCGTCAACCGCGTCGTCTTGAGAAACCTTGCTCCCGTCATCCAGAAAATAGCTCAACGTAACCCCAAGTGCCTCAGCAACTTTCGCAAGTTTCTGTGCCGAAGGGCTCGGTGGTGTGCGATTTTCCAATTCCCAAATGTAGCTTTTGCTGGACTCCGCCTTGATCGCGAGTTCGTCGAGTGTCAGCCCCTTTTCCTTCCTGAGCAGTCTGATTTTCTCTCCAAGGTTAGCCATTTTGCACCATCCATGAAAAATTCGATATACCGAACATAATTTCCTTGACTCCGAATTCTTATTTCGCTTATTATTTGTTCAGAATAACGAATTTTATAGCCGCACGTCAAGCGAAAGTTGATCGAAATGGGGCGTTGGGAGCAAAATTTGAAACGTATTTTGACAATCGATGGGGGAGGAATCAGGGGTGTTTTTCCGGCCGCATTCCTTGCAAGCTTGGAGGATAAATGTGGTCGACCAATCGGCGAGCACTTTGACCTGATAGCTGGCACATCGACAGGTGGAATCATTGCCATCGGCTTGGCCCTAGGAATGCGAGCGTCGGAAATTCTGGCGCTTTATGAAACCGAAGGAGCGGCCATATTTGCTCAAGAGCAAATCGGCGCAATGGGCTGGTTTGGTCGCCAGTATCGCACCGTGAAGCATTTGGCGTGGGGCCCAAAATATGACCCGACGAATCTGAAGCGGGCGTTGCTAAAGGTCTTTGGCGAGAATCGTCTTGGAGATGCCAGAACGCGGCTGCTCATTCCGTCCTGGCACGCGGAACGACAAAAGGTTTATATTTTTAAAACAGCTCATCATTCCCGTCTTGCTACAGACTACAAAGACTTTGCCGTTGATGCGGCATTGGCAACGTCGGCGGCACCAACGTACTTCCAGCAGCACGTTACCAAGAGTGGCGTTGGATTAGTCGATGGAGGGATTTGGGCAAACAACCCAACCGGCCTTGCGGTAGTTGAAGCCATCGGCATGTTAGGTTGGAAACCATCCGAGTTAAACGTGCTTAGCATTGGGTGTCTTGAAGACATTTCTATCGTTCGTGAGGAGTATGGCGCCGCTCGCTTTGCACCTCAAATGACCAATTTCTTCATGTCGGGGCAATCCCATGGCGCAATGGGGATCGCGCATATTCTGACAGGCGATCCGCATGAACGGAAAGCCATTCACCGGATCAGCCAGCCTGTCGTCAAAGGCTTTTTCTCCCTCGATGACACCCGCAAGATTGGAAATCTGAAGAGTCGCGCCGTTGCAGAAGCGCGAGATCAATTTCCAATTCTTGCTCCCATATTCTTCGGCAATCCTGCCGAACCTTTCGAACCAGTATACAGGAATCAGTGATGCCCAATAAACCTATCAACGACCACGAAAGCTTCCTTGAGGAAGTGGCAAAATCAATCGATATTACGCCAGCTCAACACGAGGACGCGGTAGCAAAATACACCTCAATCGGGGAATGGCTTGACCGCCCAGAGTCGGCGCTTGATGAATATGACCCGGAAATTTTCCCCCAAGGATCGTTCCTCATCGGCACCGCCATCCGCCCGCTCGATAATCGTGAAGAATTCGACATTGACCTCGTTTGCAAGCTTGACGCCGCCAAAGATGATTTTTCTCAAAAATCTTTGAAAACGGCAGTAGGAGCCGAGATACAATCCTATGCCGATGCACATGCTATGACCAACGAGCCGGTTGAGGGGCGTCGCTGCTGGACGCTGGTATATGCGGGTGGTGCCCGTTTTCATATGGATATCCTGCCAGCAATTCCCGATGAAGAATCATATCGAGTGCTGCTTGAAACGGCGGGGCATTTTGCCGCGTCTCGTGATGTTCGCGTAACCGGTGGCGCTATTGCTATTACTGATAAGGAGCATCCCAATTATCATCGGATCGCCGATGAATGGCCGAGTAGTAATCCCGTTGGCTACGCAGCATGGTTCAAGGAACAGATGTCAGGTCAGCTTTTTGAACGTAAGCGCGATTTCGCCGCAAGCGAGCAACTGGTGATTGCTAGTGTCCAAGATGTTCCCGATCATAAAGTGAAAACCTCATTGCAGCGCGCAATTCAGCTTTTGAAGCGTCATCGGGATTATTTTTACCGCGATGACCCTGAACACAAACCAATCTCAATAATCATCAGTACACTCGCGGCAAAATGCTACGGGAACGAGAGAAGGATTGTCGATGCACTCTCGCTGATTCTGAAAAATATGGATCAGCATATTGAGAATCGCAATGGCGTTGCTTGGGTGGCTAATCCTGTCAATCCCGCAGAAAATTTCGCCGACAAATGGGAAGGCGAAGTCAAAAAGACCCAGTGCTTTTTCGACTGGCTAGAAGCCGCACGTCGAGACTTCGGAGCCTATCTTCGCGCATCACCCTTCAAGCAAATGCCCGTTGAACTTGAAGATGCATTTGGTTCCGTCCTGGTCAAGCGGGTCGTTGCAAGTTCTGTGGGGCCCCCTGCTATTGTTGGGCTGGCCGCGACTACCGAACGGGTCGATGCGGCTGTCCGCGATGTGGAACGTCGCGGTCAGTCAACTCAACCATGGGCTGACATTTGAGTGCTGAACAGTCCACTGAATATTGAGGAGATCAAACAAGCAATTGCATTCGATCAACCATTTCTGTCGGTAGCCGAATTGAAGGAATGCTTCTGCATCTCAGGCAAATTTGTCGTTGCGCCTTCAGCGGACGACGCTGCATCCGGAGCAATCGATCAGTTCGAAGTTTCGATCCTTGTCTCAAAAAAATTTCCGCAACGCGAGCCGATGGTTTTCGAAACCGGAGATCGTATCCCAAGAGAAATCGACCGCCATTGCTACACCAACGGTGCCTGCTGCACGGGTGTATGGGAGGAATGGCTCGCGAAAAATGTCCGCCCCAATATCGGTGAATTTCTTGAAGGGCCCGTTCGGAACTTCTTCCTCAGTCAGATATATTTTGAAGTCCATGACCGCTGGCCGTTTGGGGAGCGATCACATGGTGATGCAGGAATATTTGAAGCCTGCGTCGATATTTTGGGCGTAAAGAATGACCAACGGTTGATACGTCGCTATCTGCGAGTGCTTGCTGGTGGTCGGCCAAAGGGGCATTGGCAATGCCCATGCGGCAGCCAAAAGCCGCTTCGGCATTGTCATCGCAACGAACTCATTGCCTTGCATGCGAAAATACCTTCATTTCTCGCCCTTCAACTTTTCAACAAATTGAAAGTCAAAAAGTGCGTCAAACGTAAGCAGAAGTGAAGAGTTGGTGGTTGTGAGTCCTTATCGCTGCACCCTCCGTGATGATTCCCAGAGACGAAGTTGTAGCCGTCCCCGGTAACAAATTTCCCAATCTGTTTTCGGTCATTGCGACCCCATTTTGTTTGAGAGTTCGACCTTCTCTAGGTGTCCACATAGCTGACAAAGATAACCTTAAGATAATCGCTAGGAAATCAATTGGGCGCTGCCTGACGGCAACCCGCTCTATTCGCTAAAGCGAACCAAGCCTGTAGTCTTGGCCCTTCGGGTGACGATCAGGAGCGGGGATAATGAGCGTGATTTTCTAAGGTCGCACTCTATCCCGCTTCGCTCCTTGAGGGTGCGGCTTTTTGTGCTGACCCGCTGGCGCTCTTGCATCTCTCCTTGCCGGACGTCCGCTGGCCCATAGGTCCGGGCGCAGGACGTCCGGCTGGCGTCGCGCCGTGCAAGGGTGCCGTCGTTTGCCGCGTTGCGGCTTAGGGAGGCTGATCGCCTCCGTTTGTTTGTAGGCGGGAACGCCAAGGGCTTTGCCCTCTCATTTCCCGAAGCAGAATAGTCACCCCCGTGTGGCGGTCGCTGCGCGCCCGCTGGCCCACGCCAGGGCAACGATTCAGCTTGCCCTCCCCCTCCCATCCTCGCCGGAAGGCAGAGCCGCATGTCGCAGAGCGATGCGGCTTTCAGCCTGAAAAGGAGGTAGGAAATGTGTGATTTGCAATTGATGTATCGTGAGTGCGGTGCCGAGACCCGCGACGATTATTTACGCGGCATTGCCAAGGAGAATGGCTTGCCGATTGCGTGTGTGCGCAAGATTGCGGACCATCTTGGCGAACGCGAGGATTTCGGCGCGCTGGTCCTGATTTGTAAAACCCGTAAGGGACAAGTTCAATGAGCGCCGCCCTTGCCGCAGCGCGCGAGCAGACCGCGCGGATTGCGCGATTGAACGACCTTGCCCGTGGCGCGATTGGGGTGGTTTGCACCGCCGTTGCTACCGTGGGATTCCGGTCTCTGCCCGAGGCCGATCAATCCCGCGTTCGCGAACTTATCGAAACCTATGATGCCTTTGACGAGGACAACGACCCGCACGGCGAGCGCGATTTCGGGACTATCTATCAGGTTGTGGGTGGCCAGTGGACGACTGAGCGACCGAGGGTTCGGGACGACGAGCGCGAACGGGTGTTCTGGAAACTGGATTATTACGACCGCGATTTGGCGGGAGCCAGCGAGGATGCGGCAAACCCTGCCGTCACGCGGCGCATTCTGACCATCATGCTGTCCGATGAATATTGAGGGGGTGCAGACGATGGCCAAGTGCAAACCCTTACCGCAAATCACACCGCCCGACCCTGACCAGATCATGATGGCAGGTGTTGCCCCTGTCAGTATGGGGGAGCGGCTTGGCTGGTTTGCCAATCAGCCGATGCAGCCCAAGCGGGCACAATGCGCCCTCGATATCGGGTTCTGGGACCCGATGCGCAATCAGCTAGAGATGTTCTGATTTTGCGCGGCGATGCCGATACATCGGCATCGCCGCGAGTGCGCCTTAAGCGACTTTTGGTTTGGCTTCGTCGCTCTGCCGTGCTTCCCACGTCGCCACGAGGAATGTCGCCATGCTGCCGGATAGATTGACCGCAAGTTCGGCATGACGCGCTGCTGGCTTCGCCTTTTTGGGTCCGCCGCCATGCGCATCGCCCAGCTTGTTGCGAAGTGCGCCCAGAGACTCGACCACCGACTGGCAGCTTCCAAGAATCTGCTTGAATACCTGCTCGCTGTGATCATCGGGGGCCAGTTTGAGCGCTTTGGATAGCTTTCGATAGAGTGAGGGCAGATCATCCTGATCGGACACAGCAACATTGAGTTCGGCAAGAAGCCATCGGCAAACATCTTCCAGCAGGGTGCGCGCGAGCGTGATCGCACCAGCAGGGTCGGTCGCGCGCCGGTCGAGCGCAGCTTCCCACCGCACATGAATCTGATCTGGATTGAAACGTGCGAGTGCGCCCGAGATAATGGCGTGTGAAGGCGAAGCATCGCTCAGTTGCTCGACCTTGTAAACAGGATAGCCCGACAGGCGCGACGACTGAGTAAGCCGAAACCCATCATTCTTGAGTTCGTCGTTCAGCTTCGCAACGCGCGCCGCCTGTGTGTCTTCGTCCAGCGTTTCAGGATGGACTGCCAGTTCGAGGAATCGGAAGAGCAAAGCCTTTGAAGAATTGACCAAGCCGAGCTTCTCGCCAAGGTCGCGGTAGGTCCAGTCGTCGTTGCGGACCCAATGCTGAATGAAATCGTCGCGCAACGTCCGCTGTTCCCAATCCGTTGAGTTGCCCGTCCGGATCGCGGAAAGCGGGAACAGCTTCTCGAGAAATTCGACCTCGTCATATTCCGTGCAAAGCGAATGGCCCTGGAAGGCGTGGAAAACGCGGCGACGTGTTCGCGTAGAAACGGTTCTTGTTCCGATTTCCTCGGTCTTTGCCAGATGCTCGGCAAGATCGAAATCCTGTTCCTCTGTTAGAAGTGCGCGGGCAGCCTTTAAGACTGCGTCCGGCGACATTTCCATCAACCGGGAATGCGCATATTTGAACTTGCTGTGCATCGCTTCATCTTCGGTGCCTTCGGAAAGACCGAGACGAACGCATAATGCAGGCACATCATATGCCTTTGCCCCGGCAATTACTTCCGCTGTTCGCGTTCGGATTGACTTCACAAGGTCGGCTGGCGGGGTTGCGTTCATATGATTACGCCGTAGTGAAATCTGCAAGTTTTGTCGAACGCGTTGTGAACTTCAGTAGCTTGGATACTCATCCCTCTCGGTCTCATGAGCCGAGAAAAGTCAACGAGGCACTGGGTTCCGACTGATTACGCACGGCATGTCCTTGATCGACGGACGCTTAGCCGCTTCCCGCCGCCCTAGTGCGCGCAAGCAAAAAAACCGGCGCTTTGCACCTACGGTTTCCATGAATGGAGCCTCCGTCTTTTGGCTTGCGCACGGGCAACGCGCGGCCCTTCGATGTCCGTCAGGACATTTCGCCTGACGCGATCAGGAGAACTCACATGCAGAACATCGCTGAATTTCACATCATCGGACGGATCGGCAAGATCGACCGGGCAAAGGACGTCACCCATCTTTCGGTTGCCGCCAACTACAACCGCCGCGACGGCGACGAATGGAAGACCGACCCACACTGGAACCGCGTCACGCTGTTCGGCAAGCTTCGCGACCGTCTCGCCAAGGCCGATACTGGCGATCTTGTCCGCGTTACCGGACGCGTACGCCAGTCGAGTTACGAAGCTGAAGGCCAGACCCGCTATGCGGTCGATTTGCTCGCTGATGGCTTCGCTATTCTCGCCAAAGCTAGCGGCAAGCCGATCGAAGATGAACGCGGCTAATTAGATGGGCGGCGGCCATAGGTCGCCGCCTGTTCCGATCTTCGGCGCAGTTGACGGGATGGTGAGGAACGCGTCCTTGAGTGGCGATCATCGTCGGTCCATTCGACCCGTTGTCGAGGCAGAAAAGTTTATAAACCTAGGAAAACGCTAAGTCTGACTTAGTAAAATTGGCATTTTATGAACTGGACAATGGTTTGCAAATCTGTCAAAACACTAAGCGTGGCTATGCATTTTGATAGTAAACTAAACCGACTTCAGCAGGAACTTCCCGACGGACTTCTGGCCGATGCCGCGTGGATGGAAGCCAACGGCTATTCATCGGCGTTGCGAAGCCAGTATGTTCGCGCTGGCTGGCTCGATAGTCCGGCGCGGCGCGTCTATCGTCGTTCGCGCACGCCGCTGACATGGCAACAGGTGGTCATGTCTCTCCAGACTCTGCTCGATTTGCCGTTGTCCGTTGGCGGACGCACCGCGCTCGAACAACAGGGTTATGCCCATTACCTTTCGCCGGAGATGCGCGAGGTTCATCTTTATGGGCCAAAACGTCCGCCGACATGGTTGGACAGCTTGCCGCTCGACATAGACTTCCGGTGGCATAATAGCCTCAGACTGTTCCCCGGAGATGCCGATGCACCGCCAGAACCAAGCCCTGTCATGGTCAGCGCCGCTGGGACGACTTTGCCCCTCCGATATTCGAGCAAGGAACGCGCCGTGCTCGAATTACTCGACGAGTTGCCGGATCATGAGAGCTTCCATCAGGTCGACGCCCTTTTCGAAGGAATGAGCGATCTCAGTCCTCGCCGTCTGCAAACCCTGCTTGAGACTTGCTCCAGCGTCAAAGTAAAGCGGCTATTCATGTTCTTTGCCGACCGCCACCGTCATGCGTGGCGCTCCCGGCTCGACATATCGCGTATCGATCTTGGATCCGGCAAGCGCGTCTTGGTTAAAGGCGGCAAGCTCGACCCAACCTACCACATAACCGTGCCTTCCGATCTGGGAGGTCAGTGAATTCATGGCTTTCCTCGACAGTTACCGGCAGCAGGTCGCACTCCTCATTCGCGCCATTCCCTTTGTTGCGAAAGAAGAGGCATTTGCGCTCAAAGGCGGCACTGCAATCAACCTTTTCGTGCGCGACATGCCGCGCCTGTCGGTTGACATCGACCTGACCTATCTACCGGTCGAAGATCGCGCCACCTCGCTTGTCGCAATCGACGCTGCCATGCTCCGGATCGGAGATCGGATCGCGCAGGGCATACCGGGAGCGAAGGTCAATCCTTCACGTTCGGCGGGCGAGAAAATCGTCACGAAGCTGATCGTCCGTGCCGGGGACGTGCAGATCAAGATCGAGATTACGCCGGTGCTTCGCGGCACCGTCTATGATCCTGTCGGAATGGGCGTCGTGCCGGCCGTGGAAGATGCCTTTGGCTTTGCTGAAATGCAGGTCGTGTCCTTCGCTGACCTCTATGCGGGGAAGATCGTGGCGGCACTCGACCGCCAGCACCCTCGCGATCTATTCGACGTGCGCGATTTGTTGGCACACGAAGGCATAAGCGACGAGCTGCGTCGCGCATTTCTTGTCTATCTCATCAGCCATAATCGACCGATGGCCGAAGTCCTGGAACCGACCCGCAAGCCACTGGGTGACGAGTTTGCGCGGGGTTTTATTGGCATGACGCAAGAGCCGGTTGCCCTTGCCGATCTTGAAGCCGCGCGTGAGACAATTATCACCGCAATGGTCTCCAATATGTCCGATTCGCATCGGCGTTTCCTTGTTGGTTTTAAGCGCGGCGAGCCGGATTGGGAACTTCTCGGGATACCCGAAGCTCGGCACTTGCCCGCAGTACTGTGGAAGCAGCGTAATCTAGATCGGCTCCCAGCCGGGAAGCGTCTGGAATTGGTCGATGCGCTGACGAGAATTCTACTTCAGTGATTCGCGCAAAGTTTGCTTTGTCATTCTTACTTGGAAGTTAGGGTGCTTCGCCGTTTTCTCGCTGCATCGTCCACATCATGTGAGTTTTATCGCCTATTTCGGCCAAGAATGCATCGACATCTACAGGAGCCTGCTGCCTAGTTATCGAGCCGAAGGGATGAAAGTGAGGCGTAGTGCTTAGCATTTGACCGTCAGGCAAAACGTGGTGATGAGCCGCTCCAGGGAACCATGCTTCAGGCACTGGGTGCAGGGCGCGGGCGTTGTGAAAAATGCTGGCTCCCTCAATCCATTGTTCAGCATATCCAGTAGAATTGACAATTGCGCGAAAAACTTTTGGCTCAAGCGCTTTGGGATCGTGATCAACGGCAGTGCCCTCTCGAATCATCAGAACTCGCCCGCTTCCGAAACCGCCCTGTAGACCCATGCGATTGAACTTCGAGATCGTCCCGCTGTTGTTCACGAAAACCGCACTTACGTTTTCTGCACCGGGCTGATTGAAAAAGCCGGATGGGATGACCTTGTCGCCCCATCGGTGCTCCGATACCTGTCGAGGCGTTATGACCAACTTACCGTCCTCGTCATAATGACCATCATGTTCGATACCATAGAGATAAAGTTCTAATGCCGACCGACTATGCACCATGGAGCCTGGGGAGGAGAAGTCTGCGATTCCAAGGAGAAATGGCGCGTCTGCCACATTTGGCCGCTTCCAATATTCTTTACTGAGCTTACTAAAAAGCGCGCTACCGAATTTGATCGGCATATATTCCTTCAGATAAGCATGCCTTTGTTCAGGCGTTTCCATTGGCGGTGGAGGAACGATTGCGCCGTTCTGTCGAGTGGGGCCGACCGTTACAGCCTCCAGCGTGAAAGCGCCAATCAGATTGCTGGCGCAGAAGTCGGGTACCGCCTCAGTGCGATCCAATCCATAACCGAGTTCTATCAGTGTCGCGAAGAGATAGAGTTCCCAGATACGTTGATCGAAACCGGCGGTTTGAAACTGTTCGATAAAATTTCCATCAGCGTCATCATACCATCGCATCATCGGTTCGATGATCTCACGTGCAGGTGAGAAAATCTCTTCGTTGCGCAGGCGAATGAAATCCGGGTTGAGCAACGCTTCGTCGCGCACTGGCGCGAAGAAATCTACAGCGTCCCCTTTTTCGTCGGCCTGATGGTGCTCTTCTGGCGGAGCAGCAGCTGCTCTATCCAACTCATGGCTCAGAGCGGCCTCAGCCTCCTGCTGGGTAGGATAGAATGCGGTTTGGACTGCACTGCGAAATCTGAGCCGTGCGTCTCGCGCGAACACTACTCCGAGAAAATCACCATCAAAACGGTCCACCAGCACCATTCCGACGACTTTGCCATCTTCAACTTCAAAATAGGCCAGTTCCTCGCCAAAAACACCCGCCATTGGCATTCTAGCATAGCCAGCAATTGCATTGAATCGGATCGAAGAAATGGGCGTCATGCCGAGAGCATGGCGTATTGGAGCTTCGGAAGCGAGGCTGAACTCACTCAACTTTCGTCTTCATTGCCCGCCTCTGCTTCAAACGCCCGCTTTCCTTTGCGCTTCCACAAGAACATTGCCTGCTCGCGATCCTCACCGCGTAACTTGGCCGCGACAGTCAGGAACGCGCCATAGAGCGTGGCGCGGTCATCATCGGCAAGTTCGACCAGTCCGGCCTTCACGACGAGGCCGCCCAGTTCAATCAGTTGCCGCGTGCGCTCTCGTCTTTTGACCTGCCATTCGCGCATGTCGGTGCGTGCCTTTCGTGCCTCAAGCCGATGCCGTACCGACATCAGGCGGGAGAGTGCCGCCCGACTGGCGTTCAGTGCCTTGGCTACGCTTTGGTGCCGTGCCTTGAAAGAAGGACACGCCGCGTTTGCGCCAGCTCTCCTTTCGTGCGGCTTCGGTGGTTTCGGTGATAGACAGCAATGCACCCGCAAGCGTTTCCGCGTCCATTGTGTCGGCTCCGGTGGCGATCACCAGTTCGCCAAGCTGTTGGACGCGGCGTTCTTTCAGTTGCTTTGTCCTTTCGGCAAGGGCCTTCAGTTCCGAATCAATATCACGGGGTTTCCGCATCTTCTGTCTCCATTGAGAGTTGATGCACCCATCATAATATCGCGCGGCTCTTAATGCTGTAGAGTCGTCGAGACACCCTGAACCCCTATAGTCCCGAACAGGATTTTATCATGGGAGGGCGCGCTTATACGTCGTGCCGACGTGCGCTTGGTAGCGTAGATGGATTGCCGTCATGGCTATCTTTCATCTTTCCGTTAAAGTTATCAGCCGGTCGAGCGGGCGTAGCGCCGTGGCGGCAGCAGCCTATCGCGGGGCCGAGCGACTGCACGACGAACGGCTCGACCGCGACCATGACTTTACCAACAAGGACGGGGTCGTCCATTCCGAGGTAGTGTTGCCGGAGGGCGCGCCTGAGGAATTCGCCGACCGCGAAAAGCTCTGGAACGCGGTCGAGGCCGCCGAAAAACGCAAGGACGCGCAGCTTGCCCGCGAGGTCGAGTTCGCCATTCCGCGCGAGCTGAGCCAGGAACAGGGCATCGAGCTGGCGCGCGAGTTTGTTGAAGCCGAGTTTGTCGACAAGGGCATGATCGCCGACCTCAATGTCCATTGGGATATGGGCGCGGACGGCAATCCCAAACCGCACGCGCATGTCATGCTGACGATGAGGGAGGTTGGGCGCGAAGGGAACGGCGACGGGTTCGGCGCAAAGGTGCGTGACTGGAACCGTACCGAGTTGGTCGAGCAATGGCGCGAACGCTGGGCCGAGCATGTCAATCAGCGCCTGGCCGAACTCGATATCGACGCACGGATCGATCACCGCAGCCTGGAGGCGCAGGGCATCGACCTTGAGCCGCAGGACAAGATCGGTCCCGCTGCATCGCGCATGGGAGGACGCGGGCATGAGGCTGAGCGGATCGAAGAGCACCGCGCCGTCGCGCAGCGCAATGGCGAGCGGATCATCGCCAATCCAAACGTCGCGCTCGACGCGATCACGCACCAGCAAGCCACATTCACTGGGCGCGATCTTGCCATGTTCGTGCATCGGCACAGCGATGGAAAGGAACAGTTCGATCTGGCCATTGGCGCCGTGCGCGGGTCGCCTGACCTGATCGCACTGGGCAAGGACGGTCGCGGCGAAGACCGGTTCACATCGCGGCAGATGATCGAGACCGAGCAGCGGCTTGCGCGCGCGTCGGAAATGATGGCCGAGCGCGAGCGGCATCGCGTCGATAAGCCGGTGCGGGAGGGAGCGCTGGAGCATGCGGCGGAGCGCGGGTTGGTCCTGTCAGGCGAGCAGCGCGCGGCGTTCGAACTTGTGACCGATAGTCGTGGTCTCAGCGTCGTGGTCGGCTATGCCGGTACCGGCAAGAGCGCAATGCTGGGCGTGGCCCGCGAGGCTTGGGAGGGCGCGGGCTACACCGTCCACGGTGCCGCGCTGTCCGGTATTGCCGCCGAGGGGCTGGAGCACGGTTCGGGCATTGCATCGCGCACCATCGCCAGCCTTGAACACCAGTGGGGCCAGGGGCGCAATTTGCTCACCTCGCGCGATGTGCTGGTGATCGACGAGGCGGGCATGGTCGGTACGCGCCAGATGGAGCGCGTCCTGTCCCATGCCGCCGATGCTAGCGCGAAAGTTGTGCTGGTCGGCGACCCGCAGCAGCTCCAGGCCATTGAAGCCGGTGCTGCCTTCCGCGCCATCCACGAACGGCAAGGCGGCGTTGAAATCAGCGAGGTCCGCCGTCAGCATGAAGGCTGGCAACAGGACGCCACGCGGCACCTTGCCACCGGGCGTACCGGACTTGCCATTCAGGCCTATGGCGAACGCGGTATGGTGCATTCTGCTGAGACGCGCGCGGCGGCGCGCGGCGAACTGATCGAGCGCTGGGATCGTGAGCGGCAGACCAATCCCGGCGATACGCGGATCATTCTCACCCATACCAATGACGAAGTGCGCGAGCTCAATGACGCGGCCCGTGGGCGGCTGCGCGCGAGCGGCGAGCTGGGCAACGACGTGACCATCCGTACCGAGCGCGGCGAGCGTGAATTCGCCAGCGGCGACCGCATCATGTTCTTGCGCAACGAGCGCGGGCTTGGGGTCAAGAACGGTACGCTGGGCAATGTGGAACAGGTGACGCCCCAGCGTATGGCCGTGCGCACCGACGATGGCCGCAGCGTCGCGTTCGATACCAAGGATTATGCGCATATCGATCATGGCTATGCCGCCACGATCCACAAGGCGCAGGGCATGACGGTGGACCGGGCGCATGTGCTTGCCACGCCGGGCATGGACAGCCACGGAGCCTATGTGGCGCTGTCCCGCCATCGTGACGGCGTCGCTCTGCACCATGGCCGCGACGATTTCCCCGATCAGTCGAAGCTTGTCCGCACGCTCAGCCGCGAGCGCAGCAAGGACATGGCCAGCGATTACAAGCCCGAACAGCGGTTCGCCGAACGGCGGGGGATCACCTTCCGCCAACGCATCGCCGAGATCGCCCGGCAGTTGCCGGAGCGCGCGAAGTCCATCTTCGCTGGTTTCCGCCCGCAGGCAAATAAGCTCGAAGCCTTGCCAGCCGACCACAGCGGGCCGTCAGATCATCGACGGGCAGTGGAACGCTATGCACGTGCAGCCGCCGACATCGGGAAGATGCGCGAGCAGGGATTGCCAGTCCTGCCCCATCAGCGCGAGGCTCTGGAAAAGGCCGGGAAAACGCTCGACGCGATCCGCCCTCATGCCGCCGCCGATCTTGCCAGCGCCTTGCAGCGCCAGCCGCGGCTGGCCCGCGAGGCTGCCGATGGTCGCAGCCAGGGCGCGATCCGCGCCATGCAGCTCGAAGCAGAAATCCGCGCCGATCCTATTCAACGCTCAGATCGCTTTGTCAGCGACTGGCAGCGGCTCGGGCAGGCGCGGCGGGCCATGCAGCGCGATGGCGATACCAAGGGCGCGCAGAGGCTCACCAACCGCATGGCCAACATGGCGAAGAGCCTGGAGCGCGACGCGCAGGTCGAATCCCTGCTGCGCGGTCGTACCCCCGAGCTTGGCATCAAGACAGAACTCGGTCGCGATCTGGCCCGCGACCTTGCCGCTTCCGTGACCATGGAGCGGAGCCGGTCAATCGGCATGGGCCTGTAGGAGAAACGACATGCACAACGCCGAAGACGTGGACCTGGACCTTGAGCCGGAACCCGACCCTCCGGCCCCGGAGGCCGCAGACGATCCCGCCGCCGAGGCTTTCGCCCGCCTTGAAGGCGAACTGGCCCTCATGCGCCGGGCGGTTCAGCACCTTGCCGCCGAGCGCGCGGACATTGTCATTCCCGACTATGGCGCGACCCTGACCGAGATGGCCAAGCGGTTAGGCGAGATCGACGAGTGCCTGGAGGACATGGCCGATCATCCGGCGATGCAGATGACGCCGGACAGCATAGGCAGCCGAATCGCGATTGCAGCCGAAGCCGCACGCCGCAGCGACCACGATAGGATTACTCAGGCCCGGAATGATCTGCATCATGCCACCCAGGAGGCGCGCAATGTCACTGCCCATGCGCGCACCGCCGCCGACCAGCGCCAGCGGCTCTTCCAGGCGGCAGGCGGCGGAATGCTCGCCGGGATGATGCTATGGTCTTTTCTCCCCGGCACTATTGCCCGCACCATGCCCGAAAGCTGGCATTGGCCCGAGCGCATGGCCGCACGAATGGTCGGCCAGGACACGCCCTGGAGCGCGGGCATACGAATAATGCGGACTGCCGACCCAGTGATGTGGGATGCGATTGTGCAGGCATCGAGGATAGAGCAGGAGAATCGAGAGATCATTGCCGGGTGCGTTGAGAACGCGAACGGGAGCGGACAGATCGTTCGGTGCAGCGTGAAGGTTCCACCGATGCGCAAATGACGATGCCAATGCAGCATTCCAGTTCTCGGCAACTTAAGTAAACGAGAATGATTTGGCTTGCCGTGAAACAGAAAGATATGTATTGGGACAATATAAATTTAGTGTCTCACCTTTGGAGTAAACCCACCAGCTTATAGCTGGTAGAAGGCTTCAGCCGTTATTGTTTGCTCAGCACTATCCTCCAGAAAATGACCGGCTCGCAGGCGAAGTCATTTTCTGGAGGATAG